>Ga0209080_1000303_pt1 | contig 35907 bp, 20 predicted proteins | sample JNZ110809AmetaG_FD_184123 | JGI IMG/M metagenome (GOLD analysis project Ga0209080, IMG submission 184123) | Hot spring microbial communities from Jinze hot spring, China to study Microbial Dark Matter (Phase II) - JNZ 110809A (SPAdes) (version 3) ...
GGTCTCTTCTTTGGAGTCCCAACAGTTGCAATCGTATGGTCGGTCCGCAAGTGGATAAAGGTTGCTCACTCACGCATCGGGGGAAGCTAAGTGGGATGGCTTAAGAGCGTTTCTTTCTTGCCTTTCTTGCGGCTTTGATCTTTGCGGCGATCTCCTCTTTGCGCTGCTGCCACATCTGGCGAACCTTCTCGGCTGCCGTCTTTCGGTAGAAGCGCTCATACCAGAATTTGAGTTGATCATAGTCAAGCAAAATAGCCCTTTGATGCAGCCTCAGGCTATCAATTGAGCCTCTCCTGTGGAGACGGTGAAGTGTGGCATATGTAATTCCGAATTCCTCTCGCGCTTCTTCAAGGCTTACCCATGTGCGTCCGTCTTCCGTTTTAAGCATCCCTCAAACACCTCCGCGTGTTCAAGTATCGTGGTCTTAGTTTTGCATCCTTGCTTCAAAGCGAGCTATGCTACATTTATCGTTCACCCTTGCAAACTTATTTCACCAAACTTATCTCTTGTTTAAGTTGCTTCACATCACTATTTCACTATAGCGCAAATGGCATGATGTGCCATTGGCATACAAGTTGCAGCATGGAATGACCGTTGTATGGCAGTTGGTCAAAGGCGCATGACTACCGATAGGGAAAGAGAGCAACGCAACTTGGGGCAGCAATCCCGTAAGCCGTCAAATTCAACACAGGAGCCCCAAATCCTTTAGTCGCATTTATTCACCACTGCTGGAACCCTCAGTCAATGTCCTTTCAATTGCACCCTTGGCTTCCATAAGTGCTTCAAAGCCCATCTCCCTGTAGCGCTCTTTTATCTCAACTCGGAATGTGCGCCATATGAGGAATTGCTTGCGGATGAGGTTGAGGAAGTTTCTCGTCACGCGCATCCATGAGGCTTCGTCGCCGCTCTCACGCCTGATCGTGATGTGGATCTCGTTTGCGAATATGTCCTTCGTTGGCTGCGTCTCAAGGATGAAGTATTCACTTACACCGAGGTCATACGGAGCAAGCCAGACCATAGCCTCAAGCCTGTAGCCTTCGCCATACTCGGTGCTGTAGGAGGAGAGGAGCACTTTGTCGGTTGAGAACTGACCGAGTGAGTAGTCGGCATGCGCCTCAAGGTATTCCTTGAGGAAAGCGATGACGCCGAGTGCCTGCACATTTGCAACTGTAAATGGCAGTGTCATCCTCAAGTAGTCACCCTCAGGTTCGGGCAACTTCCAGCGCCTTTCAATTCCGGGCACGGATACCCTTGAAGCCTGCCATGCTGGATATGCAGTTGATGCGATTACGACGAGCATGACGAATGCGGTTGTAAACACGGCAGCAAGTGAGGAATAGTTCAAGCTCAAGCCAGCAAACAGGTTGTATGCCACATGTAGCTTTGCGATCACCTGACCAATCAAGTATCCAACGATTGCTCCGAGAACTGCATACACTGATGACTCGGCGAGGAAGAGCGCTCCGATGTGGCTTGGGGCAAGCCCAAGTGCAGTGTAAATTCCGATCTCACGGACTCGCTCATATACCGAACCGAGCATCGTTGTCAGCACAACAAGTGCAGCTATAAGCATCGGAATCCAAATGCTCTCAACCCCTCTCAACCCAGTTGCGCCAATAGCGCTACAAAGGTATGTTGTGAGCTTGCCCCTCTCCGGAATTGATGCAAACAAGTTGAGCTCAACTCTGTCCATCATTTGCCTGAGCTCTCTCATTGCTTCCTTCCTATCCTTCCAGTCAAACCTTATCGCCACAGAGCGAAGGTTGCCACCAGCTGACATTAGCATACCATATGGCATAATGATGACCTGATCCGGCGATAGGTGAATGTATTCCTCAAGCTCCATAGCCTCTTGACCTGTTGGTTGCTCTTGGACTCGTCTTCTCTCTTGCATCATCAGGTAGTCAACTGGAGTTAGCATCTCACCATCAAGGTCAACGACCTTCTTCATTTTCTCGGAGTCTATGATGCCGATGACGGGGACTCTCATCCCGAGCACCTGTATGAATGTCTTCTCGCCCTCAAGTATGTCCCTCTCCCTTATTCCAAACCATCTCGCCATGCGTAATGGTATTAGGCACTGCGGCTCCGTCTCCGATGTGAGCCAGCTGCCTATTACGGCTTCCTTGATGTTCGTCACCTTCTCCTCCTGTGGCGACATGCCAACTATCGCGGTCACATCGTAATATCGTGTGCCATGCCAAACCCTAATGAATGATTGTTCCCCAACCATCGCCGAGAAATACCATGCCCTCGGGGCAACCGTATACTTTCGTCCGTATTGATCCCTTATGATGCGCGTTGTCGGCTCTCCAAGCGGATCCCAGTTTCGGCTCCTTATCAAAATGCCCCTATAAGTTGGCTCCGCCCGCTTAACTGGAATCATGTTGATGCGCGTTGTCGGGACAACAGATGTGAACGAGATAACGGTGAATGTGAGCAAGATGAGCGTGGTGGCGGTCAAGACAGTGCGAGCTTTCCTTCGGCGCATGTTACCCACGCCAAGAGAGAAAGCCGATGCAACTGCTGTGAACCTGCCAACATCGGCTGTGTGTATTCCGGTTGTCTCAAACTTTATCTGGCGCATCTGGTCCTCAAACTTGCGCATGACTATGACGGAGACGACGATTGAGAGCGCGAGTATGATGAAGCCGAGTATGATGACCATCGGGGTAGTGTTGATGATGGCAAATGCTGGGTGGAAGTATCTCATGATGAACGAGATGACAGCAAATATGAGGACCGTCACAGCTATCTGCCACTTCAAGTCGGTCATGTAGAAGAAGAGGCGCTCACAGAAGTAAGCGAACGGGAGAAGGAGCATGAGGTAGAAGATGATGCCCTTGATGACATCCATTGCTGTCTTTCGGACATCTGGGTATGCCTTTGATTCGTAGCTCCATGCAGCCCTCGCGAATGTGACGAATGTGTCATAGTTGCGCTTCTCAAGTTCCTTCCTCGCCTCAAGCAGGAACTCCCTCGCCTGCTCGTGCATCATGCGCATGCGCTCATTCTCTATTCCGTAGCGGCGCAGCTTGATAATCCTTTGATGGTCAATCACCCACATATCCTGTGCCACTTCGTATGGCGTTATCGGTATAGACGGGTGGTCATCAACTTTGAAGCCAACTCCGAGGTATTGATCGTCAGTTGCGTGTTGGACGAGTTCGGGGCGGTCAATGAGCTGCTTATCGGTGTTGAGTAAGGTGAAAAGCAACCCAAGCACCGTAGCGCCCATCGTCACCTTTACCCTTGTTCCCGGAGTCGCATATACAACAGCACATGGCTCATAGTGTGATGTCAGTGGTTGCGGCACAGGTAGCGAATAGCCGTAGTTGAATGGCTCGGCACCGGTGACGGCATCGTAGATGTAGATTTCGCGCAGCAACCAAAAGCGCCTTTGGTCAATCATGTCAAATATCGCCATAGGCTTGCACGGGAAAAGCACAACCGAAGTCTGCTTGTCAGCCACATCAATTGCAAACTCAATTGGGCATGCCTGCGCACCATTGAAGCCCATGTCCGGCGCGTAATCAATCTCTCCGGTCACAGGATTAAGCCTGTAACCCTCGACCCGTATGTTGCCCCACCTGAACTTAGACTGCGGGAAGCCAACAAACTCAAAAACGGCATCCTTCAACTCCTCCTCGACCTTCGGCTTGCCAGCAAGCAAGTAAGCTATCGGGTGACGGAACCAAATTATGGCTGCATCAATCACTATGGCAACAAGTATCCCAATGGCTATTGACTTTTTGGTGCGCTTTGCCATACCAGAGAGCACAGATGCGCATGTCGCAACGAGGATGATGAGCACAAGCGGACCATACGGGATTTGCGTTCTCTTCCCGAGTGGCAACCGCTCAACCTTGTCAAACAGAACAGTTCTGACTCCCATCATTGTTTTCTTTGGCACAGCCGTATGGCGCATGCATGCTATTGCGCCCTTAACGGGTTGATCTGGGACGCTCGTTGTGCTCTTTTCTGGGTCAAACCAAATGAGCTGCCCTTTGACGATTGAGAAATTGTTCTCAAGCTGCAACTTCAATAGGCTGGTCGGAGCGTTTATGAGGTCGTAGAGCATGCAAGATAGCATCCTCGCTTGCCTGACCACATTTTCAAAGTTCACATAGCTTGTCATGTCATGAGGCGTATCAACGAGCGGACGGGCATCATCAACAGTGGCAAAGCCTATGCCCGTCTTACCGGCGACGGTTGCAACTTCGCTATCAAGCGCAAGCATCCCCGGAAGGTATGTCCTCCAGTTCTTGCCCTTGATTGGGTTAATGCCGTCAACGAAGTAGCGCTCAGCATCAAACCAAAATGTGAAGCCAATCCTCTCGGCTGACTCACGGCAGAACTTGCCTATGTCGGAGAACTGCCATTGGATGTTTTCGGTGTAATCAAAGAAATGCGCCTTGTAGAAGACGCCGAATGTGGGTGAGCGTGAGGAGATGTCAACGGCAATAAATGCGAGCAATTGGGGAACGACGGCATTTGGATACGAGGCTGTAATTTTCCCCCACTCATTCTCCTTATCCAACCAATATCGGATGAAATGAGCAGCACCTTTCAAGCCGAAGCAGTGCCCGGATGTGGCGAGGAACACAACCGTCCTATCAAGCGGCATCTTCTTGAACAGCCTTGCAAGCTCAAGCAGTATCGCAATTGAGTTTGCCTGCTCAGCACCCGGGGCAAGCGACGGCACTACAGACATTGAATCGTAATAGGCACTGATAACGATAAACTGGTTCTTGCGCGATGGGTCTGTCCCCCAAATGACGCCAAGGATATCCTTGACCTCCACCTCCTCCCATTCCATGCGGCAACGCAGGCGCGCAGTAAGAGGCTTCTCACCGTTGCGGTGAATCATGGAGAGCAATTGCATGGCATCGTCTCTTCTCATCCAAAAGCGCGGTATGTCAATTGGCGTCGTCAGGAACTTAAGCTCAGCCTCCCAACGAGCCATATCCTTTGGATCTGGCTCAATGAATATCACAGCTCTCGCACCGAGGAATGGCGCATTGAACCATTCCGAACCAGTCACAAAATCAAGCAGCACTATTGAGCCTTTCACATCTTTGCCCCTGAACTCGGATAGCTTGCCGGTGCGGGCATAAATGATTCGTCCCTCAATCCCCTCAGGTGGGAGTTGTGGTGTGCGCACCAAATTTGGCCACATTGGGTAAAGCTTGAACGACTTGCCCAGCAGCGGCAGCTCAATTGATGCGCCTTTGTCAATTGGCGTCGTGACCTTGAACTTTAACTCCCTCAATTTCTCCGTGGTTACTTTGCCACCCTTCAGTGCTGGCAACTCAAGCTCATCCAAACCCAGTTCATAAAACTTCTGCTTGACCCATTCAGCCGCCTGCCTTTCACCAGAATAGCCGCACACCCTTGAGCCAAGCGAACTCAAATGCTCAACCGCTTCCCTTATGCGTGCTTCATCAACACCTTCATAAAGCTCCGTGTAAGCTGCAGTTGACTGCGCAGCAGCGCTTAAGATAGCCGAGAGTGTGAGGATGAATGAAACAACTCCAATTTGATGCAAGCGAGGCTTGAACATCTATATCACCTCACTGGCATAATAAGAGCTGTGTGGCTTGCATCGCAATTTACTGGTGATGCGCATGCCGTTAACATTATAGCCCGCACAAATGCGAGTCCGTCACACAACCGCAGCGCCGGCTTTAAAAGAGGTGTCTGCCCTTGCAGCTTGGGGCGTATTGAGTTGAGGGCACGACTTCCTTCGGCTCGTTTTCACTGTCACATGGCGCGGGTAAACACTGAGCAGCAAAGCACACTTTGAAACATGGTGCGGGCGTTGATAAAGGGGAGTGCCAAAGTGAGCGTTTGCAACTCGGATGGCAATCCCAATTTGGCGAGCAATCGCACCAGCACCATTCGCATCGTGCGTCAACATATTTTCGGCATAGCGCCATTCCTGTTGGCGCTGCTTTTGCTCCCTCAACTTGGGTGTGATTCAAACCACATTGCAAAGCCGCCAAGCAACAGCACAAGCCGTGAATGGACTGTCATGGTTTACATGAGCTCCGATGACATGAGCTCGGAATCGCTTGAGCCGGATGCGATTGACGATGTGAACGAGATGGAGCTCGTAGGATCAAATGATAGACTTGCGATCGTCATTCAGCTTGACAGGGTTCCCGGGAGAGACCGATCAAACGGAGACTGGGTGACAACACGCCGATACTTCATCACCTACGACCCGTCATATAATCCCAACTCAGCATACCCTGATAGGACGATACGCTCCAAATTGATCGCCGACTTGGAAGAGGTCAACATGGGCTCTCCAAAGACATTGATTGATTTTGTCAGATGGGCAAAAGCCAACTACCCAGCAAAGCGGTATGCCCTCGTCCTCTGGAATCACGGCAGAGGAGCTGATGACTTATCACCATATAGGGCTAAAGGCGTTCGGCATATAGCGCAATTTGGCGTCATGCACCCAAGGGGTGTCATCTACGATGACACCGATAGGGATTTTTTGACGACACCCGAGCTCGGTTATGCCTTGAACGAAGTTAAGCCGATTGATGTTGTGGCATTTGATGCATGTCTGATGGGCATGGTTGAAGTGGCATATGAGATCCGCAACGCCGGTTCGTTGATGTGCGCATCGCAACTCAGCCCGCCATCTGAAGGCTATCGGTATGACCTTTGGCTCGGCGAGCTAAAACGAAATCCGGAAATGACCCCCAAGGAGCTCGCCGAAGTCATCGTTGAGAAGTATGTCCAGAGCGTTGGACAAATCGCTGATGTGGCTAACTCAGTGGTTAAGCTCTCAGAGGTTGCATCACTTGCAAACGCAATAAGTGAATTCGCCAACGAGCTGCAAAGAGTAGCAGACAGGTATGAATACGAACTCGCTAATGCACGAAATGCTGCGGAGGCTTCGCCGGAGATGGAGGGGCTCAATTTCAAGGACATCTACGACTATGCCCGAAGAGTCAAAGAGTATGTTGACGACCAAGCTGTCCGTTCAACCGCCGACAAAGTCATGGAGCGTTTGAAGGGAGCCGTTCTCCTAAACAGGTTCACAAACAGCTCAAGCAACTTAAACGGACTGAGTATCTACTTGCCATCACCTGATAAAGCAAACCTCACCGGCATCGGCTACACGAACTTAGCTTTTGCAAAGGACACAAATTGGGACGAATGGCTCAGCAACCAGAAGCGTTGATGGGCACAGCCTTACTTACGGTTTCTTCCTCAAAGGGCGATGCAGCCTCAAAAGCACTGTCTCAACTCCGATTAAACAGCCGCTGCAAATGGGCGCGCTTCTTCCCCGCAGCTAAAGCCATTTATGCGTGACCGATTGGAAATGGCTCATCTACAGGAACGCATTTGCTGCGAACAAATCCCCACTGTTACAATGCAATGTTGAGCCAAAGCTGCCGCAATGGAGGTGACCCATTGTGCCAATTCAAACTGCGATTGTGCTCGCTGCCGGCTTCGGGAAGAAGATGTTCCCATACTGTGACACGAGGCAAAAATGCGCCATCCCGATAGCCAACAAGCCAGCCATAAGGAGGCTTATTGAGCAACTCGCACTCGCCGGCATAAGGCAAATAGCCGTTGTCGTCGGATACATGGAAAGCCAAGTTCGGCACGCCCTCTTTGACTTTGATGAGGCACGCATTGTCTTCATCAGACAGGATGAGCAGCTTGGCACCGCTCACGCATTGCTTTGCGCACTTGACGAACTCGGCTACGAACAAGCCGGAGAACAATTCCTCGTCGCATACGGCGATTTGGTCATCTCGGATGGATGGACGCAAGTGATGATTCACCACCATGAGAATGCGCAACCAATTGCATCTGTGCTCGTTCAGCCAATTGGACAGCTTGACACGAGGGAATGGATTTGCGCGTCGGTGCACAACGGCAAGCTAAAATGCATCCTTGGGCATCCAAGGGGCGGTGTGACTCACAGGCTCGTTGGGGCTTTCATCTTCCACAGAAGCGCCATCAAATACATCCGATCAAATCCGGGAATCATGAGGAGCGTCCAAGTAGGCATGATGCCACCTGTGGAAGCGGAGCTTGCCCAATCGGTGCAAATGATGATTGAGGGCGATGAGGAAGTGCAAGCAATTGAGGTTCCCGGGTTTGCCGTTGACTTGGACAAGCCATGGCATCTGATTGAAGCGACGGTGCATGTCGTCCGTGAGATGTCGGAGAGGCTTGATGGGAGCATCATCCATCCGAGCGCAAAAATTTCGGATGGCGCTGAGGTGACCGGAAATATCGTCGTGGGAGAAAATTGCGTGATCGGGAAGGGCGTTGTGATACAAGGGCATGCCTGGATTGGCTCCGGGACAAGCATAACGACTGGTGCGATACTTCGCGGTCACAACATCATTGGGCGAAATTGCAAGGTGCGCGATTATTGTCTCCTCGGGAGCAATTCCGTTCTCGGCGATGGTTGCATACTCGGGCACGCCGCCGAGTTTGATGGCATCGCGTTTGATGGCGCTTACTTCTACCACTACTGTGAGGTTGCCGGCGTTGTCGGAAGTTCGGTTGACATAGGCGCTGCAACGGTTTGCGGGACACTGAGGTTTGATGACTTAGAGAAGGTGCACACAATCCGTTCAAGGAGAGAGATACCGCGCATCGGCGCAAACGCTACATACATCGGGGACTATTGCCGAACTGGAGTGAACGCCATCATCATGCCCGGATGTAAGATCGGGTGCTATAGCATTGTTGGGCCGGGAGTCGTGCTATACGAGGACTTACCACCACGAACGCTCGTCTTGGTCAAGCAGGAGTTGGTGAGGAAAGAATGGGGTCCAGAGAGATACGGATGGTGAAGATGTGCCGGCTTATAGTGGCAACGCTGATTGGGTTGTGTTGCGTCATTGAGCCGTCAACATCCGATGAAGCCATCAACAGCGTCATCTTGCCCGCGCAGTGTGCCCAGCTTGAGCAGCTTGTCTCATTGTTCAAGCCGCAGCCAATTGAGCCGGGACAGTTTGAGGCTGAAGTAATCAGCAGCCGCAACATGCAGGTGTTAAATCTCCGTTTCCCGACGGCGCTCAAGTCCGGTGTGAGCGAAAACGACACCGTTTATTCAACCGTTTACATCCCCAAACACGCAGCTGCCAAGTCCATCCCGGCTGTCATCATACTTCATGCGCTTGGCGTTTATGACGCTGTGAACGAGCGATACCTTGCCAAGTCGCTCGCCTCATCCGGGATTGCAAGCGCAATTATGGAGCTCCCATATCACATGCACCGAGCACCAAAGGGAATGGGCAGCGGTCAGTTCCTTTTCAAGGTGGCGCCACAAAATGCGATGCAAGCATTCAGACAAGCTGCAATGGATGCAATGAGATTGACCGACTGGCTATGCATGCAGCCGTTCATTGACAAGTCAAAGCTTGGCGTCATCGGGATAAGCCTCGGCGGCATCATAGCAGCATTGCTCATCGGCTTGGATGAGCGACTATCCGTGTGCGTAAATGTGCTCGGCGGTGACCTTGCACTGACAATTTGGGACAGCTGGCTCACGAGGCAATTCAGGCGTTCCATTGAGAGGCAGGGCATAACGCTTGACGCTTTGCGCTCAATGGTTTATTGGATCAACCCAACAACTTATGCTCTGAGGGCAAAGGGAAAGCGCTTCTTGATGGTCATGAGCGAGTATGATTTGTTCGTCCCGAGGAGGGCATGCATTGAGCTTTGGAGGGCACTTGAACATCCGCCGATGATTCGCCTTCACACCGGTCACCTGTGCACCCAACTGAGCGCTCCGCAGCTCAAGGATGCCATCGTCAGTTTTCTCAAGATGACGCTCTTTGAGAACATGCCCGCTAATGAGGCTGCATCAAAACTTAAACAGGTGCCAAGCATCGCATTGAAGCAAGAACTTATGCTGCCAGCAGGTGGAATTGGCGGAGTCGGAGTTGCATTTGAGCTGTGCGACATTGACAGGGCAAGGAGAACATCGGTTGACATTCACTTTACCACTGGCGGCATATACGCCGGCATCCAGTGGGAAGTCTCCCGCAACTTAGCCATCGGAGCGTGCTTGCGCTTGGATAAGGAACACACACTGCATCCGCACATTTCGTGCTTCATCATCCTATGAGGTGCGCAATTGTCGGCAGTGGCGCAAACAACCCTGCGCATGAGGCTTCTTGCGGGCAGAAAGCGCATGCCATAACATGCCAATGCATTCCAAGCCGCAAACGATGCGCCGAATAAAACGAGCCTTAACCGCCATTGACTGCACACCGATTTGGTTCAAAAATTTGTGAGGGCAGTTGAAGGATTGGGGGTGAGAACGAATGCGCCTTATCAGCGCCATAGTAAGCTTGTGCTTGTTATGCGCTTACTTCAAGCCAGCCTCGTCTCTACAGCGCAGCACAAGGTGGCGCTTCATCGGAGGCAAGTGGGAGGTTGTGAATGATAAGGTCGTGGGAGAGAGCACGGGTGGACATGCATTTTCCATCCCGACATTTAGCCGATATGGTAGAGCACAAACGGCAGAGGCATTGATGCATCCCGAGAGGCGCATAGCGCATGGCTGGGTGGCTGCTGGCATCTGCGTTTACCAAGATGGCGGTAACTTTTGGCGGTTGGCGCTGGTTGAAGCCCCAGATGCCAAAACGAGATACGCAGAGCTTGTGGCTATGAGCAATGGCACATGGCAAGCACAAGCCGATTTGAAGCTCAAGGTGACGGCGGAGTATGGCGCAACATTTTCATGGTCGTGGAGGGAAGGATACCGGTTGCGAATCCTGCTCACCGGCGCTGAGATTGAGGGGCAAGTGCTTGACATAAATGGCAAACTGCTGTGGCGGAGACGGTACGCGCTTAACAATGCACCGATAGTGCGCTCCGGATGGATGGCTTTGAATGTGCAGGGGATGAGCGCCTCATTTGAGGGTGTAAGGCAATCGGTTGAGGGTGGTGAAGGTGCAGTGCCCAACTTGAAGAGCGCAGTTTTGGTTAGGGATGAAGCTATGGGCAATTTGCGCCTATGTGATGCGCTCGCAAAGGAGCTCAAAGGCATCGGCATAGATGTGAAACTTGTCGGACTCAATGAGCTTTCCGATGACAGCTGGTGGCGCTCAATTGATGCCGGCATTCTTGTCTTGCCAAACGGGAGGCGCTTGCCGGCTGCGTGCAAGGATGGGCTGCTTGAATTTTTGAGGCGCGGTGGGAAGCTCATCACATTTGGCACACCGATTTTTGAGGAAGCATTGTTCCGTGTGCGCACACGAGCTGGAGAGAAGTGGATGACAGCCGGCGAAGTTGACGCTTTGCGCAAGGCAACGAAGCCGGAGCGGTTGCTGTTTGAGCGAATTGATGAAGCGGAGCTGAAGCGATGGACGCATTGGGCAAGCCATAGCGGTGTCTCCGATAAGCTCAGTGTTGTGCGCTCTGCATTCAAATCCGAAGGGCTTGAACTTGATGCGTTTCAAATTGAGCTTGAGTTGAAGGGCTGGGGCATATTCTCAAGGGAATTCTCCACCTCACCGTTTGCGAGCGGTCAGACACTGACATGCTTTTGGGCGAAGGGCTCTCCGCAAACGAAATCCATGATGATTGAATGGCGTGAAGCCGATGGCTCACGATGGTATGCGCATGTCCCACTGAGCACCGAGTGGAAGTTGTTTGTCCTCTCACCAAGCGATTTCATCTTCAGGGGCGATAGCCCAACTGCTGGAAAGCGCGGCTTTTCTGGAGACCGCCTCATAGTTGAAAATGCGCGCACACTCGTCTTCGGAATGGAAGGACCAATGCCACATGGCAAGCATGCCATTTTCATTGCTGGCATAGGCACAGCCAAAGACCCAATTGAGGGCATAGATACCAAATTCGCACCGCCATCACTTGAGGCGCTTTGCCCGGCTTACAAATTCTACCCGCTGCGCCGAGTGAACAACATCAGCTTTATCGCTATGCCGACCCAAGTGATTGAGACGATGGCTGTGCGCTCGCCGATAAAAGATGCAGTTGCACCAGTGATGAGGCACACCGGCATCGGCTTCATTGATGGGCGTCCATTCCGATATGTGCCGCTTTCTAACCCACCGATAGTTTGGTTGATGCTCAATGCCGAATTGCCATATGCACGCTCTTGGTGGCTGTGTTTCGGGAGTGCTGTGGAGGATTTATGGCTTAGCAAGCCATCGGTCAATTTCATCCGCAGGACGATTGAAAGGTTGATTGAGGGCATCGTGCTCATTGAAGGTGGTGCGGATAAGTTCACGGCTTACGAAGGTGAACCAATCACGCTCGGTGCAAGAGTTGCTAACTTCGGTGGCAGGACTGCCGACGCTGAAATTGTGATTGAGGTCAAACCAACAGCCGGAGCAAAAGTGGCAACCAAAGCCATTGCGTCCTTTAACGGCAGCATCAAGCTCCCATCCGGCGACATTGAAACAGTGACATGGGAGCTGCCGAGACTCAGAATCGGACGATACGAAGTGAATGTGAGGTTGATCCGTCCATCTGGTGGCGGTAAGGTAGCTTGCGATGAGTTGCACAGCGAGCTCGTCGTCACAGCGCGCCCACAGGTCACCGAGAATGACAGGATCACAATTCGTGGCGGTCATTTCATTTATCGCGGCAGGCGTTGGTTTGCCTTCGGGTTAAACTACTGGCCGCGCTTCATCGCCGGTCAGGAGCCGACTGACTATGGTCGCCATTGGCTTGACCCAGTCAACTACGATCCAACGGTGGTTGAGGAAGACCTGCGCATCCTGAAGTCAATCGGGATGAACTGTGTCAGCGTCTCGTTCTACAACGCCAATCAGGCGATGCCGCTCCGAGACTTCCTTCGCCGATGCCATGAGCACGGCATCAAAGTGAACCTGTTCATCTCCGGAGCGCACCCGCTTGGGTTTAACCCGGACATCGTCAAGCAGCTGATTGAATCCGCCGACTTACCCAATCAGCCGGCGCTGTTTGCGTATGACATCGCATGGGAACCGCATTTTGGAGGCTATGGCAATAGGCGCGCTCACGACGCCGAGTGGAGAAAATGGCTCGTTGAGAATTACGGCAGCATTGAGGCAGCCGAAAGGGACTTCGGCTTCAAGCTCCCAAGGGACGAGAGTGGAAATGTCACTGTGCCGAGGGATGAGCACCTTCTGAATGATGGTGAGTGGCGAATTATGGCGGCAGCATACAGGCGCTTCCTTGACGACTTCATCAGCAGGCGATATCGCAGGGTCTGTCAGTTCATTCGCAAGCTTGATCCAAACCACCTCATTGGCGCGCGCACAGGCTATGGTGGTGGTCCATTCGGTGCCGAGGGCGCATTCCCGTTTGACCACACGGCTGGTGCAAAGCATTTGGATTTCGTCTCTCCCGAGGGTTGGAATCTCGGTTGGCTCGGGCAAGCTGAAGAGGAGCAGTTCGCAAGGGCTGCCTTCATCACTGCCTATGCTCGCTGGGCTGGGAATGGCAAGCCCGTCTTTTGGGCTGAGTTTGGATTGACGCTCAGGCACGGCTCGTTCTCGCTTGACTGGTATGACGATGAGGAGAGGCTGAATGCGCAGGCTAAGCTCTATGATGCAATCTATCGCCTCATCCAAATCAGCAATGCCGATGGTGCAATGGGGTGGTGGTTTCCGGGCGGATACCGAGTGGGTGAGAGAAGCGACTTTGGGATCATCAATCCCGATGGGACAATTCGCCCAGCCGGTGAAGTGGCGAAGAGATGGGCTACTATCTTCGCCAACATGCCAGCGGTTGAAAGGAGGAAAGTTGCCCACATAACGATTGACCGAGATGAGAATGCGCGCGGTGCAATGGCATTATGGCTGAAACACGGTGATGAGGCATCAAGGCTCGTAAGGGAGGGCTATGCAATTGAGTTGCGCACCGAAGGCACAGGGAAAACCTGCGACGATGTCCCACACATCGCAATCGGCAACACAAGATGGGAGCCATTGAAGCCGCCGAAATTCATAAACGGAGAAATCAACTCCATCTCCGTTTCTCCTGACGGCAGGCGATGGCGTGAGGTGAACGATGGTGAGGTTATCAAACTCGCAGAACTCGGCTTTGGCGGCGCCGAGTTGTTATGGCTCAAAGTTGAGCTCGGCAACACGGGCGAAGCAACATGGCTTCCACCAGATCAATGCAAAGACGCGCTAAACGGGATCGTGCTCTCCATCAGCGTTGATGGGCATGAAGCAGCAAGGGTGTCAATCCCGAAGAGCGTCGGGCGATTTGAGGATGTAACGATTGACGCCATCAAAATTCCGTTGCCAAAGGAACTGCCAACGGTTCGCATCATGCTGAGGTTGCGATGGCGCAACTCGCCATTCGGTGAGTCAATGAGCTTTTCAGTGGCGCGGTAAAATGCAACAAGCTCATTGCGAATATCCCTGAGACGCAGGGGTGAAAAGAGGTGTGGAGGCACATCACATGGGCAACTGACTTCTCGGAGCTTTCCGATGCTGCGCTTGATTTTATCCTGCCGCTTGCAAAGCGCATGAACTCAAAGGTGGCGCTTGTCCATTGCATACCGGACATCGCCATGGCATACACCAGCGGGCAGTTGCTCGAGCCGTTGCCTGCAGAGATACCGATACTGCTTGGCAATATGCTGGCGCAGATGAGAGAGGAAGCGATAGAGAGGCTTGAGGGGAGGGCGAGCGAGCTGCGCTCAATGGGCATAAGCGCAGAGGTGCACATCCTTCAGGGCGATGCGCATCACGCCGTGATTGAGTTTGCGCACAAGTCCGATACCGATTTGATCGTCATAGGCACAAAAGGTATCGGTGGCATCGGGGAGAGGCTGCTCGGCTCAACGACGGCGCGCATCATTCAGGGCTCGGATAAACCGGTGCTGTCAATGAGCCAGCCGAGAAAGCCAAAGTTTGACAACCTGCTCGTCCCGACGGATCTCTCGGAGGCGAGTTCGCATGCGCTCTCATATGCGATAGCGCTTGCAAAATTGATTGGCGCATCGGTGCATGTCCTCCATGTGATGGAGCTGCTTGAAGCCGTTGGCGAGCGTGAGACGATAGACAAGCTTGAGGTGATGGTCAAGACGAAGCTTGAGGCGATGGCTGAAGCCGCAAACGGCATGAGCGAAAAAACGCATTGCCATGCCATCAAGAGACACCACGCAACTGAGGGCATCCTTGACTTCGTTGATGAGAATGACATTGACATTGTGATCATGACGACGCACGGTCGCACGGGCTTAACTCGCTTCCTTTGGGGGAGCGTCGCCGAACGCATCGTAAGGGAGTGCAGTGCACCCGTCATTGCAGCAAGGGCGAAGGCATTTGAGAGGGCGTTGAGCAAGGCAGCATCATAGGCTCACCGATTGCGACATCCTTTCAAGGGCGAACTCAAAGGTGGGGGTGATGAAGATGATCATGCTCAACTTGGCGCGTCTCTTTGCGCTCATGGCTTTTGGCGAGAGCGAGGCATTGACTCAAAGGTATGCAAATGCGACTCCGGTGCAAACCCAGATTGAAGTTTTTGATGAGCGCCTGGTTGAATTATTGCCGAGGGATTCTGTGGCGGTCAGGCTCGCAACAAACTTCGTCTTTACCGAAGGACCAGTTTGGCACCGCGACGGCTACTTGCTCTTCAGCGACATACCCGCCGACACAATTTACAAGTGGACTCCAGATGGCAAAGTTGAAGTGTTTCGCAAGCCGAGCGGGCAGAGCAACGGCTTGACATTTGACTCTGAGTGGCGCCTAATAGCATGTGAGCACCGAACAAGGCGCGTGACGAGGACGGAGAAGGATGGCACGATAACAGTTCTCGCCGAACGATACGAAGGTAAGCGCCTCAACAGCCCAAATGATGTTGTCATCTGGCTTGACGGCAGCATTTACTTCACAGACCCGCCATATGGCGTTAAGCCGCAGGAGCGAGAACTTGACTTTCAAGGGCTTTATCGCGTCTCGCCGGATGGGAAGCTAACTCTCCTTGCGAAGGACTTTGACCGCCCCAACGGATTGGCTTTCTCACCGGATGGGAAGCGCCTTTATGTTGACGACTCAGCGCGAGGGCATTTGCGCGTCTTCACGGTGAACGAGGACGGCTCGCTGTCCGGAGGCGAAGTCTTAGCCGAATTGAAAAGTGAAGAACCCGGTGCACCGGACGGAATGAAGGTTGATGTCAAAGGCAACTTGTATGTCACGGGACCGGGTGGGCTTTGGATATTTGATGGCAATGGCAAGCTGCTCGGGAAAGTCAAGCTCCCAGAGATACCAGCAAATTGCGCCTTCGGTGACAGCGACAAGAGGACGCTGTTTTTGACGGCGCGAACTTCGCTGTATGCCATCAGGCTAAATGTGAGCGGCATAGCACCATAAGCGCCATCAGCACCGCATTGCCTTTCACGGGCTTGAAAAAACCGCAATGCATGCCAGCAGAAGGAGTATCCTGATAAGGGGATTCCTCACGGGCTTGAAGAGCATCCGCAAACGGTAAGGTGGGAAGCGTCAATGCGCCATGCAGCACAGCACATCATCGGAGTAGCAAAAGGGGCATTTGCCGGCTTTGCCAATTACCTCCTCACACATAGGCGTTCGGCAAAGGTTTGGCTGATTGCTTTGCTCATGCAGTTTGGCTGTGCAAAGTGGAGGGCAGGCAGGATTGAGAGGGAAGCCAAAACTTGCAAGCTCACATATGTTGCAATTGGCGCAAGCGACACTCAGGCAGCTGGAGCAAGCTCCTATGAGCGTGGCTATGTTGTAGCCATTCACCGCTACCTTGAGCAAGCCACAGGTCAAAAGTGGGAATTCATCAACGCCGGCAGGAGTGGCGCACGAATAACGGATGTAGTTGAGCGCCAACTGCCGATTGCCATTGCCGCAAGACCAACGGTTATCTCAATTTGGGTCGGCGGAAATGATGTCAGGCACAGGATTCATCCGAAGGGTTTTGAGAGGTTGCTCAGGGGCATGCTAAAAGCGCTGTGTTTGGAAATGGGTGCGATAGTGCTCATCGCCAACTTGCCGGAGATGGAGAGACAACCATTTGCAAGGCGCGCCACAGACGATGAGCGCGAGTTCCTCCGAAAGCAGTCGCGAATCTACAACGGCATCATTGAGCGCGCCGCTTCGGACTTCGGTGCGATACTCGTTGACCTATGCAAAATGAGCGAAATGTATGACGAGCATTTCTTCTGCAACGATGGGCTTCATCCGAATGACATCGGCTATAAGCGCATTGCTGAAAGGTTCATTGAGGCATTGAATAGGCACGCTGATGCGCTTAAAAGACGCATCCAAAGCGGTGGAGCCACACGCTAATTTGCACGGGAGAACGCCCCTCAGGAAGCAATGCCCCTACCGGAGCCTGAATCTGGCTAAAGATGCACCAATGAATTCTCGCCAATGCAGCTTGGACAACAATTGTGCATGAAATGAACTGAGCGAGATGGCAAGAGGTGATGCTCATGAGCCAGTTGCGCCTTGCCGTTGTCTTTCCGGGTGCTGCATCACTTGGGAGCTACGAAGCTGGCGCAGCATTTGAGCTTGCAAGGTGGGCACTAATGGCACGCCAAATCTCAACTGATGAGCCACCGCTCATTGTTGATGTCGTTGTTGGCTCGTCAGCGGGCGCGATAACCGGTGCTTTGCTCTCCCACATCCTCCTAACCGATGGCGATCCATCTTGGCTTTATCACGCATGGGTGACGCACCCTCACCTATCTGAGTTGATGCTCGTGAGCGAACTCAACGGCGTGCTCTCAATGAGGCGCTTGCGTGAGCTTGCGGAGGAGTTGCTCTCACAACCGAATGAACCATCGGATGGACGCAATATGACGGTGCGCTATGTGGCAACATTGACCAACTTGACGCCACTGAACTACCGAATACCCGTCTTGGGAGGGAGGGCGCTTATCGCATCCACGCATCGTGACTGGAAAGCTATGCTGCTGACATTTTCTGGCGCCCAAACGCCATACGGGATGCACCCTTGGAGATATGTCGCAGATGTAGCCCTTGCCTCCGGCGCTTTTCCCGCAATCTTCCCGGCACAGCGTCTGAGGAGGGGCGCATGGGAGTATATAGCCAACCATGTCTGGCTTGATGCGAGTGATGATGAAATTGTTGAATTTGACTTCACCGATGGCGGCGTCATGCACAACAAACCAATTGCAATGGCTTTTGATGCCCTCTATGAGCCACATCACATTGGTCTTGTTGACCAGAAGCCAATTGATGACTCTGAGGCTGTAAGGCTCGTCGTCATCGTGAGCCCGAGAGAGCAACCGCCACGCCCAACGCGAGTAACGAAGCGCCCGCAACCTTTAATGCTTGATGTGCTTACGGGCATTTTGAGTGCGAGGTTCAATGTAAACGATGTTTTTGATGACCTGCGTGGTGCACAGAAACTCAACAGTAGGCTGCGTTGGAAAACATTGCTCCTTGAACGAATGCATGCTTGGCTGAGCGACGACCCAGATGCAGCAAGAAGGCTCGCCAATACCCTTTCCGACACATTGACGCACATCAACGGCGACATGCGCCTCATACGGATGCAAAGGGATGGAATGGAAAGAGCAATCGGCACAGCGGTGAGTTCGGAAGAGCGCAATTCACAGCGTTCACAATGCGAAATGAATGAGCATCATGCACCAAATGATGCTCACACCTATGGGAGTCAATCGGATTTGCACATGGATTCGCCATCCGAGTGTGGCATGCACAGCTATGTTGATGATGCCATCAACTTGCTCAACGCGGTGCTTGACAGAATCAGCGGGACTACAGGGAAAAGGGAGGTTAGAATTGAGGTTGTAAGCCCATTACTGCTCAGCGAACTCGGCTTACCTGAGGAGCTGCTTTGTGGCGAAGCTATGGGGCATTTTGCTGGCTTTCTAAGCAGGCGCTTTCGTGAGAACGATTTTCGCGTTGGCACCGAATGCATGAGGCGGTGGCTGCTTGAGCTGGAAGAAGTTGACGGAGTGCTGCGCAAAAGGATGCTTGAAGAACATAAAGTGACTGTTAGGGTTTGGGGCGCAAAAGTGGAACGAAAGAATGGCAAAGTTGTGCCATTGCGTGATAGGGTGCCATTTGGCGAAATAACGCTTGCACCAATTTTGCGCGACATCGGTAAGGGAGGGCGTTACACACTTGGAATGCGCTTTTGTGTTCTCATGCTCGCATTAAGGGCTGCTTTTGTCCTACTAATTGGCGCTATACGCTTCATTTTGAGGAGGCTTTGATTCACCCACTCAGCCCACAAAGCCCTTATCAAGCTCAATGCCATAAGGCACTGATGGCTCACCGTGAAGTTTGCTTCACGAAGTCTCTCAGCAATCGGCAGATTTCAACCGCCCTTGGTGGGTCGTTTTGCCTCATTCTGATTGCAATGATCTGGATGGCTCCTCAGCAGGGGTCAATTCCACTCTTGCTCTGGCAAAGAAGCCAGTTCCAGCTGGTATCAGCCTGCCAATGATGACATTTTCCTTGAGACCGAGCAAGTAGTCAACTTTACCCTTTATTGCTGCATCCGTTAGAGCTTGCGTAGTCCTCTGGAAGGATGCTGCAGAGAGCCAACTATCGGTTGATTCAGCGGCACGCATTATGCCCATGAGCACCCAATCCGCCGTTGCCTCTCGTTTCCCTTGCGCCCTTACCCTTGCATTTTCACGCTCAAATACCGCCCTGTCAACAAGCTGTCCGGGTAGGAACTCAGTATCCCCTGGGTCTTTAATTCGGCGCTTTCGCAGCATTTGCCTGATAATTATCTCAATGTGCTTGTCATTGATATCAATTCCCTGCGAACGATAAACTGTCTGAATTTCCCTCAGCAAGTAATCTTGCACAGCCTTGACTCCGCGAAGCGTAAGCAAAGCGTGTGGGTTGATTGCGCCCCCTGTGAGTTGCTGACCCGCTTCAACTCTGTCCCCAACTTTCACCTTAAAATCGGCGTGGAATGGCACAACATAAGGTCTTCTAAGGGTCACCTTCGTGACCATAGCTCCACGCAACTCCTCAATAACCAATTCGTCAATTTTGGTGCCCTTTGGAACAATAACGGAGCGCGTTCTTGGTGAGACCACATCCTCAACAATTTCCATGCCAATGTGCCTTTCCAAGTCATCAACAGGGACTTCTACATCAAGCACTATACGCCATATGCCCCTCTTAATAATTTCCCTGACAACTCCGTCATATTCAGCCATAATTGACTGTCCAAGTGGACGGCGTGCATCAAACAATTCCTCAACTCGTAGTAGCCCCCTCCTCCTCGGCACATGCAATCTAACCCACCACTTCATCCTTTGCTCTTTTTGTTCTTCCTCGTGCAGTCCTCTCGGAGTTTTCTTAATTATCTTCAGCATGTCGGAAACGGTCATTTCCTCCGTCGCACGCTCGGTGATCTCCCTCAAAGCCCTCTCTCTTCTCGTCTTATATTGCCGTATTTCAACGATGCTCGGACCTACAACGGTGTGGAATGTGCGCATCGTGAACTGTGTTCCGGGCTCACCTATTGACTGGGCTGCAATTATTCCAACTGCCTCACCTATGTCAACGAGTCTTCTTGTGCTCAAATCCATCCCGTAACACATTGCGCATATTCCATGAGGGAGTGCACATGTCAAAGGTGAGCGCACCTTTACCTTTGTGACACCACTTTTCTGTATTTCTTGAGCCTTTGTCATCGTTATCATTTCATTTCTCCTGACCAACACGCTCTTTGTGCGCGGATGAACGACATTTTCTGCGGCAATTCTCCCCCATATTCTTTCCCAAAGTTCCATCACAACTTGACCATTTTCGTCATATATTGGGGTCATATCAAAACCGTCATCAGTTCCGCAATCAAACGCCTTTATAACCACATCTTGAGCAACATCAACCAACCTCCTTGTCAAGTAACCAGCATCTGCTGTTCTTAGAGCCGTATCGGCAAGCGAGCGGCGCGAGCTGAAAGTCCCAACAAAATACTGAAGAAGAGGCAACCCTTCCCGGAAGTTTGAGGTGACAGGTAAGTCATGTATGAGCACACCGAGGGCATTTGCCATTAGACCGCGCATGCCACAAAGCTGCACAATTTGCTCTTTCCTTCCCCGCGCACCGCTATCTGCCATCATGTATAGCGGATTAAACCTGTCAATAGCCTGCATTATCTCATTGGACACTTCCCTCGTTGCTGCCAACCATTCTTGGGTTATTTTGTCATCACATTCAAATTGCCTCATTTCGCCCCTCCTTACAGCCTCACGCCATTCTTCTGACCTCTTTCTCGCCCTTTCTACAATCTCATCCCTATTTGTCTTCACATCCAAGTCCTTTATGGATAGCGACAGACCGCTTAAAGTAGCCACATGGAATCCGAGTTCTTTAACATCATCAAGGAAACGCACCAATGGCTCGTTAGTTTGACCGTAATATTCAATCAACCCGATTTCAACAGCCTTATCCAGAGGGTATGCCTCCCTTCCCCTTCTGATCCTGATTTCTCCCTTATTTTTGACCTTTTCAAAGACATCGCCCATTATACAATTCCAACCCTGTTTAAGTTTGAAGCTGCCAACTTCAGGTAGCGATAGTGTAATTTTGTCATCCTCAACCAAGCTTTTGACCCAGAAAGCCTCAAACATTTGTGTGACTATTGTGCGCAATTTTCCTTTAGAAACAGGTTCATTTACAAATGGGAAACCAGCAGGTAATAGCATGTTGAATATTACCCTTCCAGGTGTTGTCAATATCCATTCTCCATGCCAATTCACAATAATATCCTCATGAGTATCTATTTTGCCAATTTGCCATAACTGTATCGCCTTTTCTGGGTCGTTGAAAGCCTTTCCTCTACTGCCCAAGTAGCGCAAAAGTGCCCTATATACCTTAGTTTTTTCGTATCTATCGTTGAACTTTATTGAGACATCCTCATCAAGTTTAATCAAACCTTGCCTCACAAAAAGCAACAGCAACTCTGGATCCTCGCACCTTTCAAGTATCTCTTCTGGTGGCTTATTGAGCAAATCCTTGTATTTTTCCTCACTCTCCCTGCGAGTCAACTGGGTCAGATAATAGCATCCCATAACGATGTCATATGCCGGGCTCATCAAGGGCGCACCATTAGCCGGGGAAAATATGTTATTCGTTGCCATCATCAGCAATCTTGCTTCGGCTTGTGCAGTAGCCGACAGGGGCACATGCACAGCCATCTGGTCACCATCAAAGTCGGCATTAAATGGGGGACAAACTAACGGGTGAATGTGAATAGACCTGTCATCCACAAGAACCGGTTCAAACGCTTCAATACTCAGCCTGTGCAGGGTTGGTGCTCGGTTAAGCAAAACTGGGTGGTCTTTTGTAACTTCCTCAACTGCCCTCCAAACCAGTTCATTATCCTCCTGCTCAAGCATTCGCTTTATCGCCTTTAGGGTCGAAGGACCCTCGCTGTGTGCTTCAATCCATCGCATAATGAACGGCTTAAATAGTTCCTTAGCCATAACCCTTGGCAATCCACATTGATGTAGCTTCAATTTGGGGTCAATAACTATAACGGAGCGCCCACTATAATCAACCCGTTTTCCGAGCAAGTTTCTCCTAAATCTTCCCTCCTTACCCTTTAGCAAGTCTGAAAGCGATTTTAGCGGTCTACCGCTCGGTCCAAGCACCGGGCGAGATTTCCTGCTGTTATCAATGAGGGCATCAACTGCCTCTTGCAAAAGTCTCTTCTCATGATTTATAATTGACTCTGGTGCCCTAATCTCAAGCAGCTTTTTCAGCCGGTTATTTCGGTTAATTATTCGCCTGTATAGGTCATTCACATCCGAAGTTGCAAATCTTCCGCCTTCAAGTTGAACCATTGGGCGGAGGTCGGGCGGGAGAACGGGCAAAACTTCAAGTATCATCCACTCAGGGTTGTTGCGTGATTTTCTAAATGCCTCAACTATTTCAAGCCTTTTGATGGCTCTCGCCCTTTTTGCCCCCTTGCTTTGAGCCACAGTCTTCTTCAACTCCCTCGCTTCCCGTTCAAGGTCTATCTCGCTGAGCAACTTCTTTATTGCCTCTGCACCGATGCCAACCTCAAACCACTTGCTCAAGTTTATACCCGTTCTTCGCTGGACTATTGAAACGAGTCCCTGAAGTTGCCTATATTCGGCATCTTCAAGCGTTTGCTTAGCCTTCAAACTCTTAAACAGTTCAACCGCATTTCGTATATCCTCAATTTGAGCCTCTCCTTCCTGCTGCTCACGCTTTATTTCCCGCTCAATCTCCTTGACACGAGCCTCAAATTCGTCAGCACCAATTTCTCCCCTACTAAGCCTCTGTTCAAGGTTGACAATCTCCTTTCGCAACCTTGTCACATTGCTCTTTATTGCTCCCTCAATCTCGTTGATTTCTTCCTCAACTGCACGCTCAATTGCATGTTCTATCCTTCTCTGCTCTTCCTTACTGCTCGGCTTATTAACTCTGGTGACAATGTAAGCGCTGAAGTAGATGACTTTCTCAACAACTTTTGGAGATAAATCCAGCAGCATTGCAATTGGAGAGGGTGTATTCTTGACATACCAAATATGAGCAACGGGCACCGCAAGCTCTATATGCCCCATACGGCGCCTTCTCACCCTTGATGTCGTGACCTCAACACCACATTTTTCGCACTTTACACCCTCATATTTCATTTTTTTATACTTGCCACATGCGCACTCAAAATCCTTAGTAGGTCCAAAGATGCGCTCACAAAAGAGACCGTCTTTTTCCGGGCGAAATGTGCGGTAGTTTATAGTCTCTGGCTTCCTCACCTCACCATACGACCATGAGCGTATATCCTGAGGAGATGCAAGGGAAATCCTCACTGCATCAAATGAGGGAACTCGCCTCGTTGCGTCCATCAACGCTGCTCACCCCTTTAATTGGCTAAGATTTGCGCATTTTGTGCCATTTTGTGGAAGCGGACGGCAGTCCGCATTTAACCACTTATTGGATTAAAAGTCAAACGGATGGCTTGATAACTGCCTTTGCATTTAACTTCATAACCTCTTTGAGATTTGAGGCGGACAGGTTCACTAAATTATTTCCTCCTTCTCGGCTGAGTTTGTTCAACTTCTTCCTCATCCTTGATTTCAACCGGCACGCCGTCTTTCGTTTCGGGTATTACTTGCAAGCCGAGGCTTTGCAATTCTTTGACAAGGATTTTGAATGACTCAGGGATACCGGGCTCAACCACATCATGTCCTTTTATCAGGGCATTAAATGTATCCTCACGCCCTTTGATGTCATCTGACTTGACTGTAAGCATCTCCTCAAGTGTATGCGCTGCACCGTATGCCTCAAGTGCCCAAACTTCCATTTCTCCAAACCGTTGTCCGCCAAACTGCGCTTTACCTCCAAGTGGCTGTTGAGTGACAAGGGAATATGGACCGGTTGCGCGGGCGTGTATTTTGTCCTCAACAAGGTGAATCAACTTCATCACATACATGCTGCCAACAGTTACAGGTTGATGGAACGGTTCGCCAGTCCTCCCATCGTAAAGGATACATTTTCCGGTTTTCTCGTCATAACCGACCCTCTTTTTGACAAGTTCGGAGATGTGTTCACCGATCAGCTTCGGGCGATTCCTTGACCTTCTCCACTCATCTATCTCAACCCCAACTTTCTCGGAGATAGCTTCAAGTTCTTCCTCATCAAGGTTTGAGAGAAATTCAACAAACCTTTGCAAATATTGACCGTAACTTTCGTCTGGCTTCGGCTCATCAAAATCCAAACCAAGTTCAATATTGACATAGTCATGTAGCTTATCCTTGCGCAAGTTGTCAACTACTTCGGCGAGCCCTTGAAGTATTTCATCCCCATTTATGCCCTGAAATATCGGGATTTCAAACGAGGTTCCAGTTAACGCCGCTATTAATCCCAAGTGTGTCTCAAGTATCTGCCCAATATTCATACGAGACGGCACCCCAAGAGGGTTAAAGACGATGTCAACTGGGGTTCCATCCGGCAGATATGGCATATCAGCTTCGGGCAAAATTTTAGCCACAACCCCTTTATTGCCGTGTCTTCCAGCAAGTTTATCTCCAACCGATATTTTCCTCGTTTGAGCCACATAGACACGAACCATCATGTTAACCTGTGATTTCAATTCATCTGCGGGTAATTGCCTAAGCTTACCGCCGCATTTGGGGCATTCTTGGTCTACCATCTTATACCATTTTTTGAACACTTCATGACACTTCTCACACTCGTAATTGTATCGTGCAAAAACCTTTATGCCTATGACAGTGCCCCACTCGCCATGTGGGACTCTAAGTGAGGCATCCTTCATATCCTCCGCCTTTTTCCCAAATAATGCGATAATTAACTTCTCTTCCGGAGAATGCTCCCCACCAACCTTTGGGACTGCCTTTCCAACGAGTATGTCGTTAGCCTTGACTTGCGCGCCTATTCTCACTATGCCATCTTCATCAATATCTTTGAGCTTTTCCTCGCTAACATTTGGCACATCCCTTGTTATTTCCTCTGGACCAAGCTTTGTCTCGCGGGCTTGTGTTTCATATTTCTCAATGTGGATGGATGTCAGAATGTCCTCCTTGACAAGCCGTTCACTTATAACTATCGCATCCTCATAATTGTAGCCTTCCCAGGGCATAAACGCAACGATTAAATTCCTCCCCAGGGCAAGCTCCCCTTTATCGGTAGCCGGTCCATCGGCAAGGACGGTGCCGGGTTTGACTCTTTGACCAACCTTAACAAGCGGTCTTTGATGTATACAAGTCCCCTGATTGCTTCTTGCGAAATTATGCAATTTGAATGAGTGTTTCCTCCCCTTCCTATCAACAACCTCAATTCTTTGACCGTCAACATATGTGACTTTTCCGTCAAGGGGTTTGCCATCTTCTTCAACATTCCAAATGACCAAAGCACCGCTATCTCTTGCCGCTTTTGCCTCAATGCCTGTTTTGATTAATGGCGCTTCAGGGCGAATCAACGGAACAGCTTGCCTCTGCATGTTTGAACCCATTAAAGCCCTGTTTGCATCATCGTGTTCCAAGAAAGGTATCAGGCTCGTTGCGACGCTAAAACACTGCATAGGCGTTGCATCCATGAGCGTGACTTCCTCTCGCCTAACGGCTACATAGCCTATTTCTCCCGTATCAGAGTGCCTCCCACGAACTATAATCTTTTCCGGAATTATTAGCCCATTTTCGTCAATCGGTGTATCGGCAGGCGCTATGTAATGGTTCATATCCTCATCCGGGGCGAGGTAAACTATCTGATTCGTCACCCTACCATTCTTAACAATTCTATATGGTGTCCTTACAAAACCATACTCGTCAACATATGCGCAAACAGTGAGTGAAGAAATCAAACCGATATTTGGACCTTCTGGTGTTTGTATTGGGCAGATTCTACCATAGTGTGAGGGGTGGACATCACGCAATTGCAACATTCCTTTTGCACTTTCCCTTGAGATTCCACCGGGGCCAAGGGCAGTCATTCGGCGTTTATGTTCAAGTTCATCAAGGGGGTTTGTCTGCTGCATAAATTGCGAAAGTTGCCCGCTGCCAAAGAAACTTCTTATTGCAGCCATTATTGGCTTTATGCTCAAAATCGTCTGAGGATTTAGCGATGCTCTATCGGTAGTTGTCATGCGTTCCTTTGCGGCGCGCTCCATCCGGAAGAAGGCAAGGCGAAGTTGGCTTTGGACAAGCTCCCCAACGCACCTAAGACGCTTATTGCTCAAATGGTCAATATCATCGGTTTGGTGCAACTTTGATGGCGGTATTTTCTCCCTCTCCTCTGGGGACATTTCCGATTCACGGCGCAGGTGAATGAGGTAGAGCACAATACAAATCAAATCCTCAAGTGTGAATGTTGTAACATTAGCCGGAACCTCGTATCCAAGCTCCTCAAGCATTCTCAACTTGCGGTTAATTTGGTATCTTCCGACCCTGCCCAAATCATACCTCTTTTTGTCAAAAAATAGGTGATTTAGCAGATCCCTCGCACTCTCAAATGTTGATGGTTCCTGTGGGCGAAGGAGCCTATGAAGCTGAAGCAACGCTGTAGTTTCATCCTTTGTTGGGTCTTGTCCGAGCGTAGCATCTATGTATGGCGGCAATTCCCAAACCGTCAACTCGCTTAAACCGGCATTGACAATCTTTTTTATGTCATCGTCATCCAACTTTTTCGGACCTCTTACCAATGTTTTCCCCCTAACCGTCACATTCCCAATTATCCACTTATTTTTGAGTTTTTCCTCGGTTATTTCCGTTATCGTCTCGCAGCTCCCAAATAACCGTATGATGTCAGCATCTGTGCTGCAGCAAAGCAGATCACGCCGGACGGCTACTTTCCTCAAATCCCTGCAACTCTCCATCTTTTTTCTCAATTCTTCAGTAATCACTTCCCCTTCCTTGCCGATTATCTCACCAGTCTCGGGATTAATCACAACTTGAGCGAGTTTACACCCAACTATGTTCGGGTCATCAACGCTAACCTCCTCAACTTGCGGTCTTACCCCCCTTGACTCCGGGAGTGCACTAAAGGCGCGCATGACCATTGTCACAGGCATAAAACGGCTTTGACCAATACGCATCCTCAGAACATCCTCAGCATCAGTCTCAAATTCAATCCACCCGCCATCTCTCGCAATAACTTGGGCTGAATAAAGCTCCCTACCCGTAAGCTCGTGCAAACGATAGTGGAAGTATACTCCGGGCGACCTCCCAAGCTGCGAAACAACGACTCTTTCGGCACCATTTATGATGAAAGTCCCTTTCGGAGTCATGCAAGGTATATCTCCGAGGTAAACATCGCTCCAATCCTTTGCTTCACCGGTCACTTTATCAACTAACCTTACCCTCACCTTAAATGGCATTGCATATGTCAACTCTTGCTCATAACATTGCTCAGGAGTTGCATCCGGTTCACCGAAGCTATAATCAACGAACTCAAGGGCGAGGGTGCCAGTGTAATCCTCAATTGGAGAAAAGGTCTCAAAAAGCTCCCTTATACCCTCATTTAGGAACCACTCATATGAGCGCAATTGGAACTCTATCAGATTTGGCACCTCAATTGGCGCCATCACTTTTCTCCTCTCCTCCACCTTCTTCTTGACATCCGAGATGAACTTAATTCCGTTCGGATTGATTTTCTGAAAGCCATCCAGAGGCATAGGCTTCCCCTCCATCAGCAAGTTTTATGGGATGTTTGCCAAGAAGAGCCGGAAAAACTCCAACACAGCACCTGTTGCTTACGGGAATGGATGGCATTTTCATGCCCGCAGATACGGCGAAAGTGACACAATGAGGTTTCACCCCCGCCAGACGCTGTAAAAAGGCGAGAAGTTGAAGGTAACACAGCTCACTTTGAAGGCTTCAAATGAGGACACTACCATCTGAGGCATCATGACCTCCATTAGGCACATTGTCTTAAACTTCAATGTGCCATTTAACCGCCCATGCTTTTCATTATACCTCTCAAAGTTACTCCTTTGCCACATATGCATAAACAATCACTTAATTTCCACTTTTGCACCAACTGCTTCGAGCTTCTCCTTAATCTGCTGTGCTTCCTCTTTTGACACGCCCTCCTTTATCGGCTTTGGGGCAGACTCAACAAGGTCCTTTGCCTCCTTTAAGCCAAGTCCTGGAATTATCTCACGCAAGACTTTGATGACCTGTATTTTCTGCTCGCCAACGGCTTGCAATATGACATCAAATTCTGTCTTCTCAGCCACAGCAGCCTGAGCTTCCGCAGCCGGCGCTGCAACTGTTGCAGCCGGCGCTGCAGCAGCCACTACCGGCGCAGCGGCAATGCCAAATTCCTCCTTGAGGAGCTCATAAAGTTGCTTTGCCTCAATGAGCGTAAGCCCCTTTATCTCCTCAAACAGCGTCCTTACCTTTTCCGACACTTCCATCGTGCTCACCCCTCCATCTTGTGCTATGCTTTGCTGGATTTGCCCTATGCCTTCGCTTATTTGGCGAATAGCATCCGTGACTGCATATAGCAACGATTGCACCATCATTCCTATACCGTGCAAAGGGCTAATTATCGCCCCCGCCACCATGCCGAACATCTCAGCCTTTGATGGCAACTTTGAGAGCTCCGCCACTAACTCTGGAGTGCACACCAAACCCTCAATCCAACCGCCTTTGATTGTTAGCGGCTCATATTGCTCCTCAGCTTTGACAACTGCCCTTGCAACTTCAACTGCATCGTCATACCCGATGATTAGCGCCAACGGTCCGACAACAAATTCGGCAAGCTTGCCATTAAGATTGACCTCCTTAAGTGCCCTGAGGAAAAGCGTGTTCTTTATGACCTTTACCTTGAGCTTCTTTTCTCGCATCGCCATCCGCAGTGAACCCATATCCTCCGCAGACATACCGGTGTAATTGACAAGCACCCATCCGGAAGCCTTCCTCAACTCCTCAACAAGTTCCGAGACCATGCGAACCTTTTGCGGCTTCGGCATCGCACAACACCCCAATGCTAACCGCCCATTCAAAACTTGCTCACTTCGGCGTCACATCTCAACCTCATCACCTGAGCAGCGCAAGCGCCTTTTGGACATCAACTTTAACACTCGGACCCATTGTAGGCGACAACGATATGCTCTTTATGAACTGTCCACGGACACCAGCCGGACGAGCCTTAAGCAACGAGTCAAGCAGCGCCTTAAAGTTCTCAACCAACTTCTCCGTCTCAAATGAAACCTTACCTATCACTGAATGCACTACGCCGCCTTGATCACTTCTAAAGTCAATTCGCCCGCGCTTAAGCTCCTCAACCACACTCCTAACATCCTGAGTGACAGTGCCTGTGCGTGTGCTTGGCATCTTTGGACCGAGTTTCCTTCCGAGCCGCGAAACTATGCGCATCATATCCGGAGTGGCTACAAGGTAATCAAAGTCCTTCCATCCATCCTCAATCCGCTTAACCAAATCCTCGGCACCAACATAATCAGCGCCAGCTTGCTCAGCTTCACGGGCTTGTTCACCTTTCGCAATGACTGCAACAACTGGCGAACGCCCAGTCCCATGCGGAAGGGTAATTGAACCCCTTACCCTTTGATCGCTTTTCCTTGGGTCAATGTTCAGAGTGAATGCGACATCAATCGTCTCATCAAACTTAGCTGTAGCCAACTTCTTAACGAGCTCAATCGCCTGCATAGGGTCATACAGCTGATTACGCTCATACCTTTCAATCAGCGCTCTGTATCGCTTCCCTCTTTTCGCCATCTCAACATACTCCCTCCATCAGGAATTGCGATTTTTCTCCCTGCTCCTGATGGCGCAAAATTTTTCGCAAAGCGTTCGCCCACGCAGAATCACCTTTGCAGGATGTCAATGAAGGGACATCCAATGGAGGGTCAGTCCACTATCTCAATGCCCATACTCTTTGCCGTTCCTTCAACGATGCGCATAGCAGCTTCTATGTCATTCGTGTTCAAGTCGGGAAGCTTGTATTCAGCGATCTGGCGAACTTGCTCCCTCGTTATCTTCCCGACGATTTCTCGCCTCGGAGCACCAGAGCCCTTTTCAATCCCGGCTGCTTGCTTCAGGAGAAACGATACAGGTGGACGCTTGCACACAAATGTGAATGACCTGTCCGAATAGATCGTGACCTCAACTGGGATGATTGTCCCAACTTGAGATGCAGTCTGTTCATTAAACGCCTTAACGAAACCCATGACATCTATCCCATGCGGCGCAAGTGTTGGACCTACAGGCGGTCCCGGCATTGCTTTCCCTGCTGGCAGCTGCAGCTTAACGACCGCAACGACCTTCTTTGCCACAGCTATCCTTCCCCTCTCAATCAGCCGTGCTGCAGAATCGTTGATTAAGAGCGCCCGTCCATCTTGGCGCAGTCAAAGTTATTATTATGCCGTAACTGCTCTCCAATGTAAAATGCACCGCCTTACTCCTCAACCTTTTCAACCTGCGAGAAATCAAGCTCAACTGGTGTGTCACGACCAAACAGCGAAAGCATTACGGTTAGGGTTTGCTTCTGCTGGTTGACTTCCTCAATGATCCCTTCAGCGCCCTCAAATGGACCAGAGTGCACTCTTACCTTCTCGCCCTTATGCCAAATGCTTTTTCGCCTGGGCACTTCCTCACCGGCGATCTTCAGTATCGTTTCAACCTCTTGGTCGCGCAGTGGGGTTGGCTTAGTTTGCGAGCCGGCAAAGCCAGTCACACCGGGTATGCGCCGAATGAAATAAAGCGTGTCATCATCAGCGACCATCTCAACGAGTATGTAACCCGGAAAAAGCTTGCGCTCAACTTGACGCGCGCCACCATATGAGCGCTTCTCGCGCTCCACTGGTATGATGACGCGCCCTATCTTTTCGTAAAGTTCCCTCGCCTCAACAAGCTTCTCAATAGCGCGCTTCACTCTTTCCTCATGACTCGTCAGCACATGGATAACATACCACTTCTTCTGCATGGCTTTGAGGGCACTCCCCTCTTATGGTGCTCGCGGTTTTAAAACCTGTAAATCCCAAGTGAACGCATGAGCCATCCGAAGAAGGCATCAAGCAGACCCATGTATACGCCCACTGCTACGATGATAGCGATCACAACCTTCGTGAATGTCCATGTCTCATGCCACGAAGGCCATGAGACACGCTTCAGCTCCTCCCACGATTCCTTGATGAAGTTTATCGGGCGCTGAAGTGCGTTAAAAAACTTCGCAGCCAATTTCATGTCACCCCAGCAAACCCAAAACGAGCTTTACTCATCTTTGGGGTTAAGTTTGCATCTGAAGCCACACTCAAGCGGGCAACAGATAGTATCTTGTTCACCCGTTACGCTATTCACCCTTTGCGCAGTGCACTATCATAACACACTACTTTGGCAGGCCCGGGAGGATTTGAACCCCCGACCACGGGATTTGGAGTCCCGCGCTCTCCCTGGCTGAGCTACGGGCCTGCCAAAGAATTAACCGCATTCATTTCGTCTCACGATGAAGCGTGTGCTTGCGGCAATGGCGGCAGAACTTTTTAAGTTCAAGCCTCTCGCGTTTGCCACCCTGAGGTGGCTTTCTCGTCGTCACATAATTTTGCGCTTTACATTCAGTGCATGTAAGCGTTATGACTCGCCTTTCACCCATTGCTGTCACCTGTGCTTTAATCTTTCAACATTGCCTTAGCTATGCTTTGCCGCCCATTGCTCAACTACGATGCTGTGAAATCTTTCAACAGCGCTTTAAGCCGTAGGCTGTCATTCAGTTTAACTCACATTGATCAATTTGTAAAGCCAGCATGGTGCTTAACTCACCCATTGGGCATGCCGTAGTTGACTGGACATTCATCAGATGACGAGACTCCACTGAGCAAGTGAAAACAAAGACGCAACTTCAGCGCGTGAAAAGGTGCACCACCAAGTGACGCACAAGCTTGCCACCAGTATCCCGTGAATGCTCCACTGCATTTTTGCACCACTCATGCTATCAAGCTCACGCAACCGGAGCCATGCTAAAATGGTTTGCAGTTGAAAGAACTCAACCCCCGCCACGAAGAGGATGGCGGGCAAACTTTTGGGGGTGGTCATAGATGGCGGTCATAAACAGGAATGAATTATGGCGTCGCATATATGCGTGCGCTATGGGGAAGAATGCTGGTGGCACTCTTGGCGCACCAGTTGAGGGTCAACCCGGTCCACACAACTTTGATTGGTATCCAAAGCTGCAAGAGGGCGGGATACCGAATGATGACCTTGAAATGCAACTCGTTTGGTTTGACGCTGTCAGGAGAGCCGGATGGAAAATTAACTCCCTCACACTCTCACAGGCGTGGCTGACACACATCGGTTATAACTGGAACGAATATGGGATTGCAAAGCGCAACTTGCGTTGGGGCTTACAGCCGCCCCTCTCGGGAGCATACGATAACGACTTCTTCAAGGATTGCATGGGCTCACCGATACGCTCGGAGATATGGGCTTGCCTTGCACCGGCATCACCGAGAATAGCAGTGCGATTCGCATTTGAGGACGCAATAGTTGACCATGCAGGCGGAGAGGGAGTATGGGGTGAGATGTTCTTTGCAGCGCTTGAGAGCGCTGCATTCGCCATCGGCAGTTATGAGAGGCTTGATGAGCTGCTTGATATTGCTCTCACTTACATACCGAACGATTGTCAGATACATCGTGCCGTCACTGATACGCTCTCTTGGTGGGCTGAATTGAAGGACTGGAAGAAGGTGCGAGAGCGTATCGCGGAGAAGTATTGGAATCGTGAACCAACTCATGCGCCGCAGAATATCGCATTCACCGTGCTCGGATTGCTCGCGGGCGATGGCGACTTCGGGAAAACGATATGCACAGCCGTTAACTGTGGTCAGGACACAGATTGCACCGGTGCAACATCGGGCGCAATCATGGGCATACTGCTCGGCGACTTGCCGAAGCGATGGGTTGAGCCGCTCGGTGAAACTATCGCCACAACGATGAGTTGGGGTGGTTTGAGGAACTTCACCCCGCCACCAGATGTGAGGGTGCTTGCAGACCGAGTCGTTGAGGCTGCAAGTATGCTGCTTCCATTCTATGGGGCGCCAATACGGATTTCGGACGAGCCAACAGAGTTGCAATCTTTGCCGCAGGATTGGCTCATGCCGGATGATGGAGTCTATGAGTTGTGGGAGCGAAACAGATATCCATGGCAATGCAGCTTTGAGCTATCGGCGTTGAAGGTGAGCGTGGATTACCATGGCACACCAACCATCAATCCACAAGTGCCAAAGCCGTTAACTGTGTGGCTTCAAAACGGACAACCGGTTCCGATGCGAGTGCAACTTCAATGGCACGCAGACACAGGCTACCTGGTTGAACCTCAAAGGCAAGATGTTGTTCTTGAGCCGAATGGGATTGCTGGAGTTGATGTCAGCGTTACCGCGCCATTGGCGCTGCGCCAAACGCAAACGCTTTGGCTCTTATTGAACATCCGTGAACGCCCGAACGAAGTGGCTATTCCAGTGACGCTCATCGGTGAACGGAAGTGGCACATCAGGTATCCGAACGGCGAGTGGCGCGTTGAATGGGTTAGGGACAGCCAGTTGCCGCTTGAAGAATGGTTTGGCGGCAAGCCGGGAGCGATTGAGGCGCGGATATGGCTTCACTCCCCAAACAGGAAGCAAGCCGTCGTCGGTTTCCCATGCAACGCGAAGTTCGAACTCTCGCTCAACAGCACTGTGCTGCTAAGCGCTCATCAGCCAAACTATCATGTGCGACCTGCTCAGCAAGGTCCTCAAAGCCATTACGCACATGCAATCTTGAGAGCCGGTTGGAACGAACTGCAGGTTAAAGTGATGCGCGGTGATGAACCGGTTAACGCGTATCTCATACTGACCGACCCGACCGACTTACATCGCCACATCACTGATGTGGCGCTCACGATGTCGCCAGAGTAGCAATCTTGGCACTGTATCAGGAGTTGCGCAGCTTCGTCACTCGCCGGGAAGGCGGGAGCAGTTTCAACCATTCCAAAACTGAGCCCGCCTTCGCCATGCTGACGCAATGATAGCGTGACATCCAACTGTATGCTACCCCTTTTGGTGGCAACGCAAGTTGTTGTGTGGTATACTTCCTGATGACAACATGAATCAAAGGAGGTGGGCATAATGCGCCAGAGGGGTTTCACCCTGATTGAGCTGCTTGTGGTGATAGCCATCATTGCCATCTTGGCGGCAATGCTGTTTCCGGTTTTTGCACGAGCAAGGGAGAGTGCAAGGGCAACAACCTGCCGAAGCAATTTGGCGCAGCTCGGAAGGGCGCTCCTGATGTATGCTCAAGATTACGATGAATGGCTCCCAGCAGAACCCCATGCGGGCAATCCTCACCCTGAGCTTATGGCTGTGTTGCAACCCTATGTGAAGAACATTGAGCTGTTTTACTGCCCGAGCGCGCCGGGAGTTGGGCGCACAATATGGAGCGATGCAGATGGGGATGGAGTGATTGACATAGAATACCATCCCACCAATGTTGCAAAGGGCAACATCAGCTATTACTACTTCAGCTTCTACAACCTCCCGTCACAAGCAGCTCCATCTCGTGCCCGTTGGATTGACTGGGGCTTCCTGCGTCAGTTCTGGGGAGATAAGCCACGAGTGATGTCACTGCACTGGTTGCCGACATATTGGCTGATGTCAGACTGGTATTGCAGACCGCACAGGGATGCCGGTGGAACTGTCCCACACGAAAGCGCATTCATGTCAGCGAATGTGCTCTTCCTTGATGGTCATGTGAAGAAGTTCAGCCAGCCGGCAAAAGATATCTTTCAGTGATTTTCATCAAATGAACTGCTCATCTGCACGCCAATGGATTGCCCACCATTACATAAATGCTGTTATCAACTCTTATGGCAGCTCTTGGTTATCCAAACGCCACATCGTCCATGTTTGCTCAACACGATACCACTTCGCATGACCGTCGCAGAAAGCGTAGTTTGAGCCATCCAGATGACGGTCATACGCGACTCTCCTGAGGACATCGGCTTTGCTGTTGACCCAAACCTCATGTTCGGGACCCTGTGGCGGACGAGTGTTCCTGATCTCGCAAAGCATGATCGTAGTTGCCGGATAGCGAACAGTGCTTTCGTTAGGTGTAAATGTCCCGCTGCCGTATCCAACTGCTGCATTAACTGTATAGTCACCCGGGAATGACCAACCTGATGGCCATGTGCGTGGCGGGTTATCAGCGCTTGGGCAATCATACACCCCCATGCTTTTGACATAGGGATAAAGCTCAAAGTCAAAGCCGTAGCCAGCGCCACCATTCCACGCGCGGGGATAGTAGCCATCGTAGTCCTGCGTATACATCAACCAAGCCTGTCCAAGCTGCTTCAAATTGGACAGACATGTGGATGCCTTTGCCTTCTCCCTCGCCTTCGCAAACACCGGGAACAGAATCGCTGCCAAGATGGCGATTATCGCTATCACCACCAGCAGCTCTATCAGTGTGAAGCCAATTGA
>Ga0209080_1000304_pt1 | contig 35854 bp, 30 predicted proteins | sample JNZ110809AmetaG_FD_184123 | JGI IMG/M metagenome (GOLD analysis project Ga0209080, IMG submission 184123) | Hot spring microbial communities from Jinze hot spring, China to study Microbial Dark Matter (Phase II) - JNZ 110809A (SPAdes) (version 3) ...
TGCCGGGTTGGAAAGAAAGACCTCAGATTTTGGATGTCCCATGCGTCCGATGAAATTTCGGTTTGAGGTTGAGATGCACCTTTCACCGGATGCAAGCACACCCATGTATCCACCAAGGCATGGTCCACATGTCTCAGCTGCCACCACTGCGCCAGCTTCGGCAAACACTTCAAGCAGTCCTTCGGCAAGTGCCATTTGCCAAATTTGGTGTGTCGCCGGGATGACGATCATCCTCACGCTCGGATGGACTTTCTTGCCCTTGATAACCTTTGCTGCTATGCGCAGGTCTTCAATCCTGCCATTTGTGCATGATCCGATAAAGACTTGGTCAATTGCAATGTTGTCCTTCACTGCCTCGGAGATGGTGTGCACATTTGAGGGCAGGTGAGGGTAGGCTACCATTGGCTCAAGCTGTGAACAGTCAAACTCAATCACCTGCGAGTATTGCGCATCCTCATCCGATGAATACACCTGCCACTTGTCTTGGCTATTAGGCGCCACCTTCATCAGGTAGTCCCGTGTGACTTCATCAAACGGCATGATGCCGTTCTTTGCACCGGCTTCAACAACCATGTTGGTGATGGTGAACCTGTCGGACATGGGTAATTGCTCAATAACTGGACCTGTAAACTCCATCGCCTTGTATAAAGCTCCATTTACACCGATGCGCCCAATCGTTGCCAGTATGATGTCTTTGCCCATGACCCACTCGTTGAGCTTGCCGCAGTAAATTAACTTCATTGTCGCCGGAACGCGAAGCCATATTTCACCGAGTGCCATAACTGCTGCAAGGTCTGTGCTCCCGATCCCCGTAGCGAAGCATGATAATGCGCCAGCTGTGCATGTGTGCGAATCGGCTCCAACATACACCATTCCGGGGAGTATCAATCCGCTGTCTGGGAGGAGCACATGCTCAATTCCGCCGCGACCGACCTCGTAATAGTGCTTAATGCGTTGTTCAACTGCGAACTGGCGCATGACTTTTGCCTGCTCTGCGGCGCTCACATCCTTGTTTGGAACATAGTGGCTTGCAACAAGCGCAATTCGCTCAGGGTCAAACACATGCTCAACGCCAATCTTGCGAAACTCCCTTATCGCGAGCGGTGCCGTCACATCGTTGCCCATGCATAAGTCAACCTTAGCCATGACCAGTTGCCCCGGTTTAACATGCCTTTCGCCGGAGTGCGCTGCGAGTATCTTTTCGGTCATGGTCATCCCCATCATTTCGTCACCCTTGCTGCGCCTTGCTATGTGCGAGTTTGTTCAAAGCGTGCATGTAGGCTTTGGCTGCAGCTTCAATCGTATCCGTTGATATTCCGTAGCCGCTGAAGACATTCCCTTCGTCATCGGTGACTCTGACAAACACTTCAGCGACTGCGTCAGTTCCGGGTCCTACCGAACGCACGGAGAAGTCGGTAAGGCGATGCGGTATGGTGATGAGCTTATCTATCGTCTTGTAGACGGCATCAACTGGACCAACTCCGGTGCCAGTGGCTAAGAGCAATTCCTCGCCGCGCCGTATCCGCACAGTTGCGCTTGGGACTGTGCCCTTACCGCTAACGACATGCATGTAATCAAGCTGGTAAATTTCCGGAGCGGTGTGAAGCACATCCGAAGCGAGCGCCTCCAAATCCATGTCCGTAACTTCGCGCTTCTTCTCAGCGAGCTCCTTGAAGCGCTTGAACACTTGATCAAGTTGCTCCCTGTTGAGTTCATAGCCGAGTTTCCTCAGCTTCATCTCAAGCGCATGTCTTCCCGAGTGCTTTCCAAGCACTATTCCCTCTTCTGTCACTCCGAAGAGCTTTGGGTCAAGTATTTCGTATGTGAGTGGGTTTGAGAGCACACCGTGCTGGTGTATTCCCGACTCATGCTTGAAGGCATTTGCGCCAACGATGGCTTTATTTGGTTGCACTGGCATCCCGGTCAAGTCGCTTACGAGCTTGCTTGTGCGGCTTATTAATTCGGTTCTGATGCATGTGTAGCAGTTGAGCATCTTTTGGCGGCAGTAGATTGTCGCTACGATTTCCTCAAGCGATGCATTTCCGGCTCTCTCTCCAATACCGTTTATGGTGCACTCAACCTGCGAGGCGCCAGCCATTATCCCGGCGATTGAATTTGCAACAGCCATGCCAAGGTCGTCATGGCAGTGCACGCTCACAACGGCTTTATCTATGTTTGGCACCTTGTTCATGACCGTTCTGACGAGCTCACCAAACTCATGCGGCAACGCGTAACCAACCGTATCCGGTATGTTGACCGTTGTGGCGCCCGCATCAATCGCCACCTCAAAGACTTTGCATACAAAGTCCCAATCGCTGCGCGTTGCGTCCTCCGCTGAGAATTCAACATCGTCCGTGAAGTTGCGCGCATAGGATACGGATTTGCGTGTCGTCTCAATCACTTCCTCCCTGCTCATGCGAAGCTTATATTGCATGTGTATATCCGAGGTGGCGATGAATGTGTGTATGCGTTTTCGCTCCGCAGGCGATAACGCTTCAGCAGCTGCATTTATGTCCTCCTCCAATGCCCTCGCAAGCGCTGCTATGACTGGTCCTTTAACCTCCCTTGCAATGCGCTTAACCGACTTAAGCTCGCCCTCGGATGCAGCTGGGAAGCCAGCTTCAATTACATCCACGCCAAGTCTCGCAAGCTGCATTGCTATTTCAAGCTTCTCGCCCTCGCTCAAGCTGACCCCCGGAGATTGCTCGCCATCACGGAGCGTCGTATCAAATATGAAAATGCGCCTTCCTTCCATTCAGCTCACCTCTTAAATGCGCAAACGATAATTGGTAATGCATTTGCACACCAACTTGAAAGGCTGAACACCATTGAATGCATCATCGGCGACATTGAGGCGCTGCCTTTTACGCCCTCACTTGAGCAACATGCCTAATCGCCTTTTGAACCTTTGAATGGTGGCTCAGTTGAGCCGCCCATAGATCGGTTGCTCTAACTGATGCTTTTCAGCCATGGCATCATAGCCCTAAGCTTTGCCCCGATCTTTTCTATGAGGTGTTCGCTTTGCCTTTTACCCTCTGCGTGATAGACCGGTCGTCCTGCCATGTTTTCAAGTATCCACTCGCGTGCAAACTCGCCAGTCTGTATCTCCCGCAGTATCTCCTTCATGGCTTGCCTGCTCGCTTCGTTGATCACCCTCTTGCCCCTCGTTATGTCACCGTATTCGGCTGTGTCGCTGATGCGTTTCCTCATCCCCGTTATCCCCTCTGTGTGGATGAGATCAACGATGAGCTTGAGTTCGTGCAGGCATTCAAAGTAAGCTACTTCAGGTTGGTATCCGGCTTCAACGAGCGTTTCAAAGGCAGCCCTGATTAACTCGGTGCATCCGCCACAAAGGACGACCTGTTCGCCGAACAGATCCGTTTCCGTCTCCTCGGCAAATGTTGTCTCTATCACTCCGGCTCTCCCGGCACCTATGCCCTTCGCATAGGCGAGCGCAATTTGCATTGCGTTGCCAGTGTAGTCCTGCTCAACTGCAACAAGTGCTGGCAACCCTTTTCCATCCTCATAGAGTGAGCGCAATTGAGCCCCCGGACCCTTTGGCGCAACCAGACATACATCAACGAACTTGGGTGGGATTATCTGCCTGTAGTGGATGTTGAAGCCGTGCGCAAACATGAGCGCATTCCCTTCGGACAAGTTTTGGTGGACATGCTCCCGATAAACCTGCGGCATGACTTGGTCTGGCGTCAACATGCTTATGACATGTGCATTTCTAACCGCATCAGCTATCTCCATCACCTTGAAGCCCTCGTTGCTGGCTCTCTCCCATGATGCGCCATCTTTGCGCGCACCAACTATTACGCTTACGCCGCTGTCACGCAAGTTAAGAGCGTGTGCACGCCCCTGATTGCCATATCCGACTATGGCTACGGTCTTACCTTGAAGCGGCTCAAGCGACATGTCAGCGTCGTAGTATATCTTCGCCATCTCACTCCACCTCCTCAGCCTCGGGTTGAGTGTTGCGCCAATGCCTTCCAAAGCATCTCACATAGAGCCCGGCTACGACGCCAACAGCTACGCCAACTAAGACGAATACAAGAAGGTTTTGAAGGAGCACATCAACCCTGTGCAAACCCGCATAGCCGGTCTTTGGATCAAATCTCATGCGATACTTGTGGAAGTGCCAAAGCGCGAGGTTAAGCACACCGAGCATTCCGAGCAGTAGCCCATTACATAAACCCCAAAAGAGCTTTCTCCTTAACGCACCCCAAATTGCACCGCAGGCTAACCCGATAATTGGTGATGCTACCGCTACGGCGAGCATCAACTTATCTGCAGCGCCTTCGCTTATTAACTCCCTCATTTGCTCTGGATGCATCTCGCTCACCATCCGGTGAAGCTGTAGCGCACACAAGGGCTTACTCATGCCGCTCAAGTTGTCTTAGAGCCGCGAGCAAGAATTATCTTGCCCGCCCTTGCAACCTCAAGTATGCCATACGGTCGGAGCAACTCAAGCATTGCGTTTATCTTGTCCTCCGTGCCGGTTATCTCAATCATCATCGTGTCCGCACCCACATCCACGATTGAAGCACGAAATATTGTGACGAGGTTGAGTATCTCGTTTCGTTGCTCGGGCTCACAGCTCACCTTGATGAGTGCCAGTTCACGCTCAACCACATCCTCGCCGGTGTGGTCTTGCACTTTTATCACATCAACCAACTTGTTTAGGTGCTTCGTTATTTGCTCAATTGTGGCATCGTCCCCTCCAACGACGATCGTCATCCTTGATATGGTTGGGTCATCAGTTGTGCTCACTGAGAGGCTTTCAATGTTGAAGCCGCGCCTCCGGAACAGCCCGGCAATCCTTGCGAGCACGCCGGGGCGGTTCTCAACTATCACAGAGAGCGTGTGAAGTTGTTGGCTCTTGCGCTCGCTTGCCATCGCAGCTCACCTCGTTGAATGCAGCGCAATGTCATCAAGCAGCTGCTGCATATGCAGCTGCCAGTTGCTCAAGCAGCTTTTGCTTTCTGTGCCTCAACTGCGGTGGGAGTATGATGTCCTTTATCGTTCCGCCGGCTGGTATCATCGGGTAAACATGCTCATCGGGGTCAATCCAACAGTCAATTATACATGGCTTGTCCTTCACTTCAAGGGCTATCTCAAGCGTTGGTTGAAGCTCCTCAGGCTTCTTAACGCTGTATCCGACAGCACCGAATGCCTCTGCCACTTTCACGAAATCCGGGTTGCCATAAAGTGATGTTGCTGAATACCTGCTCCCAAAGAAAAGGTCCTGCCATTGCTTCACCATGCCGAGGTAGAAGTTGTTGAAGATGATCACCTTGATTGGCAGGCTATGTATCACAGCTGTGGCGAGTTCATACATCGTCATTTGGAAGCCGCCATCGCCAACGAATGCAATTACAAGTTCATTCGGGTTGCCAAACTGTGCCCCGATGCTTGCCGGGAAACCGAAGCCCATCGTCCCAAGCCCTCCGGAGCTTATGAATTGCCTTGGACGACTGCAAGGGTAGTATTGTGCTGCCCACATTTGGTTTTGTCCGACATCGGTCACAACGATGGCAGAGCCACCCGTTAACTTAGCCATCACTTCAACGACATACTGCGGCTTGAGCATCTCCGATGAGCGGTCATATGTGAGCGGGTAATTTCGCTTCCAATCCATGACTTGCTCAATCCAGCTGTCATGCCTCTTAGGCTGCAAAATCTCAAGCAGCTGTTGCAGGACTAATTTCGCGTCTCCGACTATTGGCACATCCACCTTCACATTCTTCCCTATCTCGGACGGGTCAATGTCTATGTGTATCTTCTTTGCCATCTTCGCGAACTCCTTTGGGTTGCCAGTTATTCGGTCGTCAAAGCGAGCCCCAACGCATATGAGCAAGTCGCATGTGTTCAAAGCCATGTTGGCTGCCACTGTCCCATGCATGCCACCCATTCCGAGGCAAAGCGGATGATTGTCAGGGAATGCACCCTTAGCCATGAGCGTGTAAACGACGGGTATGTTGCACCGCTCGGCGAGTTCCCTTACTTCCTCTGATGCTTCCGACGCGACTACACCGCCGCCGATGTAAAGTGTCGGCTTTGTGCAGCTTGCAATCAACTCGGCTGCCCGCTTCACCATGAGTGGGTGACCCTTCAAAGTCACTTTGTAGCTTCGCAGGCTGACTTCCTTAGGTATTGGGAAGTCATCGTCAAGCTTCGTTCGGGATATGTCTCTCGGTATGTCAACGAGCACCGGTCCTTTGCGCCCTGTCCTCGCTATGTAAAATGCCTCCTTGACTATGCGCGGCAGCTCCTCTGCGCTCATAACAAGGAAGTTGTGTTTTGTGATTGGCATTGTCACTCCAGTTGTATCCGTCTCCTGAAAGGCATCTCGCCCGATAAACGGTGTCGCCACTTGACCCGTTATGGCGACGACAGACGACGAGTCCATCATTGCGGCAGCCAATCCAGTCACCAAGTTCGTTGAGCCAGGTCCGCTCGTCGCCATGCAAACGCCCACTTTCCCGGTTGAGCGTGCATAGCCGTCAGCTTCATGCGCTGCACCCTGTTCATGCCTCGTCAACACGAATTTGAGCTTGTCACGGTGATGATAAATGGCATCCATGATTTCCAACACAGCCCCACCCGGTATTCCAAAGATGACCTCCACACCCTCCTCTATGAGCACATGCACCAATAGTTCGGCAGCATTAATGCCCATAGGCATAACCTCCCTTATGGGTAGAGTTGGGTGAGTTGAGTTGCCGATGGGGTTTGTAATGGGATGCTCTCCTCTCCGCCCGCTTTACGCGGGCAGGAGAACAACTAACAGGGGCAAGGTGCAAATGGCTAACGAAGCGAAGTTGCAGCAGCAACCTACTAAACACGATTCGGGTAGCCAGCCAAATAAACTGCCGTCCCATCTAACCGATTCAATCCGGCGCCGCTTCATCAGTTCATCCCTCACTGATGCTTGTGCGAAGGGTTCACTCAATTACTTGGCGCTCAATCGGATCAACCCCAACGCCCTTTCGCTTTAAGCTTTCCACAGCACGCTCAATCTCTTCCTCGTCGCCCTCAATCTCCAAGTCAACCCATCCGCCATCCTGATCAACATTGGCTCGCCTTATGTTCGTGATCACATTGAACTCCTTGCCCAAGTAGTAGATGATTGGCTCCGTCACGAGCTCCTTAGGGAATGTGAGATGGTATCGGTGAACCGCCATCACGGCTTCACCCCGCAGCAGCTCTTTGCTACAAAGTATAGCGCACCTTTGCTTCCCGTTATGGCAGCTCAGCCGTCCCTCACCCAGTCATCTCAAGTGATGCATCAGCTTTCCAATCCCCGCAGGGCTTCCTCAAATGCCTTTAGCCTCGGCTGTATGCGTATGGGTTCTCTAAGTGATTCACTCACCACCTCAGATGTCTTTATCCCAGCGCCAGTCACGAGAGCTACTGTCAGATCGTCTCGCTTGACGATGCCTTGCTGGACGAGCTTCCTCAAGGCAGCAATAGTGACACCGCCGGCTGTCTCAGCCCATACCCCTTCAGTCTCCGCCAATAACTTTATCGCCTCAACGACCTCCTCATCAGTGACCTCTTCAGCCACGCCGCCGCTCTCTCTGATAGCGCGCAATGCATAAACTCCATCCGCCGGATTGCCTATGGCGAGCGACTTAACTATTGTGTTTGGCTTGACCGGCTTTGGCATGCTCGCACCCGATTTAAAGGCATTCACAACCGGGGCGCATCCCGATGGCTGTGCTGCGTGCACCTTTGTCGGCACGGAATTAATCAGACCGATACGATGGCACTCCTTTATCCCCTTCCAGACTTTCACGAGAAGCGAACCTGAGGCGACCGGAGCGACGATATGGTCTGGGGCTTTCCAACCGAGTTGCTCAAGCACTTCAAGAACTATCGTCTTGCTGCCCTCGCTGTAGTATGGGCGTATGTTGATGTTCACGAATGCCCACCTGAACTTTGATGCGACTTCAACGCAAAGCCTGTTCACATCGTCATAGTTACCCTCAACTGCAACAAGCTGCGGACCGTAAACAAGCGAGCCAACCACCTTGTTCAGCTCAATGTCAGCTGGCACGAATACGAAGCAGCGCATGCCAACTTTCGCAGCGTGAGCGGCGAGAGCGTTCGCCAAGTTGCCAGTTGATGCGCACGCAACTGTGTCAAATCCGAATTCCCTCGCCTTCGTCACAGCAACTGATACAACCCTATCCTTGAATGACCATGTCGGGTTGACGGTATCGTTCTTGATGTATAGGTTGCGCAATCCAAGCCTCTCTCCCAGCCTGCGCGCTTTTATCAACGGCGTGAATCCGCCCCCCAAATCAACGCATTCATGTGGCGGTGAATCAACGGGCAACAGTTCGTAGTAGCGCCACAGGCTCGCTGGACCTTTTGCAATCTTCTCCGGGGTGACAACCTCTGAGAGGGCATCGTAGTCGTATTCCACTTCAAGAGGTCCAAAGCAATATTCGCAAACATGGAGCGGCTCAATCGGGTATTCGCTGCCGCATTCACGGCACCTGAGTGACTTGATGCGCTTCATCTGGCATCTCTCCCTCAGGTTTATGTTGCTTAATCCGATGCCACTGACGCTGTTAAGAACGCGCAATCTCGTTCTAACTCCGTTAACGGGAACGACGCCAACGCTATGCGCCTGCAAAGCAGTGATGAACATTTACAGTCTCGCCGCGAGTTCAGTTATGTGATATTGTAACTGACCTTACACCTTTGTGCCATGCAGTTTCATTCAAGCGCATTAGCGGGGCAAGCCCAATGGCACAGCCACTTTGCCCGTGATTACACGGGCGCTTTCATCCCATACCCGTTGAGCGAATGCTTGCATTGGCAATCGCTGCTTTCGTATCGCTCAATTGCTGCAGCAACTACAGGAAAAAGCCTATCGGCGGCTCGCTTCATCACTTCCACAACTTCAGAGTGCGATGGATGGGCATCCAAAACTCCGGCGGCGTAATTCGTCACCACGCAAACAAGCGCATAGCATGTTTCCGCTTCCCTTGCGAGTGTTGCCTCAGTGGCTGCAGTCATGCCGACGACATCGCCGCCGAGGATCCTCATTGCTTTCACTTCCGCCGCTGTCTCGTATCTCGGTCCGTCGGTGCAAAAGTAGCAACCGCCATCTCTCACGCTGATGCCGACACACTCGGCTGCGTTAATGATCAGCTTGCGCAAGCGTTCACAGTATGGCTGTGTCATGTCCACATGGACAGCTGCGGCACATTCGTCAAAGAATGTGAACGGACGCTGCCTCGTCCAATCAACGAATTGGTCCGGGATGACGATCTCGCCGATGCTCAATCCGTCATGTAATGCCCCAACTGCAGCAGTGGCAATGATGCCATCCACTTGAAGGAGCCTCATTGCGGCTATGTTTGCCCTGTAGTTGATCAGGTGTGGCGGCAAGTGGTGTCCAAAACCATGCCGTGGCAGGATGAAAATTTCAACCTCGTCACCGCTGCGTGGGCGCCGATACTGCGCCCGCAGTAGCTTGACATCGCCATAGCGAGTGCCCATCGCCACCTCTTTTACTTCACACAATGCGTTCCGAAATTGCCATGGGAGTTCATCAACGCCAGTGCCTGTGATTATGCCTATGCGCAACGGTGAGCCACCATAGCTCAAAAGTCCCACCCCTGCATTGCGCACAACCACAACCTGTGCGCCATTTCGTTATACGCGAACTCCATGAGCGGTTTCAGGTTGACCGTGTCGGCTTTGTTGTATTTGATGAGCAAAGCCAAGGCATCCTCATCGCCATAACGCTCATACTCGTTCCATAGCCTCACGGCATCCCACCCGCACAACCCTTCAATCTCTTGCTCCCTCACTATGCCAAGTTGCCTCTCAACCGCCTTCAAGCCGCCTTTGTATCCGAGCCGCCTCATCAAGTAACACAGGTCAATGTGGATTGGCGGTATATGTATGCTCGGAAAATGCCTCCTCAGGAATGGAATGTCAAATCGTGAGCCGTAAAATGTCACTGCGATGGCTTTGCCATGAAGCTCCTCAACCAATTCCCACATGTTATAGCCTCGGATGAAAGTTTTGTAGTGGCATCCATCGTATATTCCGACAACGGTGACATGGTCATTCTCTCCCATGCCCGTTGTTTCAATGTCAAGGAAGACGGTGCTATCTTGGAAGTCGCGATAGCAGCGCCAGTATTGCTCCTTCGGCAACATGCCCGCAAAGAAATGGGCGTTCCTTTCGGCGAGCGCTGTTATTGAGTCCTCAATCAGCTTCCTCCAATCATCCCGAGCCTGTTCCAACCTCCCCAGAATGCATTCCTGCAGCCACTTCTCCCACGAAGTGATCCCCATCCTCCACCAAGTCATTTCCTTCTTCTCTCCCACGCCGGGTAAGTGGATGAATGTGGCTGTGAGTAGCTTTTTAAACATCGCAACCACCGCCTGCGATATCTTCTGCCAATTCTTGAGAGGCACTGTCCACTCCCTCTCGGCTTCAACGAGCGGATAGGCTAACACGGTTAGATGGGTGTCTCATCGCTTCCTCAGACGCCTTGCTTTCTTTTGGCGCTTGCGTTCCTCAAGTATCTTCTTGATCGCCATCCTCGCGGCGCGCTTGACTTCCTTTCGCTCCTTGAAGCGCCACCACCTTGCCAAACGCTTCAAGTGGGGGAGTGCCTTTGGGTCTTTTATCTCTCCGAGAGCCTTTGCAGCCCTCGCCCTTACATTGTGGTCCGGGCTTTTGAGGTCAAGCAGGAGTTGAGCAACGGTATGCGTATCAGCTACCTTGCCGAGGATCCGAATTGCTGCCTCTACAGCCCTCTCATCCTTGCTCGTGCGCAACAAAGTCAACATCGCTTCAATGACTGGCTTTCCAATTTCGGCGAGGGCGTCCTCGGCGGCTTTTCTCACCTCTTCATCCCAGTCGCCCAACGCCTTTACAAGCTCCGGTATGGCACGGGGGTCTTTGAGCAACTTGAGCGCCTTCACAGCAGCCCTGCGCACATACCAAACTTCATCTCCAAGTAGCGATGTTAGCGGCTCAACTGTTCCCTTGCCGCCAATCTTTGCGAGTGCCTCTGCTGCCGAAGCCCTGACTTCCCATTCGGTGTCTTTCGTTGCCTCAATCAAACCATCAATTGAGCGTATGTCGGGAAGGACTTTCAATGCCTCAATTGCGTTAATCCTTACCTCCTTCTCGTTTGCCTTGAGTGCGCGAAGGAATGTCGGTAGCAGGCGCTTCTCTTTCCGCTCGCTCAGTTGCTCTATCGCCCCATCAACACCGGAGAGGACATCTGAGGCGAGCTTGACCAAGTCACCATAGCCCAGTTGCTCAAGCGCCCTTTCCGCAGCCTTCCTTACCCTCTCTTCGGGATCCCCCATAGCCCTTATCAAGGCTTCAATTGCGTCCGGCTCATCCTTGAAGCGAGCCAATACGCTTACGGCGACCATCTTCGGTCCGACTCTCGGGTGGTCAAGGGCTTTGATGACTGCATCCAGAGCTTCCTTCCCGATGCTTTCCAACGCTTGTCCGGCAGCAGTCCGCACATCCCAAGAGCTGTCCTCCATAGCTTCAATGAGCGCTTCAACTGAGCGCGGGTCACGAATGTATCCGAGGGCTTCAATGGCGAGATGACGAACCTCTGCTTCTCTGTCCTTTGCCGCTGTGATTAGGGCATCAACTGCAGCGCTGCCGAGACGAATGAGTGCAGCCTGAGCTGCATTGCGCACATCCCACGATTCATCCCTTAAAGCCTCAATCAGCGGCTCAACCGCCCTTGCATCTCCGATCCAGCCGAGCGCCGATGCTGCAGCACTCCTTGCAGCATCGGATTCGTCGGAGCGGAGCATTTCAATCAGTGGCTCAACTGCGCGGTGCTCCTTCATCCTGCCAAGCTCATATGCCGCCGAGGAGCGCAAAGTCCAATCCGGATGCTTAAGTTGGTCAAGCAATCGTTCAACTTGGCTCACATCCATTTCGTCCATTTCGGTTGCCCCCACAAACCGCTTGAGTATGCGCGCTTTTTGTTGCAAGCGCCGTCAAGTTTCAAGTTTAGCGCAAAGCCCTTTGAGACACCTGCAATGTGATTTCTCTGTCGCGCTCATTTCGGCATGAGCCTTTTGAGTGAGCTTGAAAGCGCATCAAGCGCTATGTGGAGTGTGTCAGCTATAAGCATCCCGATGATGAAGCTTAGAGCGTGTCTCGGCAATGCCCCATGAAATGCCAACCTGATATTAACACCGCATGCGATGAGAAATATCAACACCACCATGCAAAGGATGCATAGATATGCCGTCCGAAGAATCAATCCGAGGACGGGCACATGAGATATGCGCCTGTGAGCGGCAACCTTCGCGTATGGCAACCATAAGACGCGAAGCAATCCCCATCTCGCTGCAGCCCTTGACTTGCTCAAGTCAAGGTCTGGCGAGAAAAACATCGTCCCAACAATGTATCCCATTGCCAAAGGAAGCGGCTCAAGCGGCTTCGGAGTGAGGATGGCAAGCGGAAGCAATGCTAAGTTGAAAGCGTCGTGCACCTTTCCAGATGGCATTCCCTTTTCATTTCCCCCGTCGCTCCATCATGCGTTCCACAACTCCTGCCAGACGGGCAACAGCGAATCAAATGTCAGTTGGAAGTAGCCGGCGAACTCGGGCTGGTATGTTAGCCAGAGCCCAGCTACAACATCATCGCTGAGGCGCATGTTTTCAATTGGCACAATAATGCTGTTGGGTTCGCTGAAGCGGAAGTGCTGTGGGGCGTCTGCCAGTTCAATGGCTATTGAGCCCCTGTATGGGCGCTTGTCGGGGTTGCTCAGGTGCATGTGCATTCGGACAAGCTCCCTATCTCCGCCATACTTAGCCACCTCTGCCTCAATCAACTCCGCACTAAAGCGAGGATGCTTGAACACGAATGGAAGCATGTATTCAATCCTGATGAGCATTGTGTTGCTCACTCTCGCCTGCCATACTTCAAGGAATTCCCCTGCATGCGCAAATATGAATTTGAGCGCCGCATCAAGCTCCTCATGCGTGTATCGGCGCAATTCAAGCATTGGCAATTCCGTCCAATCAATGGCGCTTATATCCTCCTCAGCGAGGAAAACAGCGCTCGGCTCACTGAATGCCGCCGGCTCATGAAAGCATCTCAGGAACCTATCCCAAATGCCGCCGCGCAGTTCATGCGCTATTGTTATGAGCAGGTCAAATGCCCCGACATCAAATCCAAGCCATCCAACGACATACTCACTTTCAAGCATCACCTTGATGAAGTTTGGTATGTGCCAAGCGCTCGGCAAACGCAATGGCAGCTTGTCGGGCATTTGAGCTATACCGCGCTTCGGGAGTTCAAGCAAACCGTGTGTTATCAGGATGGCTTGGATGAATGGGTTTGTGTAATCGCAGTTGCTCCCCTTCACAATCGCATTTGTTGTTTGCCTCAGGCGTTCCCTGACCTCGTTCTCATCAATGACATCCAATTTTATGCCGTGCTCGCCCTTCAATATCTCACAGACACTCGGCAGGACAAGCTCAAGTTTCTCCGGAGGCGCACCAAAGTGCCAAACCTCAAACCTCTGCATGCGCAGGGAGTTTGACCACTTTCGCTTGAGCGTCACATATCGCTGGACAAGCTTCCTGCGCATGGTCGTGTGTTTCATCTCCCTTGGATAGTGAGAGAACTTTTCGGATAGGTCTACAAACACGATCAGCTCATCGTTGCGGCACCCAATTAAGTCAACATCAAAATCCCGCCCATCAAAGGCGTTCACTTGGTATAGCACCTTATCGCACCCGACTATGCAGGTGAGATAGGCAGCAGTCGCGTGTTGCTTCATTTCGTAATAGCGCACCGCAACTTCACCAACCCTATAGCGAGTTTTGTTTTGCCCGCCACAGTGAGCTGAGGTTTGGCACGCCGTAGCCATGCAGCCGCATTCGTGACATTGACCCTTCGTAGTCCATTATAGGTTGGCATGCTGCCATTGCGCAAATTGAATTTTGCTCAACGGTCTTTCCGGCAATGTGACACATTGTTGCACAAGCAAACTTCTCGGGTGTAAAATTGCAGCAGGTTAAATCATCCTAAAGGTGAGCCACATTAACTTTGAGCGCATTGGCTGGTGCTAAGCGATGGGTAGCCGCATCTCCGGAAGCAGCGCAGCTCCTCGCTATGTGTCCAGGGTGGTTGTTATTTCCGTTGCGCTATCGGTGCTCAGTTGGTGGCTCGTTGAGCCAGTCCCGATTGGCTATCTCGCCGAGATGCGTCCGCCACTTGCATCTATGCGTTGGTTCATACATGACATGATGATGCGCTTGCATGCGCGTATGCATAGCCTTTCCGGCAAAATACCGATTACCATCATATCCATTGATGAACCATCGTTGCGCCAGTATGGTCTGCCCATCAGGAGGAAATACTATGCCGAGGCTATAAAGCGATTGAGTGCAGCCGGCGCAAAGGTGATTGCCATTGATGTGCTATTCGCTGGCGAGACCAAAGACGATGTTGCTCTCGCTAATGCCATCATGGAAGCATCACGCAAGTCAAGCATCATCCTCGCATCAAATGCGCTTTTCAGCTGGCGTGAGGTAACGCCATCTCCGGTGCCAAGCCGCATGGCTATCCCGAGGGAGAATGTGGTCGGGAAGGTGACAGCCATCCCAGCGATTGAATTCTCAACATTGCCGTTACCGCTCGGCGAGAGCAATTTTGGTGTTGTGAACCTGTTCATGGATGAGGATGGAGTTTGCAGGCGCATGCCGCTCACTTTTGAGTGTGGTGGAATGACTTTGCCATCATTTGCGCTTGCTGCGGCGTGCGGCTATCTCGGTGTGCCACTCAACCAACTGCACGCTATTGGTGGCAATGGCATATGGCTGAAGGAACACTTCGTCCCAACTCAATCAGCTCCGAGATGGTTTGGGTGGGAGAATGAGTTTGTCATGGGGATTGACTTCAGGCAGCGCCTTGAAAACGGCACCGTTATAAAACCGCCCTTCAAAACATATTCGTTCCTTCGGGCTGTCTCGGGTGACATACCGGTGGAGGAAATTGCCGGGCACATTGTTTTGATCGGTGCAATCTCGCCTTCGCTCCCTGACCTCAGACCAACTCCGATTGAGCCCGCTATGAGTGGAGTTGAGATATTCGCACATGCCATCTACACCATCCTATCCGGGACATCCATAAGAGATGCGCCAAGCCTTCTGCATCTTCTTCTATCGCTCTCCGTTGGTGTTGCAACTTGCATGTTGCTTTTGCGCTCTCGCACATTAGCCAGTCTGCTTTGGGCTTCCAATGTGCTTGTTGCATCATTCGCAATTCCACAGCTTGTCCTAATGAAGTGGCACATCGTTTTCAACCCGCTGTGTGCATTGGTGAGTTGGTTCATTGTTTCACTTTTCGTTGCCGTCATAAGAGCAGCGTATGCCGAGAGGCGAGCTGAGTATCTCGTCAACATGCTCAGTTTGTATGTTGCACCTGAGGTGGCAAAGCAGTTGGCGAAGGAAGCGGGATTGGAGGAGCAGCTTAGCGGTCAAAAGCGCGATGTCACCATACTCTTTTCCGACATACGAGGCTTTACGGGTCTGGCACATTCACTGCAACCGTATGAGACCGTTTCGCTCCTGAGCCGTTATTTCACGGTCATGTCTGAGATCGTCTTCCTGTATGGTGGCATGGTTAACAACATGATGGGTGATGGTTTGATGGCAATCTTTGGCGTCATGCCTGACAGGGAAGACCACGCCGAGATGGCAGTGCTTGCGGCATGGCATATGATTGAGGCGCTTGATGAGTTGCAATTTGAGTGGGAGCGCGTAGCCGGAAGAAGGCTCATCATCGGAATAGGTGTCAACACCGGTGAGGCAGTAGTCGGCGACATAAGGACGCCATACAAGGGTCACTTCACCGCCATCGGCAGCTGCGTCAATTTGGCTCAACGCCTTGAACAGCTGACGAAGGAGTTGAATTGCAAGCTGCTAATTGGCGAAGAGACTTATGAGCGCGTTGGGTGGATGGTGGTTGCCGAACAGGTGAGAGCGCAGGTTAAAGGGTTTGATGAGCCGATCACCGCCTACAATGTCATTGGGCTTTCAGAGCATGGATTGCGCTTCAGGCACTCCCATTCAGCCGGCAAGTGAAGAGCATCGGTGAGCGCTCACGGCATGCCGATTGTCGGTTTATCCAAAGCGGAGTAATTTTGAAGCGCAACACGCTATCGCACTCAACGCTGCACGCTGTTTGAAGCGATGCTCTTGCACGGCAAAAAAGATTCCTCACTTTGAGGTGGCGTTATCGGGCTTCGGAAGTTTGAATGGCGAATTCTCCCAATGCTGCCTCGTCAACTTCAATTCCGATTCCGGGCTGGTTGCTCACAATCAGATTGTCCTTATGCATTTGAACGCCACTCGCTATGGGCGCCGATAGAAATTGCAACCCGTCAACTTCAATGCCAACGCGAAAATGCATCCCGCAAAATGTCTGCAGCGCACAGGCAATGCCGACTTGAGTTGACAGCCTCGTCCGCACGACCAATTCAAAGCCGTGAGCGATTGCCACCTGCGATATCTTCAATGCTGCGGACAGACCACCCAACTTCGGTATATCCACAATGACCATATCGGCAGCATTGAGGTGCGCCAATAGAGTCACATCCTGTGGCACGACGCATTCCTCATCGGCTGCAATTGGCAGTGGTGAAGCGCGCTTCAACCTTTGAAGCGAAAAGAGGTTGCTCCCTCTGAGTGGCGATGAGCACAATGCCACATTCCCGACTCCGCCAGCTTGTTCAAGGAAACGGAGCGCTTCAGAGACGGAATCAAAGCCGCCGCCAGCGTCAAGCCAAAGCTGTGCTTGAGGGTGCAACCGAGCTACCTCCTCAACCCTGTCCAAGTCCTCTCCGACATTTCCAGCCAAGTTCACCTTAAGCCAACTCGGCTGCTCAAGGTCGCTGACTTGGTCGTAAATCCACTCTGGCGGTGTAAGGCTGACAGTGTATGCGACTGGTATTCGCTCAAAGCGCTTTCCGGCAAGGAGCGTGAATGCCGGCACGCCAAGATGCCTTGCGAGCAAATCAATGCACGCCATCTCAAAGGAAGCGAATGCCAACCTGAAAGATGGGTCGCTCCATTCGTTGAGCATTGCAAGCTCAACGAGCACATTGCGCAGCTCAATTTCGTCCCTCCCAAGCGCTCTCGGCAGAATGCGCCTTGTGAGCAGATTGCAAATGTGAATGGCTTGCAAGTCATCAACGGGCACTTCACCCCACCCAACTGCGCCGTCGCTTGATTGGAGCTTAACGAATACATGTGTTGAGTGGTCATGCTCAGGTTGGCGCACAACTCTTGCAGCAGCGTAGCGCCGCTTGAATGGGAAACGGGCTATAACAACGGATGCAACTTCGGCAGCCATGGTGTTTCACCTCGCAGCCACAAACTAAGGTAGTGCGGGCTCCGTGGGTTATGCAAGGGATGATGCCTCCACGGCGTGAGTAGGTGAATGACCCTTGTAAAGCGCACCTATGGCGCACCAGCCATAAGGTGACAGCAATCCGTAGGAAGGCTTTAGCCCCGAAGAGTAGGAGGACGACAGTTCACGATTGGTCGCGGCTAAAGCCGCTCCTACAGAAGGGCGCTAATAGGTAGTCTAACCGAGGTGGTCACTCCTCCCTCAATGCCTGTTTGGCTCATGCCATTGCGTTGCGCAAATTGCAGCATGAGATGGATTGCACATCGCTTGAGTTTGATGTCGGTTTGGATATGCGCTTTGTCGCAAGCTGATTGGAGCAGCAAAACTGAGATGGCTGCCTTGACGGAACCATTCTCTTTTGCTATAGTGGGAGTTTGAAGACGCAGCTTGAGCTGCCGAAAGGCGAAAGAGATGCTCATGAAGATGAAGGAGGTGATGAGGTGCAGCATTGGATGATGGTTCTCTAAAAACCCAGTTGAGCAGCGCACCGAGAGGCGCTAAAAACCATCCGTTCAAAATTCAGCTAAGGGAGGGATGCAAAATGCGGTCGGCAAACGGAAGGCTTAACGGGAGGTTAATTGGATTCACCCTGATAGAGCTGCTGGTGGTGATTGCTATAATCGCCATCCTGGCAGCGATTTTGTTCCCGGTGTTTGCGAGGGCGAGGGAGAAGGCGAGACAGTCAAGCTGTTTGTCAAACTTGAAGCAGATCGGCACGGGCATCCACATGTATGTTCAGGACTATGACGAGAGAATGGTGCCGAGGTCAATGAGGTATGGGGCAGGTAGCAAGCAATGCAACTGGCAACAGCTCATCTACCCATATACGAAGAATGAGCAGATTTATGCCTGTCCATCAAACCCGAATAATAGAAGCGCAGTGGCTGGTTCATCAGCGGGCGCCGCATATGGTTATCCATCGTTCATACCGCGCTCGTATGGTATCAACCCGCGCATTGCTCCCGGTGACGGTGGTGAGTGGCGTTGTCCAATTTTGGCATCCATAAGGAAGCCAGGCGAACGGATACTCGTAAGCGAGCTTCGCGGGACAACAGATTGGGAAGATATGGCGGCACCATGGTGGACAGGAGTTCCGGGGAACTGGGCAAATGTGTATGCATACCATCTGGGAACGATGTCATGTTTGTTTGTTGATGGGCATGTGAAGGCGCTTCGTCCCACAAGGCAAGTTGACCCGATCAACATGTGGGGTTGCATGAACGGTGGCAGCTGGGGCAGAGGCAACTGGGATGCTGATGTTATAGAGTGCCTCAACTATGAAGGCATAGAACCGATACTTGTTCAAGCTATGCAGTATGTTGAAAGCATAAGTCAGTGATTGAGTTAAAGTAACCCCTCGCCTGCGTGAGCAGGTGATATGCTGGTTATATATCCCTCGTTGGCTGGATAGGGAGATTAGCAGGGGCGCATGGAATGCGCCCGAAGGGAAAAGCTTTATTCACCCCCTATTTTCGTCTGCTTGAGCGCGTGGTATAGTGATTGTGAAGGCGATGTTCCAGTTGTAATTTTTACGATGCGAAGTTGCCATCGCGAGAATTTGGCGGGCGGTGATGTTGCATGCGCGAGATACGCTTTGGCATTATTGGTGTTGGTGTCCCAAATCAGGTTTCTGTGGGACCAATTGGTGCTGACCTTTACAGCGGGATAGCCGAATGGCATGCGCGCTACATAAATGAGACGCCAGGTTGCAGGGTTGTTGCGGCAGCTTCACGCACTGAAGCTCATGTGAAGCTATTCGCTCAGAAGTTTAACCTCGGTGATAACTGGTATACTGACTACCGAAAGATGCTTGAGCGAGATGACATTGACGCCGTCTCAATATGCACCCCGAGCGGCTTGCATGCGCAGATAGGCATTGATGCTGCGAGGGCTGGGAAGCATGTCCTCGTTGAGAAGCCGATAGATGTGACGCTTGAGAAGGCTGACGCGTTGATTGAGGAGTGTGACAAGGCTGGTGTAAAGCTTGCCGTTGTCATGCCTTTGCGCTTCTCAAAAGTTGTGAGGTTTATCAAGCGCTCACTTGAGGACGGCACCTTGGGCAAGCCTTTGCTTGCAAACGCATTTTGCAGGCGCTACAGGACTGAGGCTTATTATGCCGAGAGCGATTGGCGTGGCACATGGGCGCTTGATGGTGGCGGGGCGTGCATGAATCAGGGCATTCATGTCATTGACACCTTCATTTACTTGGTTGGGGGCGTTAAGCGCATACATGCGCGCATGGGAACTCTTGGTCATAAGGCGCTTGAGGTTGAGGATGTGGCAGTCGCCGATGTTGAGCTTGAGAATGGCGCTCTTGGAATGATTGAGTGCACAACATGCGCCTATCCGGACTTCGGAGATTCAATTCACATCTACGCTGAGAGAGGCACGGTCATAACCGATGGCACACCGCCGAGGTTGACAACATGGGAGCTTGTTGATTCGGATTTCAAGCCAAACCTTGAGGAGTTGGAGGAGCGCAAGGAGCCATTCACGCTTCACAGGCAAGTTATAGCCGACTTCGTTGACGCCATACGCAATGACCGTGAACCAACTGTCAGTGGGAGGGAGGGACGAAAGGCTGTTGAAGTTATACTTGCCCTTTACAAATCGGCGAGGGAGGGCGTGGAAGTTGAGTTGCCGTTAAGGCGATGACTTGGGATTTGATGTGCGCAACCGCGTCATGAGCCACATGGCACACCCTTGGAAAGGCTGAACCACCTTGGTGGTATGAATTGGTTGGTTATATCAGCTGCTGAATGAGCGTAAGCACAAGTGCGCTGAAAGCGGTGATGGGAATGGCTTCGGAGAAAAAGCGCATCCTCGTCGTTGATGATGAGGAATACATCCAACAGCTTTTACAGTCTATTCTCTCAAGGGAAGGCTACGAAGTGAGCGTTGCCGGCGATGGAGACGAAGCCCTGAGATTAATTGACCAGAATGCCTACGACCTAATCGTGCTTGACATCATGATGCCGGGAACGAATGGCTTAGAAGTGCTGAGGCGAATCAAGACGACCGAGAGGCTCAAGTTCACCCCGGTAATCATCATGACGGCAGTGATGGATAGGGATGTGCGCTATCGTGCGCTTGATTTTGGAGCCGACGAGTTCCTGAACAAGCCAATTGACATCTACGAGTTGCGTGCGAGGGTTCGCACTTTGCTATCTGTGAAGGAGTATCATGACTTCCTCGCCAACTTGGCTGACATGTTGAAAGCCGAGGTGGACAAGAAGACGAAGGAGTTGCGTGAAGCGCAGCTTGAGACCGTTAGGAGGCTTGGGCGAGCCGCCGAATTCAGGGATGATGAGACTGGCAATCACATCATGCGCATGAGCATGTATTGTGCGATCGTGGCTAAGAGGCTCGGGTTGCCTGACGAAGATGTTGAGATGATACTTTATGCCAGCCCGATGCACGATGTCGGAAAGATAGGCGTCCCAGACAGAATACTCCTCAAGCCGGGTAAGCTTGACCCAGGTGAATGGGAGATTATGAAGAGGCACACGGTTTGGGGCGCCGAAATACTCTCAGGGTCAAGGTCACAATTGCTTGAGACGGCAAGGGTCATTGCATTAACGCACCACGAGAAATGGGATGGGAGCGGCTACCCGCATGGATTGTCTGGAGAGGAGATACCGCTCTTTGGAAGGATATGTGCTATTGCTGATGTGTTTGATGCGCTCACATCGGAGCGAGTTTACAAGCCAGCATATCCGAATGAGAGGGCATTCTCCATAATCAATGAGGAAAGGGGGAGGCACTTTGACCCACAAGTTGTGGATGCATTCTTCGCCTCGCTTGACGAGATAATTGAGGTGCAATCAAAGTATGTTGAGACGAAAAAGCCATGGCTGTGGCAGTTTTACGAGGACAGGCGGTGATTGAGCACCCTTATGCGCCATCAGTGAAGCAATGCCTCATAAAGCGCAAGCAGGCGCTCTGCGATTTTCCTCGGTGACAAGTTTTGCTCCACATGTCTCCTTGCTTCTTCGCCCATGCGCCTCCTCAAATCCGCATTTGAAATGAGCCATCTGATGCGCTCCACAAATGAGCTCTCATCATTTGGCGAAAGGAAACCGTGAATGCCGTCCTTAAACGCCCATGAGACGCCGCGAGCATTGATTGCAACACATGGCAATCCGGCAGCCATTGCTTCCGTTACAGTCAGCCCTTGTGTCTCAGTCAATGACGCGAACACAAACACATCTGCAGCCGCATAAAAGTCCTTCATCCGTTCCCTCGGGTGACCTCCCGCAAAGATTATCCGATGGGAGGTGTTAAGCGAATTGGCTATGCGCTTTGCTCGTGGCAGGTAAGGACCCGGTCCGACGAGAAGCAGGTATGCATTCTCACACTTCTGTAGCACGACTGATGCAGCTTTGATGAGGAAGTCAATGTTCTTTTCCAAGCCTATGCGTCCAGCGTAGAGCAATACGATTGCATCTTGTGGTATGCCATACTGCCTTCTAACGGATGCGCCATCACCGCCTTGGAACTCCCTGACATCAACTCCGGTTGGGAGTGGCACTATCTCTGTCCTCACGCCATAGCTTCGCAGTATCGGTATAACTGCCGGGCTTGGCACAATCACCAAATCGCACATGTTGCAAAAATCCCTCGAGAGCTTGATGACAAGCGCCCTTGCGAGCGTTTTTGGCAGCGGGGCATAATGCAAATACTCCGTGACGAGCGTGTGATAGGTGAGCACAAGCGGTATTCTGTGGCGTTTTGCCCAATAGCCACCGAAGCGTGTGAGCCAAAAGATTGAATGCACATGGACGATGTGAGGCGAGAATTGTTTCAGCCTTCCCCACGGTTCTATTGCCAGCGGTATGGCGATCGGATACTCAACATAAGTGCTGAAGCAAAACGATGGGAAACGATGCACATCTTCATCCGTCTCATGGTAGCCGGGGTATGATGGCGCAAAGATTTTGACATGGCAACCGAGTTCGCTTAAGTGCTCCCTGAATGTCTCAACCGAACTTACAACGCCGTTTCTCGTCGGGCGATAGCATTCGCTGAAGATGGCGATGCGCAGTTTGCGCTCCATTTTTGGCTTACCGAGCCAGCGCGCATCCGATGTCACCGGCTCAATTCACCTCAATGCAAGCAGTTTGACCTCAAGCATGTCCCCGACTGCCGTATTCGTTTCCGCGAGTTTTCCCGGGGGGAGTTCAAGCGCCATCTTTGCTCCAACCCCCACTGGGATGCAAACACGCCATGGTGGGAGAGATTGCCTCAGATGAACAACGCACATCCTGTCGTCGAGGAAAGCAACATCAATCGGGTATCGCATGAAGAATGTGTGGATGCCGTTGCATGGCACAATGAGCATGCCACAGCCATCTTCCAACTCGCCCGTGCCAAGCAAGCCCTTCACCCTTTCAAAAGCGGTTATGGCGATTGAGCATCTGTTGGCGAGCGTTGTGCCCTTCGTCCTGTTGGTTACCTCGCCTATGAGCATTGCTTCAACTGCTTACCTCCTCAAGCCGTCTCCCACTGTGAGTCGGTTTATCCCCAATGTGGCTTTGAAGGTTCGTATGCCACCTTTGCTGTGATTCTTTTCGCGAAGCCCGGCGCAGTTTTGTGAGGCACTAAGGTCGTCTACCAAATAGTTGCTGTAGTTGATTCAATGCCCTTATAATTGCGGGCCCGGCGATGACGATGAAGAGGGTGGGAAAGATGAACAGCACAAGCGGGAGCATAAGCTTGACTGGCGCCCTTTGCGCCTGTTCCCTTGCCCTTTGGAAACGAAGTTCTCTCATTTGCTCCGCCTGAACTCGCAGCACATTCGTTAATGGCAACCCGAATCTATCCGCCTGAAGCAATGCCCTTATGAACATGTGCAGCTCCTCAATTGGGAGTCGCTCACACATTGCAATCAGTGCCTCAGACCTTGGTCGCCCAAGCGATATCTCTCTGAGCACCCTCTGGAATTCTTCCCCAAGTGGTCCTCTAAAGCGGCTTGCCACCCTCGCCATCGCCGCATCAAGTCCAAGGCCAGCTTCAACTGCTGTTGCCATAAGGTCAACCATATCCGGAAGCGTTAACCTGGCAATGTGCTGTCTCCTGTGGACGAAGAACACATTGAGAATTACATCCGGTGCCATATACCCCATAAGTGCTCCATAGGAAGCTCCAAGGAGATAATATGCGACTGGGAAGGGTTTACCAAAAGCCTTTGATAAGCCGACTACGCATACAAATCCGATGCCGAGGAAGGCGAGTGCCCCCATATACTTCATGGCTACGACCTGTTCTGGTGTGACTCGTCCTTGCAACCCGCCAAGCATGAGTAAAGTTCTCGCCCTCGTTTTAACGCCCTCGCCGGTAAGCTGCGCTAAGAATTTTGGTATGCGGTGGATGAAAGGGCGAACGACCCTCTCAAAGAATGGCTCTTCAGCTTCTCGCTCCGTCATCACCCTATCAATTGGTCTCCTTCTTCTCGGAAACAATTCCAATCGTGCCATGTCATTAAGCCCCCAAATCGGTCAGCGTTTTCAGGCTTCAATGGTCACTATTTTGCGCACCCAAATGAACCCAATAACCTGCATTATGAAGGCAATTAATAGCATCCATCTTCCCGGGGTGGTTGTGAAAAGTGGCGTAAGCCATGGCTCAGCACCGGGCACCATGAATGATGGCAGACCATTTGCGATTAGACCGAAGATGACAGGCAACAGCGCAAGCCCAAATGCTGTAAACCTTCCCTGAGTGGTTATGATTCGTATCTCACCCTTGACACGCAATCTTTCCCGTATCGTGTTTGCGATTATGTCAATTATGTCGGCAAGCCCTCCGCCAGTTTCCCGCTGTATTAACACCGATGTAGCGAGCAACTCCGCTTCAAGCGTTCCGACCCTGTCGGAGAAATTGTTGAGCGCCCTTTCAAGTGGGACACCCATCTCAATCTCCTGATGAAGCCTTTGGAACTCCTCCGATATGGGTGGCATCCCTTGCTGTGCCACCATCTCAACAGTTTGAAGGAAACCCATGCCCGCTCTCAGTCCGTTAGCCATAAGCATCAATGTATTGGGCAGGTGACGCTCAAACTCCCTTTGCCAATGAGCCTGTAAAAGCCGCAGATATATGAACGGGAGCGTAAGAGCAAATCCCCCCACGGAAAACGATAAGGCTACACGCCACAACATCGGTATCGGTCTATTCGGTGTTGAGAAACGCGACAGGATGAGGTTGATCGCTATGATTGTGATGCACATGAGGACTAAGCTCGCATATACAAGCTCTGCGGCACGCCAGTTTGAGCGAGCCCTCTTGAGCTCTCGCTCAAGCCTGTTGAATAACTCAACGGTTGATAGCAAGCGGGCGAATGTCGGCAACAGCTGAGCTTGCCTTGGTGCTTGTGCTGCTGCCCACGGCTCCTGTCTTTCCTCAACCAGCAACTCACGCTCTATCGCTGTCCTGCGGCGCATTATCGCTTCAAGGCGAGCTTCAGCTGGCGACCTCGGCGTGGCAAATGTCTGGTAGATGCCGATGATGAAAGTCACCGCCCATGTCAACCCGAGCACGATGAGCAGTATGCCCCATACATCCATTCGGCATCACCTTTGGAAGATTGTGAGCGGGAGGCGTATCCCGGCGCTGACTATCCTATCGTAGCATCTTGGTCTCAAGCCTGTTGCCCTCAGCCTGCCTTTGACTCGTCCCATCTCGTCAATGCCTTCCTGCTCAAAGACGAAGAGGTCTTGCATAGTTATGACATCGCCTTCCATCCCCACGATTTCGGTGATGTAAACGATGCGCCTTGAGCCATCCCTTAACCTCGCCTGATGAACGACAATGTCAATTGCTCCGGCTATCTGTTCCCTTATGGCTCTAATTGGCAGGTCAACCCCAGCCATGAGCACCATCGTTTCAAGGCGTGAGAGCATTTCCCTCGGGCTGTTTGCGTGTATTGTGCACATTGAACCTTCGTGACCTGTGTTCATGGCTTGAAGCATGTCCAGAGCCTCAGGACCGCGCACCTCACCGACGATTATCCTATCGGGACGCATCCTGAGAGCGTTCCTGACAAGCTGCCTTATGGTTATCTCACCTTCACCTTCAATGTTTGGCGGGCGCGCTTCAAGCCTGACCACATGTTCTTGACGGAGCTGCAGCTCGGCTGAGTCTTCAATGGTGATGATTCGCTCATTGTGTGAGATGAACGATGATAGGACATTCAAAGTCGTCGTCTTACCGGAGGCGGTTCCGCCGGAGACCATGATGCTGAGTCTCGCCTGAACGGCAGCTTGAAGGAATTGTGCAGCCTCGGGTGTTATCGTGCCCATGTTGATCAAGTCTGTCATCGTAAATGGATCCCTTGCGAACTTTCGTATCGTGATGCAAGGTCCGTTTAACGCTATCGGCGGTATGACTGCATTCACTCGCGAGCCATCCGGAAGGCGCGCATCAACCATTGGACAACGCTCATCAATCCTCCTGCCAATCGGTGCGACTATCTTCTCTATGATGCGCATAACATGCTCATCGTCACGGAACTTGATGTCGGTCAATTCAAGCCTCCCGCGAATTTCAACGAAGACCTGATGCGGACCGTTGACCATTATTTCGGTTATCTCCGGGTTATGCAAAAGCGGCTCTAACGGTCCATAGCCGGTTAGCTCATTCAGTATCTCAACATGAAGTTGGCTGCGCTCAGCCCTGGATAGGACGATGTTTTGCTCTTGCGCTTCAAGGTCAATGAATTGCTCAACAAGTTGAGTTAAGCGTTCTCTCTGTTCCGGCGCATACACTTCCTGATCAAGCTCCCTCATCACCCTCTCCATTACTCGGTCGCGCAGGGCGACCAATGGAGTTCGCCTTGCTTGCTCCCTCTGACGCTCCTGCTCAAGCAGCACGAATGGATTTTCTGGACCTTTGTCAATTGTGAGCGTTGGACCTCTCGCTGATAGCGGTGGTATCTTTGCTCTCACTCTGCCACCGCCCGGTAATGCCTTATCAAGCATTGGCACCTTGCGGTCTATGCGTGAGCCAACAAGGCGAGCGATCTTTTCAATGATGCGCAACAAGTGTTGGTCATCCTTGAAGCGCTTTGGTGTGCGCTCAACAGCGCCCATGCGTTCAACGAACACTTCGTTGGGCGAGTTGACGATTATTTTGGTGACGGTTCGGTCATCAAGAAATTGCTGTATCGGTCCAAACCCGAATATCTCGTTGATGAATTCCTCTACAAGCGTGTTGCGCTCGTGCCTTGTGGCAAGCGTCCCCATATCAGCAAGCAGCCTCTGAATGAGCTCTTCAAGCTTCATCCTCGTTTGGGCAATGTGAGCCTCAGTCGCCGGCAGTTCATTCGGAAACTCGCGCATCACTGCATCGTATATTGCATGCTTGAGTTGGTAATGTCGTTCATCCGTTTCAACGGCGACCGGCTCTGCAGCTGCAGTTGTGCTTGGTGGCGCAGCGGTTGTCGCCCCAGCTTGTGAAGTCGCCCTTGAAGTGGTATCCTCAGACGGTGCTTCAACACCCTTGCGGATCTTCTCAAGCCTTTCAAGTAATGACATCAAGCATCTACCTCCTCATGAAGACGGCTTTGGGTTAACTGACAATTTCAACCGGCTTCATATTTCAGTTTACTCCGGTTAGCAAAAAATGCGAGCCCAAAGCGCGCTCAATGTTTGTGCGCTACCATTGAGAGAGGAATTGCAGCAGCCCTCAGTCATGCTTTGCGAGTTATGCGGGGGAGTTTTTTTCTCTGCGCTCTCCTCATGGTCAGGAAGGTGGTATGAGATGCACAGTGATGCGGTGGTCAAGCTGTTGCACACGGACCCACAAGTGTTTGAAGCCATCGTCAGGGAGATGGAACGGCAGAATGAGGTGTTGAACCTCATTGCATCCGAGAATTACGCGAGTGAGGCTGTGCTGTTGGCGTGCGGACAGCCAATGAGCAACAAGTATGCCGAGGGTTATCCAGCAAGCCGATACTATGCCGGATGCGAGCATGTGGACGAAGTTGAGAGGCTCGCTGTGGAGAGAGCAAAACAGCTTTTCGGGGCAGAGCATGCCAATGTTCAACCGCATTCAGGAACACAGGCTAACATGGCTGTCTACTTTGCCACCTTAAAGCCGGGCGATGTGATACTTTCAATGCGCCTTGACCACGGTGGTCACCTTTCTCATGGCGCTAAGGTGAATTTCTCGGGACAGCTGTTTAAGGTCGTCCATTATGGAGTGAGGCGGGATACGGAGACGATTGATTACGATGATGTTGCGAGAAAGGCTAAGGAGTTCAAGCCGAAGCTGATCATCACCGGCTATTCCTCATACACGCGCGCCATTGACTTTGCCACCTTCAGAGAGATATGCGATGATGTGGGCGCATACTTGCTCGCCGACATAGCACACATTGCTGGCTTGGTCGCCGCCGGAGTCCATCCATCACCATTGCCGCATGCTCAGTTCGTCACATTGACGACGCACAAGACATTGCGCGGTCCAAGGGGCGGTCTGATACTTTGCGAGGGGAGATTCGCCGAGTCAATTGACAAGGCTGTATTCCCGATCGTGCAAGGCGGACCGATGATGCACATAATCGCTGCTAAGGCAGTTTGTCTCAGGGAGGCAATGACGCAACGCTTCAAAGAGGAGCAGCGTCAAACCGTTGAGAATGCAAGAGCACTCGCTGAGGAGTTGCAAAGGCAAGGTCTCAAGCTTGTAAGCGGCGGCACGGATAATCACATGGTGCTCGTTGACTTGCGCTCTCTCTCAATCACTGGCATGGATGCAGAGAGATGGCTTAGTGAGGCTGGCATCATCGTCAACAGGAACTCAATACCGTTTGATGAGCAGCCTCCCAACATTACGAGCGGCATACGAATTGGAACAGCTGCAGTCACAACAAGGGGAATGCGGACAGAGCACATGCGGCTAATTGGAAGATGGATAGCGATGGTGTTGCGTGAGCCAACTGAGACCGTCATTAAAGATGTGCGCTCGCAAGTTAAAGAGCTGTGCAATTCGTTTCCGGTTTACGCTGACTGGATTGAGCTGATGCGAAAGGTAAGCCTAAAGGCTGGGGTCAGTGGGACTTAGGTGTGAGGCATCAAAGCGCTTTGCGGGCTATGGCGAGCATCAGTTCGGTTTGCTTTCCGAGCGCATCCATCAATGCGAAGCGGTGTGGTGATGAATGTGCTTTCAAAGGATGAGCTCCTTTCATACCTCCGCAAGATGTGGCTCATACGCTTCTTTGAGATGGCGCTTGACGAGCTCTTTGGAAAGGGCTTGATCATGGGCACATCTCACTTTTGTGCCGGTCAGGAAGCGGTGGCAGTTGGCGCATGTGCTGCTCTACGCCCGGATGATGCTGTGACGAGCAATCACCGCGGACATGGTCACTTCATCGCCAAGGGTGGAGACCCCAAGCGCATCATGGCTGAGATATTCGGCAGGGGCACCGGCTATGTTGGCGGGCGCGGTGGCAGCCAGCATATGGCATGCTTTGAAATCGGCTTTGTCGGTTCAAATGGAATAACTGGCGGTGGCATACCAATTGCAACTGGTGTGGCTCTCGCATTCAAGCTCCGTGGCTTAGACAGGGTTGCCCTTTGCTTCTTCGGTGATGGCGCTGCCAACACGGGCTACTTCCACGAATCACTTAACATGGCTTCCATATGGAAGTTGCCGGTCATCTACCTTTGCGAGAACAACCTTTATGCGATGTCAACGCCGTTTGATTACGCCTTCCCAGTTGAGGATGTTGCGGCGAGGGCGGCTGCATACGGCATACCGAGCAGGATTGTTGATGGCAACGATGTGCTCGCCGTTAGAGATGCCGTTAAGGAGGCTGCTGATAGAGCGCGTTCTGGCTATGGTCCGATGTTGATTGAGGCAAAGACATATCGCTACTATGGGCACTCAAAATCCGACTACCGTGAGTATCGCACACGAGACGAGGAGCTGGACTGGCAGAGGAGAGACCCGATAGTTCGTTTTGAGCGTTTCCTTCTGAGCAACGGCATAGCGGCGAGTGAGGAGATTGATGAAATACGCAGGTCTGCAAGGGCTGAAATTGACGAAGCTGTTGCATTTGCCGAGGCGAGTCCAGAGCCGGACGAGAGATTCGTCACTTACGGTGTGTTTGCTTAACGGAGGCGCAACGACAGATGCATCAACAGACAAAAGCAAAAATGGATGGCTCAGCTGATCGGGAAGGTGAGAGGAGGGAGATTTACTTCAGCTGGGCGATAAGAGAGGCGCTTGAACAAGAGATGGAAATGGATTCATCGGTCATCCTCATCGGCGAGGACATAGCCGTCTATGGGGGCGCATTCAGAATCACGAAGGGGTTAGTTGAAAAGTTCGGACCACACAGGGTTATTGACACGCCCATATCCGAAAACAGCTTTGTCGGGATAGCAGTTGGCGCAGCGCTCGCTGGGCTTCGCCCAGTTGTTGAGATCATGTTCATGGACTTCATTACGCTCGCTATGGACGCAATCGTTAATCACGCAGCCAACTTCCGATATGTCTATGGTGAGCAGGCTAAAGTCCCAATAGTCATCAGGTGCCCAGCTGGTGGCGGGAGGGCATACGGTGCCACACATTCAAAGACGCTTGAGGCGTGGTTCATGCATACTCCCGGAGTTAAAGTTGTAGTTCCATCAACGCCTTACGACGCGAAGGGCTTGCTCATAAGCTCCATCCGAGATGACAATCCGGTCATCTTCATTGAGAGCAAGCTGCTATACAGCCTTCGCGGGCATGTCCCGAGTGAACCTTATACAGTCCCACTGGGTAAAGCAAGGGTGGCGAGGGACGGGAGTGACATCACACTCATAAGCTATGGGAGAATGGTGCAGGAGTGCGAAAAGGCTGCTGATATGCTTCTTGAAGACGGCGTCAGCGCCGAGGTGCTTGACTTGAGGACGCTCTCACCAATTGATGAAGAGGCTATAGCAAAGTCGGTTGCAAAGACGGGCAGGGCGGTTGTCGTCGCTGAGGATAACAGGACTGCCGGGGCAAGCGCAGAGATAGCGTGTCGTGTCGTTGAAAACTGCTTTGAGTATCTTGATGCGCCAGTTAAACGAGTTGCTGCTGAGGATGTGCCCATTCCGTGTGCTCCAAATCTTGAAAGAGCCATACTTCCAAATGCGCTCAAGATTTATGAGGCTGCAAAGTCATTGCTCGACTGGGGAAAGTGAGATTGAAGGGCAACTCATGGGTGGCGGGAAAGGGCGAGACCTTAGGTGAAGATGCTTCAGCACATTGGTTGAGTTATGGCGTTACGCTGCCACATGTTGAGCGGTTCATAAGCCACTGCTGTAATCAAGCTCCATGGTCCCTGCTAACCTGCGCATGTGCTCCCATGTTAAGCACCGCTAACTTGGTGCAAAATTCTAAGTGGCGCTCCCAGCCGGCGCATGATTTCGGTTGTAGCACCGCATAACTCCATCCATCGGGGTGAAGCGCATGGTTGGATGGTTTGCTGAGTGGATTAAGCGTTTGTTTGGCATGTCTAAGATTGAGCAGACGCCGTCCTGTGAGGGAAGGGAAAGCGAGACCGATGTGGGAACACAGGCTGAGCATGTTCGGGCAGCTGATAAAAGCACTGCAATTGAGCCATCCGACAGGGTTATGGGTGCAGCGGAAGCTTATCTGGAGCTTGTTGGCGGTGAAGGTAAGCTCATCCCCATCAAAGGTGAGACGATGACGATTGGCACTGGCGAGGGGTGCGATTTGCGCATTGATGAGGGTTACCCGCACCATGAGTCGGTGAGTGAACTCCATGCCCAGATAGAGCGTTGGCGTGACATGTGGCTTATAAAAGACCTCACTGGAAAGGGCGTGTTTATCAACGGGAGGCGCACCGGAGAAAACGCTCTTTATGATGGCTATCGCATACGGTTGGGCGAGCTTGAGTTTGTGTTTCGCGAGGCTTTGATTCAACCGAGGCGAACCGATTGAGCGGCGCTTTGAGGGATGACAGTTTGTTGATGGGCTTGCTCACCCGAGTTTTTCAAAGGGTGTAATGAGCATGCAAATGTGTCCGGAATGCAGTGCTGACAATTCTGAGCGAGCACGATTCTGCATTCGTTGTGGCGCGCCACTTCGTGGCTTACTTGGCTTTGGGACGGTGCTCAAGGGGCGATATAAGGTCGTGCGTGTTCTCGGATGTGGTGGCATGGGTGCGGTTTACCTCGCCTTTGATGCGAGAGCCAACGATGCACCGGTGGCTGTCAAAGAAAACCTTGATGACTCACCGGAGGCGCAGCAGCAGTTTGATAGTGAGGCGAGGATACTTATGAGGTTGCGCCACCCAAACCTGCCGCAAGTTAGGGATTACTTCATTGAGCGCAATGGCAGGCGGTATATAGTGATGGACTTCATCGCCGGCGAGGATTTGGAGACAATCGTTCGTGTGCATGGTCCTTTACCCGTGCAGAAGGTGCTTTACATCGCCGATAGAATAGCTGGCGCCGTTGAATACCTACATGAGCAGGATCCACCAGTCATACATCGCGACATTAAGCCATCCAACATAAAGTTGACCCCGAATGGTGAACCCGTGCTCGTTGATTTCGGGATTGCCAAGTTCTATCGTCCGGGGCAACGGACGGTTGCCGGTGCAAGGGCTGTTTCTCCCGGCTTCTCTCCAGTTGAGCAGTATGGGCATGGGACGACAGATCAGCGCAGCGACATTTATGCGTTCGGCGCAACACTTTACTACATCCTGACCGGTGTAGTTCCACCTGAAGCCATTGAGCGTGCTGCCGGAGCAACCGATAAGCTCATCCCGGTGCGGTCAATAAACCCGAATGTCCCACCGCATGTTGATAAAGCGATATGGATGGCAATGCGAGTCCGCCCGGATGAGCGCATCAAAAGCATGCGTGAGTTTAGGCTTGCATTGCAAGGGAAGCTGCCGCTCAAAATCTCACCACCGAAGGCAGCTGCCTCACAGCGTGCTCACAGGGAGGCACAAAGCCATCAAGTGGGGCAGGTTGGTCAACCCCCAGTTGGAGCGAGTCAACCACAAGTTCATCAGCGAGCTCAACCGCAAGCTCATCAACGACCCCAACCGCAACCAGTTGCCTCACAGGGCGCACAACAACAGTTGCAAGATGTCTATCCAATCGGCATCCCGAAAGAAGTGCTTTCAGTTGGTCCTCCAGCCAACCAATATGTTCGCATTGCGGCTTTCATAGTTGACCTCGCCGTGCTCATACCAACCCTGTATGTCGTCGCAATCGGGACATGGGGACTTGGTTGTATCGTCATGAGCGGAATTTACGGTCCGGAGAACTTTGTCATCAACGAGGCTGGCTTTGCACCCTACGCGTGGAGGGTTGTGATTGGCGGTTTCCTGCTATACCGCTTTTTATCGCATTGGTGGTGGGGTCAGACTATGGGGAAGTCGCTCTTCAAATTGCGCATTGTCACCGAAAGCGGCGCTCATCCGTCTTTCCTTCGGATTCTGGTGAGGGAGATTGCTTTTGCGCTATCGGCGCTTCCTTGCATGCTCATCAGCATCGCCGTGCTTGCCTTGACCCCGACGAAACAAAGCCTGCATGATGTATTCGTCAACACATTCGTTGTGCATTATGAGGGCGACGAAGAGGAGGAAGATAATTTGTGAAAGGCTGCTGCTATGAGCTCGGGGGTTGTGCTAAAATTCAAGGCGCAGCAGGTGGGAGCGTTATACTCACAGTGGTGCCGGCATTTGGCTCACTCTCAATGTGAATTAAACCGCCATGTTGGCGAATGATTGCCTCGGCAATGGTCAACCCTATCCCGAGTCTCCTTTCCCCCTTTGTGGTGAAGAAGGGCTCTTTTGCGCGGCTTAAGACGAACTCATCCATACCGACACCGTTGTCGCTTATCTCAACTTGGACTCTGTCAAATTTGACCCCGGTGCGCACACTGAGCTTGCCGCCGTGAGGCATCATTGCCTCAATTGCGTTGAGGATGATTTCGCAGAGTGCCTCTGTGAGCCTCTCTGGATCACCGTGGACATTTGGTGTTGGTGTGAGTTCAATTTCTCTCTTCAAATTGCTCATCGCCATGCCTCTCAATGTCGCATGCTCCATCGCCATTGATAATGCCCTTAAAGCAACCTCATTGATGTCAACCAATGGCAAATCCCTCAGCCTGAGTCCTGCGTGGGCTTCAAATAGCGCCAATCGCAACGCCTTTGCGATATCCTTACACGCATCACGAATGGACTCAAATAGCTTTCGCGCTCGCTCTTCAGTCACATCAAGCAGCCCCATTTCGGCGCTGCCCATTACTTTCATGAGCAAGTTGGAGAAGTGATGACCAATGTCTTCCATCAGCTTGGCTGCTATGCGAATCCTTTCCGACGAGAGTATGCGCTGCTCCGCAGCTTTAAGGCGTTCAAGCGCTTTGCGCGTCTCGCAAAGGGCGATGTGGTTTTTGTAAGCAGTGGCAATCCACCTTGCCACCCTTGATATGGTTAAAAGTTCCTCGTCAGAGAAGTCCCTTTCGCAATCGTAGTAGCAGGTGAGTATTCCGATGACATTATCATCCGCTATCATCGGCATGCACACGCAGCTCTTGAAGCCTTCCATCTGCATCCTCTTTCTGCGCCTTTCCGGGATGCGTGCATCACTGACGAAATCATGCACGATTAACGGCTTGCACTCATGGACGATCTCGGAAACGAGCGTATCAATCCTGATGGGGTGCTCTCTCGCCTCTGGCTTTTTGTAACCATATCCCACGCCAACGCTCAAAAACTCCCCCTCAACGAGCCTTATTGAGCCGGCAACTGCATTAACTGCTCGCACGCTTGCCTTGCATGCTTCCGTGAGTAGATCCTTTGGCAGCTCATATTGCATCAAATTGATGCACGCATCCACTACCTGAGCAAGTTGTTCAAGCTTGTCCGAACCCACCTCTTGCATGGCTTTCACCCCGATGCGTTAATCCAAATGGCATACTTAAAGTGATCACAGCACCAATGTGAAAGCATTCAGGATGGTGAGATATGGACACGCAACCGAAACACAAAGGGCGCTCATTACGCTGCCCGCGTTGCCAACTGGCATTCACTATCTCAACGACACCCGTTCGTTGCCCGCGCTGCGGTTACCTTGTCCCTAACGGATTTGTGGAAGCTCAATCCGGGTGCCTTACAAACTTCGGCATCAGCTTAGCCATGGGCATCGGCTGTGCATTATGGGCAGGTGCATTTCTGATTGCGACCTTAGCACATCAGCGCCACCTGTCCGTCAGTGAAGCATTCTCGTTCATGGCGATCGGCTTCGTTAGCGGCGTTATCGTCGGTTGGGTGACAGCTGTCACTGTGCAGCGTATTGTTGCCGAAAAGTTAACCCTCTATGTCTGCTCCACTGGCGCAGTGGCACTCATCACCGCTGCTTTAGGGGCGCCAGCCTTAATCGTTGTCCTCAGCGCTATTGCCATCGGTTTCCCAGTGGGAATACTTTTATGGCGTTTCATCAACGCCTACATTGCGGGTCAGGCATGACATCATATCAACACCATCGTTGCCCAATTAAGCCACATCTCTTTTGCTCCGAAACACCGTTGCATCAACATGCGCCCTTTTAACCCAGCGTTAACTGCTACCGCGCTTTGCCTCCATAGTTGTGCGAACTATAGCCGCAAATGAGTCCGGACGAAGGCTTGCCCCGCCAACGAGCGCCCCATCAATCTCGGGTTGCAGCGCAAGTTCCCCGATGTTCTCCGGCGTGACACTGCCGCCATATTGAATTCTTGTCCTCTCAGCCACTTCGGCACCATAGAGCTCGCCGATGATATTCCTTATCATCCCAATGACTCTGTTGGCTTCCTGCGCATCGCATACATTTCCGGTGCCTATAGCCCATACTGGTTCATATGCGAATGTTATGCTCTCAACTTGCTCAGCCGGGATTGAGTTGAGAGCGCCGAGCACCTGCCTTCGCACGATATCATCGGTCAGCCCATTTTCCCTTTCCGAAAGCGTTTCACCAACGCAAACTATCGGCTTTAACCCGTGCGATAGAGCGGCAATGATTTTTCGGTTGACAGTTGCATCGTTGTCTCCAAACAGCTTGAGCAAATCGTCCCCCATCTCCGGGTCTGGGACGCCGAACCTGCCCCTCCTTTCTGAGTGCCCAATGATGACATATGTGCATCCGACATCCTTGAGCATGATGGGCGAGACTTGCCCAGTGTATGCCCCTTTGTCCTTCCAAAACACATCCTGTGCTCCCAACCGTATGTTGGTGCCCTCTATCAATTGCCCAACGCGATGCAGCGCTGTAAATGGTGGGCATACAGCAACTTCAACCTGCTCTGGGGTGATATCGCTTATTAGCGCCTTAATTCCCTCAACGAGGCTGACCGCCTCTGAGATGGTGCAGTTCATTTTCCAGTTACCCGCAATGAATGGTATCCTCGCCATAGCTCACCACCTGCC
>Ga0209080_1000305_pt1 | contig 35740 bp, 37 predicted proteins | sample JNZ110809AmetaG_FD_184123 | JGI IMG/M metagenome (GOLD analysis project Ga0209080, IMG submission 184123) | Hot spring microbial communities from Jinze hot spring, China to study Microbial Dark Matter (Phase II) - JNZ 110809A (SPAdes) (version 3) ...
GTTCGCCTTCACCTCTAACCACGAGATCTATGGAGGGACACTCCTCCAAGGTTTCCTTGTCATAGAAGGTGACGTGGGGTCCACCCACACCTATGACTACCTCGGGCAACTGTTCCTTAATCATCTTCGCCACTTTGATGGCTGAGGGATACATCATGGTCATACAAGTTATCCCAACAAAGTCCGGCGAGAACTTGACCAACAGTTTTGTCAGTTCCTCGTGGCTTAGTCCAAGAGGGGGACAATCAAAGACTTTAACCTCGTAGCCAGCGTTCTCTAAAACAGAGGCTAGATACGCTAATCCCAGCGGGACAAGCGGGTGATGCTTAAACATTCCAGGAAGGAGGGGAGGGTTAACCAGCGCAACCTTCACTTCGCTTTTAGCCATTCAAACACCACATATGGAAACCCCTAATGCTCTCTGCACCTATTTAATATTTAGTTTTCTTCCTTCCACTGCCAGAAAACGGAGCCGCAAGGCACATGGAACAAATTAATAAGACTCGACTGCCGTATATGGGCTGATAACGATGCATGTCAAATACAAGACAGTTAAGTGCAAAAGAGTTCTAGGAAATCTTGGGGTTTTAGCTACGCGTTTTTGGACAAAACAAAGCTTCGACCCCTATGTTGGCTGTGAATTAAACTGCATATACTGCAACACGGGGGTAGGCTTCAACACGGAGAAAAGCAGCCCCGTAATTTATGTGAAGGCTGACGCGCCAAAAATTTTGGAGAAAGAGCTGGACGTGCTCAGAAAGAAGGTGGTGCTTAACATGGGTGTCGCTGTTGACCCCTACCAGCCGGCTGAGGAGGAATACCGAGTCACACGGCAGATTTTAGAAGTTTTGAATAAGCACAATTGCCCATTCGCCTTGGGCACAAAGTCGGACCTCATTCTACGCGATATGGACATATTATCTGAAGCCTCTAGCAAATTCCATTGCTGTGTCGCAGTAAGCCTAACAACATTGGACGAAAAGCTTGCCAAGCTCCTGGAGCCTAACGCGCCGACACCCCAAAGGAGGTTGGAAGTTGTCCGTGAACTGTCCCGTGCAGGGGTGATGGTTGGCGTTTGGTTGACGCCCATAATTCCATATATCACGGACAATGAAGAGAGCATCGAGGAGGTGGTTAAAGCAGCTAAAGAGTGGGGAGCCAAGTTTATATTGGGCGGGTCCCTCGACATGAGGGCTCCCAAAAAAATTGAAAACTTTTTGAAAGAAAACTTTCCTCAGCATCTTCCCCATTATGAGAGGCTTTACATGTGGAGGAAGGGAGCATCCACCTATTATCCGATTGATTCCTACCTATATGGCTTATACTGGAAATTCATAATGGTCTGCCAGAAACTTGAATTTGAGCATTTTATCCCCCACTTTGGTTCACGTCGCCAAGCTCTGCTCTTTTACCTGCGGAATTTTGGAAAGTTTAAGGAGACACCCATCTTTGAGTTGACACAAATCCTCAATTATCTACCGGTTTCCCAGGACTTCCTTCAGATAATTCAGATTAAATATGGCGATAGTATATTGGCCAAGGGTTTCCTTAGGGCTCTTAAATATTTCCCCCATTGAGAAGATAAAAATTTATATTTGAAGCAGTTTTCCCTATAGCTATCGTGATGGCGGATGAAGCGGGGTAAGGCTCCACTTTACATGATTACGTGGCGGTGTACGAGAAGGTGTGTCGGCACCTGTGCATATTGCAGTTTTAATTTTGAGGCTGGGGATTTTGGGGAAGTCAGCACCGAGGACGCCTTTAGGATTGTGGATCAGGTTTATGATTTCGGTTCTCCGTGGTTTGGGATAAGTGGTGGTGAGCCCCTTCTTAGAGAAGACATTTTCGATGTTATTGGATATGCTAAAAAAATTGGCCTCGAGGTTAGCTTGATAACAAGTGGCTTTGTTTTCAATGAAAAGCTGCTTAATGGCCTTGCAAGAAACGAGGTTCACACAGCCGTTAGCATTGATGGTCCAAGGGAGGCTAACGACAAGGTCAGGGGCGTCGGCAGCTACGACAAGGCTTTCTCGGTAATGGAAAAACTTTCAAAGGCTGGGATACTGGACTGCTTGGTTGTAACTTTAAACCGCTACAACTACAAGTATGTTGAACATCCAATTAAGCTTGGGGCTGAATACGGCGCTAGAATGGTTGTGTTCCACAACCTTGTACCCGTTGGAAGGGCTGAACAGAATATCGAGGAGTTGGCGCCCTCCCCAGAAGAGTATGAATGGACCTTCAACCAAATCTACGACTTGTCTAAGCGTTATGAAGGAAAAGTTCAAGTGAACGTTTACAGTCCATTCTACGCGAGGATAGTCCGCCAGAGAAACCCATCCGACTTTTGGGACTGGTTTACAAACCGTTTCCTCGGAAAATGTACGATAGGTGGAAACTACATAAGCGTGACTGAAAATGGTGACTTCCGGTCCTGCGGTTTCAACGAGGGTTATAGGCTTGGAAATGTTAAAACGAAGACTTTGAAGCAGTGTTGGGAGGAGCTCCAGCAATCTGAGCTCCACTTGAAGCTAAGGGATAAAAGCAACTTGAAGGGTAAGTGTGGCGTCTGCGAATACCGAGAAATCTGTGGAGGATGCAGAACACGCGCAGAATTCTATACGGGCGACATTTTTGAATCAGATCCAGCGTGCGCCTACATACCTAAAGTCCTACGGGAAGGCTAGCTTAGAATCGCCTTTGCATTGGCAAACTCCCAGGCAATGTTTATTCGCCAAACATCACCAAGTTTTGTTATTCTAATAGCGTTCTCGTCTACTTCTATGAGGCCTTTCTCCTTCAACCTTCTTATAGCGTCGGGGAAAACCTCTTCTGGAAGCTTTCCAAACCTCTCCTTAAACTCTCTTTTGTCCACTGGCAGGCGCAGGTAGAGGCGTTCCATAACCTTCTTTATCATGTCTTCATCATTGGACTTGTGGATTTTAGCTATTGGGAAAATTCCGAGACGCACCTTCTCAAGGTATTCGTAGACATTTTCGATGTTCTGATAGGAGAAACGGCCAAGGTAGCCCATAAAGCATCCCGCACCAGTTGTCAGTATGCCGGCCCATGGCCACCCATTGAGACAGGACTCCTCAATGTGCTCTCTAACTCTTGTGAAGCGGTCATGGCCCACTGGAATGTAGCCAGCTTTGGTGAACAACTCAACAGCCTCAATATACATTAAGGCTTCTGTTTTCCAGTCGCCTGGCGGAGGCAGCTCACCATTTTTAAGCTGTTTTTCGAGAATTGTCCCCGGGTAGACTTCGAGGGGATAGCAGTCCACGCCTTCCAGTTCCAGCTCTATAGCCTTTTTAACGTCTTCCCTCCAAATTTCCATTGTTTGCCCGGGCAGATTATACATTAGGTCTATGCACACGTAAAGCCCTAGTTGTCTAGCCTTCCTTATGATTTGCTCTGCGTGCTCCCCGCTGTCTTGAATGAAAAGCCTACGCCTAATATCATTGTTGAAGGTTTGCACACCCACATCAAGTTGGAGTACACCGTACTCAGCGAACTTCTTAAGCTTGTATTCGTCAAGGTTATGGGTGGATCCCGTTATCTTAATCATGTAGTCCCGGCTTATGTTGAAGTTCTCCTTGCAAAACGAGATTATGTCTATCAACTGTTCTGCAGAAAGCACTGTGGGGGTTCCGCCGCCGAGGACTATTTCGTCGAACTCGCTGGTCTTAACGTATTTGGTTTCAGAATACATTTTCAACTCTCTCTTTAAGGCGGCTATATATGGATCTACAAGCTCACGCCTAAACATTGACGATGGATAATAGCAAAAAGAGCACCTTGAATCGCAAAATGTGATCCAAGGCTGCAGCTCCATCTTCCTTCTGTTAGTGTTCTCGGTTTCCAGAAATTCCGTAAATTCCACCAGAAGCTCGGGGGTAACATCCAAATACTCGCGGTAAGTGTATGGTGGCCATTGCTTTCTAAACTCATACGCGTTAAGGATCTCCTGCCTCATCCTTTCGTCCAAGAATCAACACCTTTCAATCTCATTTGCCAACGGAAAATTTAAACCTTCCCGAATCTAAGGCTGTCTGGGGCTACTGTTCACCTTACATATAACATATTGGTCGTTTGAAAATACTAGCTGCAGAAAGCCATGGTTTAGAAACTCTTTTCTGAATTTTTCCTTATCAAAAACTACGAATTGAACGCCCTTCTCCTCTGCGCATGCGCGATAGTCCCTATACGTCACGATAATGGTGTCGGGAATGTTCGCGGTGAAGATTTTGTCGAAAAAGTTGACATTCACTTCTGGAAAGCTTTCCTCGGAGAATACGGCAACAGAATAGGATATTGAAAGTTTTTGACTTGCATTGCCAAGGCAATACTTTAGCCTCAATGCGTCTATCTGATTTGTTGACAGAACCCCTAGGCTTGCCCAAACCGGGATGGTCTCGAACTTCAAAGCGTAAAAAATGCCATTCAGAGGATCGTAAACTGCAACATAACCTTTCGGAAGATTTTCCGGACGGAAATCAACAAGAGCCCATTTACGGTTTCCTTCAATGTATGAGGGCTTGTTCCATGGAGTTTCCCAGCTAAGTATTCCGGGAAGATACGCCCTTTCAAAGGAACGGAAAAGGTCAAAGTGTACGCTCAAGTTGAAATGCAGAAAAGCAAGGCCGCTGCGGAGAGGCGTAAACGTCCAATTTACATGCAAGGGGATTTTGCCGTTTGTTGCTGCGACGCTTTCAGTTATTGCAAATTCGTTTTTCATCAAATATAATATATTGAGCTTCTTGGAGCCGTTTTCCTCACTCCAGAAGATTCTCCGCTCCAGTTTGGAAATACTCACTGAAGACGCTTTTCCGTCTTTAGAGTAGCAGATAGAGGTTTCTTCGTCAAAGAGGAATGCGGCTCTACGCCATACACCTTGAATTAAAACGTTGTACTGGTCAAGCTCGTAGGACTGTGGTGCCTCGTAAACTCTGAATAATGTTAGGGGGTGCTCCACTTCATAGGCTAAGTTGAGTATTACTTCAGCGTCTGCCTCCCTTCGAACAGTTGGACTCACCTCCATTATCGCGGTTTTCCCGGAGACTGTTCCAAAGAATAAGCCGGGTTTCTCCGAGACAACCACCCTTGCCTCGTAGGGGAAAGCCTTGTTCAACCATGCGGCGGCGCTATAGCTCTGGGGATCCAGATAGGAGTAGTATTCAACAGCCTCGCGAATTTTCCCCGTTAAAACCGGGAACCTAGACGCGAACAGCAGAACAGCCAAAAGAATAAGGGCTATGGCTTTCGCCTTCAACCAATTACTCGAAAAGGTCCAGTTCAAATTTATGGCATACGAAATAGCGTATCTGACGACAATATAGGTCATGGCAGCGGCAAAGACAACGGCCGAAGGCATCAAATAATAGACGAAACGGTCGTAGGGAAGAAGCATGCCGAAAACATAGGATTGAGAGAAAAACAGGGGGACCAGGAGGCCTAAGCCAAGCAGGGTGTAAAATTCTAGGTTTTTCCTCCTCCTGCTAGTATAAAATGTCAGAAGAATCCCGAAAAAGGCGAAGACTATTATGAAGCCGAAGCTCATGATGAAAACGTCTAAGGTTACTCGCCAAGTTAGGTTCAGATAGGTCTTTTCGCCGAAGAAAAGGTGGCTTATAAAAACGTTGATGTAGGGCAATATAACCGGGACATACCATAATAGCAAGGCTGTTATGGCTCCAAAGGTTGCCAGAATGAAGGTTGTCGTGATAGATCTTCGGAAAACAAGCAGAGCAACTAATGCATAAATGGTTAAGATTGCTATGGTTAAGAATGTCGCAAATTGATGGGTTAAAACCAGGGAAAAAGCCATGATAAACGCTATCAACTTATCCGATAAGCCTTCCCTTTTCGTGGATAGATAGAAGAGCAGCAGATAAAGGTAGGCTATGCTGAGGAGGCTTGAATAGCCTCCCCAAAAGTTGATTTCGTATAGGGGGAAGCAAAGCAGCAGTAGCGAAGAAGCTATTATACCCACATTTTCATCGACAAGCCTTGCACTCAGCATGTAAACCGAGAAAACCAGAAGCCAGTTAAAGAGAACCGTTAACAATTTCATCAACAAAAGAACATGCCCAAAATTGGATGCACCCGTAATGAGAATACACTCTGCCAAAAGAACACGATATAATGGTGGATACCAAGCGATCTCTGAAAGTGAAATCCTTCCAGATTCCAGTATATCGTTTGCTCTTGACAAGTGAACAGCAGGGTCGTTTCCCAAAATTAAGCCATTCGAAGACAATAACGTGTAGAACAAGAGCACTACTAGGACAGAAAAAAGCAACAGAAAGGCTCTCATGTGCTTTTCCGTCTGCATGTTTTCCCGCTCATCCATATTGTTCTCGAACCTTAAAGACTGCCACCCTGTCGTTTATGTAGATCAAGCTGAACACCGGATCGCTTACAAAACGCTCAATAGAATATGTTTTACGTTGGCAAGCGACGAAAGCTATTCCATTTGACCGTATCACTTCTCGATAATCAAAAACTTTAATGAGTGAACTGGAGGGATACTTGCATTGCCATGTACGGGTCATGTTAGCCAAAAAGCCCCTAACATATTCACTTTCAAGTTTTTCAATTTCAAATCCTCCAACAATCAGTTTTATCTCCATTCTCCGATGATTTTCAGCATTATAGAATATCTCCACAAAACTGGCACCGTCTCTGCTGAACACTCTAACAATGGGTTGTTCACCCTCAAATATTAGTTGGGCAAGCACTCCCGCATTTTCGTCCAAAAATCCCATGGAACGCTCCAGCTGGATGATGATGCCCCGCGTCCGCAGCAGCATCCGAACATGTTGAAGGGTGACATCGCTGCTTAAACTCTCCAGGAGAAGCTGGATTTCTGCGAATTTTATATCCTTAGAAACTTTTATACGGCGCGTTAGACTCAGTTGTGCATCTCCTCTAATGATGGTTATGCATGCTGATTCGCATGTTGCTTCAAGAGTTAAATTCTCCACGGGGATTGCCGTTGCAATTGCCACTTTGGGATTACCGTTCGCCCTATGGAAAATCATTACATCGCTCTCGTTGAGATAAAGCATTGGATAAGGCTCTATGAATTTTGTGCAGTTTAATGAAATCATTGGATTATATCTGCCCACGTAGCCTCCATCCTCGGCTATTTCGATGAAACCATTGCTTAGAAGAAAGTTCGTTTTAAGCAGGGTTCTCGCAATGTAGGACGCGTTAAACTCGTGGGGAATCATTAAAAACTGCGGATCTGTTGACGTAAAAGTAGCCCGCTGTCCAAAACCTGAAATCCACCACCCATAACCATGATTTGAAACGAAAAGGGCATTTGCGGGCGTTTTTTCCCTAATCCAAATTATAGATTCAAATTCTTGGGGACATGCGACACGATAGTAATCTGTAGCTTGAAATCCTCCACTTGGACTTGAAAAGAATGGGATAAAACCAAGAGTGTAGAAGATTAGCGCTGCTGCCATGAAAAGCGAGTTAAACTTCTCCTTGTCAATTTTGATGCCTTTGACTTGTGTGAATGTGGCTGCAACTTCAGCTAGAAAACCACATGTGTAGTCAGTTAAAAGGGCAAAGAAGACTGTTAGCGGAAAGATTAGAAAGTGTAGAAAACGAAGGTAGTCCGTGTAGAGTCCTATCCTAAAGGACTGTGTTAAAAGCACCGGCATAAAGATCCATAAACTAAACAAGAGACCAGCCTTGTCCAGAAAGGCGCCTCTCCGCTTTCTAGCGAACACGAGAAATGAAAGGGCTGGCACCAGCGCCAAAAACACTAGATAGAGCGGTATCACTCGGGTGAGGAGGATAGCCCGCCTGTTCTCGTTTAAGGCAGCGGTGAACATTCCCTTCTCAACATTCTCTAGGTAAACGGGGAAAACGTGAATGATGAAAGGGGCAACTATTAAAATGCCAAGCGCTATAGAAGCAGCAAAAACAACATGCACTCGCCTATCAAACGGAGCCTTTCTGGAGACAATGAGGGAGAGGATTAGGAAGGGAATTGCTATACATGCAAATGTTAACGTGCTCAACGAGTGAGTTATGAAGAGAGCGCTTATCAAAAGAGAAGATACAATCAGCGATGCTCTTGAAGATGTATCCTCTTTGAAAAGCATGTAGAAAATCAATGGTATAAGGGACAAGGTAACCACGTTCGGGTAGCCGCCCCAGGCTACCATTTCAATGTCATATCTCGATAACGCCGCCAGAAAAGCCGCAATCAGAGAGGCAAGAGGCAACTTCCACGCAGACTTTGTTAGGAGAAAGGTGCAAAGCACTATTAGGGAAGAGAATAACACGGCAACCGTGCACTGCGCCACATAATCGGGTATTCCCGCTATTAACAGAAGACATGCCGTGAAAATATGAAAACCCGGATGTGTCAGCGACGGCCCACCTCCCATGTGATAGTAGTTCCACAAAAAGTTTCCATGCTTCAGGACTATGGAGTTAATGATGCTATTGTGAAGTCCCACATCTGGTCCCGGGGGGAATCCTCCATTTTGTATGATGAGCATTCGATAGATTATGGAGAAAACGAAAATTCCCAACGCTAGAATTGTTTCATTTCGCTTGCTAGGCGTCTCCGTCATCCACCACGCCTTTTCCCTAATTTGGGTAATAAAACTTAAATTCTGCAGTATTTATAGAGCACGCTGAAAGGTGCATGTAAATGTCGTGGCTTAAAGCCATGCTTGAAAAGGAACCGCCAGAACCAGAAAAACCCATAGGCACCATTGTCATCGGAAACCTAGAGCCGGACTTGCACGACACCCCCAAAGAGATGGTGAGAAAGGCTCTGAAAAAGGCTGGTTTCAAAACCGTTGACCTCGGCAAAGCCGTAGCCCCCCAAACCTTCGCGGCGAAAGCCAAGGAAGTGAACGCTGACATAATAGCCGTCTCAATAAACACAAAACCGGCAAAGGATAACCTGCCAAAACTGGACCAAGCCCTTACAGAGGCCGGACTCAAGGGCAAGGTTGTTCTAATGATTGGAGGAGCAGCTGTAAAGAAGGAAGACGCTGATGCAATAGGCGCCCTCTATGGAAAAAGCAAGGAGGAAGCTGTAGCCATAGCGAAAAAGGTTATGGAAGAAAGGAAAAGTTAAACACCTTACATAGGGAGAAGGCATGTTTAAGTTTAAGACTCCTCAGCAAATTTTTGAAATTGGAAGAGTGAAGGTTGGAGGGCAGCCCGGAGAACTCCCAACGGTTTTAATTGCCTCCATATTCTATGAAGGCCAGAAAATAGTCACAAACGAAAGCAAAGGCGAATTCAACGTTAAAGAGGCTGAGGCTCTACTGAACAGGCTTGAAGAACTAAGCGACTTGACAGGCAATCCCTTCATGCTGGATGTTGTCGGAACAACGGAGGAGGCTTTCAGAAAATACATAGACTTCGTCTCAAAAACCACAGAGGCCCCGTTCTTAATAGATGCCATAAGCCCAAAACTTCGCCTCTCTGCGGCCAACTATGTTAAGGAAGTGGGCTTAACGGAAAGAGCCGTATACAGCTCCATTACAAAGGGAAGCCCGCCCTCAGAATTAGAGAAAATCAAGGAAACCAAAATCAAAGCCGCCATCATACTAGCCGAAAACCCCGCAGACAACAGCACAGAAGGGAAAATCGCAGCCACAGAGCAAGCGCTCGCAAAGGCAAGGGAAGCCGGAATAGAAAAGTTTCTGATAGACACTTCGATCCCAGCGTTTGGACCCGACATGGGTTCGGCAGTTAGGGCTATCTACTACATAAAGGAAAAGTTTGGCTATCCAACAGGTGTTGGAACAGGAAACGTTGTCACAACTTGCGGATGGGTTAAAGTTAACTTTCCAAAGGAGATTAGGAGGGGCTGCGACGCCGCCACAAATGCTATAATGCAGACGATGGGCGCAAACTGGCTGATGTTCGGGCCCATTGAAAGGGCAGACTACGTTTTCCCCGCCGCAGCTATCGTTGACACATACATATTGACGGCTATGGCTGAGTTTGAAATAAAACCATTAAGCGACAACCATCCTGTTTTCAAGGTTTTCATTTAAACTCCACATCCCTATTTTCTTCATGATACAGCCAGAAGGCCTTTGGACAAGCGTGAATGGACATTGGCAGACAAGCGATGGCTCATTGCAGTAGTAGCCTTCACAATATTAACGCTTTTGGCAGTGTACGCTATCCCCAATGACTCCTATTTAATCGTGTTTCGATATATTTTTGGGTTCATTTTTATCTCGTTTATCCCGGGCTACTGTCTTGTTCAACTGCTATTCGCCAAAAATGGAAAAGTCGACGTCATAGAGAAACTGGTGCTTTCCGTAGCCCTCAGCTTCAGCATCACCAGCCTAGTAGGACTTTTTCTAGGCTTAACAGCCATCGGGATAAATTTAACTTCAGTAACTGTTTCCTTAACCGCCGTGGTTCTCCTTTTGTCCCTTTTTGCGCTTGCCGTTTCCCATAAACGTTGATTAACTGAGCTTTAAGTGCAGCGCCCTTAACAGGTAGGCCATAGACGTTCTGAAGGCGTATATTCCATATACGCCGCCGATTTTAAGCATCTTAACCATGTATTGTGGTCTGAGGTAGAATTGTTGATAGGCCTTTAGGCGGATCTCCTTCAGCTTTTCCATTTTTAGGTATGGTGTTTCAAACACTGGAGTAGCCGTGTCATACTTGTCGAAGTCTTCTGTTTTAAGCCAGCCCTTCGCCTTCACAGTTTCGTATAGTGGTGTTCCAGGGTAGGGTGTTGCAATGTAGAATCCAACGTCGGTGGGGTCTAGGCTTTTAACGAAATTCACGGTTTCCCATGCCGTTTCCTCTGTTTCCCCGGGGAAGCCCAAAATGACGCTGGCAACGGTCATTAAACCAACTTCATGTGCTATTTCGAATGCCCTTCTGGTCTGTTCAACCCTAATCTTCTTGTGCATTTTGTCAATTATCAGCTGAGAGCCCGACTCCACGCCAAACCATACGGCTATGCACCCGGCCTCCCTCATCTTCTGAAGCAGAGTCTTATCAACCATGTCAACCCTTGTCTCACAGTCCCACTGGACATCAAGCCCTCTCCGCTTTATTTCATCGCATATCTCCTCAACCCTTTTCCTATCAACAGTGAAGGAATCATCGTAAAAAGTAAACTGTTTAACATTGTACTTCTTATGGAAGTATTCCATCTCGTCCACAACGTTTTTGGGGCTTCTCATGCGGTATTTTCGGCCAAACATCCTAACGGCAGTGCAGAAATCACACCAGTAAATGCAGCCTCTACTGGTCATTAGGGGAATTATCAGCCTACCCATTTTCTTGTACGCATTTAAATTCAGCAGGTGGTGGGCTGGGAAGGGTAAATCATCGAGGTTTTCTATGTAGGGTCTATCCTCATTTTGGACTATTCTTCCATCATCCCTGTAGGTTATTCCTCTAACGTCCTTCAATGGCTCCTTATGCTCCAGCTTCTGTAAAAGCTCGATGAATGTGGCTTCGCCCTCCTTTCTGACTATTATGTCTAGGCTGGGGCACTCATTAAGGGCGTTTACGTCCCAAAAGGTGGCGTGGCAACCGCCCAAGACTATTGTGGACTCCGGCAGAACCTCCTTGGAGATTTTTGCAATCCTTAGGGCTGACTTGTAGGTTAGGGTGGCGGATGTTATGCCGACAACATCGGCATTTGTGCCTGCAATCCTTTTACGGAAACCTTCAAAATCCAACCTTTCCGCCTGGCAATCTATTACGCTCACGTCGTATCCGCTTTTTTCGCATACAGCCCCCAAGTATCCTAAGCTTAAGGGGATAAGAGGTGGGTGTTGATGGGACTCCTTTGGGTAGGGCGGATTAATCAATACTACTTTCATCTGTGCGCCAATCCTCTCAGAATACGTTTCACCCTTGCTATTTATAGGTTTTCAAGCGTATATCGCGAATCAAAAATTGGGGGTAAACTAGTTTAGAAGAAGAGGGATTCCCATCTATGGACAAGGTCTAACACTTCGTCGCCGCCGTATCCCTCCAGCTCTTTTAGTAGTTCCTTCGCTTGGACAGCGGCTTTTTGAAACTCCCTGAGCCTCTGGGCGTTTTCAGCTAGGTAGAGAATCCCATCAACACCTGTTCGGCATATTCTAACCGAAACCTTCAGCAAGTCCTCCACTGTTGGAACCTCGTTTGGCTTGTCTCCCGGTCCATAGACGTAGAGGTTTATGTAAACTGGCTTTTTCAGCAGCTTTTTAAAGGCTCTTGCTGTGGTTTCAAAGTACCACGGAGTGGCATAGCTCTTGGAGAACATGGGAACTAGAAAGGCGTCAGCGTACTCCGCCAATTGGTCGAAGTCTATTCCAAACCTTTCCCTTGAAAGGGTGGGGTCTGGAAGCAAACCCACTATGAAGGGTTTACTCCATTTCTTTACCCTTTCCCTAGCGTCCTTTATGAAGTTGGTGACTGTTTGAACCCGCCACTCCACCCAGTTGAGCCCGCTTTGGCGCCAAAGCTCCACACATCTTGGGCATACGCAAAAGCCGTGGTCTGCGAAGTGGATGCTGCTTAGGGTTATTCCGGAAGCCACTTTCGCCGCGTCCTCTATGAAGTTCAGTATCCATTCTCTGTATTCGGGATTCGTCATGCATAATATGTCCCAGCGAAAGTTGTATTTTTTGTTGGTTCGCAGAGCTGGACCATCCTTTGAAATGGACACCCATTCCGGGTGTTTCTGGGCGTTTTGGTTGTCGCCGAAGCAGGCTATGTTGTTGTACATTCCCTCTTTGGGGGTTCCAATGGTGCCTGTTTCTGGCTTTAAACGGTAAACGTGGATGTCGAAGCCTTCAACAGTTTCGGGCGTGAACAAGAATGAACCAAACTTCAACATGCATCACCATGTTTCCAAACGGAAACATGATCCTCAATATTTAAAGTTTTTCAGCTGATGAAGGCTGGAAAAGAATCCATCTGAAAAATTTTTATAGTTTACTTGAGTTCTGCTTCCTAAAAAGGTGCTAAAAATGAAGTTTGGCACATTCCTATTTGAGCCAGAAAAGGTTCCAGGATTCGACTTTGACGTTTTTAGGGTTAAACCGGAGGTTGGAAGAAGGCAACCGCCGAGGCATGACATGTACAGCAACGTCGCCATATTCGGAGACAACGTCACGGCGCGCAACCATCCCGAATGGGTTTCCCAGTCGGAGTATGGACCGGCATTGAGGACTAATGATAGGTATAATTTCCGCTGGGACATCCTCTGCCCCACGGTTCCAGAGTACCGGGAGGAAATGCTCAAGTATATTGCAGAGGTGGACAGGGCTTCTCAGGGTGTTTGGTTGAACAGCATCCACTTCGCGGATCACGGTCACTGCATTTGCCCACGATGTAAGGAAAAGTGGCAAAAAAGCGGTTTAAGCTGGCTTGAATGGCGCAAGAAGGAGGTAACGGACTACATAGCCCAGATTCGAGACGTGGTTAAAAAGGAGCTTGTTATAGGTTTGCTTCCAGACCCAGTGTGCTCCTATGAACGTTTCGGCATAGACTTTGACGCCTTGGCACCCTATGCGGACGCTTTCAACGTGGTCATGTTCTCGAAGAACTACGCCACCCCATGGTATTGGGAAATGCTATGCATGGCCTTCAAAAAGCTGCTGAAAAAGCCAATGTACATAAGCCTATACGTTTTCGGCCCGGGAGACGACCCCAAGGAGGTTCCATCCCCAGCGGAACTCTTGACGGTTTCAGTTCGCTGCGGAAGAACTGGAATCGATGGCATCCTATACTTGGCAGGCAAAGCAAGTCAAATAGTGGACTTCCAAAAGGCCGCGGTGGACAAAATTGAGCTTAGACAGAAGCTGAGGAACTACGGATGCCCAGAAGTCCTAGAACTTGTTGAGCGCTGGGAGAAGATAGTCGGATAAAACGCAAAAATAAACGAGAACCTTCCCACCTTCACATTTTTACTGGATTAAACGGTTAACTGGGCGATTGCGATTTCTCCGGATTATGTGGGCTAGTAGACTCTTCAGAAAGGGATAAGCGTCTAAGTTTGCATTATCCAGCTCTATGGGATGGTGAAGCCCGATCTCCTTTGAGTCTGTTTTGAGGAGGCAACTTGTAAACTTTTCAGTTAAGGCGTTTATATCTCCGAATTCCTCTGGAATTAAGCCAATTCTGATTTCTTCGTCAACGTTTGCAGCCATCATCAAGGCTAGGGCTAGTAAAGGCTCCTTTGCCTGGCTTGTTTTCGAAATTTCCGCAATAAGCCTTTCTATCGGCAGTTTCCGTTCGGAAAGCCTCTTCCACACGGATCTTGTTGGACTCATGTTGCCGCCCTTTAATATCGCATTTTTCACAGCCTCCCTTGTGCAATATCCCACCAGACAGCCCAATTTTGAGGCTGGACCTCCATATCTTACTCTTGAACCTTTTCCTGTGGACACTATGGTGAGGCTGTCCGTCACCGTTCCAGTGGCAAGGTCTCCTGTGTATGTGCTTCTCACGTCTAGATCTCGTAGACCCGCCGTTTTCGCCTCTGTAGCCGTTATGAATGTTTGGAGGAGGCAGCTTTCCGTGGGGCTGCCGTCAATAGCCACTATTATGTTTATTGTTCCGGGAACTGAGAGGCTTATCTCAACGTTTTCCCCAGCTGTTTCAGCCAAGGAACAGCCGGCTGTTGTGATGGCGCACACTTTTAAGTCATCCTTGCTCGCCGTTATCATAGAGAATTTTCCAACGTCAGCAGCGGTTATCATGCCGACACAGGATTGGGGATCTAAACCCAGCTTTCCAGCAGCCTCCAGAATCACTTGCTCTGGATGCTCATGGAGAAGTTTCTGGTCATAGGATTCTGGAACATGAACATTAAGCACCGCTTTAGCCCTCACCAAACCTCCATTGTAAACCGCAGAGCTAACAGCCACAACTTCCCTTTCAGAAGTTAAGGCTAAAACATCATCCTTTAGAATCAGCCTAAGACCGCCAAATAGACTGTGCTCCTTCATAGGTAATCCTCATCTCGGCCAACTGAACTGCGACGTTTCTAAGGGCGCTTCTCCCTTTTAACCTTGATGGCCTTGTAAGGGCAAATATCCTCGCAAATTCCACATAAGACACATGAGGTGACGTCTGCAACCCACGGCTTCTTACCCGCTTCAACCTGGAAAACGCCCCATGGACAATTATCGACGCATTTAAGCTCTGAACACGGAGGACACCTTGCATAATCTATTATTATTTCCATGCACGCTGCCCCTGCTTGCTTTCATTCTAAGTTTGAAAGTTTTAAATATGTCTGTCGCTGCAAGCTATCCCCATGAAAGTAGGACTAGTCACGTATGAGCCAAGGTTTGTTGAAGGATTTGACCCTCACATATACTATGTGAAGAGGGCTGACGGCTCCATTTTCCCTCCAGCAGAGGGAATGTACAACGATGTCACGTGCTTCTGTGATGCAAAGGCTTTAAGAAGCAACCCAAACATGGTGGCTGTTTCAAAAGACGGACCGGCTTTAAGGCGGAATAGACATTTAAACTTGCCATGGGACTTCATCTGCCCAACAAACGAGGATTACCAGCGGAAAGTCTTGAACTTCATTCGGGAAGCAGCCTCAAAAAATGTTGCTGGAATCATTCTAAACCTTTACCATTTCCCAGAGGAAGGCTTCTGTACATGTGAGCGGTGCATGAAGCTTTGGAGGGCAAGCGGACTTGACTGGCTTGAGTGGCGAGTGCAAGCCGTGACAGACTTCGTAAGGCGGGCCAAGGAGCAAGTTGGCGGCAAGGGGTTTGCTGTTGAGATATGGCCTGACCCGGTTCTGGCGAGGGAAAGGTTTGGCATAGACTTCGGTAGGATTTCAGCCCTCATAGACTTCTTTCACATACCCCTTTCCGCCCATGACTACACAACCATGTATTGGGTTGACATGCTGACGAGAATATTTACCAAGATCTTGGATAAGCCCATCTTCATAGAGTTAAGCGCCGAACTGCTAAATGAGGTCAAGCTAAACGCTCTGCTGAAAACCATGGCTTATTTGAGTAGGCATAGGATAGAGGGTGTTCTGCTTCTGGTGCATAGTTCCGCGGACGCTGAAAGAATACGCGAATACGCCGTTAAAAATGTGGAGCTGCAGCAGTGGTTTGAAAGGCATGGTTTTCCAAAGATAATGCATGTTATCGAGGAGTGGAAAAGCCTCCACTGATCCCCTTTCTATAAGCCTTGAGCCTCTGCATGTCCAAGTCAACGGTCAACACGAAGTCCGTGGGGGTCAGCGGCGCCTCGCCTATTACACCCCAAGGGGCAATCACTGCGCTTCTGCCGCCCCTTGCGCCTGAGCGTACATTCCCTATTTTAGCAATGTAAACGCCGTTTTCGGAGGCTATTTTCTCGGAGAGAGGGTGCCCCTTGACATCTGGATGGGTTGATAGGGATGCAACTGGTAGAAAAATGACTTCGGCGCCCAGGTCTACAGTCTGTTTAACTGCTTCCGCGTCAAATATGTCGGCGCATATAAGCAGGCCTATCTTGCCAAATTCAGTCGGGAAAACTGCTGGTCTGTCGCCCCTACTCAGTCCCATCTTGACTTCGACGTTTACCAAATTTCTCTTCCTGTATGCTCCCAGCAGTTCAGCGTCCTTCCAAACCGTGCAAGTGTTGAAGAAAGCGTTTCGGTCCCTCTCTATTAAAGTGCCCCCAACAATATAGATGTCTGGAAGTTCTGCGGAAACCTCCATCAAAAACTTAACTGTCGGATCATATGTGCTTTCGAAAATCTCCATGACTGAAGAGTACTTTTCGATGAAGCCTGGCACCGAAAAGTATTCTGGGAGGGCTACGAAGTTCGGTTTTTGTTCAGCAGCCTCCCGGATCCTTTCATGGACTGCCTTAAAAATCTCTTCTAGTGAATCCCGCGTTTTCAGGTGGATTAAGCTTACCCTCATGGCATTCCCTTTTCACAGCGTCTCCTACTAATGGCTGATGCATTTTTAAGGATAACCATGTCCCCAGCAGAGTTTAGGAAAGCTGAACGCAAAAGTTTTAAGATTTTGGATGTTAGATTAAGGCATGCAGTCTTGGGTGAACGAAGCTGCTCTGTTGTCGAAGACCAGAGAGATTATTGGGAGAGTTGTTGAGCGAAACCTCGCTGACGGCTTACTTTTTTCAGGTGGCTTGGATACAAGCGTTATAGCTTTTGAGGCTTCAAAGCATAGGCGTATAACCGCCATAACAGTGGCTTTTGAGCAGGGTGTCGCCGAGGATATGTATTACGCCAAAAAAGCTGTAGCCTTTATGGGGATAACCCACAAGGTTTACGTTTTCAATGTCGAGGAAATGCTTAATGCCGCTGAAAAAGTAATAGCAGCGCTCAAAACCTTCGACCCCATGGAGGTGCGGAACAGCATACCCGTGTACATAGGCTTGAGACAAGCAAAAGACATGCAACTCGACGGCATCATGACTGGAGACGGTTTAGACGAATTGTTCTTGGGGTATCCATGGCTTTTCCACCTTCCAGAAGATGAGCTCCAAAGAAGACTTGTGAGAATGTGGGAGGAAATGCAGTTCTCATCCATACCCCTCGGAAAAACCTTGGGAATAAACGTGAAAGCCCCCTTCCTAGACGAGGAATTCAAGGAGTTCGCCAAGAAAATAGACATAAAAATGAAGCTAAACACTAAAGATGGAAAGAAATATGGCAAATGGCTCATCCGCAAAGCCTACGAGGGCCTACTTCCCGACGAAATAATTTGGCGCTCAAAAGCCCCCCTAGAAATCGGAACAGGAACAACTGTGCTCCCAAAATTCTTCGAGCAGAAAATTGAAGACAGCCTCTTTGAAGCCCAAAGGAAAATTTACATGGAAGAAGACGAAGTGAAACTTTCCACTAAAGAGCAATTATTCTATTACGAGATCTTTAGGAGAATCCATGGAAAACCCAGCATGGTCTATAACGTTAAAGCTGGAAAACAATGTCCAAACTGTAAGGCTTTCCTTGGAAAAGAAACAAACTTTTGCAGAGTCTGCGGGACATACCCCATCTAAAAGTGGTGGACCGGGCGGGATTTGAACCCGCGACCTCCCGAGTGCGAGTCGGGCGTTCGTACCAGCTGAACTACCGGCCCACAGCTCCTTTTCAACTTTCGAGTTGTAGGGGGATAATTTAGGTTTTTTGATGGATTTTGTTATTTGCTGAGTCTTGATAGAGGATTGTTATAGAGGAATGTTTAGTAATTTTTAAATCGAATTGCACATAAAGGCAAACGGGGAGGCTCCCTTACCATTTGAATGTAGGGGTTGTAGAGGAGGAGGTGAAGGTGAAGAAGGCTTTAATGGCGATAGTGATTGTCTTGTTGTTCGCACTCTCCACATTCATTCCACAATGCGTCGCCTGCTTTGTTCCTATATGCTTTAAGCCCATTGTTTCAACAGATTGGTTGATGGCCAACCTTGTGCGTCCAAATCTTGTCATTCTTGACATCAGAAGCCCAGAAGAGTATAATGCTGGTCATGTTCCGGGAGCGATAAACGTTCCAGGCTACATGTGGTATGTGAATCCTCCCTTTGGCGAGGAATTTCCATGGATGGAGATGCCTTCAAAGAGGGACCTCTTTAAATTGATTAGCGAAGCGGGTATAACTCAGAATTCCCTCGTGGTTGTTGTCGGCAGCACAAGTGGTCCACTATCTCCAGTGCCGTTAGCCCTCTACAACACGGCCACCATAACCAGAGTTGCCATAACCCTATTGTATGCTGGTGTCGAGAACGTTGTCATCCTCGACGGTGGATTTGAGAAATGGGCAGCGGAAGGAAAACCAATATCTACGGAACCCGTCACGCCGAAGCCGGTTAAATACAAGGGTTGCTTGGATAGAAGAATGCTGGTTTCAATGAAATATGTCTATGCGAAGATTGGAAAGTCCATTATTGTTGACGCCCGAGACGAAATAGTATACAATTGCATAGTAACAGAACCGTGGACCGCTTATGCTGGCCATATTCCAACTGCCAAAAACTTGCCAACGCCTTCGCTTTGGGACATCCACATGAAGGAGGATGGGAGCGTAGCATACATAACCTACAAAGACCCTGCAACCCTTAAGAGAATGATTGTGGACGTTGTTGGTAGGGATAAAAGCAGGGAAATCATTGTTTATTGCGGTGTTGGAGGCTACGCAAGCACAACCTACTTCCTGCTCAGCGAAGTTTTCAGCTACTGCAATGTAAGATTTTACGATGGATCAGCCCAGGAATGGACAAATGCTGGAATGCCCGTGGAGTGCCCGTAAACATGAGGTTTCATTGAACATCCCCCATTTTTCCATATTTAGAAGCCTCGAGCCAGTTATGTCTAGAAACAACCTTTTATAGCTACTTCACCTATCCGAAACTTGTGAGCCATGTCAGGGGATGTTTCAGGAATATTTGTTGTTCAGCGGCATCAGGCTAGGCGTTTACATTATGATTTTAGGCTTGAGATGGATGGGGTTCTTAAAAGCTGGGCTGTCCCTAAGGAGCCACCACTGGAACCCGGTGTTAGAAGGCTGGCTGTCGAGGTTGAGGATCACTCACTAGACTATGCAAACTTTGAGGGAGTTATACCCGAAGGCATGTATGGCGCCGGAAAAGTGGAAATCTGGGACAAAGGAACCTACCAACTTAAACATCGAAGCATTAACAAAATAGAGTTCTCCTTGAATGGCGAGAAAATGCATGGAGACTATGTCCTAATCAGATTTAAGGGCAACAGAAACTGGCTCCTAATTAAAAAGAAAAATCCATAAGACGCTTAAAACTCTAGGAGGGAGCGGGTTGAGCATGGTTAAGCTTGAAGTCGTCAAGATCGAAGTGCCAAAGGACTGCAACGTGATTTTGGGCACAGCGCACTTCATAAAAACCGTTGAAGATTTATATGAGGCTCTGGTGAACTCTGTTCCAAACATTAAGTTTGGAATAGGCTTCTGCGAAAGCTCCGGGCCATGTCTTGTTAGACATGAGGGGAACGATGAGGAACTGCGAAGGCTCGCCGCCGAAAAAGCCTTTGAATTGGCATGCGGCCACAGCTTCATAATCTTCATCAAAAACGCCTACCCAATAAACGTTCTAGACAAAATTAGAAAGGTGCCAGAAGTCTGCACGATATATGCGGCTACAGCGAACCCTCTACAGGTGATTGTTGCCGAAACGGAGCAGGGTAGAGGAATACTCGGCGTAATTGACGGTTTCAGAAGCAAAGGCATCGAAAAAGAAGAGGATATAAGGGCTAGAAAGGAGTTTCTGCGGAAAATAGGCTACAAACTTAGTTAGAAAAATGGCTGACAGGGTGGAGCGGATCGGATGAAGATCAGGCGAACCGGCGCCCTTTCAGGGCTTATCTGGAGGCTACTAACTCCTGCCGCATTTCAAAGGAAACTTTTTCCCTCATTTTTTCAGCGGCGTAATCCACAAGATGCCTAAACTGTTTTTCGGTAAGCACATTGCGTGCCTTAGCCAAAATCTCAAGGCAGATTTCCTTAAAAACAATGTCGGTACAGCTCATTCTTGCATCGTCAATCAATTCCTTGCACGCCTGGAGGATTTGAGCATTCAACGCGGCTCCACCCTGCACTAGACAACTTGACTCTTAAACATTAAAACACTTATGAATTCAGAAGCCATATTATGAATCTAGATTGATAACGAAGCCGTTGTGTATGAGGATGCCAGAAGCAAAGCGTGAAACCCTAAGGGAGGGCACGGTTAAATTCATAGGTATCGTTGAGAGAGTGGAGGGGGACGAGGCCAAAATCAAGGTTTTCCAAGAGTTTTGCGAGGGACTTAGGGGTGTAGAGGGATACTCGCATCTCATAATTCTCTATTGGATACACCTCCGCAACACCGAAGAACATAGAAAAATGCTGCTTGTTTATCCACGAAAACATGCAGTGGACGTTTTAACTGGAGTTTTTGCCTGCAGAAGCCCATCCCGCCCAAACCCCATAGGCCTGTGCGTTGTCGAACTTGTTAGTAGAGAGAATTGCACATTAACTGTGAGAGGAATCGACGCGCTGGAAGGCTCCCCGATAATTGACATTAAACCCTACATTCCAAGACTGGATTCTGTCCCAAATGCCCGCACTCCGGAGTGGGCCCGCTAAGCCAGCTTTGGTGATAAACATGAATGTCATAATATTGGGGCCAGCTGGCTCCGGCAAGAGCCTATTAACAGCGAGTTTTGGCAAATATTTGCTGGAGGAAGGCTACTCCGTAAAGTTTGTGAACTTGGATCCGGGGTGCGCTGTGCTTCCCTACGAATGTGATTTTGATGTGCGAAGTATGTTCACTGTCGAGGAGATTATGCGGGTTGAGGGGCTTGGACCCAACGGAGCCATGTTGAGGGCTATGGAGAAACTATGCGAAATTGAAATTCCAATGTTCGAAGCGGACTTCACACTGATTGACACTCCTGGGCAGTTGGAGGTCTTCGCCTTCCACAGGTCTGGACCAAAAATTGTTGATGAGCTTCAAAATCCCACTGGAGTGTTCATAATAGATGGAACCATAGGCACTGAAGATCTTCCAGCAGTCTATCTCTATGCTTTGGCGGTTAGGTATAGGCTTGGAATAAACATGATAACGGTCGTAAACAAGGTGGACATGCTAAGCAAGGCGCAAGCAGATAAGGTTAGACGCTACCTCCTCAACCCATCCAGACATAAAGGAAAACTGAAGCCAAAGGGGGTTCTACAAGACATTTACGCTCCGCTCTCAAAGCTTCTCCAGAAGGTTGTTCCAGCCCAACGCATACCCCTAGTCTCGGCGAAAACCGGAGGGGGACTGGATGAACTGCTAAACATGCTATACGAGGTTAGATGCGTCTGCGGCGACCTAACCTAAAGCCCGGCAAAAACATTCCAGAGGCAAAGGGCAGATCATAACGTTTATTCCAAGGAGTTTCATCTACAATTGATGCACGTAAGGCTAGAGGAGGGCATGCAGCCCTCAATGAAGAAGAAGCAGCGTCGAAAAGCCTCCGACCTACTAGACGAGTTCGACCTCAAAATGATAATGGAAGCCCTCAAACTCGACAGAAAACGCCGAGTAGACTACATCGTCTAATTTTTCACATCTTGATGCTTACCTCAACGCCGCCAGCGCCTGTCGGTACATGTTTACTCATATATTTTCCTGAATTCCTCACATAATCTAAATAGTCTGGTGCGTTTTCTGCGTTATCTGCGACTATAACGCTTCCTTTATGGAGTTTGCTTTCGACTAGTTGTAGGTATTTTAGGTACTCGCTTTTTTCAGCGTCTATGAAGACAAGATCAAAAGTGCCTCCTAGTTTCGGGATAATCTCAAGCGCATCGCCGACTATCACTTCCACAGTTGGCGGTATTTCCGCCTTTCTTATGTTCTCTCTCGCTTTTTCCGCGCTGTTAGCATCTTTTTCAATGGTGATTAGGTGGGCATCGCTGCTTAATTCCTTTCCCATCAAAATTGCCGAGTATCCAACAAGCGTTCCAATTTCTAAGACGCGTTTAGGTTTGATTTCACGAATAACTTTCACCAGAATTTTGCCTCTGCTCCCCACAATGGGATGTGGCAACAACCCCATTCTTGCCTCGTCCTCAATTTTTCTCAAAACCTTCTCTGCCTTACTCTGAACCGTTTCCTTTCACCTCGGTAGGTTCGTTGGTGGTGCAGGGGGTGGGATTTGAACCCACGAACCCCTATGGGACAGGCTCCTGAAGCCTGCGCCTTTAACCAGGCTTGGCTACCCCTGCGCTGTTTTCGAGTTGTATTTTTGTTTGGAAAGGTTTAAGAGTTGCTCTGTGGTTTATGCCTTTTTGAGGTGTGATGTTTGCCTACGCATGGTTCGCTTTCGAAGGCTGGGAAGGTTAGGTCTCAGACGCCTAAGATTCAGCCTTTGCCCAAGAAGAGTCCGGTGCCTAGGTATAGGAATAGGCGGAATTATGAGAAGAGGGTTCTGTTGCAGAGGAAACCTGGGCAGAACTGGGTTTAAACCTTTTATTTCTAACCTAGTCTACTTTTGATTATGCTGAGCGCTGACCTTGTAATTTTGAATGCTAACGTTATTACGTTGAATCCTAGGCAGCCTAGGGCTCAGGCTTTAGCCGTGAAAGAGGGTAAAATAGTGGCTGCTGGCTCTAACGATGAAGTTGGCGGATATGTTGATGGCGAGACTAGGGTGTTGGATGTTGATGGCAAAACGGTTGTGCCGGGTTTTGTGGATTGCCATGTGCACATGACAGGTTTTGGGCAACAGCTTCAAGCCTTGGATCTGCGTGATGTCAAATCAATAGGGGATATGAAGGACAGAATTCGCAGGTATGCCGAGAACAACCCGGGTAAAACATGGATTCTGGGCGGAAGGTGGGACCATGAAAGGTTTGCTGAAAGACGTTATCCCAACCGCTGGGATCTAGATGAGGCTGTCCCGGACAAGCCTGTCTTCCTAGTCCGTGTTTGTGGGCATGTGGGGGTTGCCAACACAAAAGCCTTGAAGCTCGCTGGCATAACAAGGGATACTATTGTTGAGGGTGGAAAAGTCGATGTGGATGAGGTTAGCGGCGAACCCACCGGCATTTTGAGGGAGAACGCCCTAAACCTTGTTTGGCGAGTTGTACCTAAATCCTCAGAGGCTGAGCTTGAAGAAGCCATCCTCGGGGCTTGCCGAAGGGCTGTGGAAGAGGGGCTGACAGGAGTGCATTGGATTGTGGATTCCCCTGAGGAGCTACGCCTGATACAGAAGCTTTGGAGGGAGGGAAAGCTTCCTCTCAGAGTTTACTTGGGAATTCCAGCCAAGCTTTTAGACGAGGCGGTTAGGCTTGGACTGGCAACGGGCTTCGGAGACGACATGTTAAAGCTTGGATTTGTCAAAATTTTTGCGGACGGCTCATTGGGGGCTAGAACCGCCGCCCTAAAAGAGCCATATTCAGACAAGCCTGAAACAAGCGGCATGCTGCTCTTATCCCAGAGAAAATTGAACCAGCTTATTTTGGAGGCTCATAGGGCTGGATGGCAAGTGGCTGTTCACGCTATAGGCGACAGAGCCATAGAATCTGTCTTAAAAGCCTTCTCCAAGGTTTTGAGGAGACATCCAAGCATGAACCATAGGCATAGGGTTGAACATTGCTCCGTGCTTAATCCAAGGCTGATTAGGTGGATGAAGAGGCTTGGCTTGATAGCCTCGGTTCAGCCCCACTTCATTGTTTCAGACTTCTGGGTTGTGGATAGGGTTGGAGTTGAAAGAGCCCGTTGGGTTTACCCATTTAAAACCTTAATTAGGGAGGGTGTTGTGGTTGCCTCCGGCTCCGATTGTCCTGTTGAGCCTATAAGCCCGATTCTGGGAGTTTGGGCAGCTGTAGCTCGGAAGACCTTTAAGGAGGAAAGCCTAACAGTGGAGGAGGCTTTGAAAACCTACACAGTGAACGCCGCCTACGTCTCTTTCGACGAGGACAAGAAAGGAATCATCGAGGTGGGGAAGCTCGCAGACCTAACGGTTTTATCCGAGGACCCGTTCAGCGTCCCGCCGGAAAAAATCCGTGAAATCAATGTGGAGATGACGATTGTGGGCGGGAAAATCGTCTACGAAAAGCGACAGAACACTTAGATTAAACATTTAAATCTTAAGAGGCGTATTCTGTTCCGCCAATGATGGGAAACCGGCGGTCGCGAAAATGGTTGAAGGTTGGGGCTTGACAGAAGAGCTTACGAGAAAAGTTAAGCGGCTAGCCCTCCAGTCCGGCGCAACCCTCGTGGGAATAGTCTCCGCCAAAGTTTATGATTCCATGCCAAGGGTTTGGGTGGCCTGGAAAATCAGGGATTATTCGAAGAGGGCTGTGGAGGTTTTGCCGGAAGCCAAATCCGTGGTTGTGTTGGGCTACCATGTTTGGGATGACATGCTTGAACTTGCCATCAAAAAGGGCGAGGAATGGGTTTATCCGGGATACTTCCCCCTAGAGATGACAGCGCAATCCGTGAGAAACTTTCTAGTAGAGAGAGGCTTCAAGGCGGTTTCGGCCCAAGGCCTCTCATACAAGCGTTTGGCCCAGCTTGCCGGCTTTGGCTCTATGGGCAAAAACACACTCATAATCAACCCCGTTTATGGACCATGGATTCGCCTAGCCGCAGTTTTAACAGACGCTGAGCTTGTGGCGGATGAACCCTTCAATGCTGATCTGTGCGGGGACTGTGAGGAATGTGTTAAGGCCTGTCCGGTGGGGGCTTTAACTCCCTACAATATCGATGTGAACAAGTGTCTTGTGGGCCTACGCCTGTTGAGGGAGAATTCTCCGGAGATTGAGGAGAAGTTTGGGTTTTACATGCCCTCATTCACTGAGAACGCCCATCTAATGTGTATGGAATGCCAGAAAGCGTGTAGGTATGGGAGAAAAACTCACAGTTCGCTTTTTAGGTAGCATCCATAGCATTCTGATTTCTGGTTTACGTTTATCTACGAGTCTGTCTAGGAATATTTTGGTTGAACTGTCTGATGCTGGAAGAGGCTGTTAAGGAAATCATAGAGACTTTGATGCTTATTCCTTCGCCTAGCCCAGACGATGTTAACCGTGTTAAGATACGGGTTGCCGCCAAACATGGGCTTGAGAGGATTCCATCAAACTCGGAGATTATTGCAGCTTTGAAGACACCAGAGGAGAGGGCTAAGCTCTTGGATGTTCTGCGGAGGAAAGCTACAAGAACCATTTCAGGTGTGACGGTGGTGGCGGTTATGACGAAGCCTTACCCGTGCCCCCAACCTGAGCCATGTGCCTACTGTCCGGGAGGCCCACCCTACGGGGTGCCTCAAAGCTATACTGGACATGAGCCCGCCGCCATGAGAGGTTTACAGCACAAATTTGATCCATACCTGCAGGTGAAGAGCCGAATTGAGCAGCTTACGGCTATAGGTCACAGGGTGGACAAGGTTGAGCTTATAATTATGGGTGGAACTTTTCCAGCCATGCCAGACGACTATCAAACATGGTTTGTGAAGCGCTGTTTAGACGCCTTAAACGGTGTGGACGCGCCGAGCCTAGAGGAGGCTAAGCGGCTGGCGGAGACAAGTCCCATTCGCAATGTTGGCATAACCGTGGAGACCCGTCCAGACTGGGCTAAGGAGAGGCATGTGGACAAAATGTTAGATATGGGGGTTACACGCGTCGAATTGGGCGTCCAAAATCCGGATGACGCGATTTATCGGCTGGTTGGAAGGAAACACACGGTTCAAGATGTGGTTGAGGCTACCCGCATCTTGAAGGATGCTGGATTGAAAATTGTTTATCATTTGATGCCTGGCTTGCCAGGCTCAAGCATGGAGAAGGATTTGGCCGTTTTCCGCGAGATTTTCACTAACTCCGCCTATAAGCCGGACATGATTAAGATTTACCCATGCCTCGTTTTGAAGGGGACAAAAGCCTATGAGTGGTATGTGCGGGGCGATTATAAGCCCTACACGACTGAGGAGGCAGCTCAGCTGATTGTGGAAGTTAAGAAGATGATTCCGCCATGGGTTCGCATAATGCGGGTTCAACGCGACATACCAGCACCGCTCATAGTGGCAGGCGTTAAAATGAGCAATCTCCGCCAGCTTGTCCAGCAGAAGCTGAAGGAGCAGGGGCTGCGGTGCCGATGCATAAGATGCCGCGAGGTTGGGCACCGGCTATTGGCGGACGGTGTAAAACCAAATCCGGAGAAGGTGGATATTCTGACGACGCGTTATGAGGCGTCTGAGGGCGAGGAAATCTTCATTTCGGCGGAAGACACGGAAAACGATGTGCTCATAGGCTACCTGCGGCTGAGGATACCGTCTGAAAAAGCGCATAGACCAGAGATTAAGGCGGAGCCATGCAGCATAATCCGAGAACTCCACGTATACGGACCACTGGTGCCAGTGGGCAAACGCCTAGCCAAAGCATGGCAACACAAAGGCTATGGAAGCGTATTGCTGGCTGAAGCAGAGCGCATAACCCGCCAAGAATACGGCTTCAAAAAAATCCTCGTCATAAGCGCCCTAGGCACAAAACAATACTACAAACGATTTGGATACACATACGATGGACCGTACATGTCAAAAATGCTGGACGGAAATAAACGTTTACGATGAGTCTATGGTTAGATGGTTTTGGGAACCATCAAGTGTGCTGGCCTACGCTTTGCGGATTGTGGCAAAATTGAGGAGACTGTAATTTCATGCAATAAAGTTAAAGACGATAAACGCCTTTTACCAGTTTAAACGCGGAGAATTTGAGATGAGCGGAGGAGAAGAGCTTTCGGGATATAAGGGATTAGCCCTTGAAATTCTCCAAAGCATTGGAGCAGAGGTTGGCGATTTAATCCGTATCACTAAGGGCGGTCAAGTGTATGAGGGTATTCTTATCCCCCGTTCTGAGTATGGTGATGACAAGCACATAGTCATCAAGTTGCGGAGTGGCTACAATATTGGTGTACGTTTGACTCCAGACGCCAAGGTGGAGAAGGTTGGAAGGGGTGAGAAGCCGGCTTTTGTTGCTCCGCCCTTGCCGGAGCAGAATCCAGCCTTGCCAAGGGTTGCCATCATTAGCACGGGCGGCACTATTGCGAGTCGTGTGGATTATCGGACTGGGGCTGTTCGTCCGGCTTTGTCTGCCAGCGACTTATATAGTGTTGTGCCAGAATTAGCCGACATTGCCCGCATAGACGCCCAAATTTTGTTCAGCCTTTACAGCGAGAACATTACGCCAGCCCATTGGACGGAGATGGCGAAGACGGTGGCGGAAAAAATTGCGGAGGGCGTGGACGGCGTTGTAATTGCTCATGGAACAGATACTATGGGTTATTCGGCTGCCGCCCTAAGCTTTGCCCTCCAAAACCTTCCAGTTCCCGTTATTTTTGTTGGTTCCCAACGTTCAGCCGACCGTCCCAGCTCGGATGCAGCCACAAACTTGACTGGAGCGGTTTTAGCCGCCGCCCGAGCGCCCTTCGCCGAGGTCGCCGTAGCCATGCATGAAACCATTTCCGACACGAGTATAGTGCTGCATCGGGGCACCCGAGTCCGCAAGTGCCACACAAGCCGCCGCGACGCCTTCAAGTCCATAAACGCCCAGCCCCTAGCCAGAATAGAGGAAAACCGCATAACCATGCTAACCGAAGACTATCAGAAGCGGGACCCCTCACGGCGGCTTGTGGTTAAGCCAAACTTCAGCGATAAAGTCGCCTTGGTCAAGTTTTATCCGGGCATGAACCCCGCCATAATAGACTGGTATGTGGATAACGGTTATAGGGCAATCGTGCTCGAGGGCACTGGACTGGGGCATGTGGCTAAAAGCCTCTTCCAGCCAATAAAAAGGGCTGTGGACAAGGGCGTCTTGGTGGCTATGGCTTCCCAGTGCATCTGGGGACGCGTAAACATGAACGTCTATGATACTGGACGGGACCTGCTGGCGTTGGGCGTCATACCATTGGAGGATATGCTGGCGGAAACAGCCACCGTCAAACTCATGTGGATTTACGGGCAAACAGACAACCCAGAGAAAGCCAAGCAGCTCCTAAAGACAAACATTGCCGGAGAATGCTCCACACGCACCCTCTACACGGCGGAGGAAAACAGGCCATGAGCGAAAAATTGGACTACATCCAGCTAGGCTTGAAGGTCGGTTTAGAGGTTCACCAGCAGCTAGATACCTCCACCAAGCTCTTCTGCCACTGCAAACCAGAACTCTTCAAAGAAGAACCAGAAATCACCTTCGTAAGGCGTTTAAGGCCCACCCAAAGCGAACTTGGCCAAATAGACCCCGCTGCCTACTTCGAATTCCAAAAGGGCGTGAAAATCCTCTATGAGGCGGACAGCCAAACCGCTTGCTTAGTGGAGATGGATGAGGAGCCGCCTCACCCGCTCAACATGGAGGCTGTTGAAATTGCCCTAACAGCCGCCCTAATGATGAACGCTACGCCAGTGGACGAAATCCACGTCATGCGCAAGACAGTCATAGATGGCTCCAACACGACGGGCTTCCAGCGCACATGCGTCATAGCCCTAAACGGCATGATAAAAGTGGGCGAGAAAACGGTGCCCATCCAACACATAAGCCTAGAAGAGGATGCCGCCCGCAAAACGGGCGAGGAAGAAACAATAATACGCTACCGCATAGACAGACTGGGTATACCCCTCATCGAAGTGGCAACAGCGCCGGTCATAAGCACGCCAAAAGAAGCCGGCGAAGTAGCCCTAGCTATAGGCAAAATCCTCCGCGCCACCGGAAAAGTTAAGCGGGGACTGGGCACGATACGCCAAGACCTAAACACATCCATAAAAGGCGGAGCCCTAACGGAGATAAAGGGCGTCCAAGAGCTTGAACTCATACCGCTTGTTGTTGAATACGAGGTGCAGAGGCAACTCAACCTAATAAAAATCAGCAAAGAACTAGCCAAGGCCGGAGTCCGCTCGGAAAACCTTAAAGAGGAGTTCTTCGATGTAACGGAAGTTTTCCAAAAAACAAACTGCAAGGTCATCCGAAAAGCCATAGAAAAAGGTCAGCGAGTCCTAGCGGTGAAACTCCCGGGTTTTGCAGGCTTCCTAAAGCGCGAGCTCATGCCCGGCGTCCGCCTTGGAACAGAAATGGCTGACCGCGCCCGCTTCTGGGGACGAGTTGGCGGAATATTCCACACGGATGAGCTTCCAGCTTATGGCATAACCCCCGAAGAAGTTGAAGCCTTGAAGAGGGCGGTGAACGCCCAACCAGCAGACGCCGTGGTTTTCGTTGCAGACACGCCGGAGAACGCCACAGACGCCCTAAAGGCGGTTTTAGAAAGAGCCCGAGAGGCTTTGAAGGGCGTTCCAGAGGAAACCCGAGCTGCAAACCCCGATGGCACAACCCGCTACATGAGACCCAGACCCGGAGCAGCCCGAATGTACCCGGAGACGGATATACCGCCCATACCATTGACAGAAGATTTCATCAACAAAATCCGCCAATGCTTGCCAGAGCTCCCAGAGCAAAAGCTTCAGAGGCTTATGCGGGAATACAGCCTCAACCAGAAACTAGCCCAACAGCTAATGGACTCAGAATACACGGAACTCTTCGAAATAATAGCAAAAGAAAGCCAGGTCTCACCGACCACAATAGCCGCCTTCCTCACAGAGACGCTAAAAGCCCTAAAACGGGAGGGCACACCCGTGGAGAGGCTTTCAGAAGAGCGTATAAGAGAAATCTTCAAGGCGCTTGGAAACGGCGAAATAACTAAGGAGGCACTTCCAGAAATTGCCGACTGGCTGGCGAAGAACGAGGAAAAAACCGTGAGGGAAGCAATTGAAAGCCTCGGCTTAAAAGTCATGTCAAGGGAGGAGTTGGAAAAACTTGTTGACAAGGTGATAAGCCAAAACATGAGCCTAATCGAGAAAAGCGGCGCAAAAGCCTTTGGACCCATCATGGGCATGGTTATGAAGGAGGTTAGGGGAAAAGCGAACGCCGAGATCGTCGGCGAAATAATCAAGCGCAAACTAGCCGAAACCGGAAAAGCCTAGCTGCATCATTACCGATACTTTTCCAGCGGAATAACCTGCTCCTTCACGGGTTTTAGGGTTTCTCCACAGTAGGGGCAAATGTTGAACTCTGGAAGCACGGGCTTCCCACATGCGAGACAAAGGTTGGGATACTTCAACTTCTCCTCGAAAATCTTCAGTTCCCTCTTTAGAATGCTTAACTCGGTCTTAATTCTCTCCATAGCCTCCTTGAGGGGCTGTATCTCTTTTATCTCCGCCCTTATGTTGTAGACTACATCCTTAACCTGCGAGAGTATCTGGCTGTTCATTTCAATCGTTTCATTCATGGCGTCTAGGATTTCGCTTTTCTCTTCTAAAAGTTGGGTTTCAACGGCGCTCTGCTTCTTCGCCTCTGAAAGAATCTTGTTTAGGAATGTTTCCACCGGGTTTTCGAAGGCTATGGCACATGTTAAACCCCAAAAGAGGGTGGTGGAGGCAGCGGTGGCGAGGAAGTAGATGTTTGGCGTGATGGCTTGAATTTTCGCCTCGTCAAAAGGGTATAGGCTTAGGAGAACTGCTGGTTTGTTGAAAAGGAAGGCGTTTGCCGCGTCTATTAGGTGGACGGCGGCTATTGCTGTTAAGGTGCTGAAGAACCAGACGCCTAAGCCTTTTTTGGACAAGCGATTCCTCCTAAAGGTATCGTGCATCGCAATATTTAATACAATATTCCGAGCGCCGAAATATATCAGACGCGTAAATTCTAAAAGGAGAACAGCCACTCATATAGTGTAGCTCCGTAGGGTGAGAAGGTGGCGAAGCGTTTAGGAGAAGCCTTTTCCATCCGTGTGAAGGCTGGCGAGTATGAGGTTGAGGTTAGAGGCTCCCGCAGTGAAGTGCTTGAAGCCATAAGGGAGTTGCCAACCATCATGCCGAGTTTCAGCAAAGCCTTCGAAAGCCTAAAGGGGGAAAATGTGACGGTGGCTGTCAAGGCCCCGGCGACCGTTGTTAAGGCGGAGTCTCCGGTGGAGCGATATCCAAGAATTCCGAAGGTGGAAAGCTGCAGTGAAGCCCTCTTGAAGGTTTTGGAGAGCGACTGGGGTAAGTGGCGCCCCCGAACTGTCACGGAACTTAAGGAGGCTTTAGCCGCTAATAACCTGCATTTTCCTGGGCGGACTTTGGCTGCGGATTTGTTGGCTCTGGTGCGGAAGGGCATGGTTAGATGCTGGAAAACTGATAAGGGTTATGTTTACATTCTAGCTGAGAAAGAGGTGTTAGCTCAGCCACCGTAAGGGGGATGGAGGGCACAGCATGAAAAGGGTTGAGGTTCGCATTAAGGCGCCCTTCGGCGAAATAGTTGTGGAGGGCGAAACCCCCCAGGACATTTTAAGCCTCTTAGAGGCTTTCCCAAAGGACTTTGTGGAAAACGTTTCCAGCCTCGTGGCAAGCAAGCTTGTCCCGTCAGCGGCCGCCCAACTTAAAGGCATAATAGAATTCACCACAGAAGGCCCCGTGCTAATTGCTCCCCGTGAAAAGCTTACTCATTATGAGGCTATTGGCCTTATACTATATGCTTCTGAGGGACGCCAGAACACCGCCGCCCAAATCCAGAAGCTTCTAGAGTCCAGCGGCATAAAGTGCATGGTGCCAGCCCGCCTAAACGAGATGGTTAAACGCGGCCAAGTCTTTAAGCCGGATCCCAAGCGACCAGAGTTCAAGCTGACAGTTCAAGGCGAAAAATGGATTGAAGAGGAAGTGCTGGCCAAACTCCGAGGGATGATGACATGACAAGCCAGCAGCCGCCCCTAACGGTTCACGTGAAGTATGGCGATGTTGAGTATACCTTTTTCGGCAGCCTTGAAGAGGTTTGGCATGCCCTAAACCGGTTTTTCGCCGAGCACGCCCCAACCTTCCAGATGGCTAAAGCCCTAGTTTTGAATGTTGACTTGCAGAAGCTTGCCGAGGACTGTAAGGGCTTGATTGGATTTGCAGACAACGCGCCCCATCTGCTTGTTTCAAAGGAGAAGCTAACGGACAATGAGACTTTGGCGCTGCATCTTCTGGCTGCCCACCTTGGGTTTAGGCTTGGCATACTAAAAACAGACGTGCTTTCGCGGGATGAACTTCAGGCGAAGCTGGGCAAAAATCCGAAAATCACAAGCACCCGCCTCGGCGAACTGGTGAAGGCGGAGATTGCCGAAAAAACAAGTGAGGGCGGATACCGCATAACAAGCTTCGGCCTCGTCCAAATGCAAAGGGAATGGCTCCCAAGGATAAAGGCGAAATTAGGCTTATAACTCGCCTTTAAGCAGCTTCTCCTCATCCTCAACTATTTCGTCTGAGCAGAGGTACGCCACCAGCTTCTGGCTTATGACGGGCTTTCCATCCCGCAGCGGATAGGCATACGGTAAGTAGATTTCCCCGTGCTTGTTAATCTTCAACGTTAAGCCCTTCTTGACTGGTATAGCCTCCAACGGTGTTCCTTCGCCGACGAGCTTCGCCACATAAACAGCCCCGTCAATGGAGAACTGCCCCTTGCCGATGTTTCGCACAACTGCCTTTGGAAAACGTCTTGTCAAAAGCTTTCTTGTTCTGCCCCGTGGTGGATGGTCGCCTAAAATCCCACCAACCACAACGGCTTCTTTATTGGCGAAGTCTTCTGGCTTTAACGGGAGCTCGGCTTTCGGGTCTAGGATGATGACTTTTTCGTGGCTGAAGATTTCTGCAGCGCTTTTCTCTTCAACCATGCCGAGTTTTGAGAGAATCTGTCGCTCATCCGCTTTCTTGACGTTTGTGAACATTAGGCGGTTTTTGCCCGCAATTTCGGCTGCATGCTCATACTCGAAGAGGAGCCACTTGCCAAGCTCTGGCTCCAGATGCTCAATGACAAAGATTGGCCTTGCCATGCCTTGTGGTCGCCTCTAGGTTATTTGGCGATTTCTTCCAGCAGCTTTAGGAAGTGCTCGTATTGCCTTATGCCTATTTGCCAGAACTCTTTCTTGGTTGTGTCGTAGCCCGCTATTTTGGCTATTTCGTGTGGGGATAGGCTTCCGCCGGCGGCCAGCATCTGCTTCATTTTGGGAACGAAGGCTTTTCCCTCAGCCATGTATTTCTGGTATAATGCGTAAACGAAGAGCTGCGCGTACACGTATGGGTAATTGTAGAAGCGGAAATTAGCCATGTAATAGTGCGGCGTAATACTCCATTCTGAGAGCATCTCGTCAAACCATTCCACCGTGTCGCCGTAAACCTTGTCTCGGGCAGCCACCCAAAGGCGGCAAATCGCCTCATGACTTAAATATTCGCCCCGTTTGATAGCGTCGTAGGCTGACTGCTCGAACCATGCACGAGCTGTTACGCTGAAGATCACGCGTCCAGCGCCGTCCAAGACTCGGCAGAGCACGACTTTTCGCTCCATATTCGTTTTCGCCTCTTTCAAAAGCAAGTCCGTCAGCAGTAGTTCGCCGAATATGGAGGCGGTTTCTGCCACAACCATCGGAACCCGCGTGTTCAGTATGGTTTGGCTTCTATAGCAGTAATAATCGTGGACTGCATGTCCAAGCTCATGCGCCAACGTGTATAAGTCATTTAGGCGCCCGTTGAAGCTTTGGAGGATGTAGGCTGTCTTGCCATTATACCATCCGGCGCAGAAGGCTCCGTGCTGTTTACCGTATCTTGGCGTGGCGTCTATGTGCCTTCGCTGGAACATATCTTTCACTGGATAGGCGAATTCTTCGTCGAAGCTTTCATAAGCTCTTGTAATTAGGTCTCGGGCTTGTTGGAATGTGAACTTCATGTCTGGGGCGTCTGGCAGAGGCGCAATTATATCGTGGCATCCCAGTTTGGGCAGCCGCATGAGTTTGGCTTTAAGCATCAAATAGCGTCTGTAAACGTCCACATTTTCCTCCACTGCCTTGAGCAAATTGTCTATGGTTTGCTGGTCTGTGTCGTTTTCAATTAGGCTGGCTTCCATGGGCGAGCTATATCTGCGCCACTCGCAGACACTCAGCCAGTCATTGCAGATGTTGCGGAAAGCCGAGGCGAAAACTTCGCCGTCCCTGCCAACGAGGCTGAAAACCGCCTTGTAGGCGGATTCGCGGGTCGCCCTGTCCGGATGAGAAAACAAGCCGTAAGCAGCGCCGAAAGGCAAAAGCTTCTTTTCGCCTTCAACTGTTATTTCAAACGTTCGCGTGTTAAGCCACTTGGCTTGAAACTCTTCCCAAGCGCAGACGCCAAACTGGTCCTTGTCAATAATGAGCTTCTCTTCGGTTTCGGAAAGCTGATGGGGAACCCGCCGCCTAAGCTTTTCAAGATAATGCCTATAATTGGCTAGGGCTGGATCCGCAATTAGTTCAGGCTTTTCATAGACAAGTCTGCCCACTTCCAACTCGAAGAAAGCCAACAATTTGCCAAGCTTAGCCTCAAGCTTCATCGCCCTGTCATGAAGCGCTTGGGTTTCGGGTAGAGTCATGTTAGCCGCAAAAGAAAGCTCGGCAAAAAGGGTTACATCACGAAGCCTAGCCAAATAAGCCTCATACTCTTGGAGACACTTTGCCAACCCCTCAGCCGTCAAACCGCCAATTTTCCCACGATACTTCGCGGCGAAAGCCTCAGCCAAAGCCGAAACTTCATCCATAGCCCTCTGCACAGAAACGTCCACCACGCTTGGAAAAATTTCAGACAAATCCCAAACAACAGACTCACTCTCAACCATAACCATCCTACCCAAACACTATAGAACACAAAAATAAGCCAAAACAAAATTTAAGCCTTTTAATATTTCAGGTGTAGGCTTTTTCTCTAGGTCCAATGTAATGGATTAAAATCGTTTTCTCATCCCATAAAATTTGGTAAACGATGCGCAGATTGCCTGCTCTAATTCGGTAGGTGTTGTCATAACCTTGAAGTTTGCAGACGTCGACTTTCTTGAATGGTATCGGATCACTTTTCAAGATCATGATTATTGTTTTTATATTTTGTCTTTGCTTTGCGCTTAGCTTTTCGAGTTTTCTTAGAGCTTTTCTTTTAATCTTTACGGCGAACATCTGCCTTGTCCAACACTTTCATCAATTCGTCTTCGCCAGCTATCTCATCTTTTTCTTCTATGGCTTTCTGCTCTTCCGGTGTTGGCTTTTCAACTGGTATAAGCTTTTCCGCGAGTTCCTTGTAGAGAAGCCTAAGCTCCCGCAGCTCTTTCCTGATTTCCTCTAACACCTCAAGGCTCATAGTCTTAAAGCCTCTAGAACAATAATTGTGCACATACATTTATATCTATTGTGCGCAAGCCATCATAACTGGCCAAGTAAATGT
>Ga0209080_1000308_pt1 | contig 35474 bp, 37 predicted proteins | sample JNZ110809AmetaG_FD_184123 | JGI IMG/M metagenome (GOLD analysis project Ga0209080, IMG submission 184123) | Hot spring microbial communities from Jinze hot spring, China to study Microbial Dark Matter (Phase II) - JNZ 110809A (SPAdes) (version 3) ...
TTCTGGCAGAGGGATTAAATCCCACTATTTTTCCTCATCCTTCTCCTTTGCCAAGAATTTCTCCCAATCTATTTTGAACATCGCAACGATTATTAGCGCTAGGAGGATTGTTGTTACCAGCATTGATGGCAGAGCGCTCTCACCGCAGCCAAATATCGTTTCTATTAAGCCTATAGAGAGGCGCCCGCCAAAAGACAATATAAGACTCATGAGAATCTTTCCGGCAATGCACGGTATAAAGGCTTTAATAAAGCTATAGCGCATTATTCCGAGCGGTATGAAGAGTAAATCATCTGGGAGCGGTGTGAGCGCGAAAATAAATATCGTGACAGAGCCATATCGCTTAAAGACTTTCAGAGCGTATTCCATCTTCTTCTTCCTCTCGTCGCCCACAAAAGCCCTGCCTAGAAAACCCATAATGTAGCCTGAAATCTCGCCTAGCGCTGACCCAGCGCCTGCGGATAGGGCTAGTAGGAATGGATCAAGCCATTTGCCCAGCATAAATATGATGAGCGTATAGGGGATTGGAATAATTATGGATAGCGTTCCTATAAGGCATGCGACGAAGGCACCTATATAACCATATTGTAATGCCATACTCATTAGCCAGGCATCAAATTGTTCGAGCCACGATAAGTCCTGTAGAATGGTAGCCCAATTTAGCATATCGACATCAACTTATAGCGTAATACAACATTATTATTGCGACTGGCGCTTAAAAACATTTTTAAGAGCCCTGTTAAGAAATTTTAAATCTTTCAAAGACCAATATATTTCTGGATAGATTGGAAATGCAGCAAAAGAGCCTAGATGAATTTTACCGCATGTTTAAGACTGAGAGGCATGAGGTTACTGATAAGGCGCCAGAAGTAAATAGAATAGAGAATGAAGAGGTCTCCAAGGAGCCGTTAAAGCAGATTGAGGAGGAGATCGCTCCAAGAAACCTGCCGCCATCATATCTCGTCTCAGCTGATTATGATGGAGCAAGGGGGGTTGTCTACCTAAAGCTTTATGAGCCGAACTCTCAGCGCATATACTTCTGGTATGATAACACTGGCCATAAACCTTACCTGCTAACCAACATTCCAGCCGAGGATCTTAAGAAGCTCGATAGGATTGCTAATCATCCAAGCCTCGATCATTTCGAGGTCATTGAGAAGTATGATGCCTTACATGACCGCATGATCACTGTAACAAAAGTTGTTGCCAAGGACCCCTTAGCGATAGGCGGGAAGCCGAAGGGCTCTATGAGAGAGATTATCCCCGATGATTACGCGTCAACTTTCGGTAAGATTGGGGAGGCTAAGGTTTGGGAAGCTGCAATAAAATATTATCAGTGCTATATTTTCGATAGGGAGCTACAGCCGGGCATGCTCTATAAGATTGAGGATGGAGAGCTCCGCCCATACAGGCACGAGGAGACTGAAAAGAACATTAGGAAGATAGTTGAGGGGCTGGCTAAGGAGGGAGAAAAAGATTTCCTACCATACATGGAGGACTGGGCGAGACTCCTTGAATACCCTGCACCAAAGATGCGCCGCGTAGCCCTAGATATAGAGGTTTACTCACCCATCGCAACGCGAGTCCCAGATCCAGAGGAGGCCTCCCAGCCAGTAATATGCGCTTCGCTGGTTGATTCTGAGGGTAAAAAGAGGGTTCTCCTCCTAAGGCGCCCCGGCGTTGAGGAGGGCGACATGAACCTTCCAAGCGATGTTTCAGTAGAATTCTACGCCTCGGAGAGAGATCTTATACAGGTAATATTTAGCGCTCTGGACAACTATCCATTCGTCATAACTTTTAACGGCGACGACTTCGACCTCAATTACCTTTACCATAGGGCTAAAAATCTGGGATTTGCGAGGAGCGATGTCCCAATATATAGGGATCAGAACACCTGCTCCCTGAGGTATGGCATCCACATAGACTTATATAGGTTCTTCCTCAACAGATCCATTCAGGTATATGCCTTTGGGCAGAAGTATCGTAATGCAACCTTAGACGAAATTGCGCGAGCAATACTTGGAAAATCTAAGATTGAGCTGACGAAGTCGCCTTCCGAGCTCTCATATGGGGAGCTCGCAAGATACTGTCTAAACGATGCCGAGCTAACTCTGGAGCTAACATCCTATAATGATGACCTCGTAATGAAGCTCCTAATGGCCTTAACTAGGATAAGCCGAATGCCTATGGAGGATGTGAGTAGGCAGGGCGTCTCCAAGTGGATCCGTAACTTCATATATTATGAGCATAGAAGAAGGAACATTTTGATCCCGAACAGCGAGGACATAATAAGCGTTAAGGGGATGACCGTCACTAGGGCTAGAATTAAGGGCAAGAAGTATATGGGCGCCATAGTGGTTAAGCCAATCCCAGGCGTACATTTTAATGTCGCCGTAATGGATTTCCAGAGCCTATACCCCTCAATAATTAAGGTTTACAACCTAGGATACCAGACCGTTAGATGCCCCCATGAGGAGTGCAGAGACAATATTGTACCTGAGACAACACATTGGATATGTAAGAAGCATAGGGCGCTTGAGAGCGCACTCATAGGGTCACTTAGAGATTTAAGGGTTAAGTGGTATAAGCCTAAAGCAAAGGATAAGACCCTCTCATCCGAGCAGCGAAACTGGTATAACGTGATACAGAGCGCGCTAAAGGTTATTTTAAACGCCTCCTATGGGGTATTCGGGGCTGAGATATTCGACCTGTACTGTCCACCAGCCGCTGAGGCTACTGCGGCGATAGGTAGGAGCATAATAACCCAGACAATAGATAAGGCCCGCAAACTGGGCATTGAAGTTATTTATGGCGATACCGACAGCCTCTTCCTGAAGAACCCCACGCCGGAGCAGATTAAGATGTTATCCGAGTGGGCTGAGAGGGCTCTTGGCATGGAGCTGGAGGTCGACAAATACTATAGGTATGCTGTCTTAAGCTCCAGGAAGAAGAACTACCTTGGTGTTCTAGAGGATGGCAGCGTGGATGTTAAGGGGCTTACTGGAAAGAAGAGGCACATACCACTATTCATAAAGAGATACTTCGATAAGATTGAAGATATATTGAGCCACGTTAAAACCCCGGCGGAGTTTGAAGCCGCTAAAAGAGAGATTGAGAGGACGATACGTGAGTGCTACATGAAGCTTAAGAATAGGGAGTGGGGCGACATAAATGACCTAGCCTTCGAAGTAGTTTTGGGAAAGATGCCTGAAGCATACGATAAGACGACACCACAACATGTGAAGGCAGCCTTCCTATTAAGGGCTAAAGGCATCGAGATAAAGGCTGGAGACACCATAAGATTCGTAAAGGTTGTTAAGGAGCCTTTCGTTAAGCCAGTCCAGCTGGCAACGCCAAAGGAGATAGATGTTGATAAATACGTGAGCTATTTGAGGTCGACATTCGACCAAATCCTAGATGCCTTAAACCTAGAGTTCGACGAGATAATAGGGTTGACAAGGCTGGAGCAATTCATGTGAACTGGTGCGGTCTCCATGACTAGGCGATTAAGAGCTAGGGAGTTTGGCATAGAGATCGGAACAATGAAGCCTGGAAGGTTTAACGCCATAACCGACGTTGATGGCGTAGGCGTAGGTCACTCAACAATAATTCGTGGTGATGGGGCGCTTAAAGTTGGTGAGGGGCCTGTCAGGGTTGGCGTGACGGCGATAGTCCCGCACCAAGGAAATCTATACTACGAGAAGGTGACGGCTGCGGTAGATGTCTTTAATGCCTTCGGAAAGGCAACAGGACTACTGCAAGTGATGCATATGGGCGTTATAGAAACGCCAATAATGCTGACGGATACGCTGAATACATGGCTCGTAGCTGACGCAGTATTAGATTACTTTAAGGAGCGCTACCACATAACCCCTAGAACGTTAAATCCAATAGTATGCGAGACCAACGGAAGCTTCCTCAACGACTCCTTCGGGCGCCATGTAAGAAAGAAGCACGTATTTGAGGCAATAGATCGGGCGAGGAGCCCAGAGGGCAGGGGGCCTGTTGAGGAGGGGAATGTTGGAGGGGGCACACCCATGATAGGCTACGGCCTGAAGGGTGGCATAGGGACCTCATCAAGGGTCTGCGGACCAGTAACGGTTGGCGTTCTCGTCCAGCTGAACTGTGGGAGGAGGGAGGACCTAATTATTAACGGTGTTCCAGTTGGGAGGGAGCTGAAGGTTCCTAAGCCTAGGCTAGGTGGGCTTGAGGGCTCAATAATAGTTGTGGTGGCCACAGACCTAGCCCTAGATTCAAGGCAGCTATGGAAAGTGGCTAAGAGGGCAATCTTGGGGGTTGCAAGAACAGGTTCCTTTGGAGGAGCCACCAGTGGAGATATAACTGTAGCCTTCAGCACTGGAAGAATTAGTAAAGAAGAGTTTATAAAATCCCTTCCAGAAAGGGTCGACTTAAGCTCAGAGGAGTTTCTCAACCCAATATATAAGGCTACTGTTGAGGCGACTGAGGAAGCGATAATAAACGCCCTCTTCAAGGCTGAAACCATGATAGGCATAAATGGAAACATTTGCTATGAACTTCCACTAGAGGAAGTTGAAGAAATATTTGAAAAGTATGGAAGAAAATTAGGTAAATAGGAGGATATGGCGGCTCAGACGAAAACATTCCGCCTCCCTTCCTTTAGATTCATTCCTTTTAAAAAATATGTGGGAGAAGAACCTAATTCTCTATGAAAAAATATTAGTGATGGGAAGTTTCCCGGAAAACCGCATTACACGTAGAACTTTTGGAGATACATTGGGCTATTAACAAATATTATTTTGCTAATTTTCAGAAGTTTTCTTTGAACCCCGCCGCGGAAGGTGTTAATTTGGCCGAGCCCATAGGTAGAAAATCTATAAGGAAGACTTTAGAGAGCTTAAAGACCTACGTGAACCTTAAATCCGACCTCTTCAGGGTTGAGGAGAAGTGCTTCTTTAAGATGCTTGAGGAAGTGAGGAGGGAGATTGAGGAGGAGGATAAAAGCAAGAAGGAGATAGATTTCATAAGCACTGTTCTAGACTACAGTAATAGCGTAAGCGACCTTATAAGGGCCCTACTACTCTACATTGAGGCCCTAGAGGCCTACATATCTGAACTCGACGAAACATTCGACAGCCTCCTAGAGGACGCAAAGAAAACAGCTGAGCAACAGATGTGCGAGATTCAACGCGATAAGCCCGCATTCTACGGCTAGCGTTAAAGACTTTTGATAGAATCACCTCTTAGCCCAAATCCTTTTAAATAATTATTTTTATCCTTTTAGAATCAAAGTTTACTTATCTATCAGAGGGTGGTGTATATGTCGAAGCCTAGTAGCGTTAAGACGCCGATTATAATTGTGAACTTTAAGACTTATGCTGAATCGACCGGCAAGAACGCCATAAAGTTGGCTGAGATGGCTGAGAAGGCTAGCCTCGAAACTGGCGTATGTATATGCGTGGCGCCGCAGTTCGTTGACATAGCAGTAATAGCAAGCCGATTCAGCATACCAGTATTCTCCCAGCATATAGACCCCATAGGCTACGGTAGCTTCACAGGCCATGTGCTGCCAGAATCCGTTAAGGAAGCCGGCGCCGTCGGAACACTAATTAACCATTCGGAAAGGAGACTTAAGCTGGCTGATATAGACGCCGCCGTAACCAGGGCTCGTGAGGTTGGCTTAATATCCGTTGTGTGCACCAATAACACCCCTGTAAGCGCCTCAGCAGCAGCCCTTAAGCCAGATATGATAGCTGTTGAGCCGCCGGAGCTCATAGGCACAGGCATACCGGTCTCGAAGGCTAAGCCTGAGGTTGTTACAAGCACGGTTGAGGCGGTTAAGAGGATCAGCCCCGAGGTCATAGTTTTATGTGGGGCTGGGATAACCAATGGCGACGATGTGGCGGCGGCTATAAGGCTCGGCACAGAGGGGATTCTTGTGGCTAGCGGCGTGGTTAGAGCGAAGGATCCATATAAGGTTATGGTTGACTTCGCCGAAGCCGCCTTAAGGGCTAAGAGGTAAATCCTTCCTATGGGCTGAGCTGGCGCTGGGGCGAGTGCCGTTGAGGGTTGGGGTTGAATGCGCCCTCTGCCTATTCCAGAGGGGCTACTCTGAGGTACTTGAGGCCACAGAAGACCCAGAATTGAGGTTTAAGGCGTTAGCCAGCCTCCTCAAGATGCTCTCTGAGAACTTTCATAGAGACGCCATACCAGCCGTTCTCGGCACTATGCGTGAGAGGATAATTAAGCACGTAACCGGCAACCCAGACCCGTTAGCTGAAAGGAGAAGAATCTGCAATATGGAGGCCATGAGGCTCTTGCCCATAGCCGAGAGAATGATTTCCAGCGAAGTGGACTGCGAGGGAAGATTTAGGAGGGCTTGCCTATGCGCCATCACAGGAAACATCATGGAGTTCAATATTCCCGGGCACACATTCAACTTCAACGACCTGCATAAGCTCGTTTCCGAGGCTGAGCATGATCTAGCAATAGACGATATACCCAGAGCCTTCGAGGAAGCAAAGAGGTCTAGGCTAACCGTTTATTTGACAGATAATGCTGGCGAGATAGCCTTCGACACTCTGCTAATAAGGGAATTGAAGAACTTAGGGAATAGAGTTATCGTCGCCGTTAAGGGTGAAGCCGTCTCAAACGATGCGACAATAGAAGATGCTCTACAAGTTGGCTTAGATAAGGTAGCCGATAAAGTGATCACGACCGGAAGCGATATGATGGGGCTAATTCCATCAGAGTGCAGTCGAGAGTTTCTGGAAATATATGAGGCTGCAGACCTAGTCATAGCTAAGGGCATGGGAAACGCTGAAACCATAACCGAGATAAAGATTAAAGTCCCACACCTCCTACTACTTAGAACAAAGTGCTCGAACGTCGCCAGCTATTTTGGCGTTGAAAGAAATAAAAACATAGCAAAAATACTATATCCACGATAGATAAGAGAGATGTTAACAAAACTTAAACGCAGGGTTCAGGATCTAATTTCAACCGAAGCGAAACTTATGCACAGGGCCGGCCTTAAGCCAAATACTGTGAGCGCTATAGGCGTATCCCTAGGCCTAATTTCAGGAGCCCTATACTGGGCTGCAGGAGAAAACCTAGCTAACGCAAACATGTATAGAGTTTACATAATTTCAGCTGTAGCCCTATTAGCACTCTCAGGATTATGCGACGCCTTAGATGGGGCTCTGGCCAGGCTCTATGGCGAGACAACAGTGCTCGGAGGCTTCTTAGACTCCCTCCTCGACAGATACGTGGATTCAGCGGTTTTATGCGGGCTAATCTTAAGCGGCCTATGCGACCCCTTCTGGGGGCTACTAGCCCTAATAGGCTCATTGCTAACCAGCTATGCTAGGGCTAGGTCTGAGGCTGCCGATGTGCCGATGGAGACTGTGGGCATTATGGAGAGAGCCGAGAGGCTAATCGTGGTAATCGCTGCAAGCATAATAAGCGCCCTTCTGGCTGAAAAATCTGCTTTAAATATCAGCGTAATCTTCCTGGCGATAACATCAAACCTCACGGTCATTCAGAGGGCCCTCTACTTCCGCAGAAGGGTCTCCCAAAAACAATAGATATTAAAGCTATCGGCTATGGTTTAAGGGGCATCTTTATTTTCCGCTCTTCTCTAGCCCTCACCTTTACTAGGCCCCTGTAGACAGCGCACGAAATACAGTAGTATAGCGTCTCAGTCCGGCTAGATATGTATGCACCCTTCTGCCTAAGCTCCTTAGCTAAGACAGGGTCGACAAGCGAAATGCGGCGCGTAACCTTTTTAGCTTTATCTCGCGGAACAAGCTCACCGCATCCACTGCAGTGAACAACGTCGCCTCTACCCTTCTGGCCCTTTGAACGACCCCTATTCTTACGTTTATATGGCATGAGACAGCATCCCTTCAATTATTATATTGTGCTTAAGGTGATAAGATGCAGAATACCTTCTTATACCTTGCGCTTCCGAGAGCCCTTTAAGCTCAATCGATTGATTGCACATTTATTGACTCAGATTCCCATAAATGTACTAAGATGATCCATATGATACAATTTTGTTTATAGTTGAAAAGGTTTATATAGTAAGATTTTAATAATTTTCGTAAATTGCAGATTTTAAGAGATAATATGGGGAGAGGAGGTGGATGATGTGTCAGCTCAGCTTCCAAGGCTCCTTGTCTTCCTTGTAATAGGTTTAGTTATAGGTGCAGCCGCATCCTATGCCTATGTGAACTCAACCGTCAGCTCAACAATAAATGAACTCAACAGTAAAATTGCGCAGCTGCAGGACCAAATAAAACTGTTAAATCAGACCATAGAATATAGAATAGGCGTTACGCTGCCATTAACCGGCCACCTTCAGGACGTTGGCGGACAGTGGCGGACAGTCGTGGACATGGCCTTTGAGGACTTGAATAAAGAGATGCAGAAATATGGGATAAGGGTTAAGTTTACGCCGGTAATCTTAGATGATAAGACTGATGCCACCCAAGCGCTAGTAAATGTGCAAACATTCTATCAGGCCGGAATAAAGGTCGTGATTGGACCAGCGGCCAGCTCCCAAGTGAAGGCTGTGAAAAATTATGCTGATGACAATAAGATAGTCATCATATCGCCGTCCTCGACAGCTCCAACATTGGCTTTACCGGGAGACTTCATTTACAGAACTGTTGGATCGGATGCTGGCCAAGCGAAGGCCCTAGCAGCCCTTGTGAAGTCCCAGGGAGTGAGTAAGGTTATAGTTTTCCATAGGAACGATGAGTATGGTGTGGCATTTGAGAAGTTCTTTGAAGAGGAGTTTAAAGCGTTAGGCGGCACGTCAATAGGCATTCCATATGACACAACGCTAGAGGATTATGCCAGCGAAGTTGCGCAGTTAAGTGCGAGGGCGAGGCAGGAGGGTGTTGAGGGCATCGTCATAATAACTTTTGATACAGACGGCGTTAATATACTGAGCCACGCCAGTAAAGATCCATATTTAGCGACTCTCAAATGGTTCTCAAGCGAGGGAATACATGGAGCCAGAGGACTTTTAGAGGATCCGGTAGCATCATTCATTCAGAGGACAAATCTGCTTGGAACAAGGCCGCTCTTCAAGGAGAATCCGTTACTACATGATTTTGCAGCCCGATACAAAGCTATAAGGGGGCATGACCCGCCAGTCTTCTCAGCCAACCTCTACGACGCAATTATATTAGCTGGTTGGGCAATAGTTAGAGCTGGCACATATGATGGTGTAGCGATCAGTAAAGCGCTCGTTGAAGTTGCAAGGACCTACTATGGTGTATCAGGCTTAACTATGTTTGATGAAAATGGAGACAAATTATTCCAAGACTATTCGGTGTGGACGGTTAAACCAGTTGATGGAAAATACGAGTACGCTGACGTCGGAAGCTATTCTGGAGGGACAATAACTTTCGGCTAAAGTGAAAACGAAAGACAAATATAAGGTTTCCCTATTATTTTGAATTTTTTATGTGGATAATACGCTAACTTATTGGGGTACGATCCTGATTGGAGGTGCCAAGAGAACTAATAAATACAACATGGTATACGTGCCTGTATAGTTTAATGGCTGTTCCATTAACGCTAAGCTATAGAACGAGTAAGGTTCTAAATTTTGCTCACGGCATATATATAACCATCGGAGCCTATATTCCAGTCTTCATCAGTAGGGGTTTAGGAATAAGCGTATCTCCCATAATTGCCATCCTCTCCTCCTTTACTGCTGGCGCAATCCTAGCTATGGTAAGCCATCTAGCCGTATTCTCGCCACTCATCAAGAGGAAAGCTACACCAGTCACCTTAATGATAGCTTCAATGGGCTTATGGATCTTCATTAAATATGCGCTTTATGCTGCTCTCAGCATTTTACAAAGATCTTGGATGACACAACTAACATATACCAATCCAAACATTGATATCCCGTCCTCGATATCCTTCATGGGCATAGAAATAAACGCGAGACTTTTACTAACGATTCTGCTAGTGATCGTAGTCTTCACCCTCCTCACACTATTTTTGATGAAGACGAAAACTGGGATGGCTATAAGGGCTATTGCGGATAATCCCGAACTCGCCCAACTAACCGGCATATCTAGAGAAAAAACCCTGTTAATTGCATGGGCAATTTCAGGAGGAATAGCAGCCATAGGCGGCTTCGCCTGGTCTATATTCGCCTACGTTTCCCCAGAGACCGGGGATAACCTCATACTCCAAGTCTTCGCATGCTCCGTCATCGGGGGCTTGGTTAGCTTATCCATAACATTCATTGGGGCAATAATAATTTCATCAGCAGAAAATCTACTAATAATCCTACTTAACCGCTATTTCGGCGTAGAGTTAAGCTTCCGACCGTTCTTATCCTTTCTCATCCTACTCCTAACAATTTTAATTAGACCTCCAGCGGGAGCTGGAGGGGGGTTACCCTACAGATATAAAATCACCGGGTACATATCTAGACTCCTTCGTAGGAGGGAGGAAAATGTTTGACATAGTGAGCTTCCTAGTATCCTGGTTTCCAATATTTAGCATATATGCGATCCTAGCCCTATGCTTAAATATGGAAATCGGATATACTGGCATGGCGAATTTTGGACTTGTAGCCTTCTACGCCATAGGCGCCTTCGTTGCCGGCTACACTTCGATGACGATATTCCTATCTTTTTATGGCTATAACTACCCAATATATAGCCTAGACGCCATAATAACCATGGGGAAGATTGCTGGAAGAACACCGTGGCTAAATATATCTGTATTTATACTTTCACTTATCCTCGCTTTCTTAGTGGCTGGTTTAGCTGGATACCTAGTCTCATTCCCAACATTAAGGGTTGGGCCAGCCTTCTTAGGAATAACAATATTAAGCTTTGGTGAGATGCTTAGAGTCTTCATGAAGCATTTTCAGCCAACAGGCGGATCTTATGGTTTACTTGGAATACCACATCCATTCGCATGGGTCTCTGACCCACTAATCAAGAACCTTCTATTCGTAATTGTCACATTAGTTATTTTGATTTTAGTTTTCATTTACTTTGAACTTCTAGCTAACTCACCTTACGGTAGAGCTTTAAAGTCTATCCGGGAAGATGAGATTGCATCTTTATGTTTAGGTAAGCCTGTTCCACGCATTAAGGCTGAGCTGCTTTTCGTTGCCTCAGGAGTGAGCGGTATCGCCGGAGCACTCTACGTATTCTACCTTGGATCAGTTGCGCCAGACATGTTTGTTACAGCGGTTACATTTGAGGTTTGGAGCATGGTTATACTTGGTGGGAGAGGAAATAATATGGGAGCCATACTGGGCGCACTCATATTCTCTCTACTGAATAGAGCTACCGCAATCTTAAACTTCATCTTCTTAGATTTATTGATTGATCCAAATTACATAAGATGGATGATTACTGGAATCCTAATTATTATTGTATTAATGTATAGACCTAAAGGAATATTGGCTGAGAAAACTGTAAAGACTGATGCATGGAGAATATTTGGCGAGGCCCAGAGGGATTGGGACAGAATTACAGCCATGATCCAGGTGGCTAACAGATATCTTAAGAGAGCCTTTCACTGGCTTATTGGGAGGGAGACTAAATGACGAATCCCATATTAGAGGTTAGAAATGTAAGTAAAAGGTTTGGTGGAGTAGAGGCTCTCAGAGATGTAAGCCTAGAAGTTAAGAGGGGATCTATAACTGGGTTAATAGGTCCTAATGGAAGCGGAAAAAGCACACTTTTCAACGTTATAACCGGGTTCTATAAGCCTGATTCTGGCAGCGTTTACTTTGAAGGCAGACGAATAGATGGGTTAAACCCAAATGAAATATATAATATTGGGATAGCGAGGACTTTTCAAATTCCAAGGCTCTTTGGGTCGCTTACAACCCTAGAAAACATGATGTTAAGTCCGAGGGGACAGAAAGGTGAGAGCCTCTTAAGGGCACCCTTAAGAAAGGCATGGGTTAATGAGGAGCTGCAGATAGCCAATGAAGTTAAGAATTTACTAAAGGAATTTAACATGGATGGCGCCTATAGGATGGTTGCGTCAAGCCTTTCTGGAGGACATGTTAAGATGGTTGAGACTAGTAAAGGCATACTTGGGAGAGCGAAACTAATACTTTTAGATGAACCGACTGCGGGGGTACATTACGCTGTGGGAAGAAGTCTATTTGAGTATATATCTTATTTGAGGAAGACGGCTAACTTAACATTCTTTATCATTGAGCATAGAATAGACTTACTATTCGATTATGTGGATTACGTATATGTTCTACATATGGGTAGGCTCCTATCCCAAGGGACCCCAGAGGAAGTTGCCTCAGATCCAAAGGTAATAGAAGCCTATATTGGTGGTGCTTGAAGATGGCGCTCCTCGAATTAAATAATGTTTCGTCAGGATATGGAAAAATGGTCATTCTTGAGAAGATAGACATGTACATTGATAAGGGTGAAATAGTGTCTCTCCTAGGACCGAACGGCGCCGGCAAAACAACACTCCTAAACACAATATTCGGCTTAGCGGATATTTTTGAGGGTGATATAAAGTTTAATGGTGTAAGCCTTAAAGGTAAAAGTCCAGATAAGATTGCAGCCCTAGGAATAGGCTACTCACCCCAGCAGCAGAACATTTTCCCAAATTTCACAGTTGAGGAAAATCTACTGCTCGGCGCCTATCTTAGGAGGGATAAAGAGATAAAAAAGGATATTGAGGAGATATTTGAGATTTTTCCGGAGATAGAGAGGAGAAGACGTAATTTGGCTAAAACTCTCAGCGGTGGGGAGAGGCAGATGCTTGCAGTCGCCAGGGCACTTATGCTTAAACCGAAGCTCCTCTTATGCGATGAGCCTACTGCGGGGTTAGCGCCCAAAGCCGCAAGCCTACTAGCTAAGAAGATCAAGGAGATAAGGGAGCGTGGGACAACTATAATTATGGTTGAGCAGAATGCAAAGATAGCCTTAAGCATATCTGATAGAACCTATGTGCTTGCTGGGGGAAGAATTGTAGCCCATGATTCCTCAGCCAACTTCCTAATAAAGAAGGATTTTGAGAGTCTCTACTTTAAGTAGTCTTCAAAACCTTTTTCAACCCCTATAAGCTATCTTCATTTTATGCAAGGGACTCTTGTGAATACTGTTTCCGTTATAGTTGGTAGTTTAGTGGGGGTTTTTCTGCGTGGTAGATTCCCTGAAAGGGTTAAAGGGATTGTTTTTCAGGGTATAGGTCTTGTAACCCTTTTCATCGGCTTTCAGATGGCCTCGAAAACAAGCAATCTCATCATATTATTTTTCAGTATGCTTATAGGCGCCATCATAGGTGAGACTCTTAATATCGAGGGACATATTGAGGGATTTGGAAACTTCGTTAAATCGAAGATAAGTTCCAGAGAGGATAAGTTCATCGATGGCTTCATAACTGCTTTCTTAGTCTTCTGCATGGGCTCCATGACTATTGTTGGGTCAATAGAGGATGGCTTAAACGGCAACCCAAGCATTCTATACGCTAAATCTATGCTAGACGGCTTCGCATCCCTGTCGCTAGCATCCGCGTTAGGTTTGGGGGTTCTCTTCTCAGCCATACCGCTACTACTCTATCAGGGTGGAATAACGCTGCTCGCATCGCTCTCAAAAGCATTCTTCACAGAGGCAGTCATAAATGAGCTTAGCGCCTCCGGTGGAATCATCCTAATAGGCCTAGGGATAAACCTGCTTGAGATAAGGAAGATTAGGGTTGCAAACCTGCTGCCATCTCTAGCAATCTCAGCCGCCATAACATATCTACTGCCATATATGCATATTATTTAGACGAGGATTTAGAAATGTTTGACATAGTGACCATCGGGCACTTCGCAATAGACTTCATAGTGCCACCGGGAGGGGAAAAGCCTAAAAAGAGGTTAGGCGGACCGCCAACCTACGTATCGCTCTCAGCCCTGAAGCTCGGCTCATCAACCTCAATCATATCAAGGGTTGGGGGAGACTTTCCAGCAAGATATATTGAATGGCTTAGGAGTATGGGGGTGGACCTCTCCGGCCTAAAAATAGACAGAGGCTCTAAGACTACAAGCTTCCTGATAAAATACTATCCAAACGGTGGCAGAGACATGCTTCTTAGAGGGAGGGCCTCTCCGATATCGGTTGATGACATACCCCAATCGCTAAAGACCAGAGCGATTCACATATCGCCCATAGCTGGCGAGATCTCAGATGAAGTAATTAAGGCGTCAAGCACTATAACGCCCGTAGTGTCACTTGACCCGCAGGGTTTACTCAGACAATTCAGCAGCGATGGGAGGGTAAGCCTTAAGAGAGTAAACCGCTTAGATTTCCTGGGGCATGTCAAGATTTTTAAGTCATCTGAAAGGGAAATAAGGGTTCTAACTGGAGTAGACAACGTCGTTGAGGCTCTCAAAATGGTCAGGGATCGTGGTGTAGATATTGCTATGGCTACGATGGGGGATAGAGGCGCATTAATATCATTTAACAATAAGGTTTTTAGTGTGCCAGCAGCCAAGCCTAAAATTGTCGTGGATCCAACAGGCGCTGGAGACGCATTCATAGGAGCCTTCCTATCAGAATATATTGGTGGCGGAGAACCTCTATGGTGCGCATGTGTCGGGGCTGCGGCAGCATCATTCCTCGTGGAGAAGATCGGCCCCAGGGGCTTTAGGGGTAAGAGAGACGTTTATAGGAGAGCGATTGAAACATATAATGGGACAGTAAGGCTCACCTAAACCGTAAATTAAATCGATTGGCTTGAGGGGTTCCATATGGGTAAGGTTTCTAGGGGAGCAAAGTGCAGTGTTGAGGGTTGTGATAGGGATGCCGTCAGATCCCTAGACCCAGAGAAAGTTCATGCAGCCGGCTTAAAGATCAAGAGCGAAAGAAGAGCATTTTTATGCAAGGAGCATTACAAAGAGTATAAGAAAGCTACAAAGAAAGATAGAGTTGTTGAGAGGTGGAGGAAAATAGCCCTCTAACAGCCACAGAAAATTTATTTTAATAAAAGAGTTCAGTGTATAATTGTTGCTTCCACGGGGAGTTGACTCTTGAAGATACTTCAGCTCCACTCAAACTTCATAGAGTACCGCCCCATTGAGAAGGAGATTCCATCCGCTGAGGAGACTGAGGGGAGGAGCTACCGCCTAGAAGATCTAATAGTCCTATTCACCTGCGTGGAAAAGGGCGATAACATTGAGGTTGCCCGGAGAGCAATAGAGGAGGTTAAAGGGTTCCTTGAGAACATTAAGGTAAATCGAATATTGATCTATCCATACGCGCATCTAAGCTCCAATCTAGCACCCCCCTCAGAGGCCTTAAGAATACTTGAGGAGATGAGGGTTTACGCCAGCAGCCTGGGCATAGAAGCCTATAGGGCTCCATTTGGCTGGTGTAAGGAGTTCTCGATATCTGTTAAGGGTCACCCTTTAGCTGAGCAATTCAAGTCTATATCTCCAGGCGAGAGGGCTGAGGGGGGCGAGGTCGTATCTAAGGCCTTGGAGGCTGAGGAGAAGATAGTATCCCACTGGTTTATTATTAAGCCAGATGGAAGCATGATCCCGGTTGATGAATTCGACTTTTCTGGACATGAGAACCTGAAAAAATTCGCCGCCTACGAGATATCTAAGGTGAGGGCTGTCCAGCAAACCCCGCCGCATGTAACCTTAATGAGGAGGCTTGAGCTAGCGGACTATGAGGATGCAAGCGACCCGGGAAACTTCAGATGGTACCCGAAAGGAAACTTGATCAAGTCTCTTATAGAGGAGTTTGTAACCGAGAAGGTTACAGCTTACGGCGCCCTAAAGGTTGAAACGCCAATAATGTATGATATAAAGCACCCCGCATTGGCGAACTACCTACACAGATTCCCAGCACGCCAATACATCGTCAAATCTGAGGATAAGGAGCTCTTCCTAAGATTCAGCGCATGCTTCGGGCAGTTCCTAATGCTGAGCGATGCACAAATATCGTACAGACATCTGCCACTCAAAATATATGAGTTGACACACTACAGTTTCAGGAGGGAGAAGAGCGGCGAACTCGCCGGTTTGAGGAGACTTAGGGCATTCACGATGCCGGACTGCCACGCATTGTGCGCTGACATGGAGCAGGCGAAGGAGGAGGCTATTAAAAGGTTTAAGTTGAGCATGGAGACGCTTGAGGGTATAGGGTTGACTAGAGATGACTACGAGCTGGCGATAAGATTTACAAAGGACTTCTATGAGGAGAATAAGGACTTCATAGTTTCACTTGTCAAGATTTTCGGCAAGCCTGCCCTAGCCGAGATGTGGGATGAACGCTTCTTCTACTTCGTCCTTAAGTGGGAGTTCAACTTCGTCGATAATTTAGATAAGGCTTCAGCCCTATCAACCGACCAGATAGATATAGAGAATGCTGAAAGATATGGTATAACATACGTTGATGAGAAGGGTGAAAAGAAGTATCCACTGATACTGCACTGCTCTCCAAGCGGGGCTATAGAAAGAGATATATATGCGCTGCTGGAGAAGGCCTACAGAATCCAGAAGATGGGCGGAACACCAATGCTGCCAATCTGGCTCTCGCCCACGCAGGTTAGAGTAATACCGGTCAGCGAGAACTTTAATAGGGAGGCTGAAAAGATCGCTGAGGAGCTCATAAGACGAAATATTAGAGCAGACTGGGATGATAGGCCGCTAACAATGCAGAAAAAGATTAGGGAGGCCGAGATGGAGTGGATTCCATTTATAGTTGTCGTAGGCCAGGAGGAGATCTCAACTGGGAAACTCGCTGTAAGGGATAGGCGAATCAGAAGGGAGCAGAGAATAAGGAGGATGAGCCTAGAAGAACTCGTAAACGAGATAAAGAAAGAGACCGAAGGAAAACCGTTTAAGCCACTAACCCTCCCAATAGCCCTCTCAAAGAGACCACGCTTCTATGGATAAAATAGACATCAACTCACCAGTTAACCTACTAACATATCTGGTTAACTGGTCAACCTCAAGCCTAAACCACTCATAAAGAAGGCTCCTCACATTTACGCCAACGCTAGAACCCGCTATGCTAATAGCAGTGCTAGGGAACATATATAAAATTCTTTAAGTACAATTAATTACTCTTTCATTATATTATGTGGCTGTAGGGGGTGGCCATGCTGCGAGATGAAAATATTCTAGTATATATTGATGGAAAATTTTATCCAAAAGAAGAGGCTAAAATATCAGTCTTTGACCATGGCTTCCTATATGGAGATGGTGTTTTTGAGGGTATACGCGCCTATGATGGCATAGTGTTTAAGCTGCGGGAGCATATAGACCGCCTATACAGCTCGGCACACGCAATAATGCTAAACATACCGTTAACTAGGGAGGAGATGATTGAAGCCGTCCTCGAAACTTTGAGGAGGAATAATCTTAGGGACGCTTACATACGGCTTGTGGTGACGAGGGGTGTTGGGGATCTGGGCTTAGACCCAAGAAAATGCTCTAAACCATCGGTTATAATCATAGCCGTGCCAATGCTTAAACTCTACGATGAGGAGAAGCGGAGGAAGGGTATAAGCGCAATAATCTCGTGGATTAGGAGAGACCCTGTGGACGCAACGTCGCATGAGATAAAATCCCTAAACTATCTGAATAGCATTCTAGCCAAGATAGAAGCCAATAATGTTGGAGCTGATGAAGCAATAATTCTAGATACCAACGGATACATTTGTGAGGCGACTGGCGAAAACATCTTCATAGTCAAGGATGGTAAACTCTACACGCCACCAAGATCCAGCGGAGCCCTGCCCGGCATAACCGCCAGCGTAGTTAAAAAGATAGCTGCGAAACTCGGATACGAGGTTATTGAACGCAACATAACCGTCACCGAACTATACAATGCGGATGAAGCCTTCCTGACGGGAACCGGTGCGGAAATAATGCCCATAAGGGAGGTTAATGGGCGGAGAATAGGCGATGGCAGAATGGGGCCTATAACTGAGAGAATCCTTGAGGAGTTTATGAAGGTTGTACGCGACTCGAATGAGGGCATATCAATATACTGATAGCCGGAGAACTATGTTTCAGGGTGGAGATCTGGAAAATTCGGGAGATTACCCTTAAAGTCTTGGGATGGTTCAGGCACAATAAAATCTATGTTGCATCTTGGCAGTGAGGTTAAACAAGAACAACTTTCTTAACTTGTGGAACCCTTGCCTTCAAATATCTCTCAACGCCGAATTGCAGGGTCATCATGGAGAATGGGCATGTAGCACATGCACCCTTAAGCCTAACCTTCACCACTCCATCCTCGGTTACGTCGATGAGCTCTATGTCCCCTCCATCAGCCCTTATGCTCGGCTGAATCTCTTTTATGACCTTCTCAACTTCAGCTTTCAATCTCAACCCTCCTATAACATGGTTATAGTTTCCTTCACACATATAAACTTTCCTAAATGTTGTGGTTAACACTTATAAGACTTTGAGATTATGGATGTGCTGGAGGCGGGCGATGGTGTCTGGGAGAGAGATAGTTTTCTGGAAGATGCATGGCTTGGGAAACGATTATATCCTAATCGATAATAGGGATGGTAAGCTATGTGAGGAGGTTCTAAGCCCGCTAGCTAAAAAGCTATGTAAGAGGAGGTTTTCCGTTGGGGCCGATGGGCTCCTCTTAGTATATGATTCCACGGTGGCGGATGTTAGGATGAGAATATTTAACGCTGATGGAAGCGAGGCTGAGATGTGCGGTAATGGAATAAGGTGCCTAGCAAAATACTGCTACGAAAACGGCATAGTCAGTAGAAGCGCCATTAACATTGAAACCCTAGCCGGCGTAAAGACCGTCTGGCTTAGCATAGATAAGGGCAGAGTTAAAGCCGCAACGGTTGACATGGGAAAGCCAGAGTTTGAGAGGAGCAGCATACCGGTAACTGGCGAGGGAGAATTCATAAACGAGGAGCTCAAAGTTGACGGGGAGGTTTTCAGGGCAACATGCCTATCAGTCGGGAACCCTCACTGCGTAATCTTCGTTGAGAATATAGATAGCTTCCCAGTAGAGTATTATGGGCCTAGAATCGAGAATAGCCCCATATTCCCTAAGAGAATAAATGTTGAGTTCGTCCAAGTCGTCGGGCGGGATTTGATCAGGGTGAGGGTTTGGGAGAGGGGTGTTGGTGAGACGCTGGCATGCGGCACAGGGGCATGCGCAAGCGTGGTCGCTGGAAACGTGCTTGGCTTAATTGGCCGTGAGTGCCGTGTTCAGCTTCTAGGCGGAGAGCTGAGCGTGAAATATGATGAGGATGGTAGGATTTTTATGTCCGGTCCGGCTGAAACAGTTTATAGAGGGGTTATTAATCTGGAGGGTTTAATTTGAGGTTTCAGCTGGCTGAAAGGGTTAAGAGGCTTCCACCATACCTATTTGCTGAACTCGAGAAGATTATTGACGAGAAGAGGAGACAGGGAGTCGACTTAATATCGCTGAGCATCGGCGACCCAGATCTCCCGCCGCCACCCTTCGTCCTAGAAGCCCTTAGAGAAGAGAGCTCAAACCCTAAAAACCATAATTACTCGTTTAGTCAGGGTGAACCATACTTTAGAGAGGCTGTCGCAGAGTGGTATAAGAAGCGCTTCAAAGTCGACCTAGATCCCAAGAGGGAGGTTATAGCGCTCATAGGATCAAAGGAGGGCATAGCAAACTTCTCAAGAGCTTTCGTAAACCCGGGCGATAGGGTTCTCGTACCAGACCCGGCCTACCCTGTCTATGCGAATGGGAGTACGCTGCTGAGCGACGGCATACCAGTTCCAATGCCACTACTTGAGGAGAACGACTTTAAACCCGATATAGATTCGCTCGACCTAAGAGGCATAAAAATGATGTTTCTGAATTACCCAAATAACCCAACTGGGAGCGTTGTAACCAAAGACGACCTTAAAGCCATAGTTGACATAGCCCGAGAAAAGAACGTGATTGTATGCTATGATAACGCTTACTCTGAGATAACCTTCGACGGCTATAGGGCGCCGAGCATACTTGAGGTTAATGGGGCCATGGAAGTCGCCATAGAGTTCCACTCATGCTCAAAGACATTTAATATGACTGGTGACAGGATAGGTTTTGCCGTTGGGAACAGCGAGCTGATAGATGGGCTTACTAAGGTTAAGTCCCAAATAGATTCTGGGCCGCCAGTTTACATACAGAAGGTTGCGGCGAAGGCGCTACAGAGCTATGTTAATGGAGAGCCGCCAGAGTACTTGAAGTGGGTAAATAATGTCTACGCTGAGAGGAGAGACGTGCTCCTAAAGGGATTGAGAGCTGTTGGACTTAAGGCCAAGAAGCCCTTAGCAACATTCTATGTTTGGGCGAAGTGTGGTGGGAGCTCCATGGAGCTCGCATCAAAGCTTCTAGAAGCAGGCGTAATAGTCACGCCGGGAATAGGATTTGGAAAATATGGAGAAGGATATATAAGATTTTCAATAACGCAGCCAAAAGAGCGTATAGAAGAGGCTTGCGAGAGAATGATGAGGGCGCTCCTATAAATGCTACATAATCTTCATCGTTGTTTTTCCATAGATTTTTCTGGAGCATCTGGAAACTTTTAATCCACAGTCATCTCCCCTACCCCCTTAAATAGGAAAGTGACGTTAAAAATCGTTGCAGCCTATAAGTCATAATTTTTAAGAGAATATACAGCCAATATTAACTATCGGTGTGTTTTTATGGGAAGTTTAAGGATGGGTTTATCTAAGGTTACAATCACTCCACCCATAGGCGTACGTTTAAGCGGATATGCTGACAGAATTCAGCCATCAATCGGCATTCTCGACGACTTATATGCTAGAGCCCTTGTTATCGATGATGGTGAAGAGAGGGCGGCTATAGTGATATGCGACCTTCTAGGACTTACTAATAGCCTAGTGAAAGATATACGAAGCAGAGTGAGGGAGCTCACGGGGATAGAAGATGAAAATATTATGGTGACGGCAACGCACACACACTGCGGTCCTGACCTAAGATTTGCCGGCGAAGCATATATAGAGAGCCTGAAGAGCCAAGTTGCTGGAGCAGTGTATGCGGCATGCAACAACATGCGTGAGGTTAGAATAGGAGTGGGTAGAGGAGAATGCTTTGTTGGATGTAACCGAAGAAACCCAAAGAGCCCCTATGGCCCATATTACCTATACTCTTGGCCTGAGGGGCCGATGGATCCAACAGTCCTAGTCTTAAGGATTGAAGATCTATCGGGCAGAATCCTAGGCATATTAATTAATTATTCCTGCCATCCAGTCACCTTAGGCCCCAGAGAGCTTAGAATCTCTCGGGATTATCCAGGGTATGCCCTTGAAGTTTTAGAGAAGATTTTCGGCAGAGATATTGTTGCCATCTTTATGAATGGATTTTGCGGAAACATAAACCCAAACTGGATATGGGATAAGCCAGAGCTGTCACCGCCTCCTCCTAGATCATTCCCCGAAAGTCTCGAAGAGCGCTTGAAGGAAACAAGACGGCTTGGACATATTCTCGGGGCGGAAGCTTTGAAGGTTGCTGAATCTATAACCAATTTTATATCCGAGACAAGGCTAAAGGTTAAGCGAAAGGAACTGTCGCTCCCTGTGAGAAAGGATATACCAGAGAGGATGCTCAAGTTTATTAGGGAATCTAAACCAAACCAACTAAACTATGAGCGTTACCAGAAGATTTTGAAGGGTGAAGACATACTCACCGAGGTTCAAGCCATCGCCATAAACGATATCGCTATAGTGGGATGCCCAGGAGAGGTTTTTGTAGAGTTCCAGCTAGAGATCAGAAGAAGATCGCCGTATAAATACACTTTCTTAAGCGAGCTGGCAAACGACTCTATTGGCTACCTCCCCGTAGCTAGCGCTTATGATGAAGGAGGATATGAGCCGACCGCAACAGTCCTGGCTCGAGAAGCTGGCGAAAAGCTCACAAAAGCAGCGATAGAACTTTTAATGGAGATCTCGCATAATCCTTCGTAGAGGCTAATCAACCCTTACACAAAAGACTTGTAGCCTAAAAATATTTTAGCATTACATCATTAAAAGACTATTTTGTGATCTAAAATGAAGATATTCATCATGACCGATCTTGAGGGAGCTTCTGGAGTTGCCGGAAATTGGCAAGATATAGATTTTGGCGGTAAAGATTATGAGGCTGCCAGAAGGCTCTTAACCGGTGATGTTAATGCTGCTATCGAGGGCGCCTTTGACGCCGGCGCAAGCGAAGTTGTCGTCTTAGACGGTCATGGGGCTGCGCTGACGATACTAATAGATGATCTTGATCCGAGAGCCCAACTCATAAGGGGTAGGAGAATTCTTGAGCTTGAGGGCTTGGACAGCAGCTTCAACCTAATGTTCGCTATAGGCGCCCACTCAATGGCTGGGACTCCAGATGGTCTTCTCACACATACGCTGTCCCATACATCCATAGATAACATCTGGCTGAACAACGCTCCAGTTGGGGAGATAGGTCTATGGGCTGCTTTAGCCGGAGACTATGATGTTCCTTTGGGCTTAGTGACCGGCGACTATGCGGCGGTACGTGAGGCGGAGAACCTCCTAAAAAACGTTTGCACCGTCGCCGTTAAAAAGGCTACAAGCAGATTTGCGGCAAGGTGCTTACACCCAAAGGTCTCCCAGAAATTAATTAGGGAGGCTGCGGCAATAGCTGTTAAAAGGGCGGGCGAATTCAAGCCATTTAAACCCGAAAAGCCAATTGAGCTTAAGGTGGAATTCCATGATAGCGAAAGAGCTGAGAGAGTTTCTAAGAGGAGCGGGGTCTTAAGGCTGGATGGTAGGACCGTTGCGGCCAAAGGCATGACTATGCATGAAGTCTACTCGCTACTATTAGGCTGACCAGTAAATTAGCAGCTACCTCCATTAACTAAATCGAGTAGACTATAGGCTAGGGGCGACTTTAATTGAAGTAGCGACTTCCCGAGAAGCCTTACCTTCAGTATTTATTTGCACTGCCCTTCCTATAATGGAAAGCTTGTCCTGTATAAGAGACATAGTGTACCTCACTATATATGGGAGAGCTATGCCAACTGCAACTCCATGCGGAACTTTATATTGCGCTGAGAATGCGTAAGCTACTCCATGACCAAGCACTATGCCCAGCATTACACCCTAAGGCCTTCGCCTCCAAACCTATCTCCTGCACGGCGTTCAACCCAAAAACTATCTTTTTAACGGAGAGAAAATGCATCAAACCTAACATATCTCAAGTCTCCAACAGAATAGCATTGTCCATCAAAATTTTATTAGAAATAGCCTTTAATCTTTTGAGGGGAAACGCGGTGGTAATAGAGGTTATTGGGCATAGGGGAGCTGCGGGACTGGAGCCCGAGAACACTTTAAGGTCTATTCGAAGGGCTATTGAAATTGGTGTTGATAGGGTTGAAATCGATGTCCGTGTTACTAAAGATGGTAGGCTTGTTGTGATCCACGACGAGACAGTAGACAGAACAACGAATGGACATGGGTATGTTAGAGACATGACGTTTGAGGAGATAAGAAAGCTTGACGCTGGAAAAGGAGAGAAAGTACCGACCCTAGAGGAGGCCCTTAACCTTACTAGAGGAAAAGTTATTCTGCAAATCGAACTCAAAGTCGCAGAGGCAACTGAGCCTACAATCGAGTTAATTGAAGAGAATGGAGCTGAAAGAGAAGTCGTCATAACCTCATTTATACACAGCTTACTCAAGAAGGTGCGTTACCTTAACCCCGCTATAAGAACCGGGGCCCTATTTTTTGACGTCCAAGAAGATATCTTTGAGAGGACTATTAGTGCTTGCGCTGAGGCCATTCACATATATTATCGGAACATTACGCCCAAACTTGTGGAGAATGCGCATAAGAGGGGATTAAAGGTGGTGGCATGGAATCCAGATGAGGTGGGTGATATGAAGAGAATAATAAGCTTGGGTGTTGACGCAATAGGCTCGAATAGACCGGACATACTCATAAACCTCTTGAGAGAGATGGGCATGAGGTAAGAACTGCGCATTTAAGATTTAATAGAGGGCGATCGCGTTTAGTCAGCCCACAGTAAAGCCATTAGCCTGTAAGCTATCCCGCCAAGAGCTATGGCAAAAGCTATCTCAAAGACGGTTATAAGCAAAGCCTTTTTCCAGCCAATCTCCCTTATTAGAGCGGCTATTGTTGAGACGCATGGTATGTAAAACATGGTAACTATCGTGAAGACAACAATTTGAGTTGGGCCGAAACCCGGTATATTCTCGAAGTCTGACGTCCCCAAAAGCGCTGCAAGCATTATGAGCGTGAGCTCCTTCCTTAAAACCCCAAATATTAACGCTATTCCTACTACTGGTGGGAGGCCAAGCCATACGACCGTTATGGGACTTAACGCAAGCGCAATCGGCTCAAGTAAGCCTGAGACCTCCATGAATTTTATCGTAAAACTCCCGAAAATTATCAGCGGGAAGGCTATCTTTATGAACTCAAGCAGCCTAAACCACGTTTGGTTTAGAATAGTCTTTATGTGAGGTATTCTATAGTCGTGTATCTCCATGATTAGCGCTGCAGGCTCACCCGGCAAAACATTAAAGGCTAGCCTTCCAAGGGCGAGTATCACAAACAGGTCGAAGATGTATAACATGATTGCCCACCAGACGCCTAAATATCTGCCGACCAAGCCGAGTATTATCACTGTGCGGGCGGCACATGGCACAAGCGTGGTAACGAAGACTGCGATCAGCCTCTCCCTCTCAGTCTCCATTATTCTGCACCCCAAGCAGGCTGGAACATTACAGCCGTACCCCAAGATTAGCGGTATAAAGGCTTTACCATGGAGCCCCATTTTATGCATGATGCTATCCATTAGGAAAGCAACCCTACTTAAGTATCCTGAATCCTCCAAGGCGTACAGGATTATATAGAATGGTGCAATGTACGGCAGCGCTATAGTGACGCCCGCAATAACTCCCTCAATAACACCCCAAATCAGCCTGCTAACGATCCCAGCGCCCAAGAGGACATAAAGGTCTTTTTCCAGGATATAGAAAAGATCGTTTAGAAATTCTGAGATGTACCCTCCGATGAGGAAGACTGAGAAGAATATTGATAGCAACAGGGTTACCATAATAATATATCCTGCAACTTTATGAGTTGTAAGGTTATGTAGGAGCTCCTCAAACCTCGGCTTCACTGGAGGAACAATCCTCTGCACTTCCCTGGCTATCCGGCCAGCTATCTCATGCCTCTCAGCCGCTATAACAGTCGGGCATGGGTGCCCATGGATCTCCTCAATCTCCCTAGAAAACTTCCTGGCAGCCTCAGTGATATATGGGTTTATTTTAGCCACCTCCCTCTCAACATCCTCATCGCCCTCAAGAAGCCTAATGGCCACATATCTGGGCGGATAGCGAAACCCGGTTAACTCGATCATTTTGGCGAGCTCGGCTATCTTCTCCTCAACCTCCCTTCCGAAAGGTATTATGGCGGCTCTGCCTTGGCGCCTCCTTTCGGCGACCTCAACAGCCCTCTCCAGTAGCTTAAAGATGCCTACACCCTTCACGGCTACTGTGGGAACGACGGGTACGCCTAGAATCTTCTCCAGCTTATTCACATCGATCTCAATGCCCTTCTTCCTAGCCATATCCATTTGGTTTAGGGCTAAGACCATTGGAACTTCCATCTCCATAAGCTGTAATGTGAAGTAGAGATTTCGCTCAAGGATCGATGCATCTACAACATTTATCACAACGTCCGGCTTCTCGTTAATAATATACTCTCTAGTGACCTGCTCTTCAATAGAGTATGCTGAGAGAGAGTATATTCCGGGGAGATCTATGACATCTATTGTATAGCCCTTAAAGTGCAGCGTTCCCTCAGCCCTCTCCACTGTTTTCCCAGGCCAATTACCTATGTGCTGATGTAGGCCCGTCAAGTGATTAAATATTACAGATTTACCAACGTTCGCATTCCCCGCCAGAGCTATGCGAAGTACCTTCTCACCCATCCCTCTCAACCTCAACCAATACCCTCTCAGCCACACCTCTACCAAGCGCAAGCCTAGAACCCTTCACAATAACCTCTAGCGGGCCGTGTAGTGGAGCCGACTTCACAACAGTAATCTTCGCCCCAGGCGTTATGCCCATATCAATAAGTCTCCTCTCAAAGCCCCTCCCCCTCCTTACGCCAGGCCCGCCATCTATAGAGACCACTGTTGCAGTTTCACCCTCTCTAAGCGCCGTTAGAGGAATCACCACTCTACCCATAAGAGCCACCACCCAGCCTTTTGACGTGCACGACGGACGCTATCCTCGAGCTCATAACTTGAAGATTTTCCCCAACCATCAGCGTTAAAGAGTCATCTATAGGGTTTTTACGCAAAACCTTCACTACAACGCCTGGAAGGAGACCTATTTCGCTCAGATATTTGAGTAAATCTCTATGCTCCTCCACTATCTTTGCTATTGCGCCCTCGACGCCAATATCTAGGTCCGTAAGTGGGACAGCCTCTCCCTCATCGGTGGAAAACCCAAAATCTGTCGGAATAGGGTTTCCATGGGGGCATGTCCTAGGATGCTTTAACGCCCTCTCCAGCGGGCCAATCACCTCGTCTGCTAAGCCATGCTCAAGCTTACAGGCTAAGTCATGTGCCTCCTCCCACTCTATGCTAAGGATATTTACAAGCAGGCACTCCGCAAGCCTATGCTTCCTCAAGACTCGGAGAGCTATTTTCCTCCCTTTACTCGTCAGCTTAACGCCGCGGTATGGCTGGTGAGTAACAAACCCATTTCTCTCAAGCCACTCGATAGTATTTGTGACGGTGCCTGGGGCTACGCCCATCACCCTGACAATATCCCCAGTCCTAGCGACACCATGCTTCTCCTCAAGCCTATAGATGCACTCAAGATACTCTTCAATTACTGGAGTGACTTCCTCTGCTGTGAGGGGCATTATACGAGCACCAAAAAACAAATTTACGATAACTCGTATTTTAACCTTCCCACTATCAAACAATAAGATAATAGCCTCTTCAAGGATGGGCCTGTCTTCAGCCTCATAGGTCGTTTTCTTCATAAATAGAGCGAAAGGTAAAGAATTAATTGTAGTGAGGGCTGCGTGAGTAGATCATGGAGATAAGACTTGAGATCCTTATGCTTGGCTTAATTCAAGGTTTAACAGAGTGGCTACCGATCTCAAGTAGTGGGCATTTAAGAGTACTCGAGATTCTTTTTGGACTTAAACCTCTACCTTTCTTCGAAATAATGCTCCACATGGCTACACTAATAATTACCCTTCTCTACTTCAGAGCCGAGGTTTACAAAATTTTGGTGGCTTTAATTAGGCTCAACTTTAAGTCTGAGGAGGGTGCCCTAATACCGAGACTCTTAACTGGTCTGGCCTCATCAGCTACTGTAGGCCTACTCACAACAATTCTTATCAACGATATTTTCTATAGAATTGCGCCGCTCGGAGCAGCCTTCCTATTTTCCGGCTTATTAATTTATGCTTCAAAAAGGGGGAAGTGTATCAAGGAGTATGTGGATTATAGGTCGGCTGCAATAATTGGCGTAATGCAGGGTTTATCAATAATCCCAGGTTTATCGAGAAGCGGCCTAACTATATCTGTGGCACTTATGCTTGGCATAAAGCGAGAAGTGGCATTTAAATTCTCATTCCTATTATCGATCCCAGCGATACTTGGAGCAATAATATTAATGATTTTGTTTCAAGCCGATCTCCCTATTGACGGCAGCCTTGAATTAACTAACATATTTGCCAGCTGCCTTACGGCGGGCGTCGTAGGATATTTCTCCCTAAAATTTCTCTATAGGTTTCTCCAAAAATTCCATCTATTTTCACTATACCTACTCCCATTAGGTTTGCTTCTAATTCTAGTCGATATAATGTTGGGATAAAATAGTTCAGCTGTGATATGATTTAGGCGGAGGGGGAAGCTCGTCTGGGAACAACAAACCACACAACACACCACACTAACACATGTTCCGCTCGAGCTTCCCCCTCCGTAGAGAATTAAAATTTTGGTTGAATAAAAACTTTACCCTCTAAATTTTTGATAGAAGCCGATATAAATCTAGCTTTATTTTCCAGAAAAATCTCTTGTCTCGGGGTATTTCTCCCTTATCTTTTCATCCACTATCTTAGCTATAAGTCCACTCGACACTAGAACGTACTTAGCCTGAATTATCTCAGCCATATCCGCCATTCTCTGGTCTTGAGTTACAAGTATAAAATCGTTCTTCTTAGCATACAAAACTATGTCCCTATCTTTAGCCCCTTGAAGTCCCACCTCACTTACAGTTATGGCTTCCCACCCAAAAAGCTCGAAGTACTCCTTTAACCCAGAGTACATTTCATCCAATAAAATCTTCTTCAATCTCCATCATCTCCACTAGAAATTTTACGCATCTGATCAATAAAATGCTTAGTCGAAGTATCTTATTTTTGGCAGTACTTTTTCCATAAAAATTGGATTTCTATAGAATTTTTTAACTTGTTTTCTTATCTAATTTTTTTGATAAATAAATTTAAGTTTCTATACGCCCTATTTTCTTTTAGTAATCTTCACCCCGAAATTTCACTACGTGCCTTCACGATCTCACCTTGTTAAGAGGTGCTTGAGTCTTGAAGTATGTTAGGAAGAGGGATGGCAAGCTAGAACCGTTCGACCAAGAACGTATAACTAACGCCATATGGAAGGCAAGTAAGGCTGTTGGCGAGAAAGATAGGAGCCTAGCTGAGCGCCTAAGTGATAAAGTTGTCGAGGAGCTTAGAAAGCGTTTCGGCGATGATGGCGTACCGACTGTTGAGGAGATTCAGGATATTGTGGAGAAGGTTCTCATTGAGAATGGTCATGTCAAGATGGCTAAGGCTTATATCTTATATCGGAAGCAGCATCAGGATTTAAGGGAACTGGCCGAGATATTAAGCTCCACGGATCTAGTTGAGCAGTACCTCAATTTAGAGGACTGGTATGTCCGCGAGAACTCGAACATGAGCTTCTCGCTGCAGGGCTTGAATAATTATTTAACGACTAAGGTCATTGAACGCTACTGGACTAATAGAATATATCCACCGAACATCGCTGAAGCTCACCATTCAGGCGACATACACATCCACGACTTAGGGGTTCTAGGCCCATATTGTGTTGGATGGGACTTAAGAGAACTTCTGCTATCAGGGTTTGGCGGCGTCTACGGGAAGATTGAAAGTAAGCCGGCGAGACACTTCAGAACTGCTCTAGGCCAGGTAGTAAACTTCTTCTATACATTGCAGGGTGAGGCTGCAGGTGCACAAGCATTTAGCAATTTTGACACATTTTTAGCTCCCTTTATACGCTATGACGGCTTAGACTATAGGGAGGTTAAGCAAGCTCTACAAGAATTCGTGTTTAACATTAATGTTCCGACTAGGGTCGGCTTCCAGACACCATTCACTAACATAACGCTCGACCTGAAGGTTCCCACGTTCATGATGGATGAGCCGGTTGTTTATGGTGGCAGGGTGACCGATGATACTTATGGTGAGATGCAGGATGAAGTGGATATGTTAAATATGGCTTTCGCTGAGGTTATGACTGAGGGTGACGCTAAGGGAAGAATATTTACTTTTCCAATCCCAACCTATAATATAACCAAGGATTTTGATTGGGACTCTCCAGTCTCACAGAAGATCTTTGAGCTGACAGCCAAGTATGGCGTGCCATACTTCTCAAACTTCGTAAATAGTGACATGAGGCCGGAGGACGTCCGCTCAATGTGCTGCCGCTTAAGAATAGATAATAGAGAGCTGCGTAAGCGTGGCGGAGGCTTCTTCGGCGCTAACCCGCTTACAGGTTCAATCGGGGTTGTGACAATAAATCTGCCGAGGATAGGGTATCTGACAAAGGATGAGGATAGGTTCTTCGAGAGGCTTGGCGAACTCATGGATCTAGCCAAAGATAGCTTGGAGATAAAGCGCAAGGTTTTGGAGAGGTTTACTGAGAAGGGGCTGTACCCCTACTCTAAATACTACCTGCGATATGTTAAGGAGACTTATGGCAAATATTGGAAGAACCACTTCTCAACGATAGGCATAGTAGGGATGAATGAAGCATTACTAAACATGTTTGGCTTCGGAATCGAGACTAAAGAGGGATTAGATTTCGCTATTAAAACCCTGCTATTCATGCGAGAGAGGCTCCTAGAATATCAGGAGGAGACCGGCAACCTCTATAATCTTGAAGCAACTCCCGCTGAGGGGGCATCTTATAGGCTGGCCCGAATAGATAAGAGGAAGTATCCGGACATAATAGTTGCCAACGAGAAGTATCTTTCTAAAGGCGCCGAGCCATTCTACACGAACTCAACCCATCTGCCAGTCGATTATACTGGGGATCTCTTTGAAGCCCTTGAACACCAAGATAAACTTCAGCCACTATATACTGGCGGAACAGTCTTCCACGTCTTCCTTGGAGAGAGGATTTACTCATGGACTGCCGCAGCAGCCCTCGTTAAAAAGATATCCCACAGTTACCGAATACCCTACTTCACTCTAACACCAACGTTCAGCATATGCCCAACACATGGATATATAAGCGGAGAGCACAAAACCTGCCCTAAGTGTAACGCAAAATGCGAGGTTTACTCGAGGGTTGTAGGCTACTTTAGGCCAGTAGATCAATGGAACGATGGGAAGCAGTCAGAATTCAAGATTAGGCGCACGTTTGATAAAGCCATTCTCATGGCAGCTCCAGGAATCTTGGCATAAAATTCAAGTGATACTTTTGGGAAGATTGAGACATGAAGTTTAGCGGGATCCAGAAGACTAGCCTAATAGACTTTCCAGGGAAGATATCCAGTATTCTTTTTACGCCAGGCTGTAACCTACGCTGCCCATACTGCCAAAACTGGAGGATTATTGTCGACCCCCAGGGACCATTTTTATCTGAGGATGAGGCCCTATCAATATTGGAGTCGAGAAAGAAGTATATCGATGCCGTCGTCATAACTGGTGGAGAGCCACTAATCCATAGTGACGCACCATCATTTATCAGAAGGCTTAAAGAGAAGGGCTTCTCTGTTAAGCTTGATACAAACGGCTTCTTCCCAGACTTACTGGAGCAATGCCTAAACTATGTAGACTATGTTGCTGTAGATGTTAAGACCTCGCCGGAGAAATATTGTATGCTTGGAGCCAGGGACGTAAGCAGCCTCCTGAGAACAATAGATATTCTCAAGAAAAGCAATGTTGATTACGAGTTTAGAAATACCGTCGTCCCCGGCATAGTTGAGGAGGAAGATATATTGAAGATTGGTGAGCTCGTGAAGGGAGCTAGACGCTTCGCCTTCCAGCAATTCGTTCCGGAAAATGCGTTCGATGAGAAGTTTAGGGCGCTTCAACCATACCCAATTGAAACAATAAAGATTTTCTCTGAGATAATGAGGAAGTATGTTAATGAGGTGATTTTAAGAGTCTAATCTAGTATACGTTACCCTCATTTCTTCCCCATTAGGTATGCGTGTATTGACTTGGCAGCCTTCTTCCCAGCGCCCATAGCGCTTATAACTGTCGCCTCGCCGGTAACTATGTCGCCTCCAGCATACACGCCTTCAATACTTGTCCTCATATTCTCATCAACGATTATCGTCCCGTCCTTAGCAACGTTAAGTCCAGGGGTGGTTTGCTGAATTAATGGATTCGGTCTCCTGCCAATAGCGACTATCACAGTATCTATATCCATTAGGAAGTTTGAGCCTTCTATTGGGACTGGTCTACGCCTGCCAGTCTCATCGGGTTCAGAGAGCCTCATGCGTATGCACTCCATTCTCCTAACCCATCCCCTTTCATCGCCATGATATGCAACTGGCAAGGTTAGGAAGTCGAATATTACGCCTTCTTCCTCAGCGTTCTCAACCTCCTCCATCCTAGCAGGCATCTCAGCCCTAGACCGCCTATAAACTATATGAACCTCCTTCGCCCCAAGCCTTATGGCGCATCTAGAAGCATCCATCGCAACATTCCCTGCTCCAATAACCGCCACTCTATCCCCAACCTTTATCGGAGTATCCCACTCAGGGAATAAGTAGGCTTTCATTAGGTTAACGCGTATAAGGAACTCGTTTGCACTATATATTCCGCAGAGGTTCTCGCCAGGTATCCCCATGAACATCGGCGGTCCAGCTCCAGTTCCAATAAATATTGCATCAAAGCCCTCATCCTTAAGAAGCTCCTGGACAGTATAAAGCCTACCAATCAACGCGTCAGTCTTTATGGTGACGCCGAGCCTCTTAATATAATCGACCTCGGCTTGAACTATGCGTTTAGGAAGCCTAAACTCCGGTATGCCGTACATTAGGACGCCTCCAGGCTCGTGGAGGGCCTCAAAGACGACGACCTCATGTCCTAGTTTAGCTAAGTCTGCTGCAACGGTTAATCCAGCCGGTCCAGCGCCCACTACGGCTACACGCTTACCAGTGCATGGTGGTATCTCAGGTATCTCAACGCCATGCTTGAGCTCCCAGTCTGCGAGAAACCTTTCAAGCCTGCCGATCTGTACTGGGTCGCCCCTTCTACCGAGAACACAGTTTTTTTGACATTGATCCTCCTGCGGGCAAACTCTCCCGCAGACAGCGGGCAAATTATTCTTCTCCTTGATTTTACGTATAGCCTCTCTAAACTCCCCTTCCCTCAAAAGCTTAATGAATGCTGGTATATCTATTTCAACAGGACATCCAGGAACGCATTGAGGGTTCTGGCACTGTAAGCATCTCTCAGCTTCAAGGATCGCTTGTTCCTCACTGTAGCCAAGGGCAACCTCATTGAAATTACGTATCCTCTCTTCTGGAGGCTGCTTCGGCATTGGAACAGCTTTAAAGCGGTCCCATTTACTCAGGTTCGCATCCCTCCTAGAACCCCTTTATTAGCCTCCCAGTATTTTAGGGCGTCTTTCTCCTCCCTAAAGAAAGTCATCTGCCTCTTTATCAGCTCGTCGAAGTCCACTTCATGTGCGTCGAACTCCGGCCCATCAACGCAAGCAAACCTTGTTTTGCCGCCAACCATAACTCTACATGCGCCGCACATGCCCATACCATCCACCATGATCGGATTTAGGCTCGCAATGGTTTTAATACCATATGGCCTTGTAACATCGGCTACTGCTTTCATCATCATGGCTGGGCCTACGGCGTAGACCATATCAAACCTATATCCCTTTTGAATCAGCACTCTTAGAACGTCGCTCACAAAACCCTTATACCCCTTTGTCCCGTCATCCGTGGATATGTAGAGTTCATCTGAGAAGGCCCTCATCTCCTCCTCGAAAATAAGTAGGTTGGCGCTCCTCGCACCTATTATGGAAATAACCTTGTTACCAGCGCTCTTAAATGCGCGCGCTATTGGGTAGGCGGCCGCTATCCCCACCCCTCCACCGACAACGCACACAACGCTATGGCTTTTTATTTCAGTTGGGTTTCCAAGCGGGCCGAGTATATCAAGGATAACATCTCCCTCCCTGAGTTCGCCTAGCTTTCTGGTCGAAACGCCAACCTCGAGAAAAACGAGAGTTATCGTTCCATCTTTGGGGTCCCAGTCGGCGATTGTTAACGGAAAGCGCTCCCCCCTCTCATCGACCCTCAAGATGACAAACTGCCCCGGCCGGGCCTTTCTGGATATTTCCGGGGCTAAAACCTTCACTAGCTTGATTCTCGGCGCGAGATCTTTCCTCTCAACTATCTTATACATCCTTCCACTCCTAATCATAGGAGCCTATATAGACACTTAGCTAAGTTAAAAGAATAAAAATGGATTTTTATTTTTCTGTTTTTAGAGGTTTAGGGGCCCCGATTTAGCAGCCTTCTCTCTCCCCAACTATCTTTGTCCCTGAAATCTTCTCCATAGCAATTATCGCCGCCTGCGTTCCCTCCTCGCCCAATCCCTCGGCCTCAACTATCCTTAGAAGCTGATGGACTAGGGCTGTTCCAGGTAGAGGCATCTTTAATTCGGCTGCCAGCTCTAAGGCTAGGCGTAAATCCTTTTGCTGATGCCTTATTTTAAATCCAGGCTTGAAGTCCCGCTCAATCATCTTAGGCCCTAGGTTCACAAGCATCCATGAGCTGGCAGCCCCAGCTGAAACAGCCTCAAGAAGCTTCTTTAGATCTAACCCCGCCTTCGCTCCGAGCATAAGCCCCTCACAGACAGCTTGAATGTTTAATGCGCATATTACTTGATTACATAGTTTAGCTGTCTGCCCGCTGCCGCTTGGACCCATATAGACTATCTTTTTGCCGAGGGCTTCAAATATTGGCAGGCACTCCTCGAAAGCATCCCTCGGCCCTCCAACCATTATAGAGAGGGTTGCCTCCTTAGCCCCCTTCTCACCGCCACTCACAGGGGCGTCAAGCATCTTGACACCCTTCTTAGCGAGCTCGCTGGCTATCCTACGCGTTACGGCAGGCGATATTGTACTCATGTCTATAACTATTAGGCCCGGTCTAGCGCCATGAATTACACCATCAGGTCCAAGTATAACCTCCTCAACATCAGGCGAGTCTGTAACCATAGTTATGACAACATCGGATCTTTCGGCAACCTCCTTTGGAGAATTCGCGCCATAAGCGCCTAGAGCGATGAGCTCCTCCATTTTAGATCTTGTCCTGTTCCAGACAGTTAGCGGGTAACCAGCCTTAAGAAGATTAATTGCCATCGGCCTACCCATGATGCCCAAACCAATAAAGCCAACTCTTTTTAAGCCCAACTCTACCCATCCTCCGAGGAAAAATATACGCTAAATCCCTTAAAAATAATGCTAAAAGAGGAGACTAAAGCAACGCTTTTCCAATAGAATAAAAGGCTGTGAGCAACAAATACTTTAAATAATTTCCAGCTTCCTAAAATACTTGAGAACAACTACATTACTGAAGGCTATTTTAAGCTCCGCTAACAAAATCCTTAAAAGCAACACTTAAAGATATAGAAAGTAGAAAAATAATAGTAGATGTTGGCAAAAGTGGGCGGGTAGATCAGCCTGGTATGATCGCGGCGTTGGCATCGCCGAGGTCGAGGGTTCAAATCCCTCCCCGTCCACCAATCTTTTGGGTTCACATTCCCTCGCTTTTTAAGTTCTGCAGACTCTTCTTTTTCAGGGCTTGGATTGAGGGAGGAGATCTACGACTTCACTAGAAGGGTTGAGCGTTATAGGCGGATTATCGCCGTGCTACACTTAATAGACTTTGATGTTAGGGAGGCAACGCGCGGAGATGTTGAGCGCGTGGTGGCGAAGATTAACGGTAATAAGTCTTGGAGGGAGGAGACAAAGCGCCACAAGAGTCCAGAAACAAGAACCCTGCCTTCCAATATAATCCCTACTTGGAAATAACTCCCGCCTCTCTATAACATCTTCTCCTATAGACAACACACCTATAGCCTTTCAAATTCCCGTGTAAACTTCTATTTGGAGTTGTTTGGCTGTTTCCAGGGCGTTCTCGTCGGCGTATGGCGTAACGATTATTAGCCTATCAGGCTTTCTGCCCTCAACCCTCTCGTAGAA
>Ga0209080_1000309_pt1 | contig 35412 bp, 29 predicted proteins | sample JNZ110809AmetaG_FD_184123 | JGI IMG/M metagenome (GOLD analysis project Ga0209080, IMG submission 184123) | Hot spring microbial communities from Jinze hot spring, China to study Microbial Dark Matter (Phase II) - JNZ 110809A (SPAdes) (version 3) ...
AATAGAGTACTACACAGATACATGGTACATGGACGCTGAATGGATAGCTGCAACAGCTGCAAATGCTTTCTGGCCATACTATAGCCAAGGACCTGGTCCTTGGCATGTAGTAGCTGTAGCTGCTCGCACTGAAGCAGAAGGAAGGCTTGCATTTACAGCCGATAAATCTGGGAAACTTAATGTTGAGTGGATGAACCTTATAGCAGGTCCATCTCTTGCAATATTAGCAGAAACACTAGATAAATGTATCCAAGATGGATACATACCATATCAGCCGGTGCTAGGTAGATACCTAACTAAGGATGAAGCTGTTACCAGGTACCAGAACCTAAAGACGTGGTACCAGAACTACAAACACTTCTGGGTTGGCAATGGACCATTCTCCCTAAAGTCTGTTGATGTAACTGCAAAGATAGTAACACTAGCTGCTTATAGGGAATACATAGATACTGCTGAGAGATGGGCTATATTCTCAAAACCACCAGTAGCGGCTATTAGCATAAAAGTTCCAGATACTATCTATCCAGGCACTAAAGCTGAAATACCAATTGAGGTAACAGTTGATGGAAAACCATACGAGGTTACATACATAGACTATGTTAAATACGTAATATCGCATGCAGGTGGATCTTTAACAGGCTACGCTAGATGTATTGCTGATGGTAAATGTGTTATTGAGTTGGATGGAACACAAACAGCTTTAATGGTACCAGGTCCTGCTAAAGTAACCGTCATCGGTGTTTCGAAGCTTGTAGGTATACCGACAATAGCAAGTAGTGTGCTAAGAGTTTCAACAGTTATCGATTATGTAGCGCTTCAGCTTGCAAAAACAGAAGCTGATCTAAGTGCTAAAATGTCAAGGTTAGAGAGTACGTTAACAGATAAGCTATCAGTACAAGAAGAAACTATAAATGCTTTAAGGTCGGAGATACAGAGCTTAAGAACAATGCTGTATATATCAATTGGTGTAGCAGTAGTTGCTATAGTTGTAAGCATAGCGCTAGGCTTATTACTAAGGAGAGGTAGTGTAGCAGGTCACTAAATGTATATAAGTTAATCTTTAATTAATAAACATCTATTTTTTAAGTAATGTGCAATTGTTTCAAGTAATTTGAGTATAAATGTTCTAAGAAATTTATTAAAATTTATTTACCTGCATTATATTAATAAAGTAAACAATGTACATAATTAAGCTAATGCTACATAATGTAGAAATGTGATCCGATATGGTTAAAAGTAGAAGACTGCTTAAATTTGTAGGTATTAGGGTGGTCTCTGTAGCTTTTTCTGTTGTTATAGCTATTCTTCTCACAATAGTAATTGCAAACCTTGGGGGGAAAGTAGATGAAATTGTTAAAGCTGAGGCAGAGTTCTACATCTGGGATGCAATAAATAGGAATCCTGCACTAAGAAGTTTAAGCGAAGAAGAGAGAGCTAACCTTGCTAAACAATTCATCGAGAACGAGCTTAGAGCTAGAGGGCTAGATAAACCTTTCGCTGTAAGAATCTTTATATACTTAAAAGATGCTTTATCGCTCAACCTAGGTAGATCGATGCATATAACGAGTAACTCTGGTTCTAGACAAGTTAGAATAATAATTGGGGAGAGGATCCCACCTACAGTTCTTCTCTTTACAACCGCGAACCTCTTAATATTCTTCATAGAGCTATTTGGAGGACTTTACCTCTCCCGAAAATACGGTTCTCTACTAGATAAACTAATTATAGCTTTAGCACCTCTATCATCTATGCCTGGCTGGTTCTACGGAATATTCATGATACTAATTTTCGCTGCATGGCTATGCATACTTCCATGGGGAGGAATGGTTGATGCTCCACCTCCCCAAGACCCGCTTATGTACGCTTTAAGTGTCCTTAAACACATGGTGCTTCCTATGATCTCTTGGCTTATAGCGTACGTTCCCATAGGCATATACAACATGAGGACCTTTTTCCTTATGTTCTCTACGGAGGAATATGTTGAATACGCTAGAGTAAGAGGTGTTCCTGGTAGAATTATAGAGAGAAGGTATATTTTAAGACCAACACTTCCCCCAATAGTAACAAACTTTGTCCTAGTCCTCATATCCTCATGGATGGGGGCAATTGTTACAGAAAGTATATTTAATTGGCCTGGTCTAGGGAAACTTCTCTATACTGCTATAAACCCTGCTAATCCAGATCCCCCTGTGGTTATAGGAGTTGTAACCATATATGCCTATCTTCTTGGTGTAAGCGTTATAGCTCTTGATATTGCTTACGCATTAATAGATCCACGTATAAGAGTAGAAGGGCTAGGTGGATAGAATGTCATTAAACAGAAGAGCTATACAGATACTAAGACCATTAATACGGTATAAATCGTTCCTTATTGGTTTAGTTATTTTAGTGTTTATGGTAGGTTTATCTATATATGCAACAATAGCTTATCCTTATGATAGAACTATCAAGATTTGGTACGATTTTAGAGCATGGGAGGATTATCCACGGTTAGCTAGACCTGCATGGATTAAACTTTTTACAGGGTTAAGCGAACTCGAAGGAACAATAATACTGGATAGCAGGTTAGCTAGAGGTGGTTTCGTTAAAACGCGTACACCTATAGTTTATGGAGGCGAAGTTAAGGGTATTTACATAATCTTAGAGTCTTCCTTTAGATATAACTACGATGTTTTGCCAAGCCAAATAGTTAGATGGCTATACGTAAACTCGACAAAACCTGTGTATATTGTTATTGAGTGGATTAAACCCGATGGTACAGCTATAAACGTATCAAAGTTAATGCTTAATCAGGGAGAATACTATGCTGATTTATCAGGGGAAGGTCTTGATTTTGTGCTAGAGTATTCTAAATACATAAGCTTGAAACTAGGTGAATCTCCAAAGTATCTTTTAGATGGGATTATTGTGTTAATGGGAAAAGAAGATAAAAGTATCCTCTATAGAAATACTGTGACTCCTTCTAAGGGTACATACAGAGTTGTTGTGAGAGCTGAATCCAGCGATGTTAACGCTAACGTAGATATAAAAATAAATATCTATGGAACTCTCTATGGTATTGCTGGAACAGATGATCGTAGAAGGGATTTGTTCATAGCTATTGCCTGGGGTGCACCACTAGCACTAGGATTTGGTCTTGTAGCTTCAGTACTTACAACCTTTATTCAGATGTTTGTTGCAGCTCTAAGTGCTTGGTATGGAGAAGAAGTTGATATGGTTATACAGAGGGTCAACGAGATATTTATGGTGTTACCGTTTCTACCTATAGTTGCAATGATAGCGCTTTTCTATAGACTTACGATATGGTCTCTGCTAGCTGTAGTAGTAGCGCTTGGTATATGGGGTGGTGGTCTAAAGACTTTTAGGGCTATGTTTCTACAGATTAAGGAGATGCTATATATAGAAGCTGCTAGAGCTTATGGTGCAGGAAGTATGAGGATAATAATTCGGTACATGCTTCCAAGAGCTTTACCCGTTATTATACCGACAATAGTTATAGCAACTCCTTCGTATGTGTTTTTAGAAGCTGCATTAGCTCTCCTAGGTCTCTCTGATCCTACATCTATAACCTGGGGTAAGGTTCTTGAGGAAGCATACGCTGGTGCAGCTATGTATAGAGGCTATTACCACTGGATCTTGTTTCCCTCCGTAATGCTAGTCCTAATATCAATAGCTTTTGCTTCAATAGGCTTTACGCTAGACAGAATATTCAATCCTAGACTAAAAGAGATGTAGACTTCGCGTGAAAGCTATGAGTGAAGTACTAGAGGTTAAAAATCTAAAGCTTTACTATAGAACTTTAGCTGGTATTGTTAGAGCGGTTGATGAAGTTAGCTTTACTTTGAGAGAAAGAGAGACCTTAGCAATAATTGGGGAATCTGGTTGCGGTAAAACAAGTCTATCTAGAGCTCTTATAAGATTCTTACCTAGAAATGTATACGAGTTCTCAGGTAGTATAAGGCTAGATGGCATCGAGGTTATGAAGTTAAGTGATGCGGAATTCGATAAACAGATAAGATGGAAGAAAATAGCCTATGTAACTCAAGCCGCAATAAACTCGCTGAACCCTGTTATAAAGGTTGTAGACCATTTGATAGAACCGCTAGTTCTACACACAAATATGTCTAAAAATGAAGCTATAGAACGAGCAAGAGAAGTTATTAAAAAAGTAGGTATTGCAGAAGATTTTCTATGGAGATACCCCTTTGAATTAAGTGGTGGTATGAGGCAAAGAGTTGTTATAGCCTTATCTATAATAACGAACCCTAGGGTTGTGATCCTAGATGAACCAACATCAGCTCTAGACGTTATGACGCAAGCCAATATAATGAACCTGTTGAAAGAGCTTAAAAATAATGAGAATCTATCATTTATATTTATAACACATGATATTGCTGTATCTAGTGAATTAAGCGATAAAGTTGCTGTTATGTATGCAGGTCAAATCGTTGAGCTAGGATCTGCAGAGAAAATATATACAGATCCTCTACATCCGTATAGCAAAGGTCTACTTGGTAGTGTTCCTAGGATACACACGGATAAACAAGTAGTTTTTATTCCTGGAACTCCACCGAGCTTAATTAATCCTCCTTCTGGATGTAGATTCTACCCAAGATGTCCACAAGCAATGCCTATATGTGAAAAGACTCCTCCTCCAGTAATAGCGACAGGTCCAGAAGATTACGTGAGGTGTTGGTTATATGCAGAAAAATAACGATCAAGAGAAAAACGATATACTTGTTGTAGAAGATATAAAAGTTTGGTATCCAATAAGAAAGCTGTTCTCGATAATAGGGTATATTAGAGCAGTTGATGGAGTTTCTTTCAACATAAAAAGAGGCGAGATAACAGCTATTGTAGGTGAAAGTGGTTGCGGTAAATCAACACTAGCTAAAACAATTGTTGGACTTATACCCATAACGAGCGGTAGAATAGTATTCGATGGAGTTGATATAACGAAGATCCCGAGGACCCAGATAAGGAGATGGTACTCAAGACAGGTAGGCTATGTTCAGCAAGATCCTTACGGTGCTATGCCTCCATTCATGAATATAAAGTCGATACTTGAAGAACCTATGAAGATACATGGTGTATCTAAGCAAGAGCGTATAGAAAAGGTATACAATATATTGATGGAGGTTGGATTAACACCTCCAGGAGATTTTACGAATAAATATCCTCATATGCTTAGCGGTGGACAGCTACAACGTGTTGCTATAGCTAGAGCACTAGTTCTTAGACCTAAGCTTGTGGTAGCTGATGAACCTGTGTCTATGCTTGATGCATCTGTTCGTATTGAGATACTCACCTTATTTAAGGAGTTAAAAGAGAAGTACAACTTATCAGTAATATACATAACACATGATTTTGCAACAGCAAAATACTTTTCAGATAACATAATCGTTATGTATGCAGGTCAATTTGTAGAAAAAGGGCTATCCATGGAGGTAATACACAGTCCAAAGCACCCATATACAAGAGCTCTGTTAAGTGTGTTACCAGATCCAGATCCCCGAAATAGATCTATAATGCGTAAAACTCTTCCAGGTGAACCACCAAGCTTAATTAATCCTCCTTCTGGATGTAGATTCTACCCAAGATGTCCACAAGCAATGGATAAGTGTAGAAACCAGGAACCGCCCATGGTTCAGCTAAAAACAAATATACAAGTCAAGTGTTGGCTCTATGCCTAGAACTACAATAGGATTACGAGAGCTTGCCGTAGGTTTAATTCTTCTTTTCCTAGGATGGATCATAGCGTTCCTAATGGTTATATATGAAACGTACTACAGCGTACCTATATCCATATTAAGCTATATCTTATCTTTGATAGGCCTAATTCTCTCAACATATGGTTTATCATCTATTCTTTTTGTTAAGAAAAAAGAAAATTAAATAAAATAATTGTTACTGCATTAATGTGAACCACCTAGGTTTCTTGTTCTTAGTTTTGATCTTCTATTTCTATGATGTGAAGGTGTTTATGCATAGAACAAGGAACAGCATTAAGAAGAAAGCAACTAGTCCGCAATTCTCAGACTATAACCTATAGACAGTAAAGCAATTAGTGGGTATAACTATAGAGATATACAGGCTATATACCCTACCGTTAGATGCCTTGTAATCAAGTAATGAAATACATAGTATTATAATAACGTTATAGCTACTACGATAAAATACCTATCATAATCATCTCTTAGTCTTCTCAACTTCTTAAATCTTAAATTGTGTCTAGTGCACAGGTTTACATGCTTTAGGAGGTTTTCTGTTGTAACTGAAAAACTATTATATATGGTACACAAAATATTATCTACGGGTTATAGTTTTGTATAGTTTTGATGAGAGTGAGTTCAATAGATGGATTAAGAGTGCTAGACTAACGCTTGAATCTGCTAAAAAAGATCATGTTAATAGAGATTACAACTGGTCTTGTTTTAAAGCTCATCAAGCTGCTGAAAAAGCTCTCAAAGCTCTTCTATGGGGATTAGGTAGCCCGAGAATAGGGCATTCGCTAGTTGAGTTAGGTAATGTCTTGAAGAGTATAGGTATAGAGATCTCTATTGATATCTATGAAGCTCTCGTGAGATTGAGTAAATTCTATATACCCACGAGGTATCCTGATGTATGGAGTGAAGGGGTACCTGAAGACTATTACACAGAAAGTGAATCTAGAGAAGCTATAGAATTTGCTGAAAAAGTTATTGATTGGGTGATAAGTGTTTGGAGAAAGTTGTTGAAAAGCGGATAAAGAGAGCTGGATGGGCTTTAAGTAAAGCGAAAGAGTTTACTGAATGCATAAAGAAGATATTTAGAAGCATCGTTTTAGTTGTGCTCTTTGGCTCTTATGCTAGAGGTGATTTTAATGAGTGGAGCGATATAGATATTCTGATAGTGGTTGATGATGTGCTACCGAAAAAACCTACAGAGAGAATAGATATGGTTGTACCCTGTATAACTGCTGTAGAAGCTCCAATAGAGCCTATAATAATCTCGAGAAACGAGTTTGAGGATCTAAAAAAGAAGAAGAACCCAGCTATAGTAGATGCTATAGATAATGGGATACCCATAATAAACAATACTGATAATCGATACAATACTCCTGATATTGCTACATAAGTCGTGAGAGTTAATTCAATAGTTACATAATTATTGCTCACAAATTCTGCTTAACATCAGCTATACAGTAAACCAATATGTATAGCTAGAAACAGTTCTGCTAGCAGCTGGCCATAAATATGTATAAATAAAGATAATGTTCATAGTTGAAGCTATGATAAGCTCTTGCTTCACTCTAGGTAAAACACTATAAATCTCTATATCTATAGAACATGAATAAAACATGATGCGATAAGGAAATCTAGATAGAGAAAATAGTGATGAATATAGCTACATTTTGCTTAACCAAAATAAAAGAGAAATCTATCTATATTCCAGCAGTTTAGCTTACATAGATATCTTTCTTTTACTCATCTATGTATGGAATATGCGTATACTCTTGTAGCTTCATGGTTTCCGATATTATCTATAGCCAATACATAGAACTCTATCTCTCTAGCTTCTTCAGGTATTTTGATTTTTGTAGTGTATGGGAATGGTTTTTCTCCAAAACCGTAACCTCCTATGGGCTCCACAATATATCTTATCGAAATATGCATAGGTTGGTAGCTCCACTCTAGTCCATTAAGACTATAAACTAGATAGACTCCATAGAGACCGCTTTCTCTATCACAAACTGATGCATTTACTAGAAGTTCTCCATCACTTAATTCAGTATTTATGCTATATATGGTAGGCTTGCTAGGGTCTACGAATTTGTATAGAGTAGTTGGATTTACAATAACGTATATCTCGCCATAAGCCGTACTAACTTTAGGCATCCAGATCTCTTCTTCTTCAAATCTAAGTTCATAGAGCTTAAAGAGTCCTCTCCATAAGAAGTAGAGCTTGCTATACTTATTGGGGTACAGAATCGGTAGGATCACAACATCATTTGATGTTAGAGGTCTTCCACCATATTCGTTATTCTCTATAGTGAAGTTCCCTAAAGTGTTTCCATCGAGATCAAGCTTGAAGATGTTCAGCGGTTTTTCTCCCAAATCTCTAACAGCATATATGTATTGGTTATCAACTGCGATATAGGGATTGGTATTAATGTCTCCCCCTACCCCTAAGTATTTCCTCCACAGCAGTGTTCCATTCCAAGAAATAGCCAAAATATTACCTATAGAGTCAGAGAGTATAACTCTATCCTTCCTATATATAGGTGTACCTATTATGTTGCTGTATTTAAAAATCCATAGAATTTCTCCTGTTTTTGGGTCTAGTGCATAAAGATTTGTTGATGGTTCTGAAGTCACGTAGAGAACATCATGTCCATAGGTTAGACCTCTAACATTTGCCCCAACTTTACTACGCCACTGAAGAACACCATCTTCTGTTACACAGAAAACATATCCCTCATCTCTAACACTTCCAACAAAAATTCTTCCTCCAGCAACTATAAGATTTGATGTTACTGAAGCTTTAGATGATGCATTAACTTCAGATTCAAGCTTAACACTCCAAACAACTTCACCACTATCTTTATCGAAGGCAATGAGATAGGCATCGCCTTCGGGCGTCGAAGAAGTTCCAACATATAGGTACTTCCCTAATCCATAAGCTTCAACAAATCTCCATAAACCTAAGGCTTTCCATTTAGATACTGGTTGTGGATAAGATACAGCTCTTCCTTCAAGACTATCAGAGTAGACTTCAACACCCCACACCAAATCTCCATTTTCTCTATTGAGTGTGTAGACACCTTGATGGTCCGCTAAGAAGATTTTGTCTTTTTCCACAAGAGCTTCAGCTAATACTCCACCAATATTGGCTGAAATACTGATCTTAAAGGCTAGTTCTGGAACCCTAGGCAGATTAGAAGCATAATACATGTCGTTTTCTTCATCACCTTTCTCCATAATCCATGGAAGCTTAGGTGGATAGAACTCCATTGGGATATTCCCAGGTTCCTTAGATGGAGCTATTTCCTCTAAAACTATTCTCTTCATAAAATAGATGATATACATGGCAAAAACTGATAAAGAGATTATTAAGAGAACTATTAAAACAAAAACTATTTTCTGTTTGATGATCAATCACCGTTCAAGGTCCTTGATACAATATCTCTATCTCTGTATAAGTTTTTGACGAAACTGTTAACTGAAGAACAGCACTCTCTTTAGTGTATGAAAAGGATTTTCCTTCATCTTCAGTTCGCTCCATCAATATTTGCCAATTGTTTGCCCTTAGATAGTCTCTATACCATGATACTACATTGTCTACACTATCGTAAGTACCATAGGTTATTTCTATAATCTTTATTCCACTAATTACCATCGAGTGGTATTTAAGCATTACAGAACCGGGATATCTCTCAATTGGTTCTGTTCCTGATTCAACATCTTTAGAAGGAAGCTTATACGAACCGTAGTGAATAGATATCAAGGTGTATTTTCTTTCGTTTGTGGGAGCATTAATTATAACTCCGACTTCTTCCTGAGCTTTTAGAAGATGTAGACTTATCTTTTCTGAAGTTTTTCCCTCACTTTTTACTGTCCATCCTCTGGATTGAAGCTCGTTTTTATACCATTCTGCTACTGTACTAATATCAGCTGTGGTTCCATATTCTATCAATATAATTGTTGGAAAACCTTCCTCTCTACGATATGAAAGCATTACAGAACCAGGATACCTCTGAATAGGCTCTTCTCCACCAACTTGATCTGAATTTGGTAATCCTTCAGAAACTGGAGTAGTTGTAATTCCTTCACTAGTTAATTTCTCGATATCACCTACAACCACACAATAGACTGTACCTGGTTTACCGTCTACTTTTGTTGGAGCTCCACTCAAAGCCCAAATCCCAACCCCCTCTCTATCCTTCTTAAACAGTATTGCTCCCCACTCAACAGAACCTTCAGGTGTTGATATAGTATTGATCCCGTAGTCTGCAACAACTTCATAACCAGCTAGATTACTCTTATACCAATTCAGGATATCTTTTGCAGTAGCATTTCCAACGAGATAAACTTTATAGATAACTCCTTCACGTGGTATACCCAATAGTGTATAATAATAGCTAGCCAGAAAATGTTCTATAGATCCCCTATAAACTGGGATACCTGCTATTGGAGTACTACTTGTTGATGTAACTGTAGCTGTTGGTGTAACTGTAGGATTTGAGGAGTATCTAGACGATTCAGTAATGAACAAAACTGTAGCAATTATGCAGGCTATAGCTATACAGGCTATAACTATCACTATATATAGGTGTTTTCGTGAAAACATTTAACATCACTATAGTGATTTGAATCAGGATGTAGAAGGTTATGCTCTAGGAAGTTTATAACTTTTTTGGAATTCATGTGAAAGATATGAATATAGATTTTTACCTATTGATATAATCAAGAACATATCAATCTACTTGACACCTCTAGAGTAGCGCAAAATCGTTACTAGAGATAATCCTGTAGTAACTGTTTAGTATATCTCTAAAATATATTCGCTAAGTCTAGCATAGTTTTATGGTTATTCAGTAAATCTATAGGATCTAGACTTATCTTTTCCAGTTTCTTCAAAGTTTCTATGATGACACATAACCGTTGTTAGTGTCTTGATCTCGATATCTATACTATTAGTATCTTGTCTCTAATTATGGAATATAGTGTACCAAGAGACTGTGCAATACTAATAGATGTATATAGATGTATCTAGGATATGCCGGTAAGCAGAGCCATCCATGACTAAAGCTATGAACATGTTTTGAGTCTATGGTTTTCTTTAGAGTATATTAGGTTTTGAGAGTATTCTGTTGTCTATGGTTGATGCATATATGGTGTTTACTGATCTAGGTGATGTTTTGGAGAAGCTCAAGAAAATGAATGTAGATGTCTATACAAAGTTTATGCGTCTTGTTAATTGGTTTAGATCTATAGATGGAAAGGTTATGGTTATGTTCTCTGGTGGTGTTGATAGTTCTGTTGTTCTATCTACTGCTACAGCTGTTCTCGGTACAAGTAGAGTTGTTGCTGTTACCTTCTCTATGCCTATTGTTGATGAAGAAGATCTTTATTGGTCTAGTGAGATCGCTAAATCTCTAGGTGTTGAAAGAATAGTTATTGAGGTAGATATTCTTTCTGAGAAAGAGTTTGTTTCAAATCCTGTAGACAGATGCTATGTATGTAAGAGGAAGATGGTTGAGAAATTGAACGAGTATATAGATCTTCTGGATATAGATGTGGTTATCAATGGAACAAATGCATCTGATCTACATACATATAGACCTGGATATAGAGCTTTGAGAGAGTATGGTGTTAGAAGTCCATTAGCAGAAATCGGTATAACGAAAGAAGATTCTAGAGAAATTGCTAAAGCTTTCAATCTCCCTAACTGGAGTAGAGCTTCTTCGAGTTGTCTAGCTACAAGAATACCGTATGGTTCTCCAATAACTCTAGAAAAGATTGTGAGGATAGCTAAAGCAGAAAGAATAATTAAGGATCTAACAGGTTTATCTCTGGTTAGAGTCAGGGATCATGGAAATATAGCTAGGATAGAAGTTGATAGAAACGAGAGAAGGAAGTTTTTTAGTGAAGAGCTTATGGATAGAGTGGCTAGAGAGCTAAATAGGCTTGGCTATAGATATGTAACACTAGATCTCAATGGCTATAGGTCTGGAAGCTTCGATACATTAACTAGCTAGATATAGAGTAAACCTATAGATATGGTGTATCTATATAGAGATCCTTTACCAAACACTATGTATGTCTCTATAGCTTCTACCTATACTATCTACGCCATTTTTCCCAAACTCTATAGAGTTCATCTCTTACGTATAGTGTAGCTATCTTCTCTATAGATCCGTTCTCTTTATGGAGAATGACATAACCATCTAGAGCATCTACAACTCTACCTATAACTGTTGCTCTTATTCCCAAGCTATTCAACAAGTTTAAAGCTTCATCAACTCTATTACTAGAGACTACAGCTATTAATGTACCTGAGCTTATCAGTCTTAGTGGATCTATCTTAAGAGCACTAGCTATAGCCATAGTCTCTTCAGCTATAGGTATCGATTCTTCCCAAACCTCTATAGTTTTATTAGATGCATACGCTATCTCTATTAAGCCTCCAAGCAAACCTCCTTCAGTAGGATCATGCATTGAAGATACATAGCCTGCTTCAGCTAGAGCTAGAGCTTCTCTAACAACACTTATATCCTTAATGAATCTGCTTCCTCTTTCAACAATATCGCTAGAAACGCCAAGCTTAATCAAGATATCTCTAAAGTCTGTAGACAGGATAGCTGTACCCTCTATAGCTATAGTCTTGGTTACAATAACAACATCGCCTACTCTAGCTCCTCTTGTCGAAACATATCTATTCTTATCTCCAACACCTATAGCAGTCATAGATATAAGCACTCTATCTAGATCTAGAGTATATTCAGAATGTCCACCAACAATAGATACCTCTAAATCTTTAGTAGCTTCATCTATACCCTTGGTTATAGAGTCTATAACTGATTCATCTATATCTCTAGGTAGAAAGAGTACAGGAAGAAGCCATCTAGGCTTAACACCTCTAACAGCAATATCGTTACATGCTATATGGACAGCAAGCCACCCAATATTCTCTACAGCACCAGTTATAGGATCGACATGCATTACCAAAATTTTCCCATTACCGATATCTATGATAGCGGCATCTTCACCTATAGAGGGGCCGACTATAACCGAGGGATCTCTAATACCTGTTCTACTCAATATATATCTTGTTAATAGTTCTGGAGGTAGTTTACCGCTCAACAAGATCACCATAAATTTCATGTGGAGTATAGTTTGATTAGTGTTTTTATCTCTATATACTATATAGGTTCAAAAGCTATTGAAGTATAGACCTATATCTTATCTACGGAACAAGTATATAGGTATCTCGTCTTGGTGAACAAGTTTCCCTACGATAGACCTAGAATTGGGCAGATAGAGCTCTCGAAATTTCTCTATACGAATCTTAGAGAAGATGTTGTAGCTATTGTGTCTGCTCCAACAGGTTTCGGTAAAACTATTTCTATTCTGTATGCATCTAGAGCTCTAGTTGATGAAGGTAGATTTGATAAGGTATTCTATGTGGTTAGAACTAGAAATGAGCTTGATCCTGTTATTAGAGATGGTAGGAAAGTTGGGATGAGATTCTCGATACTATATAGTATAGCTAGAATGTGTCCTCTTGCTAGAGGTAAAAACATATCATCTGATGGATTTTGGGCTGTATGTAGTTTGCTAAGGATTAAGGGTTTATGTGAATACTATAGAAGAACGAGATCTCTAGATATTCCCCAGATATTCTCATCGATATCGAGTTCTAGAGACCATACAGATTTTGCAGATAGATTGTCTAAAGAAATTGGTGTTTGTCCCTACTTCACATCTCTTGAGCTACTGGATTATGTAGATCTCTATGTAGCTACATATCCATACATATTTAAGGAGAGCATCAAGAGCTGGATATTTAGTGATAGAGATTTTTCACAAACACTTCTAGTTATTGACGAAGCACACAATATACTGAATATAGGTAGCTTGATGGGTGAATCAATATCTATAGATGTTCTAGATAGAGCTATCAGAGAATTAGAAGAACTTTCTCTAGATACAGATACTCTGGATTTCCTAAAGAATCTAACCAGTATTAAGGTAGATGATGTTGGGAAAGGATACACATTCATAGGTAGAGATAGAGTGGGTCTTGATAAAGGGGTAGCAGATAGGTTGATGGAGATAGCTATTGAAGCATCGCTCGAGATGTTTAGAGAACATAATGATATAGATAATGTAGAGGATCTTGATTTATCGATATATAGAGTAGCTAAGTTCGTTAAATCAGCTGTAAACAATCATTTCGAGATATTTGTGTCTAGAGAAAGACCTAAAGGATTAACGATACATACACTACCTATAGATTTCGATGTAGTTAGAGAAATTATTGAGCAATTCCCATCAGCTATACTTATGAGTGGTACTTCTCCAGATAAATCATTTATCGAGAAAGGCGTAGGGATCAAGAAGCATATAGAGGTTGTAGATGTTGAAGAATATGGAGCTAGGAACTATCTGAGAGAAAATGCTGTAGCAATAATGTTTACAGGTGCTACAACAAGCTATAGAGAGAGAACAGAAAGAATGTTTAAAACATATAGCAAGCTCATCGAGACTCTCTACAGAGTTCATAGAGGAGGTGTGATTATGGTTATCTACCCTAGCTATGAGGTTATGAACTCTATAGTATCGCTTATCTCCAGCGATATAGAGATGGTTATAGAATCTCTAAAACCATTATCACAGATAATAGACGAGATAGCGAGAAAAGAGAAAGTTGTGGTAAATACTGTTGCAGGTGGTAGGTTAGCTGAAGGAATAGAGCTTACAGTAAATGGAGAGAGCTTGATTAAAACTGTAGTTGTTGTTGGTGTACCTTATCCTCAGCCAGACGACTATATAGAGTTCATTAAAAGAGATCTGCAGAAGAAAGGATACATTTATACAGAATACTATAGAGATCTAGCTATAATGAGAGTTCTTCAAGCAGTTGGTAGAGCCATAAGATCAGAAAAAGATTATGCACTTATAGTGTTAGCAGATAGAAGGTATCGACAGAAGAAACTTTTAGAAAAGATAAAGCTAAACATAAAAGCTGTTACAGACAGCATCAACACAATAGAAAAGATAGTATCATCACTTAACCAGTAAACCGGCTAGATAAACATAAGTATAGGTTCTTCAGCTATCCACCTTCTTTCACACTACATAAACATATCTACTACAGCTTCTAGATACATTAACCCTCATACGACAGTTAGGATCAGAAAGCAATATATTCAGTTCTCAAAATTTTTTAGTGCGGTTTGCTGTAGATGATGAGCCGTGGCACATCTGAGTAATGATGTTGGTGCCGTAGCCGTCTGAAACAGATCCTTTTTGTATAGTTACACTATTGTATGAGTCTCTACTTCTGTTTTATAATGTATAGAGCTGGATAGACTAGGCATGGGACTATATGGCCTAGATCTATACCTTTCTTTCTATATATTGTATCTACCTTAAGTAGCTCTGTTAACGATTCTCTCGGTATATCTATACTCTTTTTAGCAATCTCTATGAATAGTCTTGATAACGTTTTATTAATATCTCGTGTCTCGGTATACACTTTATCACCTTGATTGACTATATCTAGAACCTTCTGTACATTTGAGAAACATTCAAAGACTGGATGATGCTTCGATAGAACATCCATTACATGTCCTAGAGATAATCCTTCTAGAGATATTCTCCTCTCGGATATATCTGCTTTATCGAGTAGATTATGGTATCCTCCACCAATATTCTTCAAAACTTTGATAAATTCTATCGAGTCTAGAGCATCTGTAGAAAGTGTAGCGTTAAAGACTCTCCGTAGAGCTTTACGGAAATCAGCTTCAGCTTCTTCTTGAAACACATCAATATATATGAGATATACAGACGCTATACACATTTCTATAGACATATTATAGCCAATGTTTTGTAGAGTAGTTGATAAAGCTCTAGCGATATTTCTACCGATCTCTATACCGCCTAAACCTCTCTCACCTCTCTTAAACTCATCAACAATCCTCAGAACTTTGCTATATATCTCTATAGCTGAAGAAATAGATGAGAGTATGCAGAGATCATAATCATTAGATATACTGTATCTATGAGGAGCAGCAATCTTGGGATAACTACCACATGTATAGAAAACAGCTTTAACAACATCCATCAACAATTTATTCTTCACCAGAAAAAAGTAGAAAGATTAAACAAAATAAGACTTCTATCACTAATGCTCTAGCCAAGAAGCATCATAGTCGATAACCATACATCTAGATATACAACTACATCTGGATCCAAGCTTTTAAGTCTGAATTCTGTCTACATCTAGACTTTAGGAGAGTAGCATTAGCGCTATAGATGGTGATACATCATTTCTAGCGAATTTTTCGTTGGTAGATGTAGAGATCTAGATACCATCATTAAGATAATCAAAAACGTTGTTAATGGTGCTAGAGTCTTTGGATATAGAAGTGTTGATGGAGATATTGTTTGGGGTGAAATAAATGGTGTAGATGATCTCCCTCTAAATGTTTCTGATATTCAGAAACCAGGCTTCTATAGACTATCTAGAGGTGGTAGATTTAGGCATAGTTTTTTATCACCAAAGATATATCTCCATCCACCTGAACAAGTAATTTCAATTGTATTACCGAACTATGAATCTATAGATAGTGATGTTGTTGATGTAGATAGAGTTGTATTGTTTGGTATTAAGTCTTGCGATCTAAAGTCTATCATGATTCTAGACTCTATTCTAGGTCTAAATAAACATCCTATCTATACTAGAAGAAGAAGCTCTATAGAGTGTATTGTTGTTGAAGAGTGTCTAGAGCCTGGAGAAACATGTTTCTGTGGTGCTCTTGATGCAGGTCCTGATGTTCATCGAGGTTTCGATATAGCTTATGCTAGACTTGATGAAGATGTTGTTCTGTTTAAGTATGGTAGCAATACTGGTAGAGAGATTATCTATAGAGCTAATCTAGAGAAAGCTGATAAAGATACCGTCTCTATATATCGAGAACTTATAGAAAAAGCTAGGAGGTCTACAGAAGCTCGTATACCCAGGATTAACGAAGTAAATGAAAAACTAAAGAAATCTATAAGCGATACAGAGCTATGGAGCAGATTAGCATCTAGGTGTATTGGATGTGGAAACTGTAACTATGTGTGTCCAACTTGTTTCTGTATCGAGATAGAGGATCAAGTTTCAGAAAGATTTAGCAAAAGAGTAGCCAAATGGATTGGATGTTTAACGTATACCTATGGCCAAGTTGCTGGAGGTCATTTTAGAATCCACCTCTATACAAGGTATAGACATTTTGTACTACATAAATTCATTTTCTATCCTATGCAGATAAATAGTATAGGATGTGTTGGATGTGGTAGATGTGTTACTTGGTGTCCTCTAGGAATAGATATAAGGGATACACTTAGAAAGGTTGCTGAATATGGATAGAGAGGGTATAGAGAAACAAAACATATTCACAGTTAAGAGAGCTATGGTTGTTAATGAAGTTGAAGAAGCACCTAATGTAAAGACGCTTACCCTAAAGATCGACAATGACTATAATGCATTGCCAGGTCAATTCAATATGCTCTATGTTTATGGTTTAGGAGAAGTACCGATATCTATAGCTAGTCTCCCTACATCTATAGGTAGATCTATAGCTATTGAACATACTATCAAAAGTGTTGGAGCTATAACGAAAGCTGTTGTATATAAAGTTGGTGTAGGTTCTATTGTAGGGATTAGAGGTCCTTATGGGAGAGGATGGCCTTTGGATGAGGCAGAGGGTAGGGATCTGGTTATCATTGGCGGAGGTATCGGTGTAGCTCCTCTAAGACCTGTTGTAAAGTATTTAGAGAAATTTAGAGAGAGATTCGGTAGAATCAATATACTGTTTGGTGCTAGATCTCCTAGAGATATCCTCTACAAATATGAACTAGATTCCTATAGATCTATACCGAACACAAAGCTTATGCTATCTGTTGATACTTATTCAAGTGATTGGAGGCATCATGTTGGATTTGTTACCGATCTGATAGACTATATAGATATTGATGTAAGTAACTCTATAGCCTTTATATGTGGACCCGAGGTTATGATGAGAACAAGTATTAGAAAACTTCTGGATAGAGGGTTCCGAAAAGATATGGTTTTTCTGTCTCTAGAGAGAAGGATGAGGTGTGGTGTAGGTGTTTGTGGTACATGTCAATTTGGTCACTACTTCATATGTAGAAACGGTCCTGTCTTTAGCTATAGTGATATAGAGGACTACATATGGGTAGAAGGGATATAGAATGTATGGTATAGCTATAGTTAAAGCAACTTCTTGTTCCGGCTGTATAAATGAACTCATATACTCTTTAACATCTGATCTCGATATGATCAAGACATACAGAATAGATTTCTTTCTAGAGCTTGTAGATAGAGAGACTATTGATGAAGTAGATATACTGTTTGTAGAAGGCTCTATATCTAGTGAAGAACAAGAGAAACTATTGATCGATTTGAGAAAGAAAGCAAGAATTGTTGTAGCTTTAGGTACATGTGCATTAATGGGTGGTATACATAGCCTTAGATCTGGAAGCAGTATTGATGAGGTTAAGAGGTGTGTATATCCAGAACCTCATCTAGTAGATGTCTATGGTGATGTGAAACCTGTGGATCAAGTTATACATATAGATTTCTTTCTCCCCGGATGTCCTGTAAATAGTGATGCAGTTACGTCTTTCCTTAAGAAGTTCTCTTTAGGTGGTCTGCCTATACATATATATGAGAGTGTTTGTGGTGAATGTAAAAGAAGGAATATATCGTGTGTAATGGTTTCGAAAGGTATAGCTTGTTTAGGACCTGTGACAGTTAATGGATGTGGAGCTCTATGTCCATTGTTTAACCGTGGATGCTATGGCTGTTACGGTATAAAGAGCTACGATATAGATGAACACAACTTTAGTGAGTTCATTAAGGTGTTGCTGGATAAAGGTATGGATAGAGATAGCGTCTCTACATTAGTTAAAGGATATAGCTTCAAGTTGTATAAAAAGCTCGTAGGTGGTGATGTATAGAAAGGGTTTTGACTAGAGTCGAAGGAGAGGGAGAGATAGTGATTATCGATAGAGAAGGTAGTGTTGATTCTATTGTATACAGAATTTCTGAAAGCCCTAGATTCTTCGAGTACATTGTTAGAGGTAGAGATATATGGAGTGCTATCGATATTGTTAGCAGAATATGTGGATTATGTGGTGTTTCTTATGTATATACAGCATCAAAAGCTTTCGAAAAATGTCTAGGCATAGATGTAGATGAAGAAATTGAAAAAATTAGGGTTGCTCTACATCTAGCTGAAAGAGTTAAGAGCCACATGATACATATATTCTATCTAAATCTACCGGACCTCGTGCATACAAGATCGTCTATAGAGTTCATCGATAGGAATCCAAAGATAGCTAAAGATGCTTTAAGAGTTATAGCATGGTCTAGAAAAGCTATGGAGATATTTGGTGGAAGATCCCATAACGTCGTGAACATAAGGATTGGCGGTATCTATAGAGCACCAGAGAGAAATGATATAGAGAAACTCTATAGAGAATCTAGTGAAGTTATAGAGAGTTTCACAAGGTTTGCAGAATTTTGTCTAAGTTTAAGAACTGTTCCAAAGCATCAGCATAAACTTTCTGTAGCATCTATATACAGTAAAGAGTATCCACATACAGGTGACCATATCTCTCTTAACGGAACGATCTATAGTGTAAGCAAATTCTATAGAGATATCTCTATAGGTATTCAGAAAAGATACTCAAACGCTCTACACTATAGGATAAAAGGTATTGAAAGCTATATAGTTGGACCTATAGCTAGATTTAACCAGTTCTATAGCTATCTGTCGAAAACAGTTAGAGAGTTTATTGAGCTATATGGATGGAGACAACCTTTAGAGAGTATATTCCAGGGATTTGTGGCACGTATTGCTGAAACATATGAAGCATTACTATATCTAGAAGAGTTCTTCAACAACTATTATAGGTATATCCATATACAGAATGAGAGATACAGAGATAGAGAATCTATGGATGTTTGTGAATGTGAAGCTGTTGTAGAAGCCCCTAGAGGTATTCTCTATCACAGATATAGGATTGACCAAGGCGGAAGAATAGAGTCATGCGATATAGTTACACCTACAGCTCAAAATCTAGCTGCAATGGAGGATATAGCTTCAGAAAGACTTAGAGGAAGAAAGATAGATGATGAAGAAACAGTATCGATGGCTAGGAAGATAGCTGTAGCATTTGATCCATGTATCTCATGTTCAGTACACACTATACCGATAAAGATACATAGAGCTTCAACTAAATAGCTAAACTATCTCTATCGAAATCATCTACATCACAGTATAGCATAGAGGACTTCATCTCATCTTCTAATTCAAGCGATAAAGCATGGTGGTGGGGAGCTTTATTGATTTACGTAAGGTTTTAGGTATCTATATAGAAGACCCGATCTCTTGTGATAGAGGGTTTGGGAAATGATGATCAATTCAACAATGTTAGGCTTTGATTACGGAACATATTTGTTAAGTAATTTAGATAGTCTCTCCTTAAATTTCTGAGGATATGTTAAAAGAAGTTCGGTTAATTCGTCTTCACATGTATCGCAATTGCTAGCAATTTTTGTTATAGGTTTAACAATTGTCTTTGCTGCGAATCTGATATCATCATCGTTATGGTAGAGATTTCTCAAAACATCTAGGAATTTGTCTGGCTCTTCTACTACAAGAGATATACAGTCTCTACCGTAACTGATTTGACAAACAATATCAATCATATCGTATAGCCCAGGAACATATTCTCTTGAGATCTCTTTAATAACTTTCTTAAATCTATGGATATTCATAGATATTCTCTACCTCGAGACATGTTACCTGATATTGATTTTGTATGGAGCTACTATATGTTTTAATGCCTCTGATAGAGTTTCTAGAAGAGTATCAAAATCAACTTTGTATAGTCTAGGGAAATCGTTTTGTTTCCATACATAGACATAGTTCTCTATACTTTTATTAACGATTTCGTAGAAGAATCTTATAACTATATCGCATAAAGATGAGAGAATCTTATATACCTCCTCTATATACGACATTAATCCTATGAGAAGAACACCTCTAGACCTTAATGCCTGAACCAGGTTGCTTATATCGTTAAATCCTTTGGCTATATCTCCATGGATAAGTGGATATAGGATCTCTAGACCGTGTACAACAACTATATCTGGTCTATATCTATCGATACTACTCACTATATGTATAATGATTTCGTCAGAAGACATTGAGTATGGATTTATAGATTCTATTGCTACTACATGTCTCGATACCAAGTTCTTCACATCATCAATATCTATTCCAAATCTTGACGCCATACTCTCGATAAAGTACTCTACCACATGTGGAGGTTCTGTAAAGCTTATAACCAAGATCTTTAGATTATTCTCTAGAACAGGTTCAGCTATAAAGAGTGTAGATATATACATCCTGGAGTCTGGTGGATAGACTATCAGTATAACTCCATCAGCAGGTATACCACCTAAAACATCTCTGAATAGAGGTATCTTCAGATTATAGAATCTACCAATTCTATTAATCTTAATAGGCACTGGTGGGATAAAGACCTCTAGACCTTTTCCTTCAACAATACGGAACGGTATTTCTGATATATGGATAGGAGATCCTCTAGCTTTTCTAATCTCTATATACCTAGAGACTATCTTTCTTTCTATTCTAGATTTAAGCATTAGAACAACATCAGCTACAAACTCTATAGAGCCAATATCTATTCTCTCTACATCTATAGGCATCTCTGCAACAACTATGATGATACCATTTATAACTAGCGTTAACTGATAGAAGTAGTTCTGTAGCCATGCACGTTTATCTGGATCAGAAACATATGTGAATAGCGCATTAATTGAATCTACCACAATAACCTTAGGACTATAACTATCAATAACTTCAGAAACTGTTTTAACAACTCCATCAATATCTCTAGCTGTAGGAATTCTGAGAAACAGTAACATGTTCTGTTTCTCTTGCTTTTCTAGATCTATACCCAGTTTCTTCATATTGTTGAAAAGCTTTTCTCTATCTTCTTGAAAAGATATGTATAGACATCTGTGTCCTCTTAATGCATTTGAGTAGCATATTGTTGATGCAAGTGTTGTTTTACCTGAACCAGGATGACCAGCAACAACAACCATAGATCTAGGGGATAGTGAACTACCCAAAAGTTCATCTAGTTCATTAACACCAAAAACATATTTTGTATCTTTACTCAATATTGCTACCGTATACCCACAGTTGTGGTCGAGAATAAATATCTTACAGAAACTATAGAGAAAATTCTACCTATGTGTATCTCTATGGGGTTCCTCAAATCTGTGTACCTCTTCTACTAGATGCTCAACTATATCTAGCAGTATCTTCACCCCTATCTCTATAGCTCTAGGAGAACCTGGTAAAACAGAAGCTATTTTTCCTGTAGATAGTATGTATAGTTCTGCTCTACTGAGTATAGCTCTAGCTCCTTCTAATTCATACGATAATCTTCTAAATAATTCTCCAAATCCCTGAAGCCTTCTCCAAGCCATTGACTCAACTACATCAACAGTTATATCTCTAGGGCTTGGACCTGTACCACCTAGAAAAACTATAACGTTTGCTTCTCTAGGTGATTCCATTACTACACGAACTATATCTCTATAACTATTCGGAACAATATCTACCTTAACAACACTATACCCTCTACTTTTGATAAGCTCTACAGCTTTCTTACCACTAACATCTTTTGAATGATCTCTAGAAACAGTATCGCTTACAACTACCACATGGAAAAAAATATCCATCCTATTATACACCATACTGTATTAGTTAGCTGAATCTATCTGTATTTCAGTATATCGAAAGAATGTCTAGAGATTTTTACTGTAGCTCTAATCATATTCTCTCTCTCTTTTACCTTCTCTATAACGGTATTGCCTAAAGCTGATCCCTCTATTCTATCAATATTTAGCTTAGATCTATCTACAACAATATCGAAGTAGTGTTGATGCATATTATTGTTCACTATAGCTATACTCTTTGAGTTATAGACGATAACAGAGGTATTCGATACTTCAGCTACTTCAGCTTGATTTAACTGAAGCGTTGTTTCTTCATCTTGTTGTATCCTGAAATCCATCTTAACACCTACATATCTATACACAATATCTCTTATAGCTTGTCTAACTGGTTCTGGGAAATGGTATAAGAGGTTATGAGGATATCTAGTTATGGGTGCCACAAATACACTTGCATTACCATGATTAACTTCGTATAGAGCTGGATATACTCTACCTCTTCTATCTACAGCATACATATGAACTAAAACTTTTCCAGATGTCTTTAGGACTGGACCTAGCGGATAAACATACTGTTTTCTATGACTTCTACTATAGAAACTTCTTCCATCTGTAAAACCTATAGCCTCTATAATTCTCTCAATAATAGGGCTATCTCTATCAATACCAATAATATCGTAGCCATCGATACCTAGAGCACCTTCAACTATTTTCTCAACAGCTGAAGCTGTTAGAAATACACTTACACCTCTATCTATAAGTCTGGCTATGTCTATGTACCTTACATGATCTTCTCTAACGAGAACCATATCGTTTTGACCAATATCTTCGTATCTCTTAACGGTTATAGGTATCCCCATAAGCCCTAGAACATCCTCTACATAGTTATCGTATGGTTTTCTTACAGCTATTTGAAGAGCTATAGATATAAGCCCAAGTCTGCTAGATGTGACAAGGTCCTCAATCTTTCTAAGGTTATGCAACACGTTTCTAGCTAATTCTACATGTTCTTCTCTATCTCTAGATACATACTCAAGTCCCTGGAAAAACGTTATTTCATCAACATCCCCGAGAAAACTATACCAAAGCTGTTCAACAAAGAACTCTGGAGCAATGGTTGTAGGTATACCTAAACCGTTATAGGAATCGAACCAAACGCCCCTAAGCTTGTTACCAACAATACCTCTTATATAGTCTATAATGAATAGAGAGCCGTATCTATATGTGCCTTCTCTTGATTCTGTACCAACATATATACCATCGAATATACTGGCCATAGCATAGAGGTCTAGACCTCTATGGAGAAATTCTTCACGCCATTCAGCAACCTTCAACACAATATCGATACCTTTATTAACATCTCTAGCTTTGCTAACAATTCTTTTTGATAATGATTCAAGTAGGTTTCTAGAGTATATAGACCACATTCTCTGGATCTCTTCATCAAATTGAAGGAGCTTCAAAAGCGATAAGTTGCTGAGGTTCAACCCAAACATCTTATTGAAATTCTCTAGATCTCTCTGAGAATAGCACCAGTTGACCCAAAAATCATCAACAATAATCTCATCGAATATCTGTGCCTGCTGAACTACAGCCTTCTCAAAAATCTCCATATTCCTATCGTCACTTATACATGCAAGAACTCTCCACCAATCAGCATTATCACCCATACCAGATCCCCACGTACCTATAGCAACACCTCCAGCAATCCTGAAATCCTTCTCGAATGCGTCTGCAAGTCTCGATACTACATCGGTATTGAGTAACATACCCTCTCTATAGTTCTCTATATAGACTTTCTCGAAACCAAAATCCTTCAAGAACCTTAATAACAAATCTAACTGCTCATTATTCTTCAAAAGATCCTTAACTGAATAGGTAGTGATATATAGAGCTAACCTAGTTTTCAACCAACCACCCCAAGAAATTAGACATTAGGGATACTAATAAGCGTATGCATAGACAATTATAGAGTAATAGAGTATATAGATAAAAAATCATTATACGTTACATATATGGACAGCTAATTTAAGACTACTTTGAAGCTAGATGCCTCCTAATAATTATGCCAACAAGTATACCAAGCAATAGAAGAGCTACACCTACTCCAGCAATGTACGTGAAATCTGTTCTACTCACTGTTTGAGTAACTATTTGAGTAACCATTACAGTCGATGGTACTGATACTGTTGATACTGCTGTTGATACCGTTGACACAGTTAATGTTACAGGTATAGTTGATGTTACAGGCTGGGTAACTGTTTCTCTTACTGTTTCTCTTACTGTAGTAGCAATGGTACTCTTTTCTGTTATTGTGCTTACAGCAGTTATTGTGCTTACAGCAGTTATTGTGCGTGCAATAGTTACTGTTTCTACAGATTTTATAACTGTTGCGCCAACAAGGAATGAAGCCTCATAAAGTCTCCACTTAAATTTACCTCCACCTACTAGATTAGATCCCCACTCAATCGTGTAGTCTATCATTTGAAGAGTGTTATTTATGACGTCTTCTTTAGTCCAGAGATCTGGTTTTAGTGATGATAGTATATTTGTTGCAAGAGCTATGAATTCTTGTATGGGTATACCAACTCTACCGTTGCTTATTGGAGTAGTGATCTCGAAAGATACTGTTGTATGGCTATCTGCAGATCTATCAATATTACCTACATAAACATTGAATTCTCTATATTCAAGAATGTTGTTTATGAGGATTGGTGCAACAGCAACAGCTTGAGGTTCACCTGTTACAGGCCATGTTGGATGTCTATAGTGTCTAACTATTACCAGAACATCACCAGCTTTTGTACCTCCATCACGAATAGACTTAACAGTCCACAGATAGAGTGCAACAGTAACAGGTAGAGTACATTCTTCTTCGTATATGGTGTAGTTTGCAAAGAATATGGCATATGGAAGTTCTGTCAATTTCTTAGGTATTCTGTAGAGTGGATGAGCAGGTGGATTACTACCCCATATATTTCTACCATACCTGATACCTGGACCACCTTGCACACCTAACTGTTCAGGAAGATTTGTGAACTCTCCATAGACTTCAGCATATGTTCCCGTAAAATTCATAGTCATTGTTCCTTGAGCTCCTGCAGCCAGGTTCCAGAGATTAGCTATAAACGATGCATGATCAAGGTCAACCGTAGTCCATCTGTTATCAGGTCCAGCTGTTCTTGTACCCTTGAATGCTGTTGGAAATATTACCGCCAAACCCCCAGTTTCTCCATAAACACTAACTATGGGTATTACTACTAAAATTAATTGTAGAAGGACGAATACCACTATAGAGCTTATTCTCTTCATTTACTTCACCCTACTATCACATGTATTGTATGTGTTCACTTAATAAACTTTATTATTTCTTACATTTTTGTCAATATTAAATATGGTATAACGAGTAATGTAAAATAACATGAAAATAAAATATTGCAAATATTGTATTCATAGAATACTGTATTATGTATGCTCTTAATTATTGTTTATAGCTTGTTATATTAAGATTCTCTTAGTCTAGGATTAAATATATTCTCTAGACCTACAGCTATGAGTGATAGCGATGTAGTTAAAGCTACTATTGTTAATCCTGGTGGTAAAAACAGCCACCAAGCACCTGTTACATAGGCTAAGAAGTAGTTTGCCCAGAAGAGCATCATGCCTAGCGATAGATGTTTAGCCATACCTTCTGTAGATAGTATTAATGCTAAACCTGCTTCACCTGCTATACCTGTAGCCATGAATATTGCGAAAGCTGTCACAATATATGGTCCAATGGTTGGTATCAACTCCTCGAATACTATCCTTGTATCACCGTAACCTGCCATTCTCGATAACGCCACGAACTCTCTTTCTCTTAAGCTCATGAACTGGGCTCTAATGGCTCTTGCAAACCATGGCCATGTGAATGCACCAAGAGTTGTAGCTATTATATGGGGACCTCTAGCCTCTGGTGGAAGATACGAAGCTATTAGTACAGCTACAAGCCAGTTAGGTATTGCTAGAAATATGTTTGTCACAGACATTAAGATCTCATCTACAATACCACCCTTTATACCTGCTATTGAACCTATTGCGAGCCCTATAGACATAGCTATAACCGCTGTTAGGAATCCTATCATTAGTGAGACTCTTATACTGTAGAGGAATTGAGCAAAAACATCTCTTCCAAAACCGTCTGTGCCCAAGGGACGTTCAAGTGATGGAGGTTGATTTCGAGATCCTTTGGCAAAAGGATCACGTCCATATATTAGTGGTCCAGCGAGACCCATAAACAGTATTATTATGAATACTATGAATCCTATCAAGAATCGTTTGTTTGTAAATATTGCGTAAACAACTAGAGGTATCTTCATGCGTTATCCCCTTCCTCCTATTCTAATCCTTGGATCTATTAGAGCATAGATGAAGTCCACTAAGAAGTTTGCTGCAAAAACTGTAGCTATAACTATAAGGAATATACCTTGTATCAATGGATAGTCTAGAGCACCTATAGCTCTAGATAAGAAGTAGCCTACACCAGGATAATTGAATACCGTCTCTACTATGAATACACCAGTTATAGCGAAGCCAAGCTGTAGAGCTAACCCTGTTACCTGTGGCAATAGTGAGTTTTTATATGCGTATCTAAACACAGTTCTATCTTTAACACCTAGAGATTCTGTGTATGCTATATAGTCAGATCCAAGTTCAGCCGAGATCACTACTCTCATTGATCCCATCCAGTTAGCTGATTCAACTATGTATATGGATAGGAACGGTAATGTGTAATGCCATAGGTAATCTACCAGGAACTCGAGTGTTAACGAGGGCTTTAGTCCAGAGGAGTACACACCTGATTCTGGGAACCACCTTAATCTAAAGGCAAAGACAAAGAGTAGGAGCATTGCTAGCCAGTAGTAGGGTATTCTAGCCACTATAAATGAGTATCCAACAACCAATTTCTCGACTATGCTTCCCCTCTTGTAGCCTGCATAGGCCCCTATTGTATTGCCTGTGTACCATGCAGCTAGTACTGCTGGAACAACAAGAGCTAGTGTCCAGGGTAGAGACATAGCTATAACGTCTGTTACCTTCATTGGATACATATCTACAGATATTCCAAAATCACCTCTAAAAGCTCTGCTCAAAAACGTAAAGAATTGAACATGTAGAGGTTTGTCGAATTGAAATATATCTAGAAGCTGCCTATATATTTCTGGAACCATAACCGGATTGTATATCCACTGCATGATTATTTGCTGCATCCTTATGGCTAAAGGGTTACCCGGAATAGCTCTAGGCAGTATAAAAACTGCACACACCGCTATAAAATACGTTACTACAAACAATGCAACCTTTCTTGCTATATATAGCAACAATGTTTTATCGATACCCAATTTAACCATATCAACACCAAAAACATTGACCATATAAAAGCTTTTAAATCTTTATGATTAGTGTTCAAGAAAAATGATTACTGAGTAATGTATAGAGAATATTGATGTAGCAAGCAAGTATACAAGACTATTATGAAACATATTTTATGGAAAATAGAAAATAAAAAATTGGTTTTATTTCTTACCTAGAGTTAATATAAACCATCCAACTATAGCGCCTACTACCAATAGGACAGCCCAAACCACTGCGGCAGTCATCCAGTCTACTTCTCTTTCCTTAATAGTCACAGTAGAGTATGCAGTTCTCTCAATTTGTTGAACTAATGTAACTGTAACAGTAACTGTAGCTCTAGGAGCTACTGGAGTCGTTATTGGTGAAGGAGTTGTTGTTGGTGTTGTTGGTGTTGGTGAAGGAGTTGTTGTTGGTGTTGTTGGTGTTGGTGAAGGAGTTGTTGTTGGTGTTGTTGGTGTTGGTGAAGGAGTTGTTGTTGGTGTTGTTGTTAGTACTGGTCTACCTGATTCTATTCTGAAGCTTTTTGCTTCATATATTGTCCTTCTTAGATATTCGTTATACTTTTTCATAGATATGAGGGCTCCTCCTTCTTCTACTGGCGCTAACCACCATGGTTTTTCAATTGGTTTTCCTGTTGGTGTTAAGAAGAATACCACAGGTACACTACCCCACCATGATGGTAGCCACCATGGTCTCTGTGCATTTGGCCATCCATCCCAGTATTTATTGTTGTATATCCAGAATACTGGTGTATAGAATAATGGTATTGATGGTAGATCTTCGAATAGTATCTCTTGGATAGCGTAGGCCAGCTCTTTTTCACGTTCAGGATCTATTAGTGATCTCATCATTTCTTCAAATAATGCGTTCAACCTATCGTTTGTATAGCCTATCCATCTAGCCATGTTGCCCCATGGAGAGTATAGAGCATTTCCATAAGAGTTTCTAACATGGCCTACTTCATATGCTCCAGCACTCCAACACAATGTTGCTTCGAATCTACCGTTGGAGAAGCTTTCCCACCAAACTCTATAGTCAACAGCTTGTACTGCTACTTGTATACCTATATCTTTTAGTGCATCAGATATAAGTGAAGCTATGTTGTTCTCAAGAACAGCTCCTGCAGACACTAGTATTGTGAATCTCAAGGATGTTCCATCTGGAAGTTCTCTAACACCATCTTTATCTCTATCAACAATTCCTGCAGCATCAAGCATACCTCTTGCTTTAGCTAGATCTTGCTTAAGTAGACAGTCTGGTGTTCCCCAATACTTTTGACATGCTTCACGATTCACATAATCTTCGTATACACCTTCAGCAACAAATCCAACAACAGGTGCCTGTTTTACTAATCCTAATAAACCATATTCAGTAATATCTTCCCACGGTATAGCCCAGGCAATAGCTCTTCTTACCTCGACTCTCTGGAAGATAGGTAGATTGAGGTTGAGATATAGCCAGAAACTTGCTCCAGGTATGAAGTATGGCTGTACATCAGACCATGTCTTTATACCATACTTTGTTTTAAGTTCATCAACATTAGGTACAAATACTCCTGCTCCACCACCTATAATACCTAAAGCATCTATATCGCCTCTGGTTAAAGCTGATACTGCTACTGTAACATCTTTATAGTATATGAATGTTAGATACTTAGCTGCAGGAAGACCAAAGATATCTTTACCCCACCAATTATCTATTCTCTCATATACAACCTGAGTAGCATCTGCGAAATAAAGTTTGTAGGGTCCACTAACGACCTGTTTATCTGGGTCATCATTTCTCCACTGAACTCTCATGCCTTCGCCCATTTCATCAATAAGAGGTTTGAAGATATGTACCGGTACTGGTCTTATGAATAGTACGCATCCTATAGGGCCTCCAAGCCAATCCATAACTATTTCCTCTCTTGGTGGAGGTTCTTCACCTGGTGATCTAGCTATGTAGTACTTTAGTGTTTTATTATCGATTACCTCGTAGTTATATATACACCAGTCTCCCCATAGACCAGCACCTACTTGTCTGCTTAACTGGTAACCCTCTATTATGTCTCTACTAGTTATGGGTGTTCCATCGCTCCAGCGAGCTTCATCCCTTATGTGTAGCGTTATAGTGATTTCGTCTCCATTGAATTCTATCTTATCTATAAGGAATAAGAGCCAGTCCTGGGTTAATGTATTCTGAATAGCTACTGATGGGTATAGAATATGCCAGGCACCCCACTCCATACCACCCGTGCCTCCAGGAGCAAAGATGTTCCAGTTTAGTGTTGGTGCACCTATGTTTCCTATAACTAGAGACTCTTCACGTCTTGCTCTTTGCGCATTTATGTGTGTATTCGCTATAGCAAGAGCTGTGCTTAATAACATCATTAAGATGAAGAGATACACCAGGTGTTTGTTTCTTGAGATCAAAGGATCCACCCGGTCTGGTTTATTTACTTATATACTCCTTATTGTAAGCTTAAAAATTTATTTAGCATACCGTAAAAATCTAGATGAGATGAACAAGAGGATAGATAGTAATGAAAGATGCTAGCCCAGGTTCTGAATCAATATATTGAGTTTACTGATGATAGCGTCTTTAAATGTGCTCCTAAGCTTTTCTATATCTACACTATTGTTGCGAATGGCATTACCAAGTTCACGTGCTTTATCTAGCGTAAATACTGTTTTGCCACCTGTTAGAGGATCTATGAATTCTACAGGCTGACCCACCATATCGAGATACCTGTAATATTCTTCGAGAACTATCTCTCTGTTAATGTACTTCTCTACAATACGGTTCACGACTATCCTTAGCAGTTCTCTAACATCTTGATCTGCTATAATTGTGTCTCCGTAAAGAGCTATAGCTGGTGCTGCTTCACCCAGCACAAGCTCCATATTTACTGGCGATGCATAAAGATTCGTTATAGCTGGATCCCTATAGATTATCCTGGGGTTTGTATTGTTGTATCCTAGAACCGGTATGTAGAAACTCCATCCAGTTCTGTTTAGGAACATCTTATCTTGTGCTTCTGTCAAAACCCATCTGATTAGTCTATACATGCCTTCTAGACCATCATCAGTAGTTCTAGCAGCTATAGCTATAGGTGTGAACCAGAATCCTGTCTCATTCCTGGGAAATATTATCCGGAGTTTATCGGGAAACATAGAGTAAGCTGTATATGCGTCACCAAACTCCAGAACAGTGAGTAATGCTTTTCCAAAAGATATAGAGTCTCTCGCTTGACGAGTACCTGTCTCAAGTCTTGAGATAGAACCAAAGATCACGGATATCAATGTCCAGCCTTTCTCCCAACCGTACTTCGATAGAAGTGTATTAACTGTATTCATCATTGGTGCTCTATTAGTTACAGGATAGGCTGCTACAACGTTCCCTCCTTTAGTTATTACTGCAACGTATTCAGGTTTGATCAAGTCTATCCATGAACTCGGTACCTCTAATCCGTATTTGTTAGCGTAATCAGTGTTAACTAACCATGTGTATGGTACAAAGAACATTGCAATCCAGCACAATCTGCCATCATCTGTATACCCCTTGAGGAGTTCTGGTACATCTCTAGCTAATGCAAGGATTTCTGGATCGTCTATTGGGTGTAGAGCTCCTTCTCTACATAGAATAGTTATGTTGTATCTGTTCTGTCCTATAAATCCATCTACACTTCCATTAATGCCTGCAGCTTTCCATACTTTTGGATCTTCAATCCTTATAAATGATATATTCGTTATATTCAGCCTCATTGATGCAGAAGGAAGTACTACACCCACTCTAGGCATACCGCTTTCAGCGAAAAAGTATCTATTAAAATCGTCACAACCCCATTGACTCCATGTAGACATAATCTTCAAGGATATAGGCTTAAGCTGTTTAACTTCAGATGTTTCTTGCCGACCTGGTGATATAATGATATTGTATATACCAAACAATGCTATACCTAAGATGACTACAATTGCTACAACCATTAATACCGCGTTTTTCCTCATACCGATCACATATCTGGAATTCTTTCTACAGAATTTATAAAATTTAGAGACACTAGATCGAACAATGTTCTACACATTATCTATCCATGACCGAGAAACATATCATATCAATAAACTGTTTTTTCGTATGATATGATATGTAGTGATTTGCGGAAACTTGGATGGACATACTTAGTCAATGAGGCTAGAAACTATATATGGTGTTATGAAGGATTCTATGAAGCTGGCGACTAAGAGTAGTAGAACAATTATCAGGATTATTTTTGGAAGAATCTTCAATGTTTTAGCTATATCTTCTCTATTTCTTTTAAATACATATTTCCAGAAGTCTATACCGAGCTTAGTTCCAAAAGCTGACGCCATGAGTATTGCTGGAAGTTCGAAAACACCGTGAGGAGCTATAGCTACAAAGCCTAGGAGTGGTGAGCCTCCAGTCATAATAACCAACATTATCACCATACCTACAATAAACCCATTGGCAAAAACTATTGCGCCGGGAATAAATACAAGTAGACCTGAGGCTATAGATATGGCCGCAACTAGTAGGTTCCTTCTAAATATATAGAAAGCTGTATCAATGCTATAGAATTCTATAGGGATATCTCCGTAAGCTTGCTTGATCATATCATTTACTGTTTGAAGCTCGTTTGGCTCAAACATCACGAGATATAGTGTAGCAAAAGAGCCTAGAAGCCAACTCACTATGAATATAATGACCATGACCAGGAAAAACATCTTCAGAGACACAACATTCACCTCTAGATATGTGCCACAAACTACTGGACTAATATACTGATTTACAGCTATATATTTCTACCTCAATGTATGTCGCTATGATGGTTGGCTAAGCCAAACTACGTGTATTTGTTTTAATCAGTACTTCAATAGAATGGGTTATGGATAATACATAACCATGTCTTTAGATTCAATTGGTTCTAGTAATCGTATATAGATCTGCATATAGATACAGTTCCTGCACCATCTTCAGCTGGCGTCTTTATTCTCTGACTGATAACATGTAGATCTCTTGACCTTAGTATCTCTCTCAAGATTTCTTTTCCCTGCATTTTCTCTGATCTCAAACAATTTATCGGTATCTTGAACGCTATATCCAGTACTTCTCTATCTAGGAGTAGGGCTACAGCCTTTACACCTATACACTTTGCTATTTCTAGCTCTGGGTATCTACTATAAGCTAACCTGTTAATGGTTTCCTCAAGTTCTTTTTCAACAAGTTTTAATAGAAAGCTATAGCCAGCGAAAACCTCATCTCCACCACTTCCTGTATAGATACATCTACATCCATCTCTTTTGGCTTCTCTAAGTACTGAATAGAAAACTATATCGTTTCTGATCTCTATACATCCACCATCTCTATGCGAGTCAATTCTATCCCTACCTATACACCCAATAACACTGCTCACCAGATTATCGATATCTCCTTGATCTATATAGATGTACTTAACATCTATATTGAAGAGCTTAGCTATATGGTTTACATATACAAGATCTTTCGGAAGACCTTGTCTATATACAGCCGTATAGCCTCTAGGCTTATAGCCAGCTGATATACTTGCTAAAAGCACTAGTGATGTGTCTATTCCACCACTTAAAGCAATACAATCACATCTATACTTCTCTACAGATTCCACCAGCACATTGAACATCTTCTCTACATATATACTGCAGGGCATGGAGACTCTCATTAGATCAGCCTCAAGATAATGTAGCTACCATAGCTTTCAGATCCTATAGTCTTGTAGCCGAGAGTAGATCTGTGGAGTGGTCCTGTTAAAACTACTGTATGGTATTCGCCTTTTTCTCCTAGAGGATCTACACCTATTTTTAGCGCTTTTTCGACAAATAGATCGACATTACTTTTACCTAGTTCTACACCAAGCCATTCACTTAAACTCTCTATACACCCTATTATGAGTGGTTTTACACCATCATTGAGCTCTCTATAGAGAAGATCAAGAGGATCTAAACCCCATAGAGGTTCAACAAGTGTTGCTCCTACTTCTTTAGCGAGTTTCTCCATATAGTTCAGATGCTCATCAACATACACATCTCCAGCAACTATAACATCTACCTGAAGCTTCTTAAGCAGATCAACTGTCTCCATAAACTCTCTACCTCTAGTAAGCCTTGCCACAGTAACCGGTATTTCGGCTAGAAGAAGTGTCTCAATAGATTTACCTATGTTGAGTAGATGTGGACTTGGTCTCGGAAACTCGTATACAAGCACTATACCTAGATCCACTTTTCTACCATATCGATAGACAGCGTAGTAGGAATCCTTGCCTCCAGATAGAAAAGCTACATACATATTCAGACACCAAGCTTTTGGAGAAGCTTTAAGGGATAGATTACGTAGAGATTCTTGAGATAGGTCTTGTGGTATGTTGTTCTAGGAGGAAAAGTCTCACTTTTTGTAGCAACTCTATAGATATCTTCTGGCTCTAGTTTTGGCATCAATACACATATATCTGAATAATAACATTTATCTATGTTTATAGGAATCTTAACCATATCGAATAACGTATTTGAGGAACCAAGTTCTTTAAACGCTAGATAAACATCAATTCTATCAATATTCAAAACCATCATTATATCACCCACCTTAACCATCATTTCATCGCTACCTCTCTTAACCATAGACTCTAGCTCTTCTACAGTCTTTACCACAGATCTATAGTCTATCAATCTACTTGACCCAATATACATCCATCCACCAACATCATCTACATCTCTGTAGTCAGCTAAATAAGCTGGAACTACTTTTATACCAAGAAATTTTAGAGCATTAAGTCTATGATGACCATCGATAACTATAAGCCTGTTCTTTTCCACAATAATAGGCTTCCTTAAAGCTCCATCAACACTTATTGAGCCTAGAACTCTAGAACTATGTATAGGGTCGATATCTTCGTGAGGAACAACATCATCTATGTAGAGTAGAACTAGATCAGCAAGACAATCAATACATGGATTCTCCTGGATTCTATATCTCTTTATTGGCATTTTACGCTACCTCAGAATTGTTAACATGATCTATCACTATATGTTAGCTAAGTATATAAGATGATGTACAGATAACGCCAAGAGATGTAGAACAACTACATAGACTATAGATACATAGATAGAGAGTTTTACAGCTTTTAGTATATCGATATGTGTTGGTAAATGAAATTCTCTACCTATAGTATAGCTCTCAATCTTTTCAAGCTTAACACCTAGACATCCAGCTGTAGCCGCCATAGGGTTTCCAGCATTTATGCTTTCTGTAGATCTTCTATCTCTTAAATATATGTACCAACTTCTTCGAATAGATCCACCAACAATAGAACATAAAGCTAGCGTAATTAGTGCAGTTAATCTTGCTGGAACAAAATTGAGGAATGTATCTACTTTTGCTGAAAACCATCCTATATCCTTAAACATAGGCTCTCTATAACCTACTGCAGAATCCATT
>Ga0209080_1000310_pt1 | contig 35392 bp, 38 predicted proteins | sample JNZ110809AmetaG_FD_184123 | JGI IMG/M metagenome (GOLD analysis project Ga0209080, IMG submission 184123) | Hot spring microbial communities from Jinze hot spring, China to study Microbial Dark Matter (Phase II) - JNZ 110809A (SPAdes) (version 3) ...
GCAATAGGATCTATGATCTTCCTATTTATTGCGGCAAGATTTGCGTAGCTTATCTTAGCGTCTAAAGGACTTAAGCCCACTTCCCTTATGACTTCATGTATTGCTTCAGGTACTATCCCCCTCCTCCTCAACGCTGATAGAGTTCCAAATCTAATGTCATCGTAAACTTCGTAACCTTCCCTAACTCTCCTTCTCATCAAGCTTTTGCTTAATACAACTCCTTCTAAACTCAACCTTCCAAAGTGTATTGCCTCAGGGTATTTCCACTCCAGTCTATCGTACATATATTTCTGTTTCACAGTATTAGTCATGTGCTCTTTTCCTCTAAAGATGTGAGTTACGCCCATTAAGTAATCGTCTACTCCAGCAGCGTAATTATATGTTGGCCAAACAATGTACTTATCTCCAACTAATGGATGGGGGCTTCTTGAAGTATCTATTATTCTTAACGCTACCCAGTCTCTTACAGAAGGATCCGGGTGCTCTAAGTCGGTCTTTACTCTAACTACAGCTTCTCCCTCAGAGTAAGCTCCTTCAATCATTTTATCAAACTCTTCTAAGTGATTGCTGGGGTCAAGGCTTCTGTGAGGGCATTCCTTCTTCTGATTCCTAAGCTTTCTAAATAAATTGATGTTGCATTTATCAACATAAGCTCCTCCACGCTTAATTAATTCTTTAGCAATCTCATAGTATATTGGGAGCCTTAAACTCTGTATGTACTCTCTACACCACTTAATTCCAAGCCACCTTAAGTCCTCCTTTATTTTAACATAGGAGTCAGGAAATGAAGCTTTAATCCTGGGATCAGTGTCTTCAAATCTCAAAACCATTTCCCCACGATACATTTCAGCATAGATGTAGCTTAAGTAAGCAGATCTAGCGTTTCCAAGGTGTATTGTGTAATCCGGGTTTGGTGCAAACCTCGTCACAACCCTTCCTTCAATAGCATTTGGAAGCGGCGGCAGCTTCTTTTCAAAAGTCTTCCTCTCCTCAAGGAGTTCTGGCCAATTGCTTTTAACAATGTTTAACTGCTCTTCTAAAGTAAGTCTATTCACTTCTTCAACTACTTGAGAAATCAATGGTATTAGTTGTTTAATAAAGCTCTTTAAACTAGGCTTCTCACCTACTACTTTAGATACAACTGCATTAAGAGAAGCCCTTCCTCCATGCTTAACTGCATTTAACAATGAGTATTTGAACGCTAGATCACGCAACTCCTTTAATTGAGATTCTTCTAGCATGCTCTTCACCTACAGTTACCACAATGTACTTCTCAGGCTTTAGCCATACATAACCTACTACTAAAACTACTATTCCACTGCAAGAAGTTCTGTAAGTTCTAACATCCCCCTTGCCAGTCACTATGCTGGCCAGTTTATCTCCAACGCTTATTACATCTCCTTCACTTACGTAGATTATTGCAGCACGACCAATTACTTCATCAATGCAAATAGGAGTACCTTTAGGTATAAAGATGCCCTCGAGATCTTTATTAAGGCTAAGCCTTGGCACAACTACTATTGATCTCGTTGTAATTAGTTCCTCTATATTTAAGGCTTTTTCAACAACATCTTCATAGATTACGTGCCCGTAGAACTTCTCGCTTACTACTTTTTTGGAGAGGAAGTAGTGTTCATCAACTACATTTATATAAGGCTCCTCTCCGCCTCCTTCAATGAACACCTCTGGGTATTCATAGGAGTTCACAAGCTCAACCTCCTTTACTCACTAAGTAATCATCTACGTTTATTCCCCGTGAGCGCATGTAAGAAAGAATCCTACTACCCATGTATAGAGGCTTCTTCTTTAATTCTAATACACTGCTAGATCCCGTTAGAAACATTATGGCTTTAAGACCTTCAATGAATAGATTTAAGTATTCTAAACCCCTTTCTACTCCACCATTAAATAATGCCTTAAGTATTGGTCGAGCTATTCCAACAAGATCTGCTCCTAAAGCTATATTAATTGCAGCTTTATAGCTTGACCAAACTCCTCCACTAGCTATTATCGTTGATCGTGGGACAGCGTATCTACACTCTATAACTGATATAGGTGTTGGTATTCCCCAAGAACTAAGCTCTTCAGCTAATGCAGCTCTCAATAGATCTCCAGCTCTTTTAGCTCTAGCCCCCTCTATCTTTATCCAACTTGTGCCACAGGCTCCGGCTACATCGAAGATCTCTACACCGATCTTGGCAAAGGCCCTTGCAACCTCCATAGAGAGACCTGTTCCAACTTCCTTAACTATCACCGGCATGGCGATCTCCTTCCTTAAATCAGCTAGCTTATCAAGAAGATCCTGTGTAAAGGATGTATCACCTTCCGGCTGTATTAGCTCTTGTGCAGGGTTTAGGTGTACAGCAAGAGCATCTATATCTATTGAGCTAACTGCTTCAGCTACCTTACTATAACTATATTTGCCCAGTATTGTTATCCCGATGTTCCCTATAACAGGTACTTCCTTCGCCACATCTCGAACGATCTTATAGGTTTTAAGCACCTCTTCACTGTAGTTCTCAATTAGCGCCCTCTGGCTCCCAATACCAAGAGCTACCTTAGCTTTACTAGCTAGCAATGCTAGCTTTTCATTAATTTTAGCTGTAGCTGGATGGCCTCCAGTCATTCCTTCAATAACTATTGGAGCCTCAAGAGAATACCCTAAGAAATCCGCAGTCAAAGTGACTTCTCTAAATGAAACTCCTGGAAAGGCTTGGTGCACTAGCATTATATCGCTATATATGTTGCTGCAGTTGTTTTCATAAGTCATCTCATCGATTAATGCAAGCTCTACGTGCTCAACCTTTCTACACATAGTGTTGCCACTCATAAATACACCTTGCAAGCAATTAATATGAACTCACGGTTTATTAACTTAAGGCAATTTATTGAATGACCCTAGTTCTGCATCTAATAACTTATGGAGGCTACTGCTATGTAATTATCCATGTCAGCTACATATACTTCTCCCCTACTTCTAGATTGAAGTCCGTAGAGTATGTAGTATATTGAGTTCATAGATCTAGATGATAGCTCAATTATTTCTCTACAATTACTTAAGCCTTGCTCAAGAATGCACTTGGCTAACTCTATCACGGCATAGCCTCCTAAGTGAATTATTATAGATCTTAGGGGCTCCTTAACTGTGGGCTCACTTAATTGAGCTACTTTAAATACTTCAACAATTTTCGGCTCTAATCCCCCGCCTCCGAGCTCTATGAATCCTTCGCTATGTCTATAAACTATGGGTTTTCCAACAATTATGGAATACCTCATGGGGGTCAGTTGAGCTTTTCTAATTCCAATTAATGCATCTATTGAACTAGTTACCTCAATTAAATCATCACTGCTTAATCCGAAGAGTTTTGCTGTCTCAACAGTTAGCGATGCATATACCCCGAGAGCATAATTGAGATCTCCTTCTACAATTACCCTGAGACCTCGCTCAATAACTTCACTAGATATAAGTTCATAGAATGAATGCAGAGAACTCGCCAAAAGATCGTAGTACTCACCGCTGCCTCCATCAGCTAACTTAACTTCAACTCTTTTACAATCTCTTGTGCTAATACGTGTAGTTATCTTCATATTGCTTAAGAATACTAACGTGGGATTATTTGATTCCAATGGTGTTGAGAATAGAGGTATAGGCAGTCTGGACTCTATTGTTTTCAATAATCCCTCCTCTGGATTAAATGAGCTTACTTAGCTAAGTAAAATCTTATTGATGCGTAACCTACGACAGCCGACTTATCTCCAGTTATGTCTCCACTAGTAGCGTATTTAAGGAGCTCTGCTCTAGCCTTTTCAGCACCCATTGTTTTTGCATACTCAATTAGCGTCATTATCCCTCCAGGTCCACATATACTGATGTCTAGTTCACCCATAGTTTTATAGAAGCCTTCAGTATCCAGGGAAACTATTTTCTCTATAGCCTTTAGATCTTTTTTTACAGCTATGCTGTGAGGCTCGTAGTGAGTCATATCGCTACTAGCCAGCAGCACTGCATCTCTCCCGCTCTTCGTTACAGCATTGTATATTGCTTTAGCTAAATCTCTAGATACTTCTAGTGAGTGCATCATTATGACTATAGGCAGTATTTTGAACTTGCTTCCAAAAAGATACTGAAGAAACGGTAATTGCACTTCTACAGAGTGTTCATCTGCGTGGGCATAAATGTCTTCTTCCGCATATGAGCTCTCGCTAATGACTCCTCTAGCCAATTCTTCATCAACTTCAACTCCTCCTAATGGCGTAAGCCACTTCCCCCTTGGATATACTGATACAAGGGCTCCATAGCCTGTGTGATTAGTGCCAACTATGATTACAGTCTGAGGAGTTCCCTCCAAAGCTAGTCTGTAATAGGCGTGTGCAGCTATAGGTCCACTATAGATGTAGCCAGCGTGAGGTACGACGAAGCCCACACTCTCCTTCAACCTAATGTCACTAACCACAGGAATGCTGCCGGGGCCAAGTACGTGTTTAAAGGAACTCTCAATGCTTTTACTTAATTCAGCTGAATTAGATGAATAGAAGAAGCCTGCTACAACAGGCCTTCTTACGTGCTCCACAGCTTCCACCACTTCACTTAGTGGAAGTAGCTTCAAAAGCGCTTGGAGGCTCCGGTAGATCCTTATCAGGGGGCAGCAGCCCTTTTTCACGAAGCACTTGTCTAGTTAAAACCCAGTATAATAGTGCGAGGCTTTTCCTACCTTTATTATTTGCTGGTATAATGAGCTCTACATACGAAGTCTTGTTATCGGTGTCAGCTAATGCCACTATAGGTATACCTATTTCAGCAGCCTCCTTTACTGCCTGGTGGTCTACTCTAGGATCTGTAACTATGACTACGTCTGGCTCAAAGTATGTTGATAAGTGCGGATTTACAAAGGAGCCTGGGAGAAAACGCCCTATGAAAGGCCTTGATCCAATGTATTGACTAAACTTTAAAACAGGCTTTTGCCCATATTGTCTCACTGATACAACAGCTATCTTACTTTGATCGAATTTAGAAAGGAACTTCCCAGCTACTTTAAGCCTCTCATCTATTTTCCTAACATCCAGTATGTAGAGGCCATCGGATCTAACTCTATAGACGAACTTCTCCATGAACTTAGTGCACATATTAGTGCCTATGTGAACTCCCGCCACTAAGTACTGATCCAACGGTATAAGGAGCTCTATCTCCTTCCTTACTTCAAACTTCTCCCACTCATTATTAGAATCAGATCTAAATTCTTCCTCCAATACCACCGCCTCTAGCTCTTGCGTGATACCTTAATTACGTCGTAAGCTATATCTACGTGGGATAGAAACATTCTTCTACAACAATATCTCTTTACGCCAAGTTCATCAAGTACTTTCCCAGGATCATCTCCTCTCTCTACTCTAACTTTGAACTCCTCCCATAAATGGCCTATTGGCTTTCCGCATGTAAAGCATCTGACTGGGAATATCAATTTAATCACCTATAACTCTTCTGCCACCTCCTCCTAGCACTTCTCCTCATGTATTTCTCGGGCTCTGTCCTTCTAGGATCTCCTGACAGCATGTATCTATCGTATTCTAGGAATATATTCTTCAATTCTTCACTGTTAAAATACGCCAGTAAGCCTCTAGCTATAGCTGCTCTAACTGCATCAGCTTGACTCATAAATCCTCCGCCTCTAACGTTCACTACTATATCTACGTTCTTCCTAAGTTTTTCGGAGATCAGCAGGGGCTCCATGATCTTTATTTTAGCCATCTCTATGGGCCACAACTCTACTGGAACTCCATTAATCCAAACCCTTCCACTGCCTGGCTTAATTACTGCTCTAGCTACACTAGTCTTTCTTTTCCCACTAGATACAACTATTTTTACAGTTTTAGCCTCCTGCATTTGCGTGCTCAATTCTCTCCCTCCACCCCAAGCTCTTAGCTAATTCGCCTAGAGTTATGAAGCTTCCTCTAAGCCTTGAAGCATCAGCTTCAGGGAATTTAATTGGAGTTACATTAGTTAAATCTTTAGGCACCCCTATGTATGCTTTAAGCCTCTTTAAAGCATCTCTCCCCCTAGGCTTATCCATCGGTAACATGCCTCTCACAGTTCTTTTAAATATTTTATCAGGCTTCCTAGGCCTCCTAATGCCCTGTCTATAGGGGTTTCTTAGAGTCCTGACTTTCTCTAATAATTTATAGCCTGCAATAACTCTCCCTCTTTCTCCACTAATAACTGCCTTCTCAACGTTAATTACGTGGACTCTATAGCCTTCGAGAATCTTTTTAGCAACTATGCTAGCCAGTCTTCCTAAAACTTGATTTGATGCATCAACTACTATTGCTTCCTCTTTAACCACAGTGTTCACCCAATTATCTTTACTCCTTTACCACTAGGGTTCTCCCTTAATAAATCAAGTATGTGGAGAGCTCTTCCATTAACTAACCTTATTTTCTCTAAAGCCTTTGATGAAAAGGCTACGGCAGCTATAGTCACTGGGTGTTTAAGTTCTCCAGCTCCAATAACTTTCCCTGGTACTACAACTACTTCACCTGACTCTGTATACCTGTTTATTCTCCCGACGTTGACAGCTATTTTCCTCCTTCTGGGTTTTTCAAGTAGTTCAGCAACAGTTCTCCAAATCTTACTTCCTTCCCTACTTGAAGTTCTCTTCAGTTCATCAATAGTCCTCCTAATTACTACATTCGTTGGACCCGTTCTCCTCACTTCAATACACCCTGTATCTCAAGCTTTTTACTTAATTCACTTACTTTACCACTAAGTATCTTGATGGACTCCAGTAGAATTCTCTTTAGTGAAAGAGATCCCGTGGACTCTATTCTAAGTATGTACTCATTTTCCCTAGTCTTCAACGTTATTGCTTCACTAGGACAAACTTTTTCACATAAGTGACATAGATTGCAGTTAAGGACTGATGCTTCATTAACTTCTACTCCAACGTTAGTGACCTTAAATACGTTCCTTGGGCATACTTCTATACATTTCCTGCAACCTGAATAACACCTAGATCTATCTATGGATATTTCAGGGACATACTTTATTGCAGCTGCTGATACAGGACTCCACTTATAGTGCTCCTTCCCTCTTCCAAGTCTTGCGTAAGCCTCTAGCTTTACTTGATGACCCTCTCCAAGTATTAGTACCGGGATATCATCATATACAGGCCTGACCTCTGGATCACTGGACTTAAGGTCTCTACTATAGATAGTTCGCAAATCTCCATCATTATTTGATGCATCTAAATCAAGTTTAACGAAGCAATCTGGTGGGAAAAGCGATGCCTCTTCACTCTCAGAGCATTCTTCAGGGGACTTGTATTTATTGAGAGCTGCTTCACTAGTTAACGGTATTAAGCCAAGCCTATGAGCTACGTATTCATCGTAAAACATGCTTCTATTAAGAGTGAATATAACTGTGCTTATAGCCATAGATGGTACTTCACTAATAATAGTCCTCCTAATGGAATTAACTATGTATAGTGGTACACCACTTAGATATAGCTCTATGAAGTCCTCTCTTCTATTTAGAACTCTTAACTCCAAGCTGTCTCCACCCTTCAATAATCATAGTCTCCTTCCACGTCTTCCTCCAGGCCTTCTCGTAGTGTCGTGAGGTATTGGGGTTACATCCTCTATTCTCCCAATTATAAACCCAGATCTAGCGAGAGCTCTTATTGCTGCCTGAGCACCAGGCCCAGGAGTCTTAGGGCCATGCCCTCCCGGCGCCCTAACCTTTATGTGAAGAGCTGAAATACCTTTCTCCATGGCATCTGATGCAGCTCTGCTCGCAGCCATCATTGCAGCGTATGGGCTAGGTTTTTCCCTATCTGCTTTAACAACCATTCCTCCAGATGCTTTGCTGAAAGTCTCCGCTCCAGTAAGATCAGTTATATGAATTAGAGTATTATTAGGTGAACTATATACGTGGGCTACACCCCACTTCAGCTCCCTCATGGAGAGTGCCATAATATAACACCAGCGATCCTCATTTCTTCTGGGCTATAGCTTGAGAAATCGCTTTATACGGGCTGTTTAGATAGTAATCTACTAAGTCCTCTTCATCGCGCTTCACTATGTATCCCGGTGAAGTAATTCTTCTTCCACCTACAGCTATGTGCCCATGGACTATTAGTTGTCTAGCTTGGTAAATGCTTTTAGCAAGGCCTTTGAGGTAGACTATAGTTTGTAAGCGTCTTTTCAATAGATCTTCTGTTGTTAATGATAGAACTTGGTCTAAAGCAGCGTTTTTGGGAAGTAAGCCCATTCTATAGACTCTTTCGAGTAGAGCTTTTTCAGCCTTCTCTCTAGCCTCTAGTGGTAGTGCCAGTAGAACTCTGGCCTTATGTCTAAGTTCCCTAATCATGGTCTGAGCTATCCAAATCTCTCTTTTATTCCTTAAACCATACTCTCCGATCAGCCTCATTTCTTCAGTTAATCTATCCTTTCTCCAGGGATGCCTTGGCCCAATCCACTTCTTCTTACACTTCCTAGGATCCCCCATGGCTATCTCCTCTGCTTCCTTACGCCAACTGTTCCACCAATGCGGCCGGTTGTTCGAGTTCTCTGCCCTCTAACTTTTAACCCCAGTGAATGTCTTATTCCACGATAGCTCTTTATTCTCTTCTCCCTTTCAATGTCCTGCTTTACATAGAATATGAGATCTGATGACACTAAGTGCATGTCGCTGCCAGTGCTGTAGTCCTTCCTTCTATTCAGCATCCAATTCGGTATACCGTATTCTCTTGGGTTCTTTAATGCGTCTTCAACTCTCTTCAACTCCTCGTCGGTTAGATACCCAGTCTTCATATCAGGATCTATTTTAAGAATTCTACATAAGTATAGCGCTAAAGTATACCCTATGCCCTTTACTTCAGCTAGACCCCAGGGTACTTTCAGCTCTCCACTAACATCTGTTTCAGCTATTCTAACCACATGTCTATAGCTCCTCTCACTCAAAGCATTTTCACGCTCACTTTAAAGACTCATTATTACTAAGATGTATTTTAAACATATGCAGGAGGCTAATATAAGTATTCTAGCTCTATAGTTATGACAAGCTTAAGCAACTGGAGAAATAGCTATCTAGCTGCTTACATTGAAAGCATAGATTTGCTTCACTCGCCCATCAATCAATTGTTTCCCTTAATGTTGTTTTTAAGCATGTCCACAGCAGCTGCTTTCTGCATCACATTGTCCTAGGGGCAATCCAATAAATCACTTTTCCACCTGTCTCAAGGGCTAACTCCAGCTTTAACGGTTTGTCTGTATCAAACATTAAGTCAATTACTTCAGCCATGGATGAAGCCCTTGCCACTACTTCTAAGTGAGCTATAGAGTATGCTGCTTCAGCTCTACTTACACTTGAAGATATGGAAACTAAAGGGTTTCCATCTTCAAGAACTGCTTCATATTCCTTTGGATATCCATACGCCTTTACGTAAAGTTTTCCATCACTATACGTGAGTCTAGCTTCTTCACTAACTACCTTTAGATCTTTAACAAGATCCTTAAAGTCTTTCGCCAAGATCCTTGCTGAAACAGATAATTCAACTGAGAGCTCTGGCACAGCTTCTCTTACTCTCTCCTTAAGTTCAATGCTGAATGCTCTCTCCACTCCAGTCTTCCTATTTTTAAGAACTACTTTAAGTTGCCCCGCGGCCTTATTTAGCTCCAAGGATACTTCATCATTTCTACTGCTCCTCCTAAAGACTCTCATTAATTCATCAGCAGCCACTACAAAGAATTCATCCATATCACAGACGTATTCCTCAAAGGCTGCAGCTGGGAGTTGGAGGATCATTAACGATGTCTTATCAGGGCTCAATAATTTAACTTCAAGAGAACTAGGGGTAGCTAAAAAAGGCACTTCATCCGTTGCCTTAGATAGTAGCTGCACTATAGATCTTAGCTCAAGAGCCGATGAGTACTTTAACTTAAGCAATTCCCCCACCTGCATCTATAGACATCAGCCGGCTATTTATTTTAACTGTTCTTCCCTCAGAGACTTCTTAAGCTAGAGGGCTGCACTAATCAGTACCCAAACTTCATTACATAAGTGTAATCCTTCCCCATTACGAGGAACTTTATTTTAGCAACTGTAGTAATTTCCTTGCGCACATTTACTTCAACAAGCCCTCTACTTATAGTTGCCATAACGTCATTAAAGAGGAACTCCCCATTATCGCTTACTGATACTGCAAGACCGCTTAATGGAATCACTACTTTACTTAAAGTTGTCGGCTCACTGGATTTGTTCTCAATGTATAGAGTCATTAAGCCCAGGAGCTCTTGGGGCACTTCATTAATTATTGTTGAATCTATGTAGCGAGCCAACTCCCCAAAGTCGGGGGGGCCGTAGAGGCTGAGTTTAACTGTGCTTAAAGGTAATGTGTCTACAACTACCCCCCCAGTTTCAATGACTACATCTATGGGGAGCTTTATTAAAACTCTAGTAGCTCCATAAGGCTTCATGTACACCGGCTTCTCCAGCTTAATTAACAAGCACTTGACTTCAACGGGTGCATAGAGAGGAGGCATGGGTTTAAGAACTACCCCCCCATCATAGGGAATATTGATTAGCTTGGATTCTGCCCTAACCTCATTGATTACTTTAGTTAATTCAACTAAGCTTTCATTAATTCTTTTAAGGAATACTTTAAATTTACGTAGGTCGATCTGCAATTCATCAATTATCTTTAACTCCTTAAAAAACATCTCACTTAACTTAAAGGCCAATTACTTCACCTCTAAGCTTCTAACGGCTTAACAATGCCCCTATTTAGTGTTAACTAATTCATTGCCGTCACGTTTTTAACTTTAACTTAGTAACTCCGTCATGGTGTACCTACTTGAATTATTCACGTGAGCTTGAATCACTATTTAGCCCAAGCAGTGTAGCGATAATTGGAGCTACACCTATTGAAGGAAAAATTGGGAGAGTACTTGTTGAAAACTTCACTAGAAGGTATCGTGGCAAAACATACTTAGTTAATCCAAAATACAGTGAAATCCTTGGATTAAAGTGCTATAGGAGCGTAAAGGAACTTCCTGAGCCGCCTCAGCTAGCTGTAATAGCTATTCCAGCTCAATTTGTTCCCCAAGTGCTTGTAGAGTGCGGTGAAATAGGTGTAAAAGCAGCGATCATAATTAGCGGCGGGTTTAGTGAAACTGGGACTGATGAAGGCATAAAACTTGAAAGAGAAGTTAGAGAAGTCGTGGAAAAATACAAGATCAGAGTTATTGGGCCGAATTGCCTGGGAATATTCGACAACTACAGTGGAGTAGACACATTCTTTCTTCCAGAGGAGAGAATGAAGAGACCTCCTAAGGGAGGCATAAGTTTCATAAGTCAAAGCGGTGCTTTTGCATCAGCTCTCCTCGACTACATGGCTTACAACAACATAGGAATAGCTAGAGCAATAAGCTATGGGAATAAAGTTGACGTCGATGACGTTGACTTAATAAAGTTCCTTAAAGAAGATCCTGTGACTAAAGTAATAGTCCTGTACATTGAGGGATTTAAGGAATCTAGGGGCAGGGCATTCATAGAAGTCGCCCGTGAAGTCGTTAAGAAGAAACCCATAATAGTCTATAAGGCTGGAAAAACTTCTCGTGGAGGCAGAGCTGTCGTAAGCCATACAGCTGCTTTAGCAGGAGACTACAATATTTACTCAGCTGCATTTAGACAAGCTGGAATAATTGAAGCAGAGACATTTGATGAAATAACTGATTTCGCTAAAATACTCTTAACTCAGCCATTAATGAAGGGGAATAGGGTTTTCATAGTCACTGATGCCGGTGGAATAGGCGTAATGCTTACCGATGCTTTAGTTAAGGAGGGTTTTGAAGTCCCCTTAACTCCAGAGGATCTTAGGGAGGAGCTTAGGAAAGTTCTTCCAAGGCACTGCATAACTGATAATCCAATAGATCTAACTGGAGACGCTGATGATGAAAGATACAGAGAAGTTCTTGAAATAATTGCATTTAAGCCATACGTGGATGCATTGGTCATAGGAGCGCTCCCCCACATACCGGGTATGACTATGAGGATAACTGATTACATTTCATCAGTTATAGGAAGAGCGAAGAAGCCTGTAGCTATAATAAATATTGGGAGTGAAGTAGCCCTGAAGTTTAAAGTAGAGTTTGAGCGTAAAGGCATGCCAGTATATGAATCTCCAGAGAGAGCTGCAAGAGCTCTTAAAGCATTATACACGTACTCTATGTACTTAAAGAAGCATGAGCGAGGTGTAAGTAGTGATTCATAGGGCTTTAATTAAGAGAGCTATTTCAGAAGGGAGAGCTAAGCTCTTAGAGCATGAGTCCATAAAGCTCTTAGAGAGCTATGGAATTCCCGTAGCTGAAGCAGAGTTAGCTAGCGAAGTTAATGAAGCAATAGCTCTAGCTAGGAGAATAGGTTACCCAGTAGTGTTAAAGATAGTGTCTCCAGATATAAGTCATAAGAGCGATGTAGGCGGAGTGAAGATAGGCATTGACAGCGATGACGGTATTCGTTCAGCTTTCAATGAGGTAATAAGCAATGCCTCTGAGAGAGCGCCTGGCTCTAGGATAGTTGGCGTACTAGTTCAAAAAATGGCTCCAAGTGGAGGCATTGAGGTAATCATTGGTGGACTGAGGGATAGAGCCTTTGGACCAGTGATCATGTTCGGCTTAGGAGGAGTGTTTGTCGAAGTATTAAAAGACGTTAGCTTTAGAGTTGCCCCTATATCAGAGGAAGAAGCCTATGAAATGCTCAGTGAACTCAAGGGGGCTAGAATACTCAGTGGATATAGAGGAATGCCTCCAGTGGATAAGTCAAGTCTAGTCAGAATAATTCTCAAGGTAGCTGAAATACTTGATGAAAACCCAGAGATAGATTCATTAGATTTAAACCCCGTTATGTCTTATACGAGTGGTGCACTAGTAGTAGACGCAAGAATAATATTAAGAAGCAAGGGATAAGCATTGGCTCATCAAGTAGATGAACTCCGCAAAAAGCTTGAGGAAGTAGCTCTTGAAATATCTTCAGTAAGGGATTCCATAAGGGAGCTGAAGAACCAGCGTTACTCACTAATAGAGGAATTAAAAACTCTTAGAAGAGAGAAGGGTAAACTCCTAAGCGAGTTAAGAGAGCTTAGAGAAAAGCTCAACAGCCTCCTAGAGAAGAAGAGAGAGCTTGTAGAGAAAGTAAGAAGCTTAAGAAGTGAGAGAAACGCTAAAGTGGCTGAACTAAAGCAAATGGCATCACTTCTCGAAGATAAGAAGAGAGTTGTAGAAGAATTAGGGGATCTAAAGATGTCAGCAACATCCATTAGAAAGGAACTTGAGAGGCTGGAGTGGATACAGCAAACTAAGCCATTACCTATTGAAGAAGAGTCAAAAATACTTAAGGAGATAGCTAGACTTGAGCAACTCCTTGAGAAGGCAATTAAGGCCAGGGATGAGAGGAATAAGCTAACTGAACTGAGGGCTAGCATTGTAGGAATAAAGCTTGCGATAAATGAGCTGCAGCGCGAAATAAGTAATGTGAGTAATGAAATCACTTCAATAAACGATAAGTGTACCTCCATAAAGTCTAGGATCAGTGAATTAATTAATGTAGTTAAAAGTATCTCTCAAAGAATCAATGAACTTCAATCAACTGTAGACTCTCTTGGGAAAAAGATTGAAGAAAAAACTTCTTACTTAACTAACTTAAGGAATCAGTATAATGAAGTCGTTAAAGAAATTGAAAGAAGTAGAGTTAAATCAATAGTGGAACACAAGAAGATGATTGTTGAAGAAAAATTAAAGAGAGGTGAACGCAGGCTGACTCTAGAGGAACTCCAATTACTGTACGGTAATGTTGATGAATTAATTGAGTCAGGGAGCTAACTTAACTCCCATTAAATGCATTCCTCATCTACCAAACCTTCTTTCCCTAACTTGATATGACCTCACGGCTCTCCAGAAGTCTATTTTCCTAAAGTCAGGCCAGTATGCATCGCAGAAATACAGTTCTGAATAAGCTATTTGCCACAGTAAGAAGTTGCTTATCCTAACTTCTCCGGAAGTTCTAATTACTAGATCTGGATCAGGTATGTCCGCTGTATAGAGGTATTTTCTAAAGTTTTCTTCAGTTATGTGCTCAGGCTCTATCTCGCCATTCTTTACAGCTATAGCTACTTTCCTAACTCCGTCAAGTATCTCCTGTCTTCCTCCATAGCACAATGCTATGTAGAGGTTTCTCTCAGAGAAATCCTTGGTCTTCTCTTCCACTTCCTTAGCTACTCTAACTACTTCGTCTGGAACTAGGTCTAGTTTTCCAACAACTCTTATTCTAACTCCATACTTATATACTTCCTCACTATTCACTAACTCTACTAGCCCCCTTTTCACTAAGTCCAGTAAGTGCTTTCTCTCCTCTTCATTTCTATAGAGGCAGTTTTCAGTGGACATAGCGTATATTGTTGCGACTTTAGTGCCCAAATTCCATATCCACTTTAATACTTCCTTGACTTTCTCATATCCATGTTCATGGCCTTCAATGGGGTTTAGACCCATTTGTCTAGCCCACCTTCTATTGCCATCCGGTATTATGCCTATATGCACTGGCATAGGGCCTTCCCTTATTTGCAGCCAAAGCCACTTTTCGTATGCCTTATAAATAGGCTTTAACAGTAAGTTGAAGGCCTTTGCTAAGTGCTTTGAGATGCCCATGCCTTATCACGATCTACTGCTAGCTGCTGTACTCATTGATTTCTATTTCTACTAATAGTATTTAAGCATCAATAAGAATTCCCACAATCATCTAGGATCGTTTTACCTACCTTTTCTTCTTATGTAAAGCATTAATTGAGTTCTGCAATAAAGCTTAAATGGCTGAGTGCCTCTTAAACTTGAGTGTTATTTGCAGGTGAACTGAGTGTCTTATTACCAAGGCAATGACTTGAGGAAGCCCAGTGGTGGAGTTAAGAGTAGGAGCAGAGGTAAGAGAAAGCACGAACTCGGATCTCCACCTACATTCACTAAGCTAGCTGAAAGAGACTTAAGGAGGATAGTAAGAGCAACTGGAGGAAACATTAAAGTGAAGCTAGCTGAAGCACTCTACGCTAACGTACTCATACCTAGTGAGAGGAAGTGTGTAAAAGTAAGGATACTTGAAGTACAGGATACACCAGCCAACGTTGAGTACTCCAGGAGAGGTATAATAACTAAAGGTACAGTAATTAAAACTGAGCTTGGATTAGCTAAAGTCACTTCTAGACCGGGACAGGATGGAGTAATAAACGCAGTCCTTATTGAGGGAAAAACCGGTGCTTAATTCTTGAGCCGCGATTACATAGGCGAAAAAACTGTTGTCTATCCAGTCTACATAGATAAAACTCTGTCTAGAAGTAAGGGAAGAAGGCTCTCTCTTACGCACGCTGTCTCAAATCCAACAATTGATGAAATTGTACGTGCAGCAGAACTCTTAGGGCTTGAACCAGTAGTTGAGGAAAGAAAGCACCCTCGAGACGTATACAAGTACGCTAAAGTAGTTGTAGTTAGGAAAAAGTATTCAAAGCACTTAACTCTAGTCAACTTAGCTATGAAAATTAAGGAGCTGAGGAAGTCTTCTTGAGGTAAGACATATAACTCTCTATAGCTGCTTTATTGTCTCTAAGGTCTTAATGAGTAATATAGCCTCTTCCTCTTCCTACCTTTATTCTCAGCTTTAACAAAGACTATTTCCCCTATCTCTTGAGTGTTCCTAACGTGTGGACCTCCATCGGCTTGTATATCTACTCCAGGTATTTCAACTATCCTCAATGTAGCTACACTTGGAGGCATTTTAGAAGCTAGCTTGATTATTCCAGGTATTCTTAGGGCTTCCTCCCTACTTAACCAATAGATCTTTACGTCAATCCCTTTTTTCACAACTTCGTTTGCTTCACTAATGGCCTCCTTGAATATGTTTAGGTCAAAGGACTCTAAGCTGTAGTCGTCATACGCGTATTCTTCATAAATGTTTCCACCAGTTATCAACGCTCCATGCCTTAAGTACATTATTGCTGAAAGTATGTGGGCGGCTGTATGTAGCCTCATAACTCTATACCTCTTACTCCAATCAATTACTCCATGCACTGTATCTCCAGGCGATAAGTCGTGTTCTGAATCAATTACATGTACTATGTTCATTGACTCTTTATCTATTTCAACATCTACAACTCTATACTCTCTAGAAGCTTTAATTATGTAACCTGTATCTGGGGGAAGGCCGCCTGACCTTGGGTTAAAGGCCGTCTTGTTTAAAACAACCATTTTTCCACGGACTTCTTCTACAACTGCATCAAACTCCCTTACATAGCTATCCATTTGATATATGAGCTCAGTCAATTCGATCACTTCAAATGATCTCCTTTTCGCTCTTTATAGTTGTGGGACTTGGAGCTATGGGATATACGTACTGCATCATTAATCACTGCACTAAATCCCATCACCATAAAGTAAACTGAGAAAAAACTTATAAACCTTTCATCTCCGCTCCGAAAAGCAAGGCCTTTAGTTATAAGTTACAGCAAATAAGTGTTTTAAGACTTAGCTATAGATATTTATCTTAAGGCGCTATCATTATATAGTGGCGCTACGTGGTGATTTGATGGAGGACTTAGTCCTTTACGCCGTTGACTATGCTAGGAGTGCTGGAGCAACTTACGCTGAGGCACGCTACCATAGGAATAGCTTAAGAAGCATTATTTCAAACAATGGCTCAATACTCGGCGTTGGAAGTGAGGTAGTCGAAGGCATGGGGATTAGAGTAATAGTTGGAGGAGCCTTAGGTTTTTCAGCAACCAATAGACTTGAAAGAAGCTCTATTAAGGCAGCAGTTGATAGAGCAATTTCTCAAGCTAGAAGCGCATTTAGACTTATGAAGCACCCTATAGAGTTAGCTGAATCTAAGCTTGGGAGAGCTAAGTATTCAGTTTTAGAAGCAAAGCACTTTGATTCACTAAGCTTTGAAGAAAAGGCCTGTTTCCACACGGACTTGTGGAAGGCTACATCAAGATCTATTAGTGAAGCTAAGGCAAGCGCTCTATTCATAGAGTACACTGAGAGCTTTGAAGAAAAAATAGTTGCCAACAGTGATGGAGCATTTATAGAGAGTAAAGTGCCTCGAATAGCGTTATTCTACAACCTAGTGATCACTCATCCGCAAAAAGGCTCCATACAGCGGTGGGAAATGCTTGGTGCAAGTGGCGGCTTAGAGTGGCTTGATAAGTGGAGACTTATTAATAGATTAGAGGAAGACGCTAAAACCTATGAGAAAATACTCTTAACAGCTATTGAACCTCCAAAGGATGCCGTGGACTTAGTTATTGGAAGCGAAATAGTTGGATTAATGGTGCACGAGAGCTGCGGCCATCCAAGTGAGGCGGATAGAATACTTGGTAGAGAAGCAGCTCAAGCCGGTAAGAGCTTCATTAAAAGGGGGATGATTGGAGAGAGAATAGGTAATGAAAATGCTACAGTAATAGATGATCCATCTATACCCGGTAGCTATGGCTTCTACCTATATGATGACGAGGGAGTTCCCGCTAAACCCAGGTACCTCTACAAGGAGGGAGTGATAAATGAGCACTTGCACAACAGGTGGACTGCCAAAGTCTATGGAGTTGAAAGCAATGCTGCTGCAAGATCCATGGATTACAAGAGCGAGCCTATAGTAAGAATGGCGAATACCTACCTTAAGCCAGGCAACTATAGGCTTGAAGAATTAATTGAAGACATAGAGTTGGGAGTCTACATGAAGAGCTACATGGAGTGGAATATAGATGATGAGAGGTGGAGTCAGAGATACGTTGGCTTAGAGGCTTACTTAATAGAACGCGGCGAGATCAAGGGCTTTGTTAAAAACCCAGCTCTAGAAATTACCACGGGTGGATTCTACAGCAATATCGATGCTGTAGGTAGAGAAGTGAAGTTCTATGCTGGGACTTGTGGAAAAGGTGAGCCGCCTCAAGGAGTTCCAGTATGGTTTGGGGGCCCTGATGTTAAGTTGAGGAAAGTAAGGCTTGGGGTGAGCATTGCATGAATGAAGAACTGCTTAGAATATCAGAGGGTATAGTTAAAAGAGCCTCTATAGAGGGATTTAATGAATCTGCAGCATTATCTATAAACACTAGGAGGACCATGCTTAAGATAGCTAATAGCGAGCCATCAATAACACAACATTGGAGCTCGCTCAATGTAGTAGTTTACTTAGCTAAAGATAGGAGGATCATTATAATGGAGTTCCACCCCAGAGACGAATCCGAGATCTATAAGTCTATGGCTGACTTGCTTAAAGTAGCTGCTAAAGTAATGGAATCACCTCTATATGCTCCATTACCTGAGCCAGTTGAAGTAAGGCCTTTAGAAGGACTTGTTGACAGAGAAATAGTTGAGCGCTTAGAAGAGCCAAGTACATTAGCTGAGGCAGCTATCGAAGCTGCTCATAGAGAGAAAATAGACTCCATTGCTGGGACGATAGATCTTTGGTATAGGGAAAAGGCATTATCAACTTCTAGCGGAGTATCTCTATATGAGGATTCAACGGGCTTTCAAGCATACTTAAGGGCTTTTGCTGAACCTAGTGGAAGTGGTCAGTGGAGTACTTGTTCAACTAGGTTTAACTTAAGAAGTATTGAGGGGACTGCTTTAACTGCAGCTAAGTACGCTGTGGAGTCTAGGTATAGGGAAAAAGTGGAAGTAGGCAAGTACGACGTCATAATGTCTCCCATGGTTTTTGGAAACCTACTTGAATTAACTATGCGTATGGCTTCAGCATTCAATGTGTTAATGGGCTTATCAATGTTTATGGGTAAAAAGCCAGGCGATAAGATTGCCTCAGATAAATTAAGAGTGTTCGACGAGCCGAGGAACACTGAGCTCCCTAGAGCTACAAGCTTCGATGACGAGGGAGTGCCTACATATAATAAAGCAGTGATAGATGGAGGAGTTTTAAAAACCCTGCTTCACAACTCTAAGACGGCAAGCAAAATGGGTGCAGTTACTACTGGTAATGCCGGCTGGATTTCTCCAGCCCCATGGAATATAACGGTTGGTCTAGGAGATTATAGTCTTGATGAAATGATAAGTGAAGTAAGGCGAGGAATACTAATTACCAATAATTGGTATACTAGGTTACAGAACTATGTTGAAGGAGTGTTTTCAACTGTAAGCAGAGACGCTGTATTCTTAATTGAGGATGGTAAAGTAGTTAAGTCTATTGAAAAAATACGTATAGCTGATAGACTTCCAAGCATACTAAACAATATTGAGGCCCTTGGAAAGGACTTATATAACATCATGTGGTGGGAAGTAACTATACCATCAAAGCTTCCGTATGTACTAATTAAGGATGTAAATGTAACAAAGCCAACTATTTAATTAATGTTTAGAGGCAGATGCAATAGCTTCCCTCAAGACTTCCATGGGTAAAATTCACATTTTTTTGAACTCTGACATGCCTTCACTACTGATTCTTTGACCAGCGTAAACTTTCACGCTAAGTCTTTTTCTCTTCATGTTGAGAGAGGGGGTTTGCTGTGAATAAGTGATGCATTCCTCTTTTGCCTAAGTCCCCTTAGGCGTAAGTTCGGTGCTAAATCGTTAAATATGTCAATAAACAAACTCTACACTAAACGAGAACGAATTCACTGCCTAAAGCCCTTGGAAGCCCTTAGTCATAACTGTTTTCCTCTTATTAAACTTGAATCTCCGCCCAACTTTCAGCGCACATACTCACTCCACGTTAGTAAAAGCATTCTAAAAACTTTGGTTAGAATGAAGTGCAAAAGAGCTGATAAGTTGTCGTCCTCATTCAAACCCTTAAATCCCCTTTATGCATTACGATAACTAATGAACTCCTCAAAATAACAAGAGCAAAGAGCATAAGGAGGTGATGGATCCTAAAAGGAAGGTGGAGTATGTGACTCTCATACTAGCTTTGAAATATGTTACCCCTTATGGAGAATGAGTTTTAGCTTATGCTTAGTCAAAAGCAACAGTATATGAGGATCGGCTTATAGAGTCCAGGAGATTCTCCAATCCCTTGGGATCTGCCTAGGGGCAATAGCCTTCTCACCTATGTTAACTCTGCTCGCTATTGCTTTAGCTACATGTATGTTATCTCCTGTAACAGGTTTCGGCATTACTTCAAGGCTTCTTGTAGCATCTATAAAGTGCCTGAAGTCCTTGCAGAGCCCATCATATAGTTCTAGTAATTCAATAATTTCAAAAGTATTTTGCTGTGCTTCTACTGCTAGGGGTAACGGTCTGGATATTTCATTACTCATCCTCTCGATTACTTCTTCGATTTTACTGCGCTGCTATTAGAGGCTATATGAAGAAGCACTTGTAGTACGTTTAATAACCCTTATCCTCTGTTCCTGTATTTAAGCAAGGACCTTACTTCTCTACGTTCTCGAAGTAAATGACTTGAATTCTAGACATCTGCTATATTCGTGTTAATGCACATCTCTATATCGATGGGGCCTTTAGTTATTTCTTCATACTAAAGTAGTGTATAGTATTCCATCTCTTTCAATACATGTGTTACAGCCTTCTCCCCGCCCTAAGAAGCGTGGCTTTTAGTCGCAAGAAGTGTTGAGCTTTTTACCATGAGCCCTTAGCTTTGCGTTCTTGATTAAGCGCTAGATTTTAACTAGCTCTACACCAAGTTTCTCCGCGATCTCCGCCTGTAGATGGTCTAGTGTGAGTAGTGGTTCTTCTAGTTTCAGTGCTAATGCTATGTAGAGTGCATCATACACTGTGATGTTGTATTTTAATGACAGCGTGAAAGCTTGATCTATTAGTTCTTCTTCTTTAACTAGCTTTACGTTTACGCTCACCAGCTTCCGTAATGCTTGAAACTTCAGTGAAGCATCCTCAGCCGATATTATTCCCTTCCTATGTGCTTTCCATATAGCATTTGATGCCTCTTTCACAGCGTGATCGATTGTATACGAGTTCTTCAATAAATCTACAAGTCTTTCCCAGCCCGGCTCCATGAGGATAAAAGATGTCAAGACGGAGGCATCAATAACTGTCACGATCCTCCCTCACACTAGCCATAGCTGTTCCACTAGGGACGCTGCTAGTTTTCTTCAATAACTCCACTACCTCCTTCATGTTCAATTCTCTCTCAAGCTCCTCAAGCCTCTTAATAAGGTATTTCCTAAGTTCCTCATTCCAGTTAACGTAATTCTTTAACTTCTCCATTCTCTTCTTGAGATCTATGGGAACTTTGAAGCTCACAACACTAGACATGGTAGACTCCCTCAGTATATTATGTTAAGTAGACTAATATAGTTTACCGATATCGTGTCTGGAAACAAATTGCAAAAGTAATTATATGTAATTGAAGAAGACTTAATGTAACGATTAACTAAGATCTCGTGATCTTCGACTTCTAACGCTAATTAACTATTTTATTTTAAATTTACACTCCTAGTTCTTTTACACTAGGCGTGTTTTATTTCGATTTCACTTAAACACGGTATTCTATGAATGGTTGCATACAAAAGAGGTATATGGAATAAGTTCTATGTAGTTAAGAGAAAATCACTACATGGATCATCGTTAGCATGAGACAAGGTTCCGCATAGTTATTACTTTGCTTCATGTCTCAATAAAGCTCTAATACATCTAATCGTGTATGTTGTCTTTATTCGAATTTGAGGAGGATGAGTGGAGGAGTAAAAAGCCTTTAAACTTTACTTACTAATATTTTCAGTGTAGTAAATGATGCCTCGTTAACAGCGTTGATAATTTTCTCTTGGTTCTTTTGTATACCCCGATCACATACTTTTCAAAAAGCTGCTAGGTTTTATTAAAGCCACCCTCGATACTAATTCAAGTTCCCTCCCCTGATAGAGCCTTTACTGCCATCACTTTTTATCTTTGATTGCTAGATGTAGCGCAATTTCCACGCTGACTAGTCCTCCATTGATGGCTACTTTCTCACCTATCGATAATCTATTGAGTAAGACATAATCTGCTAATACAGCGTGGTTTACTTTGGGAATCTTTGACACCAGCGGTCCTTAACCTGTAGTCACGTTTGCTTTGTTTGGTTTAAACTTCTGTATGAACTCGGATGCGACCTTAATGTTTTCTAATACCTCTACGCTGAGTTTCCACAACTGAAGCTTTATTATTCAGTGAGTTTCTTCTTGAACTCTGATACTGATGTAATTAATAGAGTTTCTCAGTCTTTTCCTTTTCATCTATGAGTATTTCTTTTCCAAGCTCGTGAAGTACATTGGGGAAGCAATCTAGCATTATGCCTTAATCCTGCGATAGGTAATGCTTGGCTTGACCTCGTCTCCAAGGAGTCCTAATATCTCCTTGTAAACGTGAACATCTTAGTTTACTGTGACATCGTTACAACTGGGATTAAGAATCTCTCTATAGGAGCCATCGTTCTATAGCATCTGCCTATCTCGTTTTTAGATACGATAGGTATAAGTCCTAAGTACTCACTATAAAGTTCTCACTTGAATACGGGTAGTATTGACACATCCCACAACCATGGAGTAGTTCAGCATAAGAGAAACATAAAGTTCTTTAAGACGTAGTGTATAAGCAAACTTCTATGGAAACAATTAAATGGGTAAGGTTAAGACTAGTATTTTTATTGACGAAGACCTCTGGAGAGAGTTTAAGAGATATGCGATTAATAGAGACAAGGAGCTTAGTGAAGCACTAGAGGAACTTCTGAGAGAGGAGCTTCTGGTGGACTTAGAGGATGCAGTGAAGGAGCTTGCAGGTGGATTGGAGATGGAAGTGGATTTTAAACCTATTAAGGCAAAAGCCACTGTTAGTGAACTCGTTAGAGAGATGAGGAATGAAAGAGAAAATAGCATACTTAGATAATAGTAGTATAGTAAAGAGATATATTGAAGAGAGCGGTAGCGACGAGATACGGAAGCTGTATATACAAGCATACAATGGATTAACCAAGATAGCTTTCAGTCTCTAAAACATCGGCACTAGTTATACTCGTCGACTGTCGGCATAGCGTAGGGCGTTCCGCAATAGCATTGCTTTAAGCCCGGACTTCGAGGCAGGTTTTGATAAACTTTATGTGTAATCCCTTACACTCTAGGCGCTATCTACCCATTTCCCAGCAAACTTATGTAAGAGTGAAGGGGTGTAACGAATTAGTAGTCCCGATATGGTGAAAAAGCTTGGAGGGTTGAAGAGTTAGTTTTTGACACTAAAGTTGGGACCATTAGTTACCCCCTCACCTCTCACGATACGTTATCTATACCTGAAAAGATGTTTCAAATATATGGGAGGAGTAACAACGCCCTCTACTTGGAGGGTTAGGAAGATTAAAGGCAAGTACTACCTCTGCCATAAGGACAGGTGTGTAGGCCCTGTGGAGGATATCGTGAGAGCCTACGAGGAGTGGCGCCGGGGGCGGGATTTGAACCCGCGCGGAGAGTAATCCCCACTGGCTCTCAAGGCCAGCCCCTTAGGCCGCTCGGGCACCCCGGCTTAGCTAAGTGTTACTTATACAATAAGGGGTTAAGTAATTTATTGTTGTGCCCTACATAGAAAGTTTATCTTTGTCTAACTATTTCAGCCTCCATCCATATTTCTGGAGGTACCCTAATCCTTATGAGTTGCCTCATAACTCTTTCATCTGCTGCTACATATATTACCCTCTTATGTACTCTCATTTCCCAATGCTCCCACTTCTTTCTCCCCTCTCCATGCGGCAATTTCAGTGTTGGAACAACGAGTCTTTTTGTCGGAAGAGGTATGGGGCCTTTTACTTTCACACCACTTCTTTTAGCTACATCAACTATCTTAAGTATGAATTCATTCAATCTATTTACGTCCGTGCTCCAAACCTTTATTTTAACCATTGACACTTCCAACACCGCTATTTCATACATGGTCTGTTTTACTTAATTGAGTAAATACTTGCTTAAACTTAAAAATATGCATCTTTTTATCTACGCTTTACTTAGCCTTTATTTCTACTTTTGCTGGAACAAGATCTAAAACTACTCCTATTCCAATAGTCTTACCCATATCTCTCATGGCAAATCTTCCAAGCTGTGGGAAGTCACTGAACTTCTCTATTACTAGAGGCTTTATTGGCTTAAACTTCACTATAGCTGCATCACCCATCTTTATAAATGATGGATTGCTTTCAACTACTTTACCAGTCCTAGGATCTAGCTTAGCATCTATTGAAACCACTCTACAAGCCACGCTAGCTGTATGTACGTGGATTACTGGAGTATAGCCTGGAGCTATAGCTGATGGATGCCATACTATGAAGACTCTAGCCTTAAATTCATCTACTACTGTTGGTGGATTAGTTAAGTGGCCTGCTACATCGCCTCTCTTCAAGTCCTGTTTACTAACGCCTTTAACGTTGAAGCCTATGTTATCTCCAGGCTCAGCTTTCTCGATTCTCACATGGTGGGTCTCAATGCTCTTCACTTCACCTACAATGCCTGGAGGCATGAAGACTAGCTTGTCTCCAACTTTAAGTACGCCTGTTTCAACTCTGCCAACAGGCACTGTTCCAATGCCACTAATGTTGTAAACATCTTGTATCGGCAGTCTTAGCGGCTTGTCTATAGGTTTAGGCGGCATTGATAAAGTGTCAAATACTTCAACTACTGTGGGGCCATTGTACCAAGGCATGTTAAGGCTTCTCTCAATAACGTTATCTCCAAGCCAAGCACTAACGGGAATGAAGGGTATTTTACTAATGTCATATCCTATGGACTTCAGGTACTTCTTTAAAACTTCTGTTACCTCCTTAAACCTTTGTTCACTCCACGGAGGCTCTGTAACATCCATCTTATTTATAGCAACTATGAGTTGATCTATGCCCATAGTCTTAGCTAAGAGAGCGTGCTCACGTGTCTGCCCCTCAGGGCTCATGCCTGCCTCAAATTCTCCTTTGCGAGCACTGACTACAAGTAATGCTGCATCTGCTTGACTAGCTCCAGTAATCATGTTCTTCACGAAGTCTCTATGCCCTGGAGCATCAATAATTGTGAAGAAGTACTTTTTAGTCTCAAACTTTATGTGAGATAAAGCTATCGTTATCCCTCTTTCCCTCTCTTCCTTAAGTTTATCTAAAAGCCACGCTAACTTAAATGATTCTTTACCAGACTTCTTAGCTAATTCTTCAACAGTTCTAAAGCTCTTTTCATCAACTAATCCCAGGCGGTACATTATGTACCCTACTAGAGTACTCTTACCATGGTCTACGTGCCCTATCACCACTAAATTCAAGTGGGGTTTCTGTACAGTGCTCATATTAAACACTCTCATGCAGCTTCTAATATCACTTCTACCTAGACTGTAGACGTGGCTTATAAAGGTTACTTTAAAACACATTTAGAAATTCCACATACTAATAAAAAATTACCTAATATAATTTCATAAGACTAATGTAGTTCAGATATTTTCTTTATATGAAGAATTTAGGGGATCTACCTACTGCTTAACGCTATTCTCTCTATTTCCTCTTTTCTTTGTATAGCATAACTTTTTGGGTCGTTGCGGGAAGCCATAACTATTTCATCAGCTAAGGCCTCTTCTATAGGCATTGTATTATTAAATGCCTTTGCTCTAGCTCCTTCAGTTATATGTCTTAAAGCTAAGTCCACTCTCCTTTGTGGAGAGACGTCTACTGCTACATGATAGACTATTCCTCCATACATTATTCTAGTAGTCTCCTCTCTTGGAGCGCTGTTCTCTATGGCCTTTACTAACACTTGTAAGGGATTTTCATCTGTTTTTAGATAAATTATGTCAAATGCCTTCTTTACTATATTGTAAGCCAAGTGTTTCTTACCCATGTTCTTTCCAGGTCTCATAAGCTTATTCATTAATCTCTCAACAATAGGTACTTCTGCTTTACTAAACCTCCTATGCTCATGCCTTCCACCTGTGTGTGGAAGATAGACGGGGCTTAAACATATATACCTCTTGAGACTCGGATCCTTAATTACTATGTTATCATAGCTCCACTTGCCGAATAACTTTATTTCACCGACCTCAAATTCCATGCCTTCCCTACTTGACTCCAGCATGCTGCATCACTGCTAAACTACTTTATACACAAACTTTTAGAGAGCGATAAAAACTTAACTTACTGAACGCCGTTAGAATGCTGTGTGGTGAAATAATGCAGAGTGAAGGATTAGTCAAGGTAGTGGATGTTGAGGCTTCTATAAGAGTTCTAGAAGAGTATAGTGAAGGCAGTGATGAGCTTACATACGAGTCAATAGAAACTTCAATTAAATGCTTTTTGGAAGATGGAAGATCCTTCATGCTTTATACAGTCCCCATAGATGTTGTAGAAGCCATAAGAAGGCTGAAGGGGGAGGAATCAATGTTCCCAAGAGAGAGCGATGAAAGGGAGACATTCTTTGACGTAATCACGACAAACATCTTATTGAGGGAAGCCCTAGGAAAGTATTTAAGTAAAGTAATCATAGATTCTCTAGATGTTGAAACATACACTTATGCAGCAATAGCGGAATTCGTTGAAGGCGGCATAATAGTTAAAAGAAAAATGATTCCAAGCCACGCAATACTAATGGCCTTAGTTGCGGGAAAGCCTGTCTACGTTAGAAGAGAACTCGTCGACCAACAGGAAGCTATGACGAGAACCTAGGGGGAGTTCAGTTAATATAATGCTGTTACCTAACGGGCTTTTGCTTCTTGCCAAGCCATATGGCTTTTAGTGAAACTCCATTAACTTTTATGACTTTATACCTGACTCCAGGTATGTCGCCAAGGGATTTTCCCTTAGGCCCCCCTATTCCCTCTATAATTACTTCATCATGTTCATCAATGTACGTAATTCCTCCATCGAGAGGCACAAAGGCTGTCACTATCTTCCCATTCTTAACTAGCTGTACTCTAACGCATTTCCTCAATGCACTATTTGGTTGACGTGACTCAACTCCAACTTTCTCTAAGACTATTCCTCTAGCCATGGGGGCTCCTTCTAAAGGATCTGCTTTCCTCTTTAATTGAAGAATTCTTATCTTAAATTCCCTTTGAGACCACCTAAATTTAAGTCTCTTTCTCTTCAGCTTCCTAGCTGCATACAGTCCATAGGGGGCCTTCTTTCCAGGCATAACTATCTACCTCGTTCCACTGACTTTACTGAAGTTTAAAAACTTTAATTACTCTGCATCTGCGAGTAGCTACGTAATTATTACGCTATCTATATCATGGTATCTCTTCAATATAGTCTTTAAGCGAGCAACGTTTTTTCCATTTCTACCAATAGCTAGTCCTTTGTCGTTAGGCTCTACGTTTACGTAAACAGTCTTTCTCCCAAGTCTTTCAATTATCCTCACGTCTCTTATCCTAGCAGGCATTAAAGCATATCTAACTAATTCCTCAACTTTATCGCTGTAGCCAACGATCTCTATGTTTTTACCCACTATTTTCTTCATTCTCTGAACGTTAACGCCCTTTGTACCTACAGCTACACCGACTTCGTCTGGATTAACTAAGAATATTATTCTATTGAATTCATCATCTATTATGCAGTCTCTTACATTAACACCAGTTAATTCATGTAGAAGCGCCATATATCTTATTTCCTCTGGCGTTAGTTTTATACTATTCAAATTACTTTCCCACCTCTATCAATGCTTTAACTAATTCAACTATATTTGATTGCCCAGGATCAACTATAGTTAGTGAAGCAACGCTGAAAGGCTTTCCGCAGGCCGCCCCAAGATCCATATTTGTTCCAGGATAAATGTATACAGTTACTCCAGATAGCTTAGCGTAATATTCAATGTCTCTCCTTACTTCAGGCGGAGCATTTGAAGCAACTATCACTAATTTAGCTCTTCCATGCTTTACTAACTCTATAGACCTCCTGCTTCCTAGTACTACGCTCCCCGTCTTTATAGCTGTTTGTAAAGCTCTTACGACATCTACTTCACTGACTTGACTCATCTCTATCCTCCCTTAGCCCTGGCTTTATGTATAGTTCAACCATACCTGTACCTACAGGTACTATCTGCCCAACTATAACATTTTCCGCTACTCCAGGTAGAAAATCTACTTCTCCTCCTAAAGCAGCTTCAACTAATTTTTGTACAGTCATTTCAAAGGCTGATTTAGCTAGCACACTTGACTTCTCACCAGCTACTCCATGTCTTCCTATTTGTTTCACTGAGCCACCCCAAGTCATGACATCAGCCACTAACATTACGTGCCTTATATCGACGTCTAACCCTTGATCCTCGAGCACATTAACGATCTCTCTTATTATTGCATTGCGAGCTGCCTCAATGCCTAGTATTTCCTCTACCTCCCTAATGTTGTTTGTAAACACTCTTCTGTAGTCAACTCCCTCAATACTCATTACACTCTCTAAATTGCTTCCCTCAGCTATCAATACATATTCCTCTAATTCCTTATCCTCTTGCTGAATAGTCCTCCTCTGTATAATTACTTTCTTTATGCCTTTCACTCCCTTTATTCTTAAGCTAAGAATGCTCCTTCGAATTTTTTCAAGTTTAGAGAAGTCTATCAATCCCTTGGGAATTATACTTATAACTGACTTATCTTCATCAGTTAATATCTCACCTAACTTAAGTTTTTCAAGAGCTTTCACGACATCGCTTATCGTTACTCCCTTATCACTCATCATTTCTTTATCGAGCACCATAGTTACTCCTGTAAATGGATCAATGTCTAGTTTTTTAATGATGTTTTCCACAGTCGTAGTCTCTATAGCTCTCTGAACTTCCCTAGCTTTATCCTCACTACTACTGTATTCTTCAACTAAGTGTATCTCCATGTAGGGAGTTGAAGGCTTCTTGCGGGCATCAACTATCTCTATTAATCTAGGTAGGCCTAGAGTAACGTTAAACTCCTTTACTCCAGCATAGTGGAATGTTCTAAGAGTCATTTGAGTCGATGGCTCACCAATGCTTTGAGCAGCTACAGTTCCTACAGGTTCACCTGGTTCAACAATAGATCCTTCATAGCGCTTCACAACTTCATCTGCTATAGCTTTTAACTCATCTACGTACAGGCCGTGCTTCCTCCAAGTCTTCAATACTTCATTCAAGATCTCTCTATACATTGTTTGGCTAACTCTATTAGCTAAGCTCTTCCTTAAATGCTCCTCTACTTCAGTTTCACTCCTTAATTTCTCAGCAGCCATACTAAATCCTCCACCCAATGACTTTTTCTATAACTCTCAATACATTGACGGCTCTTCCATGATCGCTTTTCATTGGGTCAACGCCGTCTTCTCCATAAATGAACTGCACTATTTCACCTGTAGGCATTCTCACGCTTCCATCATATTCAACCCTTAGATCCTGTAAAGCATTTATAAGTCTACGCTGCATGTAGCCACTTTGACTAGTCCTAACTGCTGTATCAACTAATCCCTCACGTCCACCGGCAGCGTGGAAGAATACTTCTAGTGGAGCGAGTCCTTCTGCAAACCCATGTTCTATAAATCCTCTGCACTCTGGGCCTAAATCCCATTGCTTAAAGTGAGGCAGTGAACGCCCAGAATACCCTCTTACAATTCTTTTCCCTCTAACAGTCTGTTGACCAAGTAAAGCAGCCATTTGCGTTAAATTAACGGGGTTTCCACGCGCTCCAGTGCGAGCCATTATTATTACTGGATTCCTTAAGTCAAAGTAAGGCGTAATTGCTTCAGCAACTTCATCTAGAAGCCTCTTCGACAATAAATCTATTATCTCCTCCTCAAGAGTTTCTTCAACAGTCCTCCCCGGCTTAGGCTCAAGCTCTCCTCTCTTATACTTCTCTATGAGTTCTAAAACTTCCCGCTTTTTAGAATCAATTATTTTCTTTACATTAGCCAAGACTTCTACAGGAACCTCTATGTGAGAGTATGATAGAGTTAATCCATGTTTTTCAGCATATCTTAAGAACATTCTATAGACGTTATCCATGAATCTCCTGCCCACGTCTTCGCCATACTCCTTTATTATCCAGTGAAGCATGCTTTCAGGCTCCTCACGCCCTATGGAGGCTTTATCGAGAACTCCCTCCAATAATACACCTTTCTTAACTATTACAATGCTATCGTGAGGGCAATCCTCGTCTATACACGCTAATGCAGCGGCTTTACCTAAAGTAGCCCTCCTCCTGTAGTTGAAGTCTCTTGGTAGAAAGAGGCTTATTAGCTGCTTCCCAGTCCAGTAATGCCTTGGCTTAAGGATTGCTGGTTCAGGTAGAGGACCTCTATATCCAGCTACTCCAAGTAAGTCTATTACGTCCTCTCTTGTAAGTATAGTGCTCTTTGAAGTCAATAAGTAAGCTCCACTAACGTAATCCTGCAGCCCACCTATAATTGGACCCCCATACCTTGGAGTAAGTACGTTCTTTTCAACTAGCATTAAAACTCTAGCTTCAGCTATTGCTTCAGGGCTTTGCGGTATGTGGAGATTCATTTCATCTCCATCGAAGTCAGCGTTATATGGAGGGCAAACCAATAGGTTTAATCTAAATGTCTTGCCGGGCAATACCCTAACTATATGAGCCATAACTGATATTCTGTGGAGGCTTGGCTGCCTATTGAATAAAGCTATGTCTCCATCAATTAAATGCCTTTCAACAATCATTCCTGGGGCAAGGGATTCAGCAGCTGCTTTTCTGTCGACAAACCTTAGATCTATTCTTCTACCATCCGGCCGCACTACATAGTTAGCTCCAGGCCACTTATCAGGTCCATTTAAGACAAACTTCCTTAACTCATCGATGTTCCATGAAGTAACTCTCTCAGGTACTGTAAGAACCTTAGCTATATCAACTGGAACTCCAACTTCATTTATGCTTAAATTTGGATCAGGTGATATAACTGTTCTTGCAGAGAAATCCACTCTTTTACCACTTAAACTGCCTCTAAACCTCCCCTCCTTCCCCTTAAGCCTTTGCGCAAGACCTTTAAGGACTTTGCCGGACCTATGTTTAGCTGGAGCTATTCCAGGAATTTCGTTATCGAAGTATGTTGCAACATGGTATTGCAAGAGATCCCATTCTTCCTCAATTATAGCATTTGGAGCACCACTATCTACGTGTTCTCTCAACCTATTATTGATTTTAATTATGTCAACTAGCTTGTGCGTTAAATCATCTTCACTCCTAATCCCTGTTTCCAGGAGTATTGATGGCCTCACAGTCTTAGGTGGAACAATCAATACTGTAAGCACCATCCACTCAGGCCTAGCATCCTTAGGATCTCCTCCTAGAAGCCTCACATCGTCATCAAGTATTTTCTCAAGCCTTTTCCTTACATCACTTGGGTTAAGCCTAACTAAGCCTGCTTCCTCTCTATCCTCATAGAATACATATGGTTTTTCAAAACGCACTCTATATTGCTTAACACCACAGTGAGGACACGTACTTGTCTTAGAAGCCTTCCTCCTCACATACTCTACTAACCTCCTTTTAAGAGGCTTAACATCAAGTTTCTCAAGTCTACTAAGTAACTCTAAGTATCTCTGGGCCTCCTCCTGGCTTAGAAGTATCCTTCCACAGTTTCTGCACGTAGTCTTAATATACGTAAGTATGTGTTTAACAAAGTTTACGTGTATAACTGGCTTAGCTAACTCTATGTGAGCAAAGTGTCCAGGGCAATTCTCCCTAGTATTTCCACACACAGGGCATTTCTCTCCTGGCTCAAGAGCTCCAAGCCTTCTATCCATAGCTCCTCCATCAACTGGCAGGCCGTCGTTGTCATACACCTCACTTGAGAATATCGTTGTAACGCTAAGCTTTCTGATTTCATCTGGACTGAGTATTCCAAACTTTACTGCCTTGATTTTCATAGGGCTTGACAATGATTTCACCTCTTTACAACTCCTTCAATAACTATTCTTGGCATAATGTTCATGCTTATTAGCTCTTGTATAAGCAGTTTAAATGCATATGATATCTCTACTGGGTATAGCTTGCCTTTATCCCCATGAACTGGGCAAACTGTTTCCTTCCTATTCTTGTCATACCAGCCTATATGTCCACAGAGACTGCAGACGTAGATTGTCACCTTATCGCTTTTATCAACTAACTGCTCCTTGAGGAGAGAGGCGGCTCCATAGCCTATTAAGCAATCCCTCTCCATTTCTCCCCACCTTAAGCCACCCATTCTAGCTCTTCCTTCAACAGGCTGCCTAGTCAAGATCTGTATTGGCCCTCTAGCTCTTGCATGCATTTTGTCTGCAACCATGTGGTGCAGCTTCTGGTAATATACTACACCAATGAATATGGTGTTCTTCAGTAATTCGCCCGTCCTACCGTCGTACATTGCTTCCTCTCCCGTATGTGAATAACCGAGTCTCCTCAAGGCTAGCCTAATTTCATCAATGGACTTCTTGTAGAATGGAGTTGCATCTATGAATACTCCCTCCATGGATGCTACTTTACCAGCTATGCTCTCAATCAACTGTCCAACAGTCATTCTACTTGGAAAAGCATGTGGATTTATTATTAGATCTGGTACAACTCCCTCCTCAGTAAATGGCATATCCTCTTGAGGAACCAATAGGCCTAGAACACCTTTTTGCCCATGTCTGCTTGCAAACTTATCGCCTATTTCAGGTATTCTCAAGTCTCTCACAACTACTTTAATTACATAGTTGCCTTCTCCATCGCTTGTAAGCATCACTGAATCAACTACTCCTTTCTCACCGTGTCTAGTTACAATACTTGTATCTTGCCTAACTAATCCAGCTCCAACACCGTACTCCTGGACTGTGAAAAATCTAGGTGGACTAGTCCTTCCTATTAATACATCTCCACCTCTTACCTGCGTCTCAGGAGCTATTACTCCATCTTCTTCAAGCTTTTCATATGCCTTTAATCCACGGAACCCCTTAACATTAGGGCTCGGGATCTCTATTCTATCCTCCTGTCCTCCGGGATACTTGTACGCTACTGTAGTGTAGAGCCTAAAGAACGTGCTTCTCCCAAAACCTCTATCACTACTTCCTTTATTCATTATTAAGGCATCCTCAATGTTATAGCCTGTAAAACTCATTATAGCTACAACAGCGTTTTGCCCAGCAGGCCTTGCGTTATACCCCATTATATCAAGGACTTTTGTCTGGACAAGGGGCTTCTGCGGGTAATGTAGCAAATGCCCTCGCGTATCTGATCTTACTTGGAAGTTAGCTGAATACAATCCAAGGGCTTGTTTAGCCATAGCTGCTTCATAAGAGTTCCTGGGGCTTTGATTATGCTCAGGGTAGGGTATTATGGATGCAGTTATTCCAAAGATTGCCGGTGGATAGATCTCTAAATGAGTGTGTTCACTAGTTATTTCACTCGGCTCTACAGCTATATACGCATTTTCCTCTTCATCAGCATCTAAGTACTCAATTACGCCCATTCTAACTAAATCAGAGAACTGTATTTCCTCATTCTTAAGCAACTCTATGTGCTTAGGAGTAAGCTTTAAACGACCGTCTTCTACTACGAGAAGAGGTCTCCTTATTCTACCAGGATCGCAGTTTATGTAAACCTCCTTAATGTACTCTGTCTCTACATAAGCTACATTCACTTCATGAATTCTATCGCCTAAATCCTTTAGCTCAGCTCTGATCTTATATTCTCCTCTATCACCATACCTCCTAATCCTCCTCACAATGTTTGCCAACTCCACTCCATTAGGGTAGTAACCTATGAGTCTTCCATTAAGGTATACTTTACTCCATGAAGATGCTTCTTCATGGCTTAGCCCCCCTTTCTTAACCATTTCTACAACTTCATCAATAGGCATTACTCCTAACTTGTACAGCAGTCTCTCAACTATAGCTTCATTAGCACCAATGCTTACTACAGCCATTAATGCTAGGTTCTTCACTAAGCCTATGTTAGTTCCTTCAGGAGACTCGAAGGGACATATCCTCCCCCACTGCGATGGATGTATCTCCCTTGCCTCAAAGTGGGGTTGAGTTCTAGCTAAAGGCGATATGACTCTCCTTAAGTGACTGAGGGTACTCATTAAGTTAGTTCTATCTAGCAGCTGGCTAACCCCGCTTCTTCCACCAGGCCAGTTGCCTGTAGCCATTGCGTGAAGGACTTTATCTGTTAGCAGACCCGGCTTTAGTAAAGCTTTTAACTCCCCCCTTCTCTGCCTAGTGAAGACTTTTTCAACGTTTGACTTAAGTTCTCTCACAAAAGTCCTTGCAAAGTTGTATCTAACTAGTTGAGCCAATAGATCTCCAGCTAACTTAAGCCTCTTGTTCCTATAGTGATCCTTGTCGTCCGGCTTTCTCCATCCCTTAACTACTTCTATCAACTTACATGTTGCTTGTCCAATAAAGTATGCTTTCTTCCTCCTGTCAACAGGTCTATTACCTAAGTGAGGTAGAAGAGTTTCGTCGAGAAAGCTCTTAGCTTTATCAATTCGCACCTGCTTTGGCTGACCTATTGCAAGCCTTGAACCTATGTAGTCTTGAGCTTCTTCAGGAGTCTTAATGTCCTTAGCCTTAATTAACGTTGGCAATAGCTCCTTCTGAACCTCTGGATTGAGGCTTACTGCAAAAACTATTTCTTCATCACTTTCAACACCTAAGGCCCTCATTAACGCAACTACTGGCACTCTTATTCCCTGTAGATTAGCATATATTACTCCATCCCTCCTCCTCTCAATTATTAACTGGCTTTTCCTCCCACGGTAAACACTCATGACTTTAGCTACGTGAGTTATGGCCCCTCCTTCCTGCCCATAATCTACTAATACGTTGTTATTAGCTAGATCTTCTTGAGCTACTAACACTCTTTCAGAGCCATTTATTATGAAGTAGCCGCCGGGATCCTTTGGATCCTCACCTATTTTCATAAGTTCTTCAGGAGTCATTTTTGACAATGGATCTATGCTTGACTTAAGCATCACTGGAATATTCATTAAGAGGATCTTTACTGGAGAGTACATTTCCCCCTCTACTTCAACTCTAAAAACTATGTTTACAGGGGCTGAATACGTTAAGCCTCGCAGCCTACATTCCAGTGGAGTAACTCTCTCGTAGTATCCTTCAACTTCCTTTACTTTAGGTTCCTCTATCTCTACGTCTTCTATGATTATTTTACCATTTATTGTTGGCAGAGGTATCTCTCTATAATCCATTATTATTTCCCTAAGGGAGCTCTCTATGAAGTCATTGTAGCTTTCTAAATGCTGTCTTACAAGGCCCTTCTCCTTAAATAACCCCTCTATAATGAGCCATTTATCGTCAGGTGTTGGAAAGTCTTTAACTTCTTGAGCAACTTTCATAGAATTCACCTCTACTCTACATCAACTACTACATATCTATACACAATTGTTTCTCCAGCTGTATGGCTCTTCCTATATATCTTTATGATGTCTCCAACTCTAGCGCCAATAGCT
>Ga0209080_1000312_pt1 | contig 35366 bp, 36 predicted proteins | sample JNZ110809AmetaG_FD_184123 | JGI IMG/M metagenome (GOLD analysis project Ga0209080, IMG submission 184123) | Hot spring microbial communities from Jinze hot spring, China to study Microbial Dark Matter (Phase II) - JNZ 110809A (SPAdes) (version 3) ...
AATATATCCAGAGCTGGTTCCTGATGTTAGAACATTATGTATGGGGATAGTAGAAGTTGATCCCGGCCACCATACACCGTTACATCAGCATAATTGTGAAGAAATCTACTATTTCTTAAGTGGGAGAGGATATGTAGAGGTTGATGATGTGAAATATGAGTTCGAAGCCGGAGATGCAGCCTATATAAAGGAAAACTCCCTTCATAGAGTGTTTAACACAGGTGATGATGTTGTAAGATATGTTGACGTTGCGGGCCCCATATTTGTCTCATTACTACCTGAATGGCCTACCAAAAGTCCATATGTAATCCATGAAAAGCCATAGTCAAATGCCCTTAATTAACAACCGGTACTAGTTTTACGGACTTTTTTTAATACTGGTAATGTCAGCTGATATTTGCTGGTTCAATTGTATCATCATCCTTGGAGGGTGTTTTTTAATTTAATAAAGATCACTCAGCGATGAAGTTAGGATAATAACTTTTAGGAGCTATACGCCTTCTAGCGTCAACTTAAAGCCCATAAGCCTCGACAAGTCTTCCAAAGCCGTAAGATGATTTCCATATGCTAGGACTCTGTGAAGCCCTCCTTTGTACCCGCAGAGGTACTTCCGAGCGTCAGGTACGGATACCTTGACCTTCGTCCTACAGCCACGGTCTATGTTAACGTTGCCTAAGGTTTTCCCTACGGAGACAACCATTTCGTTCAACCCTTCGATAAACTTAGCTACTGTAACATCAACCCCTTCGCGCATGAACACCTGGAGTCCGACACCGTCGCCACTGTCCGCATGATTCCTGATAACGTATGGAGCTGCTTCTCCATCCATCTTTGTTGGTGCGGTACAATGGCAGTGAATTACGGCATTCTCTGCAACGTCAACAACAGGGTCGGATATGAACGAAGCTCTGCCAGCAAGGTACCTGAAGACAAGCATCGTCAAGGCCGAGTGGACGTCAGCCTCGCAGGCCGCTACATAACCCTCATCATTCAATAAAGAAAGTGCCAAGCAGGGCGTCGTCGGCATCTCAACCTTACCGTACTCAAGCCAGCCGAGGCAATCTATCGCAAGCGCATTCGCACCATGCTTCTCTAAGAGCTTCTTCAGGCTTAGGTAAATCGCCGCCGCCTTAACGATTTCGCTCTTTGATGGCTCCCTAACTTCCAAAGCCTTCTCCATCACCTTTTTGGCAAGCTTCTCTGCGGCATCCATATCGACTTCATCGTAAAGCGCCTTAACATCAGAGTAATCGACGTATTCCAAGCTCACACCAAACCTTTGCTTAACCAAACCTACGTACTGCGGGCTGAGATATTTTGCTGGGTTAGCTTCTCTCCTAGTTATGACGAGTATTTTCGATGAGTTTAACATTTTGATCGCGTAAATAACCCTTAGAGCCTTGAATATCTCGCCTATATCGTTCGAGGAGATGATCAAGAACCTTCTACTGGTCTTCTCTAAGTCCTCCACCAAGGGCAAGCCCGAGATATCGCCACCATAAAGGTCTATAACATAGACAGTCGGTATACCATATCCACCATACTTGTGTATATAGTCGTATCCTAGGTCTGCTATCCTCTTGGAGGCTAGGTAAGTGAAGCGCGTGCTCTCGGACGTCAATATGTACACGAAGATTGCATCAATACTATTGTCTATTTCTCTCTCCAGTCTGTTCACTTCATCCATGGTCGAGATGACATAGTTCATGAATTCTACAGGTAGTTGGGATTTCAGCTCATCCAGCCTACTGATCCACTCCTTAGCCCTCGCATCATAATCGTAGAACGGTGACGGCCAACCCCTTCGAGCCTTGCTACCGAGAAAAATGTTCAGAACTTTTATGCCCTTATTCATAGAAAGATTTTATTCTGAATGTTTTAAAAACTTTAGCAGAGAGGTTGTGTAGCCTCGAAATCGTGAAGGAGATTGTAACATGGAAAAAACTTTAGGACCGAAAAGGATTCCTTTATTCATCGCAAAGATTATCTTCTTCGTTTATGGCATCGTGTGGACCCTTAAACGACGTTCAGCCAAGTCGATGAAAGATGTCTACGAGCTTTTTTACTTGGATTTTCTTAGATTGAACGAAAAAGATGTAGAGGTCGTTAAGCTTGACGATGACTTACTCATCACGCGCTGCAAAAATCCGTGTCCAATTCTTAATCTATCCCTTTCGCTTAAAGTTGACACAAAAATATCCTGCAAGATTGTATCCGAGCCCGTTTGTAAATACGTGCTACGCAAGCTAAATCCAAGGCTGGCGTTCGAAAGAAATTACGGGCACATAAGACCTTACAGCGAGAGTTGTGAGGAAACAATTTACTGGAAAAATTGAGGCCACTAAACGTCAAAGTAAAGGTAAAACTCATAGGGATGCGGTCTCAGAGAAACCTCCAAGTGTTGCCTTCTTGCCATATCCACTAGGACATCCACGAGTGAGTCGTCAAAAACCGGCTTTAAAAACTCCCTATCGCTCTCTAGACACTCCACAGCTTCAATCAAACTTCCAGGTAACTGCTTTATTCCCAATAGCGCTCTCTTCTCCGGAGACATCTTGTATATGTCCTCATCCACTGGATCGCCGCAATCTATCTTCCTCTTTATACCGTCTAAGCCTGCCATCAGTACTGCTGCAAAACACAAGTATGGGTTACAAGACGGGTCTGGTGTCCTGAACTCTATCCTCTTCTTTGATGCATTTGACTTACCCACATGGTATACAGGTATCCTGATGTTCGCGGACCTGTTGGCCCTGCTCCACGCTATGAAGACCGGCGCCTCATAACCTGGAACGAGTCTCCTGTAAGAGTTGGTAGTGGGTGCGACTATTGCAGCCAAAGCCCTGCTGTGCTCTAGAAGACCACCGCAGAAGTATCTACCAATTTGACTCAGCTCGGCGTACGTGTCGTCTGGGTCATAGAACGCATTCTGGCCGTCCTTCCATAAACTACAATGCACATGCATTCCGGATGCGTTGTCCATGAAAACTGGCTTTGGCATCATAGTGGCCACGAGCCCCATCTGATGTGCGACGTTCTTGACGACGTACTTGAGCGTCATCGATTTGTCGGCCATCCTAGTTAAGGTGTCGTACTTCATATCTATCTCGCATTGACCTGCCGTCGCGACTTCATGATGGTGAGCCTCCACTTCTATTCCGAAGTAGTCAGTAAGTATCCTTGCGCATTCGTTCCTAAAATCCATCAAAGTATCTTGGGGCGGAGCTGGGTAGTAACCCTCCTTAAACCTTATCGGGTATCCTGTGCCAACTGACCACGGAGCCTCCTTAGATTCTATGCTGTAGCTCTGACCTCTCGACGGAGTCTGAACATCCCAGCAAACCTTGTCGAAGACAAAGAATTCTATCTCAGGCCCCCAAAATGACGTGTCAAAGCCCATCTTCTTGAGTTCTTCCTCGGCTCTTTGAGCAACGGCCCTCGGGTCCCTCTCAAACCTTCCTTTCCCGAGTCCCCAATAGACGTCGCACAACATCCTAGCGGTCTTCGTTGAATTTGCTGACCAGGGAATTATGGCGAACGTGGATGCATCAGGTTTGAGAACCATATCGGACTCTTGTATCTCGACGAAGCCCCTTATCGATGAACCGTCGAGCTTGGGAACGCCGACCTCAAATGTCTGCTCGTCAAGGTACTCGGTTGTGATGGTTACATGCTGGAGCTTTCCGGGAATGTCTGTGAATTGAAGGTCTATGAACCTTATGCCCTCCCTCTTTAAGAGTTCCATGATCTTATCGACCTGACGTGTAGACTCTTCCTTTTTCTCCGCAGGGTGCTCGAGTATTTTCATAAACTTTCACCTGTATATTTTTATACCCTTTTTCTAAACAAATACAATATTTAAACTTTTTTTCTGAACGTTTGTATCGGTTTTATAAAATAAATGAACATTTGTTTAGTTACCGTCCGATTTAGGAAGTGTTCTTATCCTCGCGGATTTTTGGGTTAGAACACCATAATCAATCTCCCCTATTAGGTTTATGAAAACTTTGGAGTCGTGGCCAACGATTGAACTAGCCCCAATACTGAGCAGCTAAGGAGGACTTCTGAAGCTAGATTAAGTGATTCAAGGTATTGAACAAAACCTTTTTGAATAAGGCATGCATAATAAAACAGGAAATGGTCGAAAGAGTCGTAACAGGCATATCAGGATTGGATGAAATACTTAATGGAGGGATTCCTAAAAGGAATGTAGTTTTGCTCTCCGGTGGACCTGGTACAGGAAAATCGATACTTGGTCAGCAATACCTTTACAACGGATTGCTTCGTGGAGAGCCCGGAATACTGGTAGTTTTGGAGGAGCACCCGGTACAAGTAAGAATATCCATGTCTCAGTTTGGATGGGATGTGAGGGTATACGAAGAGAAGAACGTATTCGCGATAGTTGACGCGTTCACAGCAGGAATAGGTGAGGCGGCGAAAAGGGAAAAGTATGTCGTAAGGGACCCGGGGGATTTTCAAGTTCTACTAGATGTCGTAAGAGATGCTATAAAGGACGTGAATGCGGAAAGGGCCGTAGTAGATTCTGTCTCGACGTTATACATAACAAAACCTGCCATGGCTAGGAGCATGGTTCTACAGTTGAAGAAAGTCCTGTCCGGGATGGGTTGTACTTCGATACTAATCTCTCAAGTAAGCGTGACTGAGAGGGGATTTGGTGGTCCGGGTGTAGAGCACGCTGCTGATGGCATAATCAGGCTCGATTTGGATGAGGTTGACGGAGAATTGAAGCGCAGCATAATCATCTGGAAGATGCGCGGCACATCGCATTCCATGAGGCGGCATCCATTCGTTATAACCAATAAGGGGATAGAGATAAGAGCGGCCGAGACTATAAAGGTTGGTGAAAGAGCATGAGCGAAGAAATCTCCCTCTCGCCCTTAGGTAAGGAACAGATACACAAGCTCGAGTCTGCTCTCTTGATAGGTACGATACTTAGGAGCGACGTACTGGAAGAATTGAAAGACCCTTCGGAAAGGTTGACGTGGGTTGATTCGTTAGCAGTAGCGGCTGCGGCCATCGCAAGGGAAAGGGCCAAGATGACAGTATCGCAAATAGCCGAAGACATAGGCAGGAGCGAGGCGACTATAAGAAATCATCTTGCGGGCAAGACTAGGGCAGGCCAGTTAATTCGTCAAACATTGGAGAGGTTTGCCAAAGAAGGCGTAAAGATAGAATTGCCATCAATTTCGGCAAAAGAGTTGGAAGATTTAAAGAAGCAACTGGAAGAAGAAAGAGAGAAAGTGAAAAGGTTGGAAGCATTGATCAGTGAAGTGAAGAGCTCGCTAAACACTCTCATAGATAAGCTAGAAAAAGCGTAACGTATATTCTTACCTCTTTACTCATTTCAACCCGTAGAATTATAAGCGGAATGTACAAAAACGATACACTTTATGTAAGGTCGGACGAAAAATGAAGATTATAGTAGGTTATCCCTTTTTCTTTCTAAGAAGTTTGTAAAGAGTTCCTAGAACTACAACGGCCGTCAGATATGGCGCAAATTGGATAAGTTTTTGCTGGACTTCCACGTTTGCTATGCTTGTTGGGTATACGATGTATCCTCCGACCATAGAAGGTGCAGCTAGCGGATTTGACCCTGCGTTGACTTCTGCTCCATCGCTTATTCCATCCCCATCGGTATCTGGATTCCGAGGATTGCTTCCTACCACGAACTCTCTGAAGTTAGATAGCCCATCACCATCTGGATCCGAATTTCTATCGTTTGGATTATTTGGGTCTAAACCGTTTTCCTTTTCCCAATCATCTGACATTCCATCTCCATCATTATCAGTGATGAAATGTCGAAAGATGAATCCACTATGTCCTACTGCCCATCCGTCTTTAGAAGAGACCATATGTAGACCGAATAACATCCCATGTCTCCCAAGAGGTTCAATGGACCAAACTGGCGTTGGTGTTGACCCATCCCAATGGAAGATATGAGGTTCATAGCCTCCTACAATCCATCCATCATTATTGCTTACCATGTAGATCTCTTGGAGGTTCACACTATAAGCTGGCCAAAGGAATGAGGATTGCTCCCACGTAGTTCCATCCCAGTGATATATGCTCACCGAGCCGACGGCCCAAACATCATTAGAACTTACCATAAACACTGAGTTCAGAAAACTTGCAAGTGAGATATAGTGCTTTGTCCATGTTGATCCGTCCCAATGAAGTGTTACAGCCCCTAGCATAGGGTTATCTTTCTCATGTTCTCCAACTGCCCATCCATCGCTCAAGGATAACATATGTACTGATTTTAGATGTGCCGACGTGGGACTCGAAACGGAGCTCCATGACACACCATTCCAGCGAAGGATTGTTCCATTACCTCCAACGACCCAACCATCGTTTGCAGATACCATGTAAATCGAGTATAACCAATTGCTCTGAATGGAGTGTACTAAATGCCATGCTGAGCCATCCCAATGAAGAATTATTCCTATACTTCTTGGACTGTATTCAAAACCAACTACCCACACGTCATTTTCGGAAAGGCAGAACACATCTGTTAACGTAGTGTAAACAGACACAACACTATCTGGAATTGTAACGATACTCCATGAATTCCCATCCCATTTAAGAACAATCTTACCATCCCCGACGGCATACCCAAGGTTACTGTCCGAAAGATGCACTGATTCTAACAATCTATCTGTTGGGCTAGGGAATTTGACCCAAGGATCATATAGTCCTGCCAAGACAGTTATAGGCATGCTCAAAAGAAGACATAGAATCAAAGAAAGCATTATTAAAGATGTTTTTTTACTTAACAAAATTTTCACCTAAGCTTTTATTAATTTTTTAATTTTTTTGAATATTTAAAATTTTTCCTGAGGTTGGATCGAAGTTTTCCGTTAATCCTATTTAAGGAGGCAATTTGCTCAATAAGTTGAAGGACTTACTGAACGTTTTCGTGAAAGGGCTATAAAAGTGCAATAAGTGCCCAAATACGGTCTAACGACAAGGATTATGTGGAACTACAAGCGATTTATAAAAATGTTTATAGTGAGTTATCTGAGCTGATAACTCGGAGGGAGATAATGGTCCAAAAAGATTTACCGCGAATTGGGAAGTTGGCACCAGACATCTTCAACGAGACAATATTTCCCAAGACGGGGACTCCAGACCGTGACTTATTGGTCGGTCCAAGGCATGGTTTTGATGCAGCTGTTTTAAAGGTCGGAGACAGAGTAATGGTTGTCGCGGAAGACCCAACGTTCGGTGTTCCATCTTGGGGTTGGAGGCAGTTCGGATGGGGCATAGTTCATATATGTGCCAGTGACGTCGCAGTTTTCGGTGTGAGACCGAAGTACATGACGATATGCCTGCTACTGCCACCAAACACGCAGCGAAGCGTTCTGGAGGAGATATGGAACTCGATACATGAGGAGTGTGTTAGGCTTGGTATAACGATCGTTGGAGGGCACACTGGTGTTTATGGAGGAATATCGTATCCATTAAACGGAGGATGTACTGTATGGGGGTTTGCCGAAGATGGTAAGTACGTTACGCCGGGAGGTGCTCGAGTCGGTGACAAGATCTTGATCACGAAGGGCGCAGCGATCGAAGCCACTGCGATTCTTGCGCTACAATATCCTAAAACGCTCACGAGGGTTTTTGGTTCTTCATTCGTCAAGAGGGTGCAGGACATGTATTGGCAGATGTCGGTCGTTGAGGATGCTCTTACAGCCTTCGATGCCGGAGGAGTTACGGCGATGCATGATGCGACTGAAGGAGGGGTTCTTGGAGGAATTTACGAGGTTGCTGAAGCAAGCAATGTTGGGGTCAAGATATATTTGAACAGGATAAGGGTCCCTGAGGAAGCTAGGAAGATATGTGATTTCTTTAGAATAGACCCATACAAATCAATTAGCGAGGGGACGCTCGTATTGACCGTGAGACCAAACAGTGTAGAAAACGTTATGAACGCCCTGAAGAGTAAAGGCATAGAGGCCATGGTTATCGGTGAGGTGACGGAGCTAAAACATGGACGAAGAGTCATCTCAGAGGACGGTAAGGAGCTCGAGCTAGAATTTCCAGAGGAAGATCCATTTTGGAAGGTATTCTTTGAAACTTTAGAGAAACCTGACATTTGAAATGTTAGGTGTTGTGGATGGTCTACCAAATTGAGCAGGAAAAAGACATCATTCTAGGGAACCTAGTTAGGGCTGTGCATATACTTGAATCATCAGAATACTTTGGGCTCCTTATACCAGAGGTTAGGGTTAACATCGTGTATTCTATGGAGAACGCATCATGCCCTGATGAAGTTGCAGGAATAGATGGACGAATAACCTTAGTAAACGGTAAGGTCAAGGCCGCAGGGTATCCAAGGTTTGGAGCGTCCGATCACATGGCAAGGCTCATAATAGAGGTTAGAAAGTACGACAGGAGTTATAGGGCTGGAATAAACTTTGCATGGACGCCTGAACTATCAACTTTCTTGGAAGAATATTGTAAGGGAAGAGGCTGGGATTATGCTGGAATAGATAGAAGGATGGAACCTGAAGAGTTTTCATCGGTAGAGAGAAGGAGTATGCCGTGGAAGATAAAAACACTCGTAGAAATATGTGGAGGTAAAGTGCCGAAGGTATTCTACGAGGGGCCTGGCTTGGGTAAGGAACCTCTTACTGTGCTGCTAGGAAAGGATGCTGTAGAGGTAGCTACCGAGGTAGCTGAAATATCCAAACAGTATGCCTCAAGGTGTAAGTAAGCGCACGTCAATTTTGAGGGGACTGGCATGTTCATCTATGAAGGGGCTATGCCAAAGTTAGGCACCGATAATTTAATATTACTTTAATAACGTTAATTTTTCATATGTATGAGTGTGGGCGATGTGAACCGCATATCTACTGGGAGCGTGGAACTTGATTCGGTTCTTGGCGGTGGTTTTCCAGCAGGCAGCCTAATTGTGGTTACTGGCCCTCCTGGTACTGGTAAGACTATTTTTGCAGCAAACTGGATTTATAACAATATCAAGAAATTTGGCGAGAAAGGTTTGTATGTGAATTTTGTTGAGGGACATAAGAGCTTTATCGAGAACATGCGTAGTTTGGGCTTAGATTTTGAGGAGCTTGAGCGCACTGGAAAGTTTAGGTTTCTGGAGAGCGTTACACTTAAGGAGAGCGGCATCCCAGCGATTTTTGAGCAGATACTAAGCGAAATTGTTAATACGAAGGCAAGCATGCTCGTCATAGATTCTTTCTCGGCGATATCACAAGTTATGGAAAAACCCTACGAGGCACGCATATTCGCCCACACAATTCTGAGTAAGATTGTTAGGGATATGGGATGCACGACGATGCTCATAATCGAAAAAGCAGGTGTTGAAGAAAACTATGAGGTGACAGAATTCTTATCGGACTTCATAATCAACCTCTCTAAAACTGAGGTCAGCGGGGCCCTCTTAAGATACTTAAGGATACTTAAGGCTCGTGGAACGGAGATACGACAGCAACGATTGGCCTTCACGCTGAAAGATGGCTTTAACGTCTTCAAACCGGTATCTATAAGCGGTCTTCCCGAGTCGACAAAGAAATTTAAGATTGTACCACATGGTAATTACTATTACTCTTCCGGTATTCAAGATCTAGACAGAATAGTTGGTATAATGTTTAGTAAAGGATGTTATAACCTCCTAGAGATTGAAAGGGATGTTACGTTACCACCTGAGCGTTTATTCCGGGTAACAGTCTCGAATGTGTTGAACCAAGGCGATTGTGTTGTCATTCTTCCACCTCAGGGCCTAAGTGCATTAACGGTTTGGAATTCGCTTGAGCCATTCGTTTACAAAGATGCCCTGAACCGTAACCTTAAGATCGTTGACTTTAAAGCTACAGTCGTTGAGAAAGTTGAACCACATGCAATCCTCTTTGAGGGGAAGTCTTTGAGGGAGGATATGTTATGCTTTTGGAATGCAATCACAGATTTTAGGATAAAACATAACAGACCAGTTTTTACTATTGTTGGTTTTGATACGCTGGAATATGTTTATGGAAAGGAGGAAGTTCTGAAGATTTTAGGTACCGATCTATCCAGAGTGAGAAACTTTGGCGATATAAGATTGAATATTATTAGATCTGAATGTAACATAGCCGAGTCCTTAAGATCTCTGGCAAGCGTTCATCTTATTGTTAGGGAGTTATGCGGCGCATTCTTCCTTCAAGGAATAAAGCCAAAAACACCACTATTAAACATCAACGTTCACATAGATGAAGAGACGGAGATCAGATTAACACCAGTACTATAGTCGTTTTTCACAACCTCGGCTAAACCTTGAAGTATATAATGCTTAGACTACACACTCGGGCTCGAGGTGAAGTTACAAAGTGTATTTTGGAGTGCAGATAAGCACGTGTCAATTACAGTATGGGTACTGAACGTAAGATTCAAATAAATGAAATCATTTCGTATCATATCGTAAATGGTAAAGAAAAAGAAAACCTCAAAGAAGGATAGACCGGTTAAAAGAGTACGTCGACGTTTATTTTTGGTTGCGCTCATCTTGTTAGGAGTAGCATCAGTTGGTGCAACGTTCTGGCTCCTATATCCCAGACCATCGTCCGAGGTACCAATATCGCTAAACTGTCCACAAGCGAGTAATGGAGAGAAAGTTGCTGCGATCATCGACGGTCTTTCTATCGACTTTCCGAATCAAGAGCTAATTGATGAATTAAAATCTCTATTGTCGAGTAACGGCTATGTAGTCGATGTCTTCCAGGGTTCAGATGTGACGCTGAACCTTTACAGATGTATACCTTCTATGGGCTACGATCTAATAATCTTTAGAATCCACAGCGCCATCTTTAACCCTCAACTCGTTCCGAAGGAGGAGCTCTTTCCGGCCTTCTTTACCACTGAGGAATACAGCATGGAAAAATACTTGAATGAGCAGTTCAGCGGCTTAGTCGTTCCAGCGGTTCCAATAACACCGGGACTTTCATCAACGGAGACGACCCAATACTTTGCGGTAACGCCTGGGGTTTTCGTGCAAGCAAGCGGACGGTTTAAGAACACCGTGATAATCGTCTCAAGTTGCTTCAGCGCCATAACTGATAAAGCTGCCAAAGTATTCTTAGAAAAGGGTGCCTCGGCTTACATCGGCTGGAATGATCTAGTATCTGTTGAACACATGGACAGAGCTACGCTCCTCTTAATCCAAGAAATAGTGAAAGGTACGAGCCCGTACGATGCGGTATCAAAAGTGAATACGACTTTAGGACCAGACCCTAACTCTGGAGGGCGGCTGCTGATATTCCGATGAATTTATAATGTTAACCAATAACCATCGCGTTTTAATTTTGCTATTGTTCGTTTTAACGTTATCAGTAAGTGCAGCCTTTGTGCCGAGCGTTGCAAGCCAACCTATATGGCCTTCTGATACACAATGGATCTGGATCGATTACGATAAAAACGAGGACGGGCCACAGGATGACTGGAGGGATGTCAAAAACGCATATTACTATTATGACGGAACTTATCTGTATCTAAGGCTGGAGTGTTATGCTACACCAGGCTCAAAGTGGCCGGCAGACAATGCACGTTACAAGCGGTTCATCAACATAACGCAAGTGCTCTACATGAGCGGAGGAAACATAATCGGCGCAAAGTATCTATTATTCGTGGAGGATACAGACGATGATGGAACTGGCGAGATATATTTGCTCAAAGACATTATTCTTGATGGAAAGTTTGATGAATATGGCCCCGGGCAGGCATACGATTCTATTGGTGTCTTTAACGGAAATGGGGACGGAAAAATTTCGCAGAGAGTTTAAGTTTTAAAGTTTGATTTCCGCATCCTCATAGGCAAGGCGTATTAATATTGTTTTCAAACTCTTTCTATGTAGTTTATCGCATGCATTTGTTTGCCTATCTTCGTGATGAACACAAGCTTCCTATTGATTCTAGTGGCAACAATGCCCTGAATGTTCAGAATGTCCGCCAGCATATTTTGCCGGATTCTTATCGAACGTTGTCTTACACATTTGGTTACAGAAGTAGTATGTTTTGCCCATATATTCTGATTTGAACTTGGCAGTTTTCTCGTCCACATCCATACCGCAAACTGGGTCTTTAGCCATATTCATATTTCACCTCCTACGTATTCGCTTACAACTTGAGGGATTTAAAATTGCCGAATTGCTGAGAGTAAATAAGTAACTGAAAACCATTGTATAGGTAGCTACCGAGGTTGTTGAAATATCAAAATACTACGCTTTAAGATGCAAAAACTGAAAAGCTGTCAGCGAGAGAGTGCTGTAATATCTGCTGGCTCTGGAAAACTAGGTAAGCTTTTCCTACACCAAAACTTTTATTTCCGCCTGATTAGCTAAAGGAGTCTAAAAGGATATGGCGCCAAGGATCTTATCTCAAGAGGTTGCGCGTGAATTTTATCTGCTGAGGGTTGATGATGAGAAAGTTAATTATTTCGAGGCCCTTTGGAGCATTCCAGAGAAAGTGACTTATAACGCGTATCTGTTAGTAGGAAATGGTGAGGTTGTTCTATTTGATTGCTGGAAGAATATCTATGCTGATGAGCTTGTTGAGACGATTAAAGGGATCGTGGACCCACGGGATATAACACATATAATTGTTCATCATGCCGAGCCAGATCACTCCGGTTCTCTTCCGAGGGTTCTTGAGGTAAACGGGTTCAGGGCTGAGGTTGTGACCTACTCCATGGGCAAATCCATTCTCGAAGCCTTCTACAAGATATCCCCTAAGTTCAGGATAGTGAAGGATGGTGATGAGCTCGCATTGGCTGGAGAGAACATCAAGATTATCCACACACCGTGGCTACACTGGCCCGAGACCATAATGAGTTATCTTTCGGGACGTAAGATATTGCTTTCGTGTGACGCTTTTGGAGGCTACTCGATCCCAAGAACCATCTTCGATGATGAAGAGGTTGTCCGAGAGTATCTGCCGAGTGTCAGGAAATACGTCGCAACAGTAATAGGATTCTACAGACAACACATAATCCGGAACGTAGAGAAAATTCAAAGCCTTGGACTAAGCATTGATATGATAGCTCCGGCCCACGGGCTTATATGGAAAAGGAGGCCACAACTGATTGTAGATTACTACAGGGCGTTAGCTGAAGGGCGTCCCGACGAGTATAAGATTCTAGTCATTTCCGGCTCGATGTACGGCCTGATGGAAGCGGCTACGAGAGTCGCCGTTGAAGAAGTGGAGAGGTTAGGGGGTCGTGTGGTTTTCTACCGGTTCGATGATTCCGAGCAACCTCCGTTTTCTGATATCCTAGGCGATGCAATAGACTCAAAAGCAATTATCCTCGCTACGCCGACTTACGAGGTTGGCATCTATCCGCCGCTAGATCAACTGGTTGAGTTAATCACTAAGAAGATTCCACAGAAGCCGGTACTCGTAGTAGGTTCTTATGGTTGGGCTGGTGTTGCGGCCAAGAAGGTCTCGGAGAAGCTTGGAGGTTCGGGCTTTAAGGTGATCGATGTTATCGAATTTCAGGGATCTGCGAGTGAGAAGAACATTCAGAGGATTAGGGAGGGTGTGAAAAAACTTTTCGAATCACCATAAAAGCGAGAATTACGACCTGTTATCTCTCGAGGATGTGGAGGGGTCTCTGATATGATGAACAGACCGTGGAGTGGATTGTACATGCTTAACATGTGGGCGGTGAAATTGCTACCACAATTCTCGTAACAGCCATATTCTTAGGATGTTTGAGAATATGACCGAAGGACGAGTTGCCATTTATCTATAGGGAGTTTGTTCCCGAATTAGTTTTACATCTGTGGAAAAATTTTTCCAGCATGCTGAACTAATTACTCTATATACTCATAGAACTTTCTTTAATGTAAAACCGCAGACAATCAATCCTAATTTTTATAGTGGTGATAACAATAACCGCAATAGCCGCTTACTATGGTGGAAAATCAGCCCAAAGAAAAGAAATATTCAGCTTTTAAGCAACTAGGTAGGCTAACTCTCTTCATAAGCCATCGTGGAAAATAGGTTCGAAAAAATGAAAATGATTGTTACACCTGTAACAATTCTTAAAAGTATGCGGGGGGTGGGATTATAGCCTAAATATATGGGCGGAAATCCAAAAGCATTTATAATTTTTAAGGTATCATGGATAAGTATGATGGGTAGGGAAAGACATTACTACTTAATAATTTTGGTTTTAACAGTTTTTCTTACTATAACTTCTATTATCGTTCCTAGCTATGGATGGCTTGAGAGAAGGATACATAGAGATTTTAGATGGACATACGCTGGACGTGAGTATACTTGGAGCTTAGAAATCCCCGTGGATCACTATATAGGTTATGCGGTAATTTCATTGGAGGAGAGGTTACCTGAGTTCAAAAAGGTTTATTCAGCGTTTGTAACTACTGAAGATCCGTATATAAAAAGCGTGGCGGAGGCATTGCAAAGAGCTGCGATTAGAGATGGTTATGGGTATTATGATACTGCAAACTTTATCTTAGCATTCGTTCAGAGTCTGCCATATATACCAGATGATGTTTCTACACCTTACGATGAATTTCCTAAATTCCCGCTTGAAACATTGATTGAAGGAGGAGGAGACTGCGAAGATACTTCAATACTATATGCAACTCTATTGAAGATTCTAGGGTATGACGTAATATTATGGAATCCGCCGGGTCACATGATGGTTGGAGTAGGAGAGTATGGTGGAGAAATACCGGATGGAGGTTGGCATGTAGAATATGAAGGTGAGAAATATTATTTAGCTGAGACTACCGAAGAGGGCTGGGTGGTCGGTGAGGTTCCACGAGAGTTTCAACATCAAACTGGTTATACAATGAGGATAACTGGAGAGCAGATTAGACCACGTTATACTGATATACCAAAATTGATAAAAGAGTACGAAGCTCTAAAAGAAGAATACAATACTCTATCTAAAGACTACTTAGACCTCAAATATAGGCTCAGCGACTTGCAATCAGCTTATACGAGCTTAGAAGCTTCTTACAAATCTCTTCAGGAGGATTACAAAATCGCTCTCATGAAGTATGAAGATTTGAAAGCTTCCCATGAATCTCTTCAAAAAGAATACCAGAGAACCCTCATGAAGTTAGAGGATGTACAGGATAGATATGAGGCTTTAGAGGAGGAGTTCAACAATCTAAACGATAGATTTAATAGATTGAGGTCAGATTACGATACACTATCTCAGAAGTATCAGAGCCTTAAAACATCCTATGACGAACTATATCGAGAATATGAAGCTCTGAAGAGTACTTTCAGCCTCTATACAGCCGGCTTCTACCTACTGTTAATAGTAGCGATTGTACTACTCACCCTACTAGTAGTCTTCAGAGCTCGATACAGACATTCTACTCCATCCCAAGTATTATCCATCTCGATGGACGAATTCTTCGATCTTCTTCTACACTCTTAATTCTCTTAATTTATATAGCCTTTGTTCCGCTTAGCTACAACTAATAGAGCTACATTTCTCCATATTACGGTTTTATATTTATGTGAGGATACTATTCTTAGAGGTTTTTAGGCTTTGAGCAGGCGCATACGAGGGAGGGGTTAATATCGCATTGGCGCGGCTTCATGAGAAGGCAGGCTTTAAAGAAGGGCTGGGAGGTTCTTTAGATACTTAAAGGAGAGGGTCATGATATTCCATAATAAGTTAAGCGCTAGAGATCATGTAGAGGGGATCATTAATCTTAACTATTCATACTATACTGTGAAATTATTAGAGGTGGAGGCGGCTGACATTGCTTGCCCGGACACTACCGAAAGTTTCTGCCCTCATGTATATATGATGACGAGACATGACTCAAGTATTTTAGATGGATAGTCTAGAACGTGATTCAGAAGCTTTTCACTAGTTCGAGCTTGCTTATTATTGCGTTCAGCTCGCCTAGTAGCTCTGAGGCTCTTAATACATCTTTAGCCTCCATATATGCTATAGATTTCCTAAATTCTTCACTCAAAGACTCTACTTCATCTTTTATCTTCTTTAAATCTTTTGTATTGGCTACGACTACGAGCTTCTGGACTGTAGGATTATTTTTAGCCCTTTGTAAGTTGAGTATGAGGGAATCGATGCTTCCACCTCTCTGAACCTCGAAAACATAGCTGACCACTCCGAGATTAGCTATTTTAGCCTGCCAGAGAACATCGACTCTAGCTCCTCTAGCTACCTGCACCTCACTGCTGGCTTCGAAGCCCAGCCCGCTACCTAACTCGACGAGCTTTTCAACGATCTCGTCATGATCAAAATCATAGTCCTCTTCTTCAATAACAACTTCTTCTCTTTTCATCTCCTTAGTGGCTATGAATAACAAGAACAAGTCCACATAAAGCAGGTTTAGCTCAGTTTTACCAGGTTCAATGAGCTTGAAAATAGATTTCAATGCTTCAACAACTTCCTCATACTCCGAGCCGTTTATCCTATACTTCTTAGTCGGCAATACCTCTCCGAGTCCCAGAATATCGAGAGCCTTCCTACTCTTATCATTCCAAATACCATACTGTGATGGATCAACGAAGGCGAGAATCTCCGTAATGCCTGCGGGCCCTACCCCCCTGACTATCTCGAAAAACCTATCATAGCGTTCAGCTAGGGGATCGTGACCATAAAGCAGTTTCTTAAGCTCCAATCTCAGAGTATTGAAGTCAGTGCTCTTCAAGACCCTGTCTGCAACATAATCTTTGTTAGTCCATCCAGCATAAGCCCATAGCGAAGCAATTATACGTCTAAAGTCTGGCTCTGAAAGCTGCTCAACAGCATCCTTACTCAGCAGATTCCTGAAGACGTTTTTCCTCTCATCCCTCTCCCTTAGAAAACTTTTACATTCATCTGTCTCCAACCATTTTCTGAAATCCGGAAGAAGATTGTTGATTCTAACTATAACACGTTCACTCAATGTAAACATTTCCCTAATGACATCACCTCAGAAACATATAAATCTTATAGGGCCTTAGCATTCGGTTTCCTGCCACAAATATTTTAAATTTTCATTTAAAATAAAGGAAAAACTAATTAGTTTTTCTTCTTTAAAAAATAAAAACAAAAAATAATAATGATGCGAAGCTCGCATCCTATTTTGGTTTGATGATGTGTTTAACATATTTTAGCTATCATTTGTGTGGATTGATCTTTCCATATTGTAATCTTCTACAATTTTTTCCAGCAATCTTCATAAATTGAGTTGATGAATTTTCTATTGGTGGTTGGTTGATGGGAGAAATTCCAAAGGTCTGTAGTTTTAGAGGGGCTAGAGAATTGGTTATGGAGCGTGTGTGGGAGAAGGCGAATAAGCTTGAAGCAAAAGGCATTCCAATGACGCATGAGCTCTTCGGTCAACTCATCAGGGAAGAGTGGAAGAAAGTGAAGGAGGAAGCTAGGAAAGTATGCCCAGTGATATCTCCTGAAGAATTGAGGAGAGTGTTGGAGGAGATTGAGACAAGTGTTCCGAAAGCAGCTCAGGAAACAGCCGAAGAATAGAGATGGTGGAAGGAGAAGGCCGTCGAAGGATAGGCTTAGACATTGAGAAGCTTCCAGAGTTCAGGAATGGTTTGAGAGAGTTTGTGGAAGCTGTTAGCGAGTGCCCGCAATGCTCATTGAAGCTCGCTCTGGAGTTAGTCGACTCAAGCGACCCAGAAGATAAAGCACTGCTCAAAGAAGTATTGGTGGGGCTCGGTAAAGCTTTGGTCAAGCATGAAGAGTATAGAGCTCCAAGCATAATCGAAAGGTTCCCGATAATAGCTGGATGGCTTAGAGGAGAGATAGGATTGAGGAGGTGGCTGAAAGAGGTTGATTAGATGCAATAGGTGTGGAGAGAAGTTCATTGACCTACGCGAGTTTCTAAGGCATTGGCGTAGACATCACTGTCCAGAGTGTAAGGGAGAAGGATAGCTATTATTGAATTGTGATATCGAAGAAGAGATTACATCTTTTTGGTTATCCCTCCAAGAGATGGTCTTGAGATAGCATATCTTTCTCTAACCTTCATATATATCTCCTCTATAGCTTTATCGGGGACATGATCTTCTATCCCAGCTTTATCTCTCAAAACATCTATGGTCACGACATAGTATCCTTCCTTATAGAACTCTAATAGAGCGGAGCCTATCTTCTTTTCAAGTTCCCTAGGATCGTAGCAAGCATACTCTCCTCTCCCAATCCTAAAGACTTTAAGACCATATCTTTTCTCACCTTCTCTCGTCATCAGAAAACCTATAGCTCTAAGGACAGCTACCTTCCCACTCTGAGTATACCCTCCATAGATTTGTTCGACCATCTCCCTCACTTTACATCTTCCTCTTTCTCTAAAGAGCTCCACGACCCTCTCCGTAACATCTATCTTCTCTTTCTTCACATTGTTAGGAGTAGCCGTCGGCAATAAAAAATCTTTAATCATCAAAGAGTTACTTTTATGTTACCGCAGAACAATGATTTTGCATCTTTTGTGATACCAAATCTGATATGTGGTAACATTTGGTATGAGTGGTAGGGGGTGAAAGTATGGAAAAGATCTGCACAAGGGTGAACATAGATGTAGGAGTCTGGAGGGCTTTCAAAGCAAAAGCTTTGCTTTCCGGAAGAACTGTGTCGGAGTATCTAGAAGAAGTTATCAAACGCGAGGTTGGAGCTCATGAAGAAAACAAAAGTGCAACATGCAACAAAGATGAATGAAGTATTAGAAAGAGTCGAGCGGATACTGCGATTGCTAACCGACTTCCGCTCCTCTCTCGCACGGTATCAGAGGAAGATGATATCGGCGCTAGTTGAAATAGAAAGCGAAGGTGATGAGCAAAATGGTAAATGAAAAAGCCTTGCTTGGAATTGTTTTAGGTGGTCGAAGAGACGTTCTGGAGAAGATAGTTTCGAATCTCGAGCAGAGGGCGGACGTGAAATTGTACTACGTTGCTAGAGCGAATCCTAACAGCTTCTTAGTAATAGTTAAAGCGAAGAAAAAGGGTAGAGAAGTTGAAGCAAGCAAGCATCGCTGAGAGAGAAGTTCTGATTGAAGTCCTACGAAAGAATAATCTCACGCTCATCCCTTTAAAAAAGAATGAAAAGAAGCCTCTGGTAATAAAGTGGACTTCACTTTCGAAGGATAAGTTAAATGAAGAGTTTGATCTTACGAATTTCGAAGGCAATATCGGTATCCGCATAGAGCATCCACTTTTTGTGGTTGATGTAGATGACGCAAAGCTCTTACCGTTAATTATGGATGAGGTGAATAGCAATACTTGGATAGTGAAGACACGGAGAGGCTTCCACATCTACTTGAAGGCTCGCAACTATTATCCCCAGACAAATAAGAAGGGGAAGCTAATACAACTACTCGCTGAAGGCTGCCAAGCCGTGGCCCCGCCGAGCGTAGTGGAGGGCCACGAATACCATTTTGCCATGAATCCGTTCGAAACAGACATCGCAGAAGTAGACGAAAAAGTCGTGAAGCGGATCGAGAAGATCATAAATGTTTTAGCAAATGCCGAGGCATTCATAACTAAGTTTTCACAAATATGGGTGAGGGGGCATCGCCATAACCTATCCTTATGGTTGAACGGAGCCTTACGGAAATCCGGAATAGGAGAACTCGAAGCATCGATAATCCTGAAAACCATCTGCCTTCTAGCCGAAGATCCAGAAATTAAAGATAGGCTTAGAACCCTCGTAGACACATACGAGAAGCCGGTTGAAGAGATTGGTGGATGGAGTTATCTGAGACGTGAGCTCGAGTCGATAGTCGGCCCTGAGCAGGCTGCTGAGATCCTGAAACTATTTCCAGTTAAAGTCTATGAAGAAGTCAAGAAAGAGGCCGCCGAGAAGCCTCGAGTAAAATACGTTGTTGGGGGGGAAATTATTGAGGGCCACGTCTTTGAGCTCGTGGATGACGCCGGCACGCTGAAACTACTCGTATACGATCCGCTCACATGTGGCCTCCAAGTATCCGAATCGCTGAAGATGAATAGCTTCGTATTCAAGCCCTACCCCGAGCTGCCGTTCAAAGAGTATCTGCCTGGAGTTCCAGGGGCCATAAGCGAGGATCCAAGCCTATGGCGTGACACGCTCGAATTCATCCGCGAATACTATGACAATCCGAGGAGCGATGACGTCTACCACGTGATGACCGCTATCGTGGCCTGGTCGTTTTTCTGCAATGCAGTGAAAGGTTCAACAACCTTAATGTAAGGAAGCTTGATGCCTTTCATGTACTTGAAAACAATAATGGTTGATGAAACATTCTTGAAAATTTTGGCCTCGTTAAAGTTTATCAAAATCTCAAGAGATCCATTTCGAGATAAGTAATCTCTCAAATATTTTCCATGAATGGTTTCTGTCCAAAATAATGGACAAATGAATATAAGTTCTCCATTATCTTTTAAGAAATTGACGGCGTGATATATGAAAGCATAAGTTAAGTCACATAATCCGTTCATTATTTTCCTCCAATATTTATCTCTCTTAAACATCTTCTTCCATTCTTCAGGAATATTTTTCCACCTCACATAGGGTGGGTTGCCTATAATAACGTCAAAAATCGGTTTAGGAGGTATTTTGAGGAAGTCTTGATAGGTGATTTTAATTGGACTTCTTTTTCCTAATTGTCTATCTATCTCATAGGCTGTAATATTTCTAAAACCTTTTTCATATAAGACTTCCAAAAATACACCCTCGCCAGCGGCTGGTTCTAATATTGATGCTGAGAGAGGTTTACTAATTAGTGAAACCATAAACTCAGCTATGACTCTCGGCGTCATATATTGACCGAGTGATTTTTCTTTATGATTATAAACGGCGTTATCTTTTCTCACAGTACTTTCCCCTCAAAATTCTCTAACTTCTATTTTTAAGTTTTTCAGTAATATTTCGGAAAACGTTATTATAGCTACGTTTTGGATATACTGTGAAAGCCCGTAACCGCGTTCCATAATCCTTTATCCATAGATCATTGTCATATGGATAGCCAAGTATGTCTGAACTGCTTAGCTCATGGCCATAGTTTAAACATTTGGCGGCCTTAAATATCATCTTCACCTTTGGGACATGATTCAGCCATGGATAACCTGCATAGTCATCGAGCCGCGCGTCTCCAGCCTTCCAAAAATATCCATGATTCTTTCCTTCACGTTTGCATTGGTAGACATGGCCGCTAACTCGAAGACACTGAATATCATAGTTGTGGTCCTCATAACTCCGGGATTCATCAACTAAAATAATCACATCGGACTCGAATAACCGAACTTGAACCCAGACCACCACTACCACCTCGGTAAATTATGGTTTAGCTTGGTATATTAAGGTTAATCGCATTTTACCGATACATTTTTATCCCAGTTTATCCTCGTTTAGCGCGGTATGCCGCTAATCAAGGTTTCCGAGGAGACCAAAAAGAAGCTCGATAAGCTAAAAATCCATTTCAGGGAAACTTATGAGGATGTCATCAAGCGGCTCATCGAATCATATGAGAAGATGAAAGCCAAGTGACATTCCACGCGCATCGGAAAGCATCGAATACTCAATTAAGATAAAAAGAAGCGCTTGTTAATGGAGAATTTTTCACGTAATCACCTGAAACGATCTTTATGTTCGCAGCCTATGCCATCGCCATCGGTGTCGAAGCGATGGGGGTCGGGTGGTAGCACTCTGAAGTTTCGATAGGGGATGTCTTTGCAGCTTAGATCAGGTGGCGGAGGAGGAATGCATACGTCTGGGTAGGATGGATCGCATCTCTCCGTGGATGTAGCGCTAGTAGGCTTTGACGAGGTGATTGCTGGCGTAGTGGTCACTATTGTGGTGGGCGTGATCGAAGTGGATGTTTCCTCAAGCTTCTCAGTCTTCATGGAAATCATTCCGATGGCGATGATTAAGCCCATCAAAACCACAATAATGACGATGAATATCGTGAATACTTGGAATACCGCTACGGCTATGTAGGCGATAGTTTGGATGAATTGCTGCGAACATTACCCTCACTATATAATACTAACGTAAGTGACAATACCATACAGGAGGAGCCTGAAAATGACTATTAGCAGTAATGTTATAAAGGGGGTAACTACGTATGGGTATGCTGAGCAAATGGGAGCGTAAAGTTCTGATCGATAAGCTACACAATATACACGTAGATGCAAAAATTTTACGAGTCGTGAAATATAAAGCGAAAAAGAGGTTGCAGAGAGCGATTGCTGACATACAACTAATATTAGCAGTCTTCCCCGATCTGCATGTTGTTACACCTGTAACAATTCTTAAAAGTATGCGGGGGGTGGGATTTGAACCCACGAACCCCTACGGGACAGGAGCCTCAGTCCTGCGCCGTTGACCAGGCTTGGCAACCCCCGCCTTATTTTACCCAAGCTGATAGGAGGTTTTCTCCTTTTAATAAATTTACATATCTGCATCCTATATTTTGTGCGGTTTTAGGTTATGCTTCGCTGAGGGGTTCTCATGATTTTTATACTCGTAAGTAAGCCGATGATTGTCACAGATTCTGTCGCTATAGCAAACAGCACCATAAGAGTCACGAGGCCGTGTTGATATAGGTATCCGTAAACCATCGAGCCAACCATCCATGCCATTCCGAAGAAAGCTCCGAACATACCGTATCCGTATGCTCTGCCTTCTATGGGCACTATGTCTGCTATTGCTGCACGCGCAGTGCTCTCGTAGATTCCCATTGCTGCTCCCCAAAACACGCTGGACAATAGAACCAAACGAAGATCACCCATAACGAGTGTTGGAACGACTAAAGCCGATAGCACGGGCGCCACTACGAGCGAGGCTAAGCCGACCCTATCGTAAATCATTCCCATAGGAAAAGCGAGAAATCCGTCGACGAGCATGGCTACAAGATACATCATAGCTATCACGTAATCTGCAAAGCCTTCAGCCCTAAGGTAATATGAGACGTTGACCCAAGGCATGAAGCCTAAGGCGATTAAAGACATAGAGGCTGTATACAACCAGAATGCCTTACCAAGTACAACTCTGCTCTTTAGTATTGGAACAGAAGCTTCTGCCGATCTCACCTTAGGGTATTTGCTGTATGCAGTGAGGAGGAGCGCTATGGATATGGCTGCGGGTAATGCTAACAGTGAAAACGTCACGAAGTAAGAGTTGCTAGTCACATACAACGTCACTGAAACCATCAAAGGGCCCATGACCGCCCCTGCCTGGTCCAGTGCTTCGTGGAGACCGAAGGCTTTGCCCTTACCCGCCTTTTCCGTTACCTCGGCTATTATGACGTCCCTTACTGGAGTCCTCAAGCCCTTGCCTATCCTCTCTAGGAATATGAGAAATATCGCTAACTGCCAATACCCGGATAGCGCCAGAAGCGGGCAAGCAATCAAGTTCAGTGCATATCCAGCGAAGACCAATGACCAGTAAACCTTGCTAGACCTCCAATGGCCTGCTAGCGTGCCGCTAAGCAACCTCGCAACATAACCTAAAAACTCGCCTATACTCGCTAGGCTGGCGAAGAACGCCGTCGCACCTAAGAGCCCTACGTAAGAGCCAAAAACCGACCTGGCACCCTCATACGTCATATCTGCGAACAGCGAAACTAATGAGAGTAGAATGAAGACCGTGAAAAGCTCCTTGCCTAGGACGCGGAAACCCATCTTTTTATCACCAAGCGTTTTAATGTTGTCTCATGCAACGACCCGATGTTATGTGGTTTATTAAGACCGAGACTGATTTAAAAGTCATATTTCGTTAACCAGGCTTGGCATAATCCTTCCAAGCCGCTAAATCGCACATGTTTCAGGCATGGGTATTGCTTCTAGGAATTCCTTTTGGAATTCTGGCTCGGCAGCTAGCTCCACGTATTCTATCTTCTTAGCGACGTTACATGCAACATCTCTCAGGGTCTTTGAAAGAAGCATAGCTCTCGCACCGGCACCAGCAGCATTACCAACAATCCTTATCTTGCTCAAGTCTATGTTAGGATACAACCCTATAATTTTTGCCGAGGTTGGATTAAGAAAGAAACCAAACGTACCGGCAACGTAAAGCCTCTCAGCTTCTGATACATCTACCTGAAGCTTCTTCATCAAAATGTTCATGCCAGTCCTGATCGCTGCCTTTGCCAGCTGTATTTCTCTTATGTCCTTCTGCGTCAACACTATGTCCTCGCCTATGGCCGTGTTCTCTTTGTATTCTACGACGAATTCTGGATAATTCCTATCATTCATCCTTATGCGTCTTGTGCCTACATTCGTGTTCAACCTTCCCGACTTATCCATCAGACCTGTCGTAAATAAACCAGCAACTAAGTCGACAACCGCAGAACCTGTCATGCCTCTTGGCTTTACGTTACCTATAACACTATAGCTCACCTCACCATTAGCCATAACCTCTATCCTGTATATCGCACCGATGGTGGCCCGCATTCCGTAGGTTATGTGGGCGCCCTCAAACGCAGGGCCAGATGCGGTTGAGCAAGCGACAAATTTTCCATCCTTCTTGACGACTATCTCAGTATTCGTTCCTACATCAACTAAGATTGCAGCATCCGCATCTTCTTGCATGTTGGTTGCTATGATGTCGGCTACAACGTCCGAGCCTATATATCCCGCGATTAGCGGCGGCATAAAGAGTCTAGCTTCAGCATTCGCACGTATACCTACACTTTTTGCCATAACACATAATGGTTCTCTTGTCGTGGGTGTGTACGGGAAATATGCTAACCTTTTCGGCTCAAGACATAAAAGGAAATGATGCATGACTGTATTACCTACAGCCACTACCTCATAAACGTCTTCAACGTCACTTCCAGTTGTATCACATGCCGTGTTTATGAGTTTATTTATACAGCTGATTATTTTTTCTTGCAACGCTTTAACACCTTCCTTTAAGGCATAGTCGAGCCTAGATACGACGTCCTCACCATAAGCTATCTGTGGGTTGATATCGGAAACTGTTGACAAAGTCTTACCACTCATTAGGTCGACTAGGTAACCAACAACTTTGGTTGTACCCACGTCTACTGCGAAGCCAAGAGGTCTGCAGTTCTCTCGTACATCGATTATCTCATCGTTGTAAGTTATAAGCGAGAGTTTTTTCTCAATACCTACATCGGCTATACGGGAAAGCTTCTGTAACGCATGAAGATTAAATCGTTTTGGTACACTTAACGATGATACAACTTCATCCAATGCACCCCATACTTTAGCAGGTAGTGTGACGTTAACTTTCTGGACTACAGAATCAAACCGCTCCTCAAACACTTCGCCTTCAACTGATACGACATATTCGCCCAACCTACTCTCGCCCGGCACGAATACCGATATCGCATTCTCTCTAACTATCTTGCATCTGCAAGAAAGTCTATAACCTTCGTTCAGCTTCTTTGAGCTGAGCACTATTTTTTCATCACTAGTTAAATCAGATATACTATCTGAGCCGACGATTATTTTGACCATACACTTTCCACATAACGCCTTTCCATTGCAAGGTCCAATGATGTCAATTCCTGCCCTGCGAGCGACTTCAAGCAAAGATTCGCCGATTTTTGCCTCAACCCTTTTCCCTTCTGGCATGAAGCTGACGATAACCATTCTTTCCTTGTTCCCCCAGATTCAGCTCACATCCCCGTTAAAAGCATATATCCTTTAAAAGTCAAACTGCTATACCGATACAATATTTACACATACATGTAAAGCTATAAATAAATAGCAGATAAAAGTTTCGCGAGTACGTGACGCAAGCAGAAGATGTTATAGTTAGCAAGCAACTAGCCAGACTTAAAGAGGCAATACTGAACGGTGATGCAAACACCGCAAGAGAGGCAGCCACTATCTTAAAAGAGAAAGGTCTCTTGCCCCTCGACATAGTTAATCAAGCCATTAAACCAGCGATGGATGAGATGGGTAAAAGGTATGAGAGGTTAGAGGCATTTCTTCCTGACCTAGTCTTAGCAGGTGAGGCGGCCCAAGAAGCATTGAAAGTTATACTACCAAAAGAAGGGGAAGAAGCTTTCATCAAGGGCAAGGTCGTCATCGGAACTATATACGGAGACATACATGATATAGGTAAGAACATCGTGGCAGCGATACTGAGTGCCAACGGTTACAAAATAATAGACCTAGGTAATGATGTGCCACCTGAAAGGTATATTGAAACGGCAAAGAAAGAGGGCGCGCATATTATAGGCATATCATGTCTCCTGACACCATCAATGTACTATATGAGGGATGTTATCAGAAAGTTAGAAGAAGAAAACATTAGGGACAAGTTTTACGTGATCATTGGTGGAGCAGCAGTTTATCCAGATTGGGCTAAGGAAATTGGTGCAGATGGATGGGCCAAAGATGCCGAAAGAGCGGTCCAGCTTTGCGATACCCTAATCGAAAGGGGCAAGGAACTTCCTAAACCCGTTATTTTAGGCGAATGGCGCTAGTTGGAGGGGCAACTTCTTGGATTTACTTTTCAACATTCTAGACAAGACACTCACCGGTCCTCCTATTGAAAAACGTGATTTTGAGTTTAAGCTAGTTCCAAAGACGACACGAGATGTTCTTAAAGAATACGGCCTCGAAAAGACGTTTGACCCAGAGAACCCAATAAACACTGACCTAAAGCTCGCTGAACAATTTTACAAAGCTGGATATGAGTTAGCACTAAGGCTCGGCATGTTCTGTCCAGATACGAAAAGGAGAGTAATTTTCACAGAAGAAGAGATTAAGGAAGCTTTAAGGAACGCTCCGACAGAAGTCACGCTCGGCTATGGCAAAGATAAAGTTACGATAAGGAGTAGGAAACCTGAGGATAGAAATCCTCCAGTCGCCGAAGGGTCGGCTTTAGGCATGTCGATAAGCGAGGAGTACTTCATACCGCTCTGCATGGCAATAGCACAGTACAAAGTCATAGATATCATTCTTGCACCTACACTAGATACGATAAATAAACGTGAAATTAGGGCGAGGACACCTTACGAGACAATTATGGGAATGTATGAGGCCAAGTACGTCAAAGAGGCCCTAAGACGTATAGGAAGACCTGGAATGCCGCTTCATGGTGTCGAGGGTGCTCCAACAGAGTACGGCTACTTCTCAGGCTTCCTCTGGGGTGGGTTCGAACCTGATAGAACAATTGGTATAGCGCTCATACCCGAGCCGATAACACTGTCCTATCAGATACTTCATAGAGTTGTCGTTAACCATCTAATAGGCTCGCCCCTTGAGGCGGGACATATGCTAAACATAGGCGGCTACTTTGGTTCACCCGAAGGTGCGGTTGTCGGAGCCGTTGCTGCTCAGATTCTTCAGACTGCATCGATGTTCCCAACAGTCGTTGAAAGCACAATACTAGATGCGAGGTATTTCGTAAACACTAACAGAGAGGCTCTTTGGGCTACGAGCACTAGCATGCAGGCGAGAACGCTCGGCAACAAGGTAATGAACCTTGGCATAACGAGCCAGGTGAGTGGTCCATGTACGGACATGTTACTGTATGAAACGACAACGATAGCTATAGCGGATTCTGTTTCAGGTGTAGCGATAGAGATCGGCACAAGACCAGCGGCATGTAGGTACAAAGATCACGGAAGCGCGCTCGAAAACAAATTCTTCGCAGAGGTTCTTAAATCGTCGGCTAAGAACTTAAAACTTACAGACGCGAACGAGATAGTAAAGGCACTTTTGCCCAAGTATGAGCACAAGCTCAAAGATCCTCCAAAAGGAAAAAGCTTCCCAGAATGTACGGACCTAAGGACGCTCCAACCTTCGAAAGAGTGGTTGGAGATATACGAAAGAGTTTGGAAGGAACTCGAGGACCTTGGACTTCCTCGGTGGGAGTAGCTTGCCATTCAGAGAGTTGGCATATGAAAACGCATATGAGCTTGCCTTCGGTTTTGCTAAGAAACCTCTAAGTTATGGGTTAGGGCTTTCTGTCGGTGATGGTAAAGTTATACCCGAAGTCAAATACTTGCTAAAACCTGGCCTTGAACAGAATCTCAATGCACTTGTGGAAGAATATAAGAAGGTAACGCTTTCAATCATGGAAAGAGCAGCAAACTTAGGGGTCACAGACGTTCAGCTGGAGACGGAGTTTGTTGAACCTATGACTATGAACCCTAGCTGGGGGGCGGCTGTAATAGAGACACAGAAAGAGGTTCTTTCAACCTATTACGAAAGGTATGGAATTAGGTCAGCACTTAGAGCTACAATAGCCGACGTAAGGAGGTTTAGTAAGGGGCTTCGTAAGGGCGAGTATTTTCAGGCGATCATGGATTCGTTTATAAACGCGGCCGAGAGTGGTGCGGACCTACTATCAATCGAATCGAGAGGAGGTCAGGAAATTTTTTCATACTCGCTCATAAGGAACGATCTAGCAGGCATGCTGTTCTCTTTGGGTATCCTCGCGCCGAGGGATGTCAGATACATTTGGAAAGAAATTGTGAAGAATGCAAAGAGGGCCATACCTGCAGGAGATACCGCTTGTGCCCTAGCTAACAGCGCCATGGTCTTAGCAAACGGGTTAGTTAACAGGAAGATACCGCATACGCTGGCCGCAGTCATTAGGGCCATGTCGGCGGTCAGAACTCTGGCATGCTACGAAGAAGGTGCAATGGGTCCCGGAAAAGATTGCGCATACGAGAATGTAATAATCAAAATAATCACAGGTTATCCGATGAGTATGGAAGGCAAGACTTCGGCCTTTGCCCACTCCAGCCTAGTAGGTAACATAGTTGCCGCAGCATGCGACCTTTGGTCCAACGAGACGATAGTCGTTGAGGATACATTTGGTGGCAAGACACCTGCTATAATATTTGAGATGTTAAGTTACGACACGGCTTTAATGAACGAGTCGATAAGGTCAAGAAATAACAAGATTCTTCAACAATTGTTCATTAACTCAGACAAGTACAGAGACCCGCAAGCTTTAATCTTGTCACCCGATAACGCGTTCAGAATAGCGTCCGCCATTGTTTCAGCAAATTCGGATTACGAAAGAACCATTTCCGCCGCACTTGAGGCAATCCGTATAATAGAGGATAATCTGAGTATATTGAATATGCCAGAAATAGAGAAGCGATACCTTGCGACACTGAAAAACTTTTTTGAAGCAGTTCCTGATGAGCATAAATTAATTGAAGAATCTATTAAAAAGTATAGCGGAAAGGTTCCTGAATTTAATGCAACCAATTACGAGCTTTGAAACTTACCTTAATTTTTTGAATGGTTTTGCCAAAGAGGCTGGGCCTTTTACCTTTCTACCAGCGACGAATAAAAGGACTATCGTGAATAGATAAGGTAGCATCAGAGCAAACTGATAAGGTAAAAACGGTATGTTAAATGCTTGAATCCTCAGTTGAAGAGCATCGATAAAGCTGAAAAGGAAAGCTCCGCCAAGCAGTAGCAACGGATTCCATCTAGAGAGTATTATTAACGCTATAGCTATGTAACCTCTACCTTGCGTCATGTTATCTAAAAACATATTGTAGTAACCTATCGAGAGTAGTGATCCAGCAATACCAGCGATGCAACCTTCTAGAATAAGCAGGGCATAACGCGTCAGGTTTACGTTGATTCCGAGGTAGTCGGCTGTTTGTGGGTCCTCACCTATAGCTCTGATCTTCAAACCTTTTTCGGTTTTGAAAAGCAACCACCAAGTTAAGAACACTAACACGAAAGCCGCGTAAGTATGTGGGAGGTGGCTAAACAGAATCTTGCCGATTACCAGTATCTGAGAGAGCACAGGTATCTCGATAGGTTGGAGCGTTGTTTGAATATGTGGAGGTATAGGACTGACGTACCAACCGAAGCTAGCCCTGTATAAGTAAGAAGTTATGCCTATTGTTAGTAGGTTGAGTGCCAAGCCGGTGACCATTTGGTCTAGCGCCAGAGTTATCGTCAATATGGCAAATAGAAGGCACAGGACTGCTCCAGCGATGCTCGCAAGCAACGTGGCATAGTATAGATCTCCTGTATAAAAAGCGACCATAAACGCCACGAACGCGCCCATCAACATAGTACCTTCAAGGCTAAGGTTCAGGATTCCGCTGCGTTCGACAAGTAGCTCTGCTAGCCCAGCCAGCAGAAGTGGTGTGAGCAGAGTTATGCTGGAGTAGAGTAAACCTAAAATAACTTCGGCCGTTATCATAACTTCAACCTCTCCATTACCTTTTTGGACAGCTTATCTTCAACGAAGTAACCTGTCAAGATGAATATTATTATAAGGGCCTGAATTATGCCCGCCATGCCCACAGGTATCTGGGCCATCCTATGCATTGTCATGCTTCCGTTTATTATCCCACCTAAGAAAAAGGAGGTTAGGGCTATTAGCAACGGATTCAGATAACCGAGTAGGGCTACGGCTATTCCAGTGTAACCATAAGGCGAGGTTGTTGGAGAGAGCTCGAGCCTCATCTTGTGCTGTATTCCTAAAACCTCAAAACCTCCAGCTAGACCCGCTAAGAAGCCACTTATGAGCATGGCTTGGATTATTAGATGCGTGGTGTTTATGTTCGCGTACTCTGCAACCCTTGGACTCGAACCAAGTATATCCAGCTTGAGTCCGAACGCGCTCCTTTTCAGGAAGAAATAGGCTAGTGGAACGACAATGACAAAAGCCAATAAAACACCTACATGAATCCGAGTACCTTGTACAGCTATGGGCGCCCATAGCGCAGGGTTTATCGTCTCCGTCTCAGGAAACATCGAGATTGGGTCTCTGAACGGGCCGTGTAGAAGATAGCTGACTAGATATATGGCTACGTAGTTGAACATCAAGGTGGTGATTACCTCGTTTATACCATACGATGCCTTCAGGATAGCCGGTATGAGTGCCCAAATCGCTCCACCTAAACCTGCAATCAAAACAATGACCGGAAACGCTAAGGGTGCCGGAAGATCCTTAAACATTATGCCCATGATTGCCGTCATCATGCCGCCAATGTAAAACTGTCCTTCCGCACCTATGTTCCATACCTTCGCCCTAAAAACCACCGCAAGCCCTATACTTATTAATAATAATGGTGTCGCCCTTACGAACGTCTCCGAGATTGCTGAAGGTGAAAAGGCGCCTTGAAAGAGCCAGTAATAAGCCTGTAGCGGGTCTTTACCCATGAAGAAGATTAAGACAGCACCAATAAAGAAAGCAAGACTAATGGTTAGTATAGCTAGTGCCGCTCTAATTAGCAGAAGTCGCTGCTCTAGCGTTATAGCCGGCTCCCTCCGCGGCCAGCATATAGGAGCCTATCAAAACGGGATCTGCCTCTTCTCTTTCAAAAATCCTCGTAAACTTACCATCGCTGATTACGGCTATCCTATCGCTAAGTTCCAGAATCTCGTCAAGGTCTGATGAGATGAGGAGTATTCCAACACCTTTCGATGCAAGTTCTGACAACGCCCTCCTTACGTAATAAGCCGATTTGGCATCTAAACCTGCTGTCGGCTGTTCTGCTATCAGAATTTCCGATGATGTGATAATTTCACGGCCGACTATTATTTTTTGGATATTTCCGCCCGAAAGGTATTTCACTGGTGTCTTAAGGCTTGGTGTCTTCACATTCATGAAAGATACAACCTTTTTCGCGAACTCATTTATTCTACCAAAGTTTAGAGTATTGCCACGTTTTTTAAATTCTTCCTTATCAAAGGATCTAAGGACACTATTTATCGCTACGCTAAGTGTTGGAGCTACGCCGAGCTCTACCCTTTCGGCAGGTATGTAGTTTAGCCCATCCAAGTTGTCATTTTTCCCTCTAAAAGTTATAATGCCTGAGGCTGGTTTTCTAAGGCCTACTATGGCCTCAACGAGTTCCTTTTGACCATTACCCTCGACACCAGCTATTCCTAGAATCTCACCCCTGTATAGTTCAAAGGATATGTCTTTTACTTTTGTCAGACCTTCATCATCGTTCACCACTAAATTTTTTACAACCAACAAAGGCTCTTTATTGAATGAGGGTGCAACCTTTGTGGTTGTAGGCATAAGCCTTTCACCGACCATTAGCTCAACAAGACGTGATTCATCATCTATTTCGTCTGTTCTGAGGGTAGTTATGACACGACCCATCCTCATAACCGTTATCCTATCGCTGATGCGCATAGCTTCACGAATTTTATGCGTAATTAGAACTATGCTGTATCCGTTAGATGAGAGGAACTTGAGCAACTGTAGAAACCTGTCAATTTCAGGACCGCAGAGCATTGACGTGGGCTCATCAAATATTAAGATTCTTGCCCTGCTCAGTAAGAGCCTAAGTATTTCTATTCTTTGTCTTTCACCTACTGATAGAGCATAGATTGGTGAATCTAATTTTACTTTAAACCCGAGAATCTTCGAAAGCTCCTCAATCTCCGTTAGTGTATGCTTCATATTAAATTTTTGACCAATAAGTCCAAGTCTCAGGTTCTCTAATACAGTCATCGTTGGTATGAGTGTGAAGTGTTGATGGACCATACCTATGCCTTGCTTTAAGGCATCTAATGGTGAGTTGAATTTAACTTCTCTTCCTTCGACATATATAGAGCCACTAGTCGGCTTAAGACAGCCGCTCAATATTTTCATAAGCGTTGTCTTACCAGCTCCGTTCTCGCCCAACAAAGCATGAACCTCACCCTTTCTTAGATCAAAATCGACCTCATAATTCGCCACTATACCTCCAGGGTAAACCTTCGTTATCTTTCTTAATTCGACTACGAGCATAAACCTCGCACCTACAAAAAAAGTTTGTGTGTTGTTACAGGCTAATTCACTTCCATCTTTCTGGGACCCAGTCTTCGTATATCGGGACAACAAACTTCCCATCTATTATTTGTTTTTCAAGATCTTCGACTAGTTTCAGCACATCTGGCGGAACTTTTGTCTTAAGCTCAGGGTTCCATACCAGCTTAGCCCACCCCTCCTTCATGCCCCAATTGTATATTCCACCTTCCCATTTGCCCGCCCGCTTCATCTCTATAAGGTGCTTCACGAACGTTTTCAGATCCCACGTTACACTGGCTAAGACGACATCTGGTGCCAATCCAGATTGATCAACGATGTTTCCGAAGCAATAGACGGTCTTACCCTCTTTCAGAGCTTCTCTGGCCGCTTCAAATGGACCGTATCTTTCAGCATATATGAAATCAGCACCAGCTTCGATTAATGCTTTTGCCGCTTCCTTTCCCTTTACAGGGTCAAACCAGCTTTCGATAAATACCGCCCTGATATTAACCCCTGGGTTTACTGATTTTGCACCTGCTGCAAAAGCGTTGACCAGCCTATTGACGTCGGGTACGGCATACGCAGTAACTACTCCTATGACGTTTGTCTTTGTCATCTTACCAGCAGTCACACCAGCCAAATACGCCGCATCCTGAATCCAATAGTCGTAAAGCACAACGTTGGGTGGATACTCTAAGTCTGTTGGACCCGAGCCTTGTGCAAAAGCTACATTAGGAAATTCTTTCGCTATCTTTATGGTTACCTCATGGTATCCCCAGCTATGTGGAATTATTATATCATAACCTGCCGCTATGTATTCTCTGATAACCCTTTCAACGTCTGCTGTGTCAACCTTCTCTGAATATACGTACTCCACGCCTAAATTATTCACGGCCCACGTCATGGCTTCATGCATAACAGTATTCCATGGTTCTTCGATAGGCGTCACATAAATGACCGCAACCTTAATCTTCTTCACAGGGGTGGGCTGAGGCGCTACTCCTATGGACGAAAACGCATACCAGGCTACGATACCTACGACTATTATAAGAGCCACGATCAATACCACAGCCATCTTTGATATGCCTCTCTTTACGTTGTCATGGATGGCACACATTTTTATCATGTATCCAGTAAAATTTTCCGAATATTTATCTATATTTTTACGCATTTATGTAAATATTATACCAACATGGCAAAAAGTAAGGTCAAGCGCATTTTTATAGAGATAAAGTTAGCTAATCTAAGAATAATACAGCTTACTGTTTTGAACAATGAGTGTAAGTGGAATATCCATGAGCAACCTAACCTTTTTAATTTTTATTAAAGCTCGTGAAACATTCTCGCATTAAGATTTATAATTTCCCAAGATAAGAATAAGAAACGGACCCGCGGTAGCTCAGCCTGGTAGAGCTTCCGGCTGTAGGGTCTGCCTTTGGCAGACCTCCCCAGCCTACCGGGCGCACAGAAACCGGAGTGTCGCAGGTTCAAATCCTGCCCGCGGGACCATTATTGATGTCTAAATCCTACACTTTAAATAATGTCCGCCTAGATAGCAAGCTTAGGATGGACCCGCACAGGCATGCTGAGAAGCTGAAAAAGGCCCTTAACAACCTAGAGCGGAATGGTGTTAGCGCTAGGAATGCCGCTTTCCTAAGGAACTTCGCGTGGTTTAGAAAGAGCATGGGTATCTCCGCCGGTAGAATCTTGGGCGACGTAAGGTGCCTGACGATCGCAGCAAAGATTATGGGAAAGAGCTTTGACAAGGCTGATGTCGAGGATATTCGGAAAGTAATCTTAACTATAGAGGAGAAATATACTAAGGAGTGGACTAAGCAGAGGTTTAAAGTTGCTCTGAAAGTTTTTTACCGCTGGTTGAAGAATTGTGAGGAAGACCCGCCTGAAACTAGGTGGATTAAGACGACAGTTAGTAGGCGATGCCAGATATTGCCGGAGCAGTTAATTACGGAGGATGAAATTCAGCGTATGCTCTCGAAGGCTACGAACGCTAGGGATAGGGCCTTTCTCATGATGCTTTACGACGCTGGATTGAGACCAAGTGAGATACTGAATCTTAAGATAAAAAACGTGAATTTTGATGAGTACGGAGCATACCTCATAGTAAACGGGAAGACAGGTCCTAGGAGGGTTAGGTTGCTTGATTCTGTGACGGCTTTAGCAGAATGGCTTAACGATCATCCTCAGAAGGATAACCCTGAAGCGCCTCTCTGGGTTGGTATGTGGACGAAGAACTACTTGAAACCGTGGGATTATGCTGCCGCGAACAAAATGGTTAAGCGCCTGGCAGCTGAAGCTGGAATAAAGAAGAGGGTCTGGTTATACCTCTTCAGACACACGAGCGCTACTAGGAGAGCCGCAAAGATACCTGAACCCGTAATGTGTCAGCACTATGGATGGGTCTTGGGAAGTGACATGCCGTCAACGTACGTGCACTTAAGCGGTAGGGACGTTGATTCTGCTTTACTAAGACTGAAGGGCGTAAATGTAGAAGAAAAAGGTAGGGAAGGGCTGAGCCCTAAAGTCTGCCCTAGATGTCGTGAGGAAAATTCTCCAGCTTTGAGTTTCTGTAGAAGGTGCGGAGCACCTTTGGACCTAAAGGTGGCCCTGGAGCTCGACGAAAAGAAAAATTCCGAGATAGCTGAGCTGAAGGATATGATGAAGGAGTTATGTAAGTTGATAA
>Ga0209080_1000314_pt1 | contig 35075 bp, 37 predicted proteins | sample JNZ110809AmetaG_FD_184123 | JGI IMG/M metagenome (GOLD analysis project Ga0209080, IMG submission 184123) | Hot spring microbial communities from Jinze hot spring, China to study Microbial Dark Matter (Phase II) - JNZ 110809A (SPAdes) (version 3) ...
CTCCAAGAAAATTGCTGCTTTCCTGAAAAACCATCTCTGCTGAGATCTTCTCAAGCAGCGGTTCAGGGTTATGTGTAATGCCAAGGTTCTCACCTCAATATAAGGCTCTAGTTTCTTTTATCTAGCGAGCCTTTCATTTACTTAAGAGTGTAGTGTAAGGTTTTTAAAGTTAAAGTTCAATTGTTAGTCCATCATACGCAGCCTCTATACCCTCTGAAATAAGTTTGGAGGATAACTCTTCATGTAAAAGAAGGCCGTTATGGGAGAAGTGGGTGGCTACAAAGATCGTGTCTTTGTCAGCCATGTTTTTTGAAAGCATCTGCCTCCTCATTTCTATTACTTCCTTTAAGCCCATATGATATCCTCTTGAAGAAAAGGCTCCGGTTGTGCAGTCTAAGATTACTAGGTCCAGCCTCCAACTTTCCAGTCTTCTCCATATTTCCTCTGGAAACCAGCCTGAATCATGACCATACAATATTACGTTACCCTTGGATTCGAGAAGATAAAGGAGACATGTTTGTTTAGGGTCATGATTAGCTGGAAGAGACATAATTCTAAAACTTCCTGCTTTTATGGTCTCAAAAGGCTCTAAAACCTTAAGAATTAAGCCTATTTTTGACGGTTCGCCTACGGCTTTAAGGATGCAGTTTATCACATCTTGGCTGCCATATATATTTAGGGGATTTGAAGATCGCATGTGGGCAAAGGGCGCCTGTCTCATAAGCAGATCATCTGGGTGAAGATGATCATAGTGGCTATGAGTTATGAAAAGATATTTAATTTTCGCAAGATTAAGGTTATATTGTAAAACATGTAAATATGTGTCCGGAGGCCAATCGACTTTTAACTCCTCATCAATGTGGATGGAGCTTCTTGTTCTTATGTTTTTACCTCTTAAAGCTCTAGCCTTCATGCATACATCGCACTCGCAGAATAAGGCTGGCCAACCCTCAGCGGCTCCCGTCCCAGCGAAAAGGATCCGCATATTAAAATCACCTATGTGATGACCACTTTACCCTTTATACATTTGCTTTTTTGCTTGTCCTAATAAAATAAACGGAAAATTGATAATTGTTCAGTTCAACTATCGCCAACTATAGTTTTCGGGGGAGATCTAATTAGCGCTTTAAACTTCGATTTATCGGGATTTAGCGGTCAAAATGCGGATATGATCCGCAGAGCCGTGTCTGAAATAACTGGGTCAGATTCAGGAGAACGTCACACAATCTATCTTTAAACCCTTAATTTTCTCTTGATCGTTAAAGAGGCAGCTGCCGCAGATATCGCCCCTAAGGAGATCGTTAGCGCAATGTTAAACCAGTTGGTCTCTGCGGCCAGAGCTCCGTACGTCGTTTCGGCACTATCGCTTCTCTCCACAAGCGTCGCATTTTTAGATGCTTTGGGTCTTATCTCACCAGATGCCCTTATATCCGCATAGGGGAGGGTTAATGGTATTAGCATCATGACTACGCCGAGAATTATTGCGATTATTGCGCTGGAGAGTATTTTTCTCATCATTCATCTCATCTCACAAATTATTTTTATTCGGGCTCCACTTAATTATTCTATGTTTTTGAACGGGTCTCCATTATCAGTTTAATTGTCTCAGCCCATAGAATTATTGAAGCTAATAGACCGAAAATCAAAGCCACAACATTGTGGACACTCCATGTATGCTCGTAAAGTATTATATATGTTATAAGCATGCTTGTCATCCACACAGCGTAGAACATGAACCTGGGTATCATATACCTGCCTAATTTAACGAAGAACTTTAGAACTCCAACCTTAACCTCTTGAGCTAGGAAGTATTCACCGGCGGCTGTTTTACCCGCTAGACCAAGAGAAACAAGCTTATCGAGGTGGTATGCTGCTAGGCTTGGACTAGAAAACTTCAGTTTTCTCTGAACCTCTCTGACGCCCACTTTAGAACCAGACCTCTCTAACAGGTACATATAGACCTTTAAGGTCTTACCTCTGAGGCTCGACTCTAAATCAGGCTCCTTCTCCTTCATATAGTGTTTCACAACACAGAATAATTTAGTTGGCGAATGATTTTAAGGTTTAATATTGTTCAGCATAATTGAACAGCTGTACTAAAGCATAGGATAATGAGCAGCAACTCCCAAAATATTCTTATGGTGATTGAGATTGAAGATCGGTAAATACTTGGCTGCAATACTGCTGGCTTTAGTAGTCGTAGCCGCAGCATGGGCGGCAATCGTGATCTTTCAGATGGGCAGCGAGAGGGTGGGTAATCTGAAAACCTTCAGCTCGAAGGCTGAGATCGCCAGCTTCATCACTGCGAAAATTAAAGCCACGGAGAATGATCCCCTTCTAGCGAAGTTTGCGGGCCCCTTTGTTAGGACAACTGTAGGTATATTTGCTGAATCAGTTTCCACTCCCAAGGCTACTGATTACTCGACAACAAATATACAAGTTGAGGGGGTTGATGAAGCCGATATAGTTAAGACCGATGGCCGAATAATTTACGCAGCCTCATCAGGTGGGACAATAAGCATAGTTAAGGCTTATCCGCCCGAGGATATGAGGGTTCTCTCAAAGATCGATGTTGGCGGGGGGATCATCGGCCTATTTATAGGCGGAGAGAGGCTCATAGTTCTCGTTAATGAATTTGTTTGGGTTAATATGCTTCCTGAGGAAGAGAAGAGGAATACTACGCTACAGCCTAAACCCTACTTCCCGTTTAGGGTGATTGTTAAGATCTTTGATGTATCCACGCCTGAGAAACCAGTTAATGTCGGCGAGGTCATCTTTGAGGGTAGTTATGTATCCTCAAGAATGGTGGGCGACTATGTTTATCTTGTCCTAACATATCCAGCTATATCTTTGGCCGAGAATCTAACAATACTTCCAAGATGGTCTGCTGATGGCGTTTGGAGGGAGATATCTCCATCCGACATATACTACTCAGACTCCGTGGAGCTGCCGTCAAGCTACACGCTTATAGCGTCCTTAGATATCTTAAATGCTAGCCGATTAACCCTGAAGTCCATTCTAACGGGATATGCCTCATGCGTATATATGTCTAGGAGCAACCTCTATGCGGCTTTCCCAGTATTAGATAGATTTCTGGGAGGCTGGAGCGAAACAGAGATCTATAGATTCGCCGTGGATGGATTGAGGATCGAGTGTGAGGCGAGCGGTAAAGTTTCAGGCATGGTGTTAAACCAATTCTCTATGGACGAGTATAATGGATGCTTTAGGGTGGCTACAACCTTAATCTTTTACGATTATCGTACTGGCAGCTTTACATCCCAAAACAATGTATATGTTTTAGACGCGAAAAGTCTAAGGCTTATTGGGGGGATCGAGGGGTTAGCTCCTGGAGAGCAGATCTATGCAGCGCGCTTCATGGGCAATAGATGCTACCTCGTGACATTCAAGAAGGTTGACCCATTATTTACAATAGATTTATCGGATCCAGCAAACCCGAGGGTTCTAGGCGCACTTAAAATACCGGGATACAGTGATTATCTCCATCCATACGATGAAAACTACTTGATAGGGATAGGGAAGGAGGCTGTTCCGGCTGAGGAGGGCGACTTCGCCTGGTATCAAGGTCTAAAAATATCGCTCTTTAACATCTCTGAGGTTGAGAAACCGAGGGAGGTTGCCAAGATAATTATAGGCGATAGGGGTACGGATTCCCCAGTTTTAAGAGATCATCACGCCCTACTCTTCAATAGAGGGAGAGGGCTTCTCGTGATCCCTATCCTGGAAGCGAGGATACCCGATGAAGATTACCCCGAAGGGAGAGGGAGACCTCCCTGGGCTTACGGTAGGCCAGTATTTCAGGGAGCCTATGTATTCCATGTTTCGCCGGAGGAAGGTTTAGTGTTGAGGGGTAGGATAAGCCATATGGCAGGTAGTGAAATTTTGTCATGCTACGAGGTTAGAAGAGCATTGTATATAGATGATGTACTTTATACCATAAGTGATGGGAAGATAAAGGCGAACAGCCTCGTCGATCTCAGCGAGATAGCTGAAGTCTCCCTGGAGTAGGGCAGAGAGAACACTCTGCGAAGACATTTTTGAAGCACACACTAGAAATGATGAGGGGTTCTGTGGAACCCCAACTTTTTTACATAGTAATACTTTATCTACATTAAGTGACCCTTAAATTTAGGGATGCTGGGGTGACCCATAAACGAAGGGCATATATTTGCTGCTAATCTACGTTGAAGAAGCTATCTCCATAAATGTTGGTTCACTTGGCAATTTAAGGTTTGATCGTGGGCTTTACGCCTATGTTGGCTCAGCCCAAAATAATGTGGAGAGGAGAGTTGCTAGGCACCTTAGAAGGCATAAGTCTCTCTTTTGGCACATAGACTATCTGCTGAGCGATGGGCACGTTAGGGTTCTTGAAGTTCACTTCAAAGATGCGCCGAAGGGAGACGAGTGTAAAATAGCTTGGTTTATTAAGGGAGTCGGCGAACCAGTTGACGGCTTTGGCTCTTCAGATTGCAGGTGCAAAAGCCATCTCTTTAAAGTTATTGACTATGAGGGTTTAAGGGGCCTAATTAAGAACCTTGGGCTCATAAAGCTGGATTTAGAGAGGATAAAGGCGTCTAATTACGCCGAATAAAACTAAGTATTATAAGCGTCTATGCATATTAACGGATAGGATGTAGGGGGTTAGAGAACCCCCATCAAATCTAGAGGTGAGGTCTTTGGGCGAGATTAAAAACTTAATATTGATTGTTCTAGATAGCTTCAGGCAGGATCACATAAGCTACTATAATAAGGGGGAGAGGGTTTTTGAGAATATTCCGGCATGTAAAACCCCTAACTTAGACTCTTTCGCTAAGGATAGCCTCGTCTTCCATAACGTTTACCCCTCGGGTCTACCAACTATACCAGTCAGATATGAGATTTTGACTGGCATGTTCTCCCTGCCCTATAGACCTTGGCAGCCTCTCCACCCATATCCAAAGGATATAACTGCGGCCGACATACTCTCTAGGCGTGGGTTCATATGTGGGCTTATATCTGACACCTATCACCTATTCAGGCCAGACATGAATTTTCATAGGAGCTTCCACTGCTTTAGGTGGATCAGGGGGCAGGAGTATGATGCATACGTCTCTTCTCCGCCAAAGAGGAGGGTAGAGGACTACGTAAACGAGAATTACCCGGAGAATTGGAGAGGTCTCGTAGCCAAATTCCTAGCGAACACGGATGACTTCAAGTCGGAGGAGGACTATTTTCCAGCAAAAGTTTTCAATGAAGCAATTAAGTGGCTGAAGGATAACCGGGTACATAAGCGAATATTCCTCTGGGTTGACTGCTTCGATCCACATGAGCCTTGGGATCCGCCCCCAAGGTTTGACACCTACACTGACCCATCCTATGAGGGGCCTAGGCTTATACTGCCGATGGGAGGACACGCTGAGAAGTGGGCTACGAGGGAGCAAATAGATTATATTAGGGGGCTGTATGCCGGCGAGGCTTCATTCGTAGATTACTGCTTCGGACTCCTCCTAGAAGCATTAAAAGACCTTGGATATTACGATGATTCAATTATTATTGTTGTTGCCGATCACGGCCATCCCCTAGCTGACCATGGGAAGTTCCTTAAGGGGCCGGATAGAATGTATAGTGAGCTCCTAAAAGTTCCATTCATCATGCATGTGCCAGGCTATAAGCATAGGGACTTCTATGCGCTCATACAGTTCCCAGATATCCTCCCAACGGCCCTAGAGATGCTTGGCCTTGTATCTGAAGCCCGATGCATGCAGGGATGGAGCTTTCTAGAGGTTATTGATGGCGTGAGGGAGGAGCATAGAACCCATATTATCGCGGGATACCATGAAGCAGCCGACCGATGTATAAGGAACAAGGAGTGGAGCTACATAAAGAGGCCTGAGGGGCAGCCTGACGAGCTATATAATTTAACCGTGGATCCGAGGGAGAGGAATAATTTGATAGATAGTAGGGCGGATGTGGCGGCTTCGCTCTCCTCGTATTATGGGCTATACTTTCATAGAATAGGTGTGCCATGGGTTGTGAAGGGGTTACAGGGCAAATATGAGACCTCTAGGTGACTTTAGGCTATGCTCTTCTAAATATGTAGCCGTCTGATGCATAAGCCTCTGGCACCACGGCAATCCTAGCATCCTCACCCTCTAGTTGAATGGCCTGAGAAACAGCCTCGGTTGCCGTCCTTGCGAGGGAGCCAAGCCACTTAACATCCTCCTTCCTCAAGTTATGTGAGACAATAATTATATTGCTCCTTCTAATCAGCGTCGAAATAATATACGCTTTTACACCAACCTCCATGTATGGCATATTACCTCTAAGGGTCTCAGAAATTATTTCGTCTGGACTAGCGCCAGACCTCAACATCTCTATAACCCTACTATAATCGGCAACCCTGCCACTGTAATCAACGTGCCTTAGCCCATACTCATTGTATTTATATATGCCATTAGAGCACTCCGCCACAAGAATCAGTGTACCACCATCCTTAAGAATCTTCTTGTGAGCGCCAATAAACTTCCCGCCAATAACATCCCATAGATCATTGTCCCCTGGTCCGAAGGCCCATATCGCAACATCTACCTCCTCATCTATACTAGTCTCGAATAGGGTCCGTACCACCTCAACACCCTTCCTATGAGCCTCAATCGGATCCCCAACAACACAATCAATGGGGCGGCCGCGATCATCTAAGATTGTATTAATTATCATGTCTAATTCAGTCTTCTGAGCAGCCTCCTCCATGTCTCCTCTAACAGGATTGCCCTCAATATTTCCGATCCTAGCCTCCTCAGATACTGCGAGGAAGTGGTTCTTCCCTATAGCCTCCCAAGCCGATATGCCGGGAAGAATTATCTTCGCTCCCCCGGTGAAGCCAGCCCATGGATGCGGCTTAATTAATCCAATGCCTATCTTAACATCGGCATCTAGGGCTTTACTATTAATCCATATTGGCGTACCTCTAGAAGTGAAGCCTATCAATTTCAATTCCTTCTTATCGAGGGGGTCATGAACGTAAACTCTTATACCGCTGTCCAGCACCAGCCTCCCTATCTTCGCCCCCACCTCATCCCATGTTGGCCTCTTATGCGCGCCTGTCGCCATAATAATGCTTATATCATCTTTACTGAGGCCCCTCTTCAATAAGCGAGCAATAACCAGCGGCAGTAAACTCTTTATTGGAGTTGGCCTCGTCGTATCGTCAACGATTAATGCGACCCGTGAACCGGGGGAAACCATCTTCTCCAGCGAGTCAGTCCCGACAGGTTCATCTAATGAATTTGATAAAGTTTCCTCTAGATTTACCTGTCTTTTAGAGATGAATCCCTTGGCAATATATACGCGGCTGCTTGAGGGTAGATCTACTTTCTGGAAAGCGTTTCCATATCGGAGGTATACTTCCATTTTCTATCTAACCACTTCAATAAAAGTGGAGGGGGTGATTTATGCAGCACGCTTTAGAGGTAGAGGACTTCCTCCTTAGGCACAGTATAGATTCTTTGACCTATCCTTATCCTTTGATCCCCAAATCCATGGAACACCCTTATCTTCCTTGATTCAGGAATCGGCTTTTCGTCTAGGCTTCTAATGGTGAATAGAGCGGGCTTCCCATATTCTACGCCATTCCATTTCATTGCGTGGAAGGCTATGAAGGTGGGCGATTCAATTAGGAAGCCGAAGGTTGGGAGAATAACTTCGCCGCCCATCTTTGAGTTGTAGACGTAATCCTTATGCCTCGCTCCCCATCTAACGAAGCTAAGAGATTTATTGACAACAACCTCAACATCTTCACCGAAAACCACGCGCTCAACGCTGAAGTCAGATGTTAGAAACTCATGTTTTGTGATAAGCTTGTCGGCTGTAATCTCGTATAGCGGCGATAAAATCTCATGGGTGTTTTTAATGAATCTATCTAGCATACATAGTCCCTCAGCCCACCCCTCATCCGCCCTAATAAAGCAGCTTGAGCTAAAGGGGTGTCCCTTCGGCTCATCTTTAGGCGCATTCTTCCAATACGTTCCTCTACCAAGCTGATCGAAGAAGTGGTAATGTAATGGTCTACCCATAACAATGTGGTGTAAAACATATTCGGCAGCTTCGCTTGGATTGTAGCCGTACTTGCCATAAGCTGCAACACAATCCCTATAAACCATCTCGAAGAGCGGGATAACCTTTGCGCCGATAGATTCTGGATTTAGAGAATGGTAGTATCTTCCGCTAACCCCAACTAACCCCTCAAAGAAGTGGCTGTAGGGTATTGCCCACTCCCTCCCGCACTCTGAGCCAGATATGCCGAAAACCGATGCAGTATATTCCAGAAGCCTCTGCTTATATTCCATGTCATCCATCTTTGTTAGCGGATGCTTCTCATCATAGCACTCGAATAGTGGTGAAGCAGTAGTTGTATCAACAAAATATGCGTTTGGATCGAAGAGCGCCTTAACCTCAGGCATGTTTCGCTTAGCCATATTCAACCCCATTTTGGAGCAAACCAGCCACGCCTGCCCACCAGCCCAGAAGCCTCCCTTAACCAGCCGACCATCAGTCCCCTTCATTATTAGATCCTCGCTCCAAGAAGGCGAATCCCTATAAATGTCTTGGTAGTTATCGTGGAGGCAGAACAAGTATCCTAGATCTTTCACCCGCCTAGATGTTTTCGCCAGCTCTTCATTCCCACCGCATTCCGGCGCCGCTGGGAGAATGTCTGGATGTTGGTTATCATACCCTCTATGGATCCAGCCGCCTATAATGAAGAGAGCCTTCTCTATCCCCAGATCTTTCCTCAAATGCTCCGCTACCTCGGCAACCTCCCTAAATGTCCAGTTAACCTGAACACTCTCTTCCCGCATTTTGTAGTCTATGAGCCTAGTTAGGCAGCTCCAGAGCTTAAAGTTTGAGGCGCCAATGAGCTTAGCAACCTCCGGGTTTTTCTCAGCCTTATCCCTTAAGGTGACAAGCCACCCTTTCTCCTGGGCTACCTTTCTATATGCCTTGGCTATGGAGACATAGTCCCCCTCGCCTAGAAAAGACACCCTCAACGATTTTGCAGTCTTCCTCAAATACATAGATAATGATAGTATCTGTCTTGCGTCCGCAACCCCTTCATTTAATGTGCTCTTAATCTCCGCGGTTACGTATGGATTGTGCCAAGTAACCAAGACTGCTGACTTATTCTTTACGAGACCAAGCATCTCCATGTGGCAGCCTTCGTAATCAAATGTTCCGAAACGATGGATGAACGGTATGCCGCTATCTGACCTGACGAGCAAACCCTCCCGAACGGGAACAATAATGTATCCTTTATCAGCATCCGTTATCCAAAAGCTGTCGTCGAGCAGCCTTAAGCCATCTACAGATATTTTCCCTCTCACCTCGTAGGAAAACTCCAGAGACCTATCGTCATCTAGCAGTCTTATATTAAGCCCGATATCAGCATCCATCCCCCTTAGGCGATAAACCATCCTTATGTTTCTGCCATCACCCTCAACGAGGTCAAAGTTGCTGAGGGAGATATTAAGCATTTTACCATCAACGTAGAGCGACGCCGAGCCGAAGCGTGCAATATATGGATTAGAGCGCCACATAACTTGAGTCTGCTTATCTAGTATCTGATATGAGCCGTCTCTAAAAACTTCCAGTCTCAAAAAAGGACTATCTAAAATGGGCGGCGTGTCCTTGCGCATAGTTAATGCCCTCTTATTCCACCTCCAATACTAATTTCATCGGCAAAAATGGGAAAGATTTGGGATGCTGGAGCATCTTATTCAATGAATATTATTCTCTTCACCACATTGATTATTTTCGCTTGGTCTCCTATCTCCCTAGCCCTTTCCAACTCGTCTTTCCTAGCGTATATTAGAAGAGCCTTCTTCATCATGTTCCCAAAGATCTCCTTGCTGAGCTTCATTGCTTCCACAGGATCCATTCGATACGTGAATTGATCCTCGCCAAACCACCCATCGTAGCCAACATCTATGGCCGCGTAGAGGTAATCGATGAAGCACCAGACGTCGCCGGTTCCAAAGACCCTATCCTCATCGTTACTCCTATATTTGGCCGAGTTAACATGGAACCCTATTATCGGAACCCCCATCCTATGTAACGTATAGACGGTGAAAGCCGGTTCAACACCATACATCATTTCATGCCCATAATCTATTGTTACGCCCATAACCTTTGAGCCGATCTCCTCATTAACTTTATAGGCCAGCCAGCCGGCGAGGTGCGTTGTTGGGACTATCATGTTGCCCTCTTTCGGCTCCTTAAGCTTTGCCTCGACACCAAACTTTAACCCAAGCTCCCTACAGCGCCTTGCAGCCTTAATGCATGCATCTAGAAACCACTCAAACTTCAACCCATAATTAGACTCAAAATTATAGTCCCACCCATCCTGGCCCGGCCAGAAGTTCAAGCTTGGACTACCTAGCTCTTTAGCTATGTCCGCTGCCTGAATTAGAACTTCGAAAGCCTTCTCTCTAACGCTTCTATCAGGATGCGTTACGCTCCCAAGCTTCCATCTTGGATCTGTGAACATGTTAACGTTCACATTAGATGTTTTTAGATTGAGCTTCTCAAGGGTCTCCTTAACCTTCGCCACCCGCTCCTCTGAGACCTTAAGGTTCTCATCTAAAAACAGCACGTCATGAAACTCCACACCCTCTATGCCAGCCTCAGCCACCCTCTTAAGCTGGGCCTCAATGCTTGAGTCTAAGTTTGGAAAGTATCCTTTAGTGGCGAATCTATCTAAGAAGTCGCCGGCAGACCAATGTCCAGCAGCAAATTTTATATCAAACTCCTTAAAGAACCTATTAAGCCTCTCACCTTCAAGATAACCTTTATACTCAGATTCGAGCTTCGCTAAGCTAGATTTATCCACCCTCAAAACACAAACCTCCTATGCAATTTTCTCTTAAGACTAAAATGCTTTTAATTCTTTCCATCCTTCATAGGAAATGCATTTCCTATGAAGGATGAAGGCTCCTCATCTTCATTAACCCCTTTAAGATCACTGAAAATTTTTCCGGGAAGCGAAATATTATATTTGAGTGGAAGGACGCTAATAATTACGCATTACACTTAAATTTCTCCCACAAACGAAATATTTCGTCAGTTACGTATACATCGTTCAGAAGAATTGTTGAGGAGCCTTTAATTACCTCAACCAAGTGGCCCGCATAATCCTTAACCCTTCCAATAACAGTGGACCTGATCCCCGCCTCCTGCAGGACGCTGAGAGCTCTATCCACTTTACTTGGCGGGACACTTGCTATGAGTGTGCCTGAACTTATCAACCTTAGCACGTCAACCTCAAGCTTATCAGTTACAATTTTGGTTTCCTCAGCTATGGGTACCTTATCAGCCCATAGCTCAACAGTCTTATGTGATGCGTAAGCCATCTCCGCAACACCTCCAAGCAGGCCGCCCTCAGTTGGATCATGCATGGCTGTAGCTAAGCCTTCTTCAGCCAATGTGAGCGCCTCCCTCACAACACTAACATTTGCTAAGAAAACTGAACCCCTCTTAAGCGTGCCATCGTCAACACCCCTCTTAACCAGAATCTCGGCGAAGTCTGTGCAAAGTATTGCAGTCCCCTCAATTGCAGCAGTTTTAGTCATAATTAAGTAGTCGCCAGCCCTTGCGCCAGACGTCCTCACAACCTTGCTTTTATCAGCGACCCCAATGGCCGTTGTGCCAACTATAGGCCTATCTATGCCCGATGTTATTTCAGTATGTCCACCTATCACCATCATCTCCAGATCCTTTGCAGCCCCATCAACCTGACCCATTATCTCCTCTAAAAGACCCTCTGAAGACCCTTCCGGAAGGAAGAGGGACATCAAAAACCACCTCGGCTTCGCGCCTCTAACCGCTATGTCGTTGGCAACTATGTGAACCGCCAGCCAACCCAGACTTTTACCTGCGCCAGTTATAGCATCATTATGCACGACAAGAACTCTTCCATCATTAAGATCAATTATTGCTGCGTCTTCTCCCACCGCTGGGCCAACAATAACGCTTGGATCTAAAGCGCCGAGCCTCATATAAACTATTTTCTCCATGAGCTTAGGCGGAATTTTACCAACCATGCATCATCACTATCCAGCTACAAGATAGGCGCGTGGAGAAATAAATCTGTTAGGTTCAAAGTCTGCTCTGCCCACACTAACTCAACCAACCCTCTAGGAGGGAGAGGGTATAGCCTGATTCACAGCGTTTAAGGAGATTATTTAAATAATTTTTATGGGTTAAAAATACTTTAATTGATTGATGGTTCACATAGTTATCTCAAAGTTCGGTAAGATTAACGATTCTCAAGTCAAGTTCATTACAGGGCTTATGGAGGAGTGTTATGGAAGGCTTAGTCCCCATAACGTAACTATTGTCGACCTATATGTTTTCGAGAAGTCCTCAGCAGCCGAAGCCTTCCTATCGGCTGAGCGTAGGGAACTTGGCGTGGGGACATCGCCATTCCATGAAGGGTTCTTCGCCATGCACGACGCCTGGAGGGGCATACCGAGAATAATCCTCTGCCTAGATAGGATGATGAAGCTGCCAGATCTCGTTATGATTGGCGGAGTAAGGCATGAAGTTGCACATACAGTTCTCCATGGAAGCTTAGAGTACTATCTTTTCACATTCCCAGAATCCATGCTCAAATTAATGAACCAGTTCAATTTATCAGAGAAAGTTGCCGCCGACATACTCTACCTAATATCGATAGCTGTGAAGGATTATGAAGTGACCCGACTCCTATATGAGCACGGCTACGTTGAGGATCAAGCCGCCTACGTAAAGTTTCTGCTTAAAACCGAGGAGGAGGACTTGCTTTCATGGAGACTTGCAGAGGGCAACCCACTCCTCGAAGCCCTGCATGTAATCGGGCTCTTAAAGTCTATTGGATGCGCAATAGCACTGCTCTCAGATAGGAATCTTCAGGGTGAGATAGAGTGTTATCTAAAGGATAGCTTAAGCCATCTACCAAAGAACATATCCAGCATGGTTCTAAATATAGCTAAAGAGAATTTTACGAATTTGAAGGGCGACACATTCACTAACATCGAGAGAACCATATATGCATGCAAACAGATCCTCAATACATTAATGGATGCTAAAACCAAGATCTAAGCAAAAACTATCCATTTATATGCGCATCACATCATTAATCTGGGAGGAATAGGCATTGATATACTGCCCCAACTGTGGAAGCCAGATCGATGAGGCAGATGCGTTCTGTAGGAGATGCGGCTTCAATATAGCCCAAATAAGAGGGGCTTTGGAGTCGCCTAAAGAGCAGGAAGCCGTTAAATCAGTCATAATTCAGAGGATTGAGGGGATAAGGATGAGGGACGCCGAAGCCATACGGAAGCTAATCGACATAGATAATTACACGAAGTTTGATGATTGGCCACCATTCGAGAGGCAGGGGCTAGACGGCTTAAAGAGGGAGGCTGATGCTCTAAAAGTCTTGAAAGAATATAACTATGAGATAAGTGACTTAAGAATAGATATTTTCGGCAACACCGCGTTGGCATCATTCATAATAAGATATCGTGGTAGGATAAGGGAATTAGATTTTAATGTGAGATCAAGAGTAACAATGGTTCTAGCTAAGGTTAGCGATGAATGGAAGATCGTCCACGAGCATTGGTCACGCTTCCCAGAGAAGGAGTGGGTGAGGAGGCGATTCCCCTTCCTCTACTAACCGCAAATACTTACATAATCACCTTTAGACTCATATAATCTTCTAACAATTGTAGATAAGATGGGCAATATTGGACATGCCAACATGGTGGTATAGGTCATGCGCATATATATCGACAAGAAAGTTAGGGAGGACTTTCCAGACCTAGAAATCTTAGCTACACTCATGGAGAACTTAAAGGTGAGGGGTGAAGACCCAGACCTTGAGACCCTGAAGGCAAATGTTTTCGCTGAGATTAAGTCTAAGTATAATATTGAGTCGCTTAAAGATACGCCAAGTGTAAGAGCCTATAGGGAGTTCTTCTGGAGGATTGGAATAGACCCAACTAAGAATAGACCAGCTGCAGAGGCCCTCATTAGAAGGGTTCTCTTAGGCAACCCTATACCTAAAATTAACACATTCGTTGACTCGCTCAACATAGCCTCCATGAAGTCCGAAGTCGCTATAGGGTCATTTGATGCAGATAAGATTTCTAAGGAGACCATCATAATGAGATACTCAAACAGGGGCGAGGTTTTCCACGGTATAGGTATGGGCAAGCCAATAGTCCTTAATGGGTCAGAGATAATTCTCTCGGATGCGATGGGTCCAATAGCAATTTACCCGCATAGAGACTCCGAGCGCACAAAAATAACCGAGGCCACTAGAAGAGCCATATTAATTTTCTGCGGGGTTCCAGGCGTAGACGTAGATATGCTTAGAAGGGCGATGAGTATAACCATAGAATTAGTATCTAAATTTTGTGGGGGATCACCTAAACAATTAGAGGTCGAATAATATGGTTGGGCAATTCAGATCCACCCTAGAGGAGTCTGAGAGGAGGAGAGGCTCAAGGATAGTTCTAGCCCTCGATGTTATCGCTGAGAGCAAAGAAAAAATCCTTCTGAAGAGCATGCAGATACTGGAGGAGACCCATAAGTATATATGCGCACTGAAAATAAATCATCACCTCATCCTACCGCTAGGGCTCTTTGATGGCGTTAAGAAAATTATTGAAAGAGCGAAGGATCTGGAGCTGCCAACAATAATAGATTGTAAAGCCAACGATATCGGAAGCACAAACCGTGTGATAGCCGAAAACTACTTTAAGGCCGGGTTTGACGCCCTAATCGCCAACCCCTTTGTGGGCTGGGAGGACGGGCTTCAACCGATCTTTGAGACAGCTAAGAGAATGGAGCGCGGCGTAATATTATTAGTCTACATGAGCCATAAAGCCGCTTGGGAGGGCTATGGACAGAAGGTCTACGACCCATTTACTGGAACAATTAAACCACAATACATCATTTTTGCGGAGAAGGCCCTGGCATGGGGAGCTGATGGCGCAGTTGTCGGCGCAACATACCCTGAGAAAATAGGCGAAGTATATGCTATTCTGGGAGAAAGAGTGCCAATATATTCCCCTGGAGTTGGTGTACAGGGCGGAGATATTGAGAGAGCTCTATCTGCTGGCGCACACTATCTGATTATTGGAAGGTCGATAGTTGAGTCCGAAGCGCCAGCTGAAGCTGCCAGAAGGCTTCGGGATATCTCCAATAAAATTATTGATGGTTTGACGCGTAAAGGCAGAGGCAGCCGACCTTAGATGTCCGTCCATCAGTCATTAAATGTCCCCAGCAACAGGCCTCCTCATCGGTCAGCTGCAACATTTAAGTTTCTATAGGTTAGATTAAAATTTTACCCTTCACATTTTAACCCCGCTGTTTAGACCATAGCTCACGCTTAAGTAAATCCCTTACAGCAGTCCTTATGGCAGCACTTCTGCTCGGATACATGTTCTGCCTAACGAGCTCATCTAAACCTTCGAGATAGGCTTCCGGGAGCAAGACCGTTACGAGCTTCATTACAATACACCCTCAACAATCACGCCTAATATCTGTATATTATGAGGAGATTTAAATCTTAAATTGTGACCTGACATAGTGAAGCGGGGTTGAAAATGACTTAGAGATATCATAGCGTAACATAAATTTCACATGAACATTAAAAATTTGAGGATCCTGTCGCCAAAATTTCAAAAATGCTTTGCTACTCTGATCTAACGGAATAGTGCCCTCCAATGAATATTCAAATATATAAATTAGAGATAAAGCTTATCTTATCGAAGTTACAAAACCTTCCCCGCAAATTAAAAACCAAGGTTTTATCTATAAACCTAAAAACTTATTTACCTGAAACTAAGCATCATTACTCATCGGCACTAGAATAGAGGTGTGTTTGAGTTGGACGTGTTTAACCCTAAAGACTTTGTTGAGAGACAGATCAGGGAGATTAGACGGATCATAGGTGACGGCAGGGCACTCATAGCCGTCTCTGGAGGAGTTGACAGCTCAACATGCGCTGTTTTAACGCATATGGCTATAGGAGATAATCTAATTTGCGTTATCCTCGACGACGCCTTCATGAGGCTGAATGAGCCTGAAAGGGTTGCCGAGACCCTCTCTAATCCCCCACTAAACCTTCCAATAAGAATTGAGCGGGTTCAGGATCGCTTTCTAAAAGCGCTTAAAGGTCTCAGAGAAGCCGAGGAGAAGAGAAAGGCTTTCAGGGAGACGTTCTATAGAGTTTTAAGTGAGATAGCGAAGAGGGAAGGGTGCGAATACCTTGTTCAGGGGACTATTCTAGCCGACATAATTGAAACAAAGGGTGGGATAAAAACTCAGCATAATGTCCTAGAGCAAATAGGTCTGAACACACGTGACCTCTACGGCTTTAAGGTTGTTGAGCCCCTGGCCAGCCTACTTAAGTGGCAGGTTAGAGAGGTTGCAAGATACTTGAAGATACCGCCCGAAATAAGTGAACGCCAGCCATTCCCAGGTCCAGGGCTCTCAGTTAGAGTTGTCGGCGAAATTAAGGAGGATAAGCTTGCAGCGTTGAAGAAGGCGACAAACATCGTCGAAGAGAAGATGGCTCCCTACAAGCCAAGCCAATACTTTGCGGCTATAATAGACAACAGTTTTAAGCCGGTTACTGAGGTCGAGAGAATAATTAAGGCTGCGTCACTAATTCTGGGAGTCAGCCCTGAGAGCATTTCATTGAGGGTTTTTGAGGATAAAGCGACTGGCATTAGAGGGGGGACACGTAAATATGGCGACATACTCGCCATTAAATGCTCCATTAGCGGCGAGGTTTACATGCCTCCCTTAAACAAGCTGCTCGAAGTTCAGAAGGCTATATTGGAGGAGAACCAGCACATTGCAAGAATATTATATCTGGTCTCTGAAGCTGAAAGAGCGGGATTGTACTCGATCGCTATAAGAGCCGTTAAGACCGAGGACTTCCTTACAGCTGAAGTCGCAGAGATACCGTGGAGCTGCCTCAGGGAGACAGCTGAGGAGATCCTAAACACTTGCCCAGAAGTCTCCTCAATCTACTTCGACGTAACTCCTAAGCCTCCAGCAACGATAGAGATGGAGTAGGGTTAACATCATCCATCTACCTTTTATAGGCATATTACATTATTATCTCTTTATGGTGTCAAATTATGAGGGTTAGGGTTCAGAGGATAGAGTCCTTTAGGGATTTTGAGGGAAACTTGGGAAAACGCATAGAGCTTGTTCAAGAGGAGACTACGCCCAGATTCGCCATAATGCCGATGAGTGAAGAGGCTAGAATGGTTCAAGACATGATTAAAGTGTTACAACAGCAGATCCCAATACTTAACATTCAATCCCAAATCAGCATGCCAAAAATAATATTATTCTTAACTGAGCGGGAGTACGAAGATTTAGGCGTCGACTTCGACGTCAATCAGATATATGATGTCGAGCTTCATAACCAAACCATAAGGTTCAGAAAAGTATTGTAGCTGCTGAAAAGCCTCCCTTCATCTGGAAGGGTGATGTCTAGTGAAGGTTAGGGCACATGTCTTTGTCAGCGGGAGGGTTCAAGGAGTCTTCTTTAGGCATGAGACACGCCTAAGGGCTTTACGCAACAATGTTAGCGGGTGGGTTCGCAACCTTCCTGATGGCAGAGTTGAAGCGGTTTTCGAGGGTGAAAAAGAGAACGTTGAAGCCATGATAGAGTTCTGCCGTAGGGGGCCTCCCGGCGCCGTTGTCAAGAATGTTGAGGTTATATGGGAGAATCCAACGGGCGAGTTTAAAGGCTTTAAAATCCTCTATTAAGGTATTTAAACTTTCTCCTTCGCAACCAAAAGGAATATTAGTGAATGTGCACTTATACTTAGCCGGAAATCCGAGTTAATTAGCAGGAGAAGAAAAGAGTTGTCGGGGTGGGAAATATTGAGCGAGGGCTGGATACAAGCATCTGAAAGGGCCCTAGAGCAGATAAGAAGATTCCTTGAAAGGAAAGATATGGATAGACTTGAGATTGTTCAATCAATGCGCTTCATCCTACTGTCCCTACATAGGAGCCTGCTCGGCTGGATGAATTGGGTCAACAACCCGGATATCATGGTTGCGTTCAGTAAAGAAGAACTCGCTGAAATGAATAGGCGCCTAGGGGAGTTCGTTCAAGAATTCATAAAATATGATATTGAAGTGACGAAGCAGGGTGCCAGAAAAGGAAGCGCTGCCCTAGAGGCTAGGCGTGAGGCTGAAGAGAGGACTGGAAGAGGAGCCGGCGAAACATTCTACATTTAGAGAATAGCATCAAAAGGCAACCTTTTATTTTCAGGTTCTTCTCAGAACTCTGAAATGGGAATCCTTTCCTTGACTAACATATTCCCCCTTAAGGTAATCACGCACTATTGAAGCGACCCTAGCAAAATTTTCTGGGCCGAGATATTGTCTAGGCTTAATAATTATATAGTCATCTGTGACCTCAAAAAGTAGCAGACCCAGCAGATCTTGCGGAAAAACCTTTTGGATATCATCAATAGTCTTCGGCTTTTGAGGCTGACCAATAGATCCAATATTTGCCGGCAACCTTTCAGTACGTGAGGTAACATAAATTCTCAGCATCTTAGTTATCTCAGCGAGATCGTCGCTAATTATCTTAAGAACCCTCGTTAAATCTTCTAGACGCTTAAGAATCTCTTTGGCATCGACATCCTCATCGCTCATAACCTAACGCCCCAAATAATAAATGTAAAATTTAGGGGTTATATTCTATGCCCTCCTATAAATTCCAGCCTATTTAACCATTTCCAACAAAATATGCTGAGTTAAACTTAATTTTCCCCATAACAGTATTTATTTTATCCTAGCATTATAGCAGAGAGGATTCTTACATGCTTGAGATCGACGGCAGCCAGAAGAGCGGAAGCGGCACAATACTGCGCCTCTCAATAGCCTTAGCCAGCATAATAAATGAGCCGCTACATATCTACAATATCAGGAAGAAGAGAAGCGAGCCCGGCCTCAGACCACAACACCTTGAGTCGGTTCTAACGGCAGCCAAACTATGTAATGCGAAGGTTAAAGGCGCCTTCATCGGATCTCAGGAGCTCTGGTTTGAGCCTGGAGAAATATCTGGTGGGGAGCTCACCGCTGAGATCGGCACAGCTGGAAGCATACCTATGCTAATAATGACGATATTACCCATCTGTGCGTTTGCCAAGCAGCCAGTCTCTTTAAGGATCTCGAAGGGCGGAACCGATGTCCGACACTCGCCGACAATAAACTACCTGATAAATGTCTACCTTAGGATCCTTGAGAGGATGGGGCTGAGGGCTCAGATAGAAGTTAAAAGATATGGCTACTATCCTAAGGGAATGGGCGAAGTTATGTTGAGAGTTCAGCCATGTAGGGAGCTCAAACCCATAAGGCTTGAGGAGTTCGGTGAGATAGCGGATGTTAGAGGCGTGTCAGTATGCACGTTCCTAGCTGATAGGAAGGTTGCTGAGAGACAGGCTAAGGAGGCTGAGAGACTACTACAGACAAATGGTTTAACCCCGAGGATTCAAGTAATAAACGATTTCTCAAACCCATTGCAGAAGGGGAGCTCCCTAGTCTTATGGGCTGAAACAGATAAGGGAGCGCTTCTCGGAAGCGACTCCATAGGCGAGATTGGAAAGACTAGCGAAGAAGTTGCACAAGAGGCTGTTAAAGGGCTGCTTGAGGAGATCAATGCAAAAGCGACTGTTGATATCCATTTGGCCGACATGCTTATTCCATACGTGGCTTTAGCCAAGGGCGAGTCAGTTTACTTAACTAGAATAATATCCGATCACCTAGAATCCAACATATGGCTTGCAGAGGAGATACTGGGGGTGAAATTCCAAATAGATAAGGTGAACGGGTTATACAGGATTGTAAAGATTTAGGCTTAATGGTGAGCCACAATGTTTAAGGCTAAAGTGAGAGGAATTTACAGTACCGCATTAACTCGCCTACTGCTTGAAAATGGCTTCAAGATAGTTCAGCCCTCAGCGACGATAAGGGAGAGGTTTAAGCTAGTTCCCTCTCCAGAAGATTGCTCCCAGCCTGATCTAGAGATAAACGACAGGTTCGATAAGCAGGGAGTTAACGTTGTTGGTGATTCAGCAGCCGTCGAAAAGGTTGCGGCAATCCTACTTAATTACCTCGATGACGTGATAATTAGGAGGACACACTCAATCTTCGCATCGCTACAATCTAATAGCATGGAAGATTCTCTTAACCTACCCGAGATTTTAAGAGAAGTTAACTCCTCAACCTCTCACCAAATTATACGCATTGATGTTGAGTTTCCAGGGCTCTCTAAAAGAAAACTAGATGAAATTAGAAGTGCTATAGTTCCAACTTTAAGCGGCCATCACTACTATAAGGCATATGGCGGGAGAGCCGCATCCATAGTTGAGATGGCTGAGAAGCTCCTCGAAAAGGGCTACCCAATTAGAGAAGTTGAGGAATTGTTCAGGGAGTGCATGCTACGAGAATATCCATATAAGGGATCTAAAATAAACATAGAGCATGTAAAGGTGAATGGAAGAGTCTTCCAGCTGGGCGAGGCCCAAATACTAGAGTTTAATGAAGATAAACAGCACATCATTCTTATGAGAGTCTTTTCAACTCAAGGGATTTACGATGGGCTAAAGATAACCAAGGAGCCTGGAGACTACGCCATTACAAGGATGAAGATTGGCGGATTATATTTTCACACATCCTACTTCTCTAAGGACGGCAACTATAAGGGAACATATGTAAACATAAATACTCCGATAGAGATCTATCCAGGAAAAATAAGGTATGTCGACCTAGAAGTAGACGTATGCATGTGGCCTGATGGAAGAATTCAAAAGATAGATTTTGATAAACTTGAGAGGGCTGTGCAGCTAGGTTATATATCTGAAAGGTTAAGGGAGTTGGCCTCAAAGGTTATCGAAGAAGTTATCGCTAACTTGAACCCACAGGTTGAGAGGGAAGCTGGCCTAATTATAAGTAGGGGGACAACCAATTAAAGGGTTGTAAAGATTCTGGATAAAAAATATATCTGAGCATTCATCACTTATCTTTGGTGATATATATGAGCGCCTTTAAACTTAAATTCGCTATGCTCACAACGTTAGCTGCAATAATAGGCCTATCAACGCTCTTCATAACAATAATACTGTCGTTGCTTGGAGCGCTAAACCTCATAACCCTAGGCGTATCCGTGCTTTTCGTGAACCTGCTCCAGTGGCTTATAGCACCATACATAATCGACGCAATATATAATACTAAGAAGGTTTCTAGGGTTGAGGAGCCGGAGCTATATGAGATTGTGGAGAGGCTCAGCGCTAAAAGCGGCATAAAGACGCCGGAGCTGAGGATAGCAAATATACAGATACCGAACGCTTTCGCATACGGCTCACCTTTAACCGGCAATAGAGTGGCCGTTACAACAGGCTTACTCAAAACATTAAACCTAGATGAGGTTGAAGCAGTTATAGGCCATGAGATTGGACACCTAAAGCATCGTGACGTCCAAGTTATGATGTTCGTTTCACTTCTACCAGCAATATTCTATTACATCGGATACTCGCTGATGTGGTCGTCAATGTACTATGGCTATGGCGGCGGTAGAAGGGATAGGGGTGGAAATGGCGGATTGCTTGCGTTAATAGGCCTGCTTAGCATAGCCGTCTACTGGATACTGACGCTCTTCACGCTTTATCTAAGCAGGTTAAGAGAGTATTACGCCGATAGGCATAGTGCAACGGTTGTACCTGGAGGAGCAAGAAAACTCGCATTAGGCTTAATAAAAATAGTTGAGTCAACGACCAGACTGCGTAGAAGATATGGCAATCTGGGAAGCTTAAGCTCATTTAGAGCCCTATTCATCTCTGATCCAGAGAATTCTGAAAAGGAAACAATAACGCTTTCGAGGGAAGGCATATTAAGAAGTGAAAGCGACTTAATCTATGAATATACGAGGCGGAGAGTTACATTTGCGGAGCAGCTGGCTGAACTCTTCTCAACACACCCAAACATCATCAAAAGATTAAGGGCACTACAAGAGTTAATGTAAGTGCCCAAAATATTTCCCAACCTTCTTAAGAGAAGAGAACTTTAACATTTTTATTGTAAGATTTCAATCTCTTTCTTGAGACAATATGCGGTTGGATATAGAGTTCGAGGTTCCCTCGTGGGATGAAATTTATGAGATGCTGCTCTCGCTAGCGGACATGATTAGAAGGGATGGGTTTAAACCAGACTTTATTATTGGCATATCACGTGGAGGATTGCCTCCGGCAAGGGTTATGTCAGATCTCCTTGGAAATGTTGAGTTGGCCAGCGTTCGAGTTGAGTTTTATCGTGGAGTTGCCGAGACAGGAGAAGAGCCAGTCATAACTCAGCCTCTCTCAGTATCAGTGAAGGAGAAGAACGTTCTCATAATGGATGACGTCGCCGATACCGGGAAAAGCCTGAAAGTAGTCTATTCCCATGTCAGGGAGAATGGCGCCAAAACTATTAGGACTGCAACAATATATTATAAGCCCTGGAGCATAATCGTCCCAGACTACTATGTGAAAGTCACGAGGCGCTGGATAGTCTTTCCATGGGAGAGGAGGGAGACCGTGAAGAACCTTATAGACAAATGCAGGAAGAGCGGCACACCAATCGAAGAGATGAGGAAAAAGCTTATTGAGTGTGGAATGGATAAGCGCCTACTCGATAAATTCATAGACGAAATCCTGAGGGAGATTGGATGAGGGAATCTGAGGTTTTAGGCAAATATTTAGTCGTTGAGGGCTTTAAAAATGTTAAGATAAAGGACATAGATGATCTTTTCAACTCGATCGGGTCTAGGCTGAAGTCTTCCCACATCCAAATTTTGGATGCTAACCTGATAGCCGGATTTGAACATATTTACTTCGCTGTCCTAAATGCGTTAAAGGCCTTTGAAGCCGGCATAAACATCTCTAAAAACCTTGAGATCGAAATCCTATTGTTTGCTTCCGGGCAGGATCAAATTAAAAGGGCCATTGAAGTTTTGGGCGTTAAACAATCTTCCCACAAAATAGCGGTTGTGATAGTATCTGATAGCCGAGAGCAGGCTTTATCCACGCTAAATGCGATCTCAGAGATTGTGGGTGGAGAACCTGACCATAGCGTCATCGATCTAAACAAGGAAAAAATACCAGCTATAATAAACGCGTTCAAAATATCTCGTGAGGAGATAGAATCCTCCATGAGGGACTCAATAGAAGACGCCATAAAGAATGTTCTGATCGAGAGGGCGGCTCTCTTGGTTACGCAGCGTTAGCGGCAAACACGTCAGGATGGCTGAGGACGCTCCTTAGTGACGGATAGTATATCTTTTGGTCTTATTACCGATATGCCAGTTAGCCTCCCTAAAACCTCAATAAGAATTATCTTATCCGGGTTGTTTAGGTCTACTTTGCGGTTTAGATTCTCTACAGCGGCCTCTATTATATCTTTTGTCGGCATCTCCGTATGCCGCTTCTCAACGGTAACGCGGAAAGTTTCATTCTCTAATATTTTGTGATGGAGGGAGGCCGCAGCCCTCTTTATCTCATCTATCCTAGTCCTTACAACAACCTCTATTGGGACAACTTTTAGAACATAACGGAACTCCCAAGGCCTCTCCCTGAGAATGTTCCTCAAGCCCTCTATTGCCTCAAATGGATTCAGCTTAGTTTTAGCAACAACCAACCCCGCAACTTCAGTCCTATCAACTAAGGCCTCTCTGTCACCTAGCTCGCCCAAAAGAAACCATATCTCGGAGCATGCATTATTCTCATTACCTTTAGACGTTGAGACAAGCAGGTTAAAATCCTCCATGACCATAAACAAACCCCTAAAATAAGATTTAAATGGCGCTGATATATACTTGACTACGCCTGAGGTCTAAGAGAACGCACCTCGCTTAAAGACCATCCCTCTCTGCTCCGGAACAAGGTTGGGAGGAACCATGCCCATTAATGCTGCACGAACATTCTCTATGCACATTAGGGCCATACTCCTCCTAGTCTCAACAGTGTATGTACCGATATGCGGAGATAATACGACGTTCCTCATACCTATAAGCGGACTATCAAGTGGAAGAGGCTCCTTGACGAATACGTCAAGCCCAGCGCCAGCTATCCACCCTTCTTTAAGGGCCCTACATAGAGCCTCCTCATCTACAACCGCGCCCCTTGAAGTATTTATTAAATATGCCGTTGGCTTCATCATCCTCAGTTCCTTCTCACCTATGAGCCTCCTTGTTTGGGGCGTTAAAGGAACATGGATCGATACAAAATCAGATTCTCTCAGTAGGGTCTCTAAATCAACGTACTGCGCTCCCAGAGTTTTCTCAGCTTCATATTTTCTCTCTACATCGTAGTAAATTATTTTCATGCCAAAGGACCTTGCCCTGACAGCAACCTCATACCCTATTCTGCCCAAACCAATTATTCCAAGGGTTTTACCATAGAGGTCTATTCCCATCTTCAGCCTAGATCCCTTGGGGCCAGCCCATTCGGTCCTCACGTACCTATCTGCCTCTATCAACGCTCTTGAGAGACAAAGCATTAAGCCGATAGTTAGCTCTGCAACCGCATGAGACAAAATTCCCGGCGTATGCGTCACGTAAATCCCCCTTTTGGTACATGCATTAACATCAACGGTATCATATCCGACGCCGTATCTGGCGATAATTTTCAGCTTTGGAAAGTTATCGAGAACCTCGTCATTTATCGGCTCAAGAGCGAGTATCATCGCCTCCGAATCTTTTATGTCGCTAGGAATATTTTTCGGGTCTCTGAAGGTGCCATAAACCACCTCAGCTATATCCGATAGCTTCTCTTCAAGTAATCCGGGATTATCATCCCTCACGCCTGGTGAAACCATAACCTTCGGCTTCATTAAAATAAACCCTCCATCATAAACAGATTTAGTAAACTAGAGGAAAAATAAAGCATTTTTGGTCAGCGGAGGTTAGTCACAGGGCGTCATAACCCATCCTTGGGATGGGTTCCAAGCCGTCGCCACACATCATTCCAAGATTATATTCAGCAATCACCCTATTTAATCTTCCTCAAACCACTAGAAGAGTTAATGCTATAAGTTTTGAATGTGAATTAACGTAAAGGAGGCGCTCAAATGTCCTTAGAAGAGTATTTAAAGAAGAGGAATTTCAGCAGAACGCCAGAACCGCGTGGTCAGGTGGATGCTGAGCTCTCTCATAGGAGCGGGAAAGAGAGAATATATGTAATTCAAAAACATGACGCTAGCCATCTTCACTATGATCTTAGGCTTGAGAAGGATGGGGTATTGAAGAGCTGGGCCATACCAAAGGATCCACCGACAGTTAAAGGCGTCAAGAGGTTAGCTATCCAAACCGAGGATCATCCAATAGAGTATGCTGATTTTGAGGGAATTATTCCTGAGGGCGAGTATGGGGCAGGAACTGTCGAGATATGGGATAGGGGAACATTTGACATTGAAGAGTGGAGCGAAGAGAAAATAGTAATCCACATCCACGGAGAGAAACTTAAGGGGCGATATTGTTTACTCAGATTTAAAAAGCAGAAGGATGGGTGGCTCTTCTTTAAGGCATCATAACCGCAAATCTTATTAAACCATTCCAACGCTCTAAAAACCGATTCCCATCTAAAGATCGCGGGGAACTTGAGATGGGCGTCAGCATCACTTTTCAGCCGGAAGGTAAACGCGTGGAAGTTCCGCCCGGAAATACTATTTTAGATGCTGCAAAAGCCGCTGGCGTCGATCTAATTTCAATTTGTGGCGGTATGGGTAGATGTGGAAAATGTCGGGTTATTGTTGAAGATAAAGGAGAGAATGTCAGCCCCCTAACTGAAATTGAGCATAGGCTTCTTTCAGACCATGAGATTTCTTTGGGTTATAGGCTTGCATGTCAAGCTATTATTAAAGGCCCCCTCCCCGTCAGGATACCGGAGGAGAGTAGGACAGGTAGGCAGAGACTCCAGATAGAGGGCATTGAGACCCCAGTCTACCTTGAGCCATCTGTCAAAAAATACTTTATTGAGGTGCCACCCCCAAACCTCCAAGACATTAGATCAGATGTTGATAGACTAATAGATACTCTAAGGGAGAAGTATGGTCTAGAAAACTTAGCCATCGAATATGCGATCCTCAAGGATTTACCGTTGGTTTTAAGGGAGAGTGGATGGAAGGTGACCGTTGTCGTATGGGATGGGAAAAATATAATTGGCGTTGAGCCGGGAGATACCACCAATAGAATGTTTGGATGCGCCTTTGACATAGGCACAACTAAGATCGCCGGCTACCTATTAGACTTGAATACCGGAAGAGTGTTAGCCGTGGATTCGCTAGTGAACCCGCAGATACTATATGGTGAGGATGTAATCTCAAGGATCGCCTATGCATCTAGGGGTAGTAACGAGCTGTCCGATATTCAAAGGGCGGTTATTGACGGAGTAAATAAAATTTTGAAGAGCCTTATTGATAAAACTGGCGTAAAATCCAGTGAGATTTATGAGATGACCGTTGTCGGTAACACAGCAATGCATCACTTATTTCTAGGCATATGCCCAAAATATGTAGCCCTATCCCCATACGCGCCAGCCATAAAGCGCAGTATAAACGTTAGGGCTAGAGAGCTGGGGGTCGAAGTAAATCAGAATGGAAATATCCATCTACTGCCATTAATAGGCGGTTTTGTCGGAGCAGATACCGTTGCGGTTATACTGGCGACAAGAATACATGAGAGAGATGAGATCTGCATGGCACTAGACATCGGAACAAACACTGAAGTTGTTTTAGGAAATAAACGTGAAATTTTAGCATGTTCATGCGCCTCCGGCCCAGCTTTTGAAGGCGCACATATAAAGTATGGCATGAGAGCCGCCAGCGGGGCCATCGAAAAAGTTAAGATAAACCCAGAAAACCTTGATGTTGAGTATAAAACTGTAGATGGAATTAAGCCTCGCGGCCTATGCGGATCGGCAATAGTCGACGCCATTGCGGAGATGTTTAGGGCTGGAGTGATTGACATTTTTGGAACATTTAACAAGAATATTTCTTCACCAAGGCTACGTCTGGGGAGCGATGGATACGAGTTTGTATTAGCTTGGAAACATGAAACCGCTATAGATAGAGATATTGTCATCACTCAGAGAGATATAAGGGAAATTCAGCTGGCTAAGGCTGCAATACATACTGGATGTATGATATTAATGAGGAAGATGGGCGTGAAGGAAGCAGACATCAGCACACTATTTATTGCTGGGGCCTTCGGCTCCTACCTAAACCCGGCAAGCGCAAGAACAATAGGCATGTATCCAGAAATACCATTAGAGAGGGTTAAGGTTGTTGGCAACGCTGCTGGAACTGGTGCCAGAATGGCTCTGGTCTCAAACTCGAAGCGGAAAGAAGCTGAAGAGATATCAAAAAGCGTTAAGTATATTGAGCTAGGGGCCGAGCGGGATTTTCAGGCAGAATTCTTTAACTCGCATCTAATACCATATGCAGATCTAACAAGGTATCCTGAGACAATGAAGGAACTTAAGAGTCTTAATAAAAGTATTAAGAGACCGCCAATAGTATTCCTCTGAGAGTCTAAATATCTTAAACGCTTCTGGCGTACACCTTTATATTCTCCCCAAAGTACTCCCTATAATACTTCTCAAACATCTCATCCCTAAGTTTTCTCAGCTTCTCGCTTATTCTCACAGGATATGATTCGCTTCCCCTTATACGCCTATATTTATCGGGTAAAGCAGCTAGCTGCTCAGCGCAGTACCTCCTTATTTCCTTAAGCTCTGGGAAATCGTAGACCACTTCACCTTTAATAATTATTGGGACAAGCAGCGGCTTCGCATCATTAATCTCCTCATCCCATAGAGCAATTATGTCCTCCACAAACTGCCCATTCTCAATCCTTCTCCAAACCTGCTTCCTGCCAGGAAGCGTCGCCTTAACTATATTGCTGGTGAATTTAGTTACTGGTATAAGATTCCCCTTCTCATCGCTCGTCTCAGCTATCTTGAATATTCCGTCAAGGGCTGAAACACCGCCCTCACTCGTCAGCGAGTTATAATTTGCGCCAGTCACAAGCTTTGTCCCAACGCCAAATCCATCTATTGGAGCACCTCTCATCAAGGCATCCTCGATTACAAACTCGTCAAGACGATCGCTTACAAAAATCTTCGCATCCGTTAAGCCAGCTTCATCGAGCATCCTACGCGCTATCTTACTTAATTCCACAGGATCCCCGCTGTCAAGCCTTATACCAGCAAGCTTATATCCTCTCTTCTTAAGCTCTAAGCCCACTTTTATGGCATTCTTTATGCCCTCAACACTCTCATATGTATCTACCAGAAGGACAGCGTTGTGCGGAAAACTTTCAGCATAATCCATGAAGGCGGATAATTCCGTCTCTTTAAAGGAACGTGTCTTTCTATAGCGCTCCTCGATAAATTTATGTGGTATTGTCCCAACGAATGGTATACCCCACTTCATAGCGGCTATGACAAGCGATGTACCATCAAAACCACCGATATAAGCCGCCCTCGCTGCCAAGACTGCCGCATCTCTTCCATGCGCCCTTCTAGCACCAAAATCAACAACGGTCTTAGGCGAGAAGAAAATGTTCTTTCCCTTAGCCGCGTAGACGACTCTAGAAGCTTTTGTGGCAACCAGGCTCTCGAAGTTTATTATATTAAGTAGGTAGGTTTCCAATAGCTGAACGTCTATGGAGGGGCCGGTGATATTTATTACCGGCTCATTTGGGAAGACCGGTGTGCCTTCCGGAACAGCGTAAATATCGCCCTTGAACTCAAAATTCTCTAGGTAATCTAAGAAGTCGCTACTTAAATCTCTCCCAGCAGCTTTTTCAAGCCACTCTCTATGCTTTCTACTCAACCCCCTATTTAAAATCTGAATGTAGCTGATGAACTGTTCCAAGCCGGCTGCAATAATATAAGAACCTAAGTGCCTTGGAACCTCACGGAAAAAGTATGTCTCAGTTATTGTATTATTCACTCCATGATCAAAATTACACTTACCAGATGTCAACTCATAATAGTCCACAAAGAGAAATAAATCATCCTCAGTCAGAAGACCTGACTCAAGTTTCTTCAATCTTTACAACCACCCCAAAGAGTTAAGCCATATTATTTAGGCATCTAATAAAAATTCTTCAGGAAGACCTATTTAACCTAATCTAATGAGAAGACTTAAATTAGTGATAGGCTCCATCCACGTTACTTAAATATAATTTTTCCTAAATCGCATATATTAGTGGGTGAGACGGAGTATGCGTAAGATAAAGTTTGGCGTTATCGGACTGAAAGGTGTGGGGCAGACGCACATCAATGAAATAGCTAATATTGAGGGCGCCGAGCTCACCGCTGTAGCGGATATAAATGAGGAGGTCGGAAAATTCGTATCTTCAAAGTATAACGTTAAGTGGTATAAGAACTATGAAGATATGTTGGCTATGGAAGACTTAGATGCTATTTCAATATGCACTCCACATTTCCTGCATTTTCCAATGGTCATGAAAGCCCTTAATTATGGTAAACACGTGTTGGTTGAAAAACCAATGGCTATAACTGTGAAGGAAGCTGACCAGATGATTGAGGAGGCTAGAAGGAGAGGCTTAAAGCTCGGGGTAGTATATCAAAGAAGGACTGATCCAACCTATCAGAAGATTAAAGAGATGATATCTCAGGGGGAGATTGGAAGGATCTATAGGGCTTGTATGGAAGTATGCACCTTTAGGAGCCAAGCATATTATGACCGCGACGCCTGGCGCGGCAAATGGGCTACGGAAGGTGGTGGCGTCCTAATAAATCAGACAATCCATCAAATTGACATTCTCCAGTGGCTTGTCGGCAAACCCGTGGAGGTCTGTGGAAAGATTGGAACATTTTACCACAATGTAGAGGTTGAGGATATAGCTAGCGCAGTTATAAAATTTGAGAATGAAGCTCATGGGGTAATTCAAGTGACTACAATAGATCCGATTAATTTTGAGAGATTTGAGATATGCGGGGAGAAGGGTAAAATAGTGAGTGAGGATGGAAGAAACGAGATCAAATATGCAATTCTAGATAAATCCGTTAAAGAGTACATATTTAGCGAAACAACGAGCCTTAAGCCAACATATCAATGGAATAGGATTGAGATTAAAAGAGACTCAACGATGCCTGGTCATAGAAAAATAATAGAGGATTTTGTTCGGGCAATTGTTGATGACAGAGATCCCATGATACCTGGGGAAGAGGGTAAAGTTTCATTGGAGATAGTTAACGCAATAATACTTTCATCGTTTGAGGGAAGAAGTGTTAGTATCCCTATAGATAGAGAAGCCTATGAGCGCCTCATAAAAGAGAAACTAGGCGCTAGACGCTCTCAATCGACAGTACTTTAGTCTTTTTCCATAAAGAGGATTGAGAGGATTATTGGAAACCACCAGAAAAATGGCCAGGTTATCCATCGAGCTCCATATAATGCTCCTCCTAAAGAGAATATTGTTCCACATTTTCTACATTTTAAAGTCCTCAGACCTATAGCATCAAGCTCCTTTGATCCGCATTTAGGGCACATGTAATCTTCAACCCGAATAGGCGGATAATAGTAGGCTCTTGGAGCTTTAAGCCACTTAAAGATGGAGAGTATGATGAATAGAAAGAAAGCTAAGAAGACTAAGATGGAGACTGCGATCACAATCCAGACTAAGAGCGCAGCGTTTAATGACATACTTTAAACCCAGCTTTATGCGGCATCGTTTAGGAGATATTAATTGTGCTCGGCAGAAAAACTTTACTGCCTAAAGAATCTCCTCGCTTCAGCTAGTATTAACTCTAAGTCACCCCTATGCTCCTCTGGGTTGTAGTAGCAGTCAATTATTTTCTCGTGTGGAAGACTATTTATTCTCTCATTCATTATTCTAAGCACTGTAGTGTTGATTTCAACCGCCTTCTTTGGTGGAATCCTTTCGGGATTTATATCTATACCAATATATCCTCGATAACCTATCATTTTCAAGGCGTAAAGAGCAGCCTCAGCTTGCTCCCATCCAACAACACCAACATTTAAGTCTTGGTCATAATTGCCTAACGGCTGACTATTCCAGTGGACATGAACCAGCCGCCCATCTCTAGCTATGCGGCTTAAAGCATAGGCTGGGTCCTCAAAGCCCATAAGGATATGCCCAATCTCGGGCTGGAGACCAACTAAAGTATACCCTTCCTCAAGCAGTCGGCGGTTAACATCAGACCTTAACCTGGATTCTATATCCCTAGCAGCCAGTATGCCATCAGCTGTAGTCCTGTAAATATTGTTTGGTACAGGCTCGTAGGGTTTGGGCTCGATAGCTACAGTAACTCCCGGGACCTCATCCATTGCTTCAGCCACAGCCTCCTCAAATAGATCCCACATCTGGTAGAACGGCGTGCCGAAAGAATACGTGTAGCCGTCAATTCCAGGCCATATTCCACAGTGAGATGCACCTGACTCCTTAACCAGTTTTAGGCAATTAATCAATATTTCTTTAGCTTTCTTCCGATACTTTTCAATGGGATTTGAGAGGGATCCGAACTCAAAGTCCCTACTATAAAATATGTTCGGCCCAATGTTAACGAGCTTTATTCCAGTCTCTTTCTCCAACCGCCTATACAAGTCTATATTGTCCTCATTAATCTCATTTGGATAGTGCGCTTCAATGCCCTTAACGCCATATTCTGCTGTTTCAGCAATAATATTCAGCCTCTCCTCTATAGTATATGATTTACCATAGGGCTCATGAAACCTGCTTGGTGCCGGATTAAAATACCATATTCCGACAGTAAATTTCATGTCTAGGTTAAACTTGTAAAGATGATCAATAAGATCCTCCCTACTCCTCCTTACTCTTTGATATCTTAAATCAAGCATACCTCGCCATCCCAGCCTTAATCCTTAATTACAGGACTATTTAATTATCCAAGGTTTGAAAATATAAAAATGACTACTACCCTTTTAGAGGGAAGAAATGTCGGAGACCAAAATATTATCGTTTACGGCGATTTCAGCCAAGTATATGTCGGCTACATTTAATGGTTGTGTCTCGCTAACCACGCCAGTTAAGTAGGCATGCTGAGAATAGTAGCTTACTATAATTTTATCACTTTCAAGGGATATTACTCCAGGATAGGCAGCATCTCCGCATGAAGGTAACGCAAAGAATGGCTCCACAACACCAGGCTCTCTTACAATAAATATGCCAGTATTGCCAGCTGGCATAGTTTGCGGCATCCATTGAGATTCCATTCTCCTTCGCCCTGCAACAAGTATTTTATCACCACATCTGCAGAAGACTGGGCAATGAATAGTTACTTTCAAGTCGATTTTACGCCATTCGTCGTATGGCGGCTTAGAGTAATAAAAGAGACTATGATCTGGGCTTCTGCTGGAACGGGCTATACACCATACTTCACCACCCTCTAAGAAAAGTATGTCAGCTTCATTGGGCTGATCCTCCTCCCCTGCAATTCTAGAGAGACACCTCCAGTTTAAGCCATCTTCACTCACAAGTAGATCTAAGAAGGACTTATGCTTCTCTTGAGGTTTACTCCAGCCGTAAGCTGGCGAATAGAAGGCTCCATTATAATAGCGAACTCTCCATAGCCAGTAATTCTCCCTATACACTTGGATTGGACTGGACCAGTTGACGCCATCGCTTGTAAATGATACATGAGTAACAAGGGGACCATAATACCTATCAGGCCACCCTTCGGGTTTGGGAAGCCACGTGCCGAAGTAAACATATAGCTTATCTTTTACAGCGCAAAACTTTGGATCCCTATCATCACCAATCGTCTTTAATCGAGCTGCCAATCGCCATCTTTTCAGATCTTCAGAGCGCATAACAATTATTTCACCATCATATGAAACATGTGCGGACCCACGCCGATATGTAAGCCAGTAGGCGCCGCGCCAAAAGCATATATCAGTGAAGGCGTTATGCCACCCATCTCTGACAATTGTTTGATGAGAAAGAATCTTTGCCATAACCATCTCACTAACTAGGCAATAACTCAAAGTTCAGTTTATTTGGCTTAAACTTACGCTTTCTTAATCTTATTTAGGGCTTCTTTTGCGCCTCTTGCCAAAAAGTCTAGGTCACTTCCAATACATATGAGCTTAAAGCCCATCTCTAAGTATTTACCAGCGTCATCTGCGCTAGAAAATATGCCTGGTACGACATCTGTTCCCTTATGGGCCTCCAGAATACGTTTTATTGCTTCGGTAACTACCGGACTTTTTGGATTCCCGAGGAAGCCTAGTGAAGCCGAAAGATCAGCTGGCCCTATCATTGTAGCATCTAAACCCTTGACTGAGAGGATCCCCCCAATGTTTTCCAAAGCCTCTCTAGTCTCAATCTGAGTAACTATCACCACCTCTTCATCGGCCCTCGTAACATATTCGGTGAAACCCCTAAACCATACCGGTCTTCTGGGACCGCAGCCCCTAATTCCCTTTGGCGGATACATGCAATATCTAATGGCATTCTCAGCATCAGTTCTACTATTAACCCATGGAATTATCACGCCATCCGGTCCAAGGTCAAGAACCCTCTTTATATACACAGGGTCGTTCCACGGAACCCTGACAAGCGACGCAACGTCAGATCCGCGGATAGCTTGCAGTATTGTTTGCACAGATTTTATCTCAAGCGGGCAATGCTCCATATCTATCCAAAACCAGTCGAAGCCCAGGGTGCTCATGAACTCCGCAATGTCTGGCTCAGGGGTTGATATGACCGTGCCTAATAGCGGCTCCCCGCTTTTAAGTCTAACCTTAAAGGTTTTGGAAAACATGTTTGGTCCTCCACACCAGTCCCAAATAGCCATTACTTAATCCCAAAAAATTAAAGGAGATAGGAGTACTAAAATTTTAAGGAAGATAATGCTCATTAAAATAAGAGACTGGAGAGATGCTTATTGAATTGGATCGTTATTGCTGATAATCTTAGTAAGGTGTACGAGGTCGGTCAGACGAAGGTTACAGCACTAAAGAATATAAATCTAAAAATTGAGAGGGGAGAGTACGTGGCTATTCTCGGTCCAAGTGGTTCCGGCAAATCTACACTGCTCAATATTATTGGTGGATTAGATAAGCCAACTTCAGGCAGAATATATGTAGATGGTATGGACTTAGGAAAATTAAGCGAAGGGAAACTATCTCGCTTTAGGGCGGAGAAGATAGGATTTGTTTTTCAGTTCTTCAATCTAATACCAACATTCACAGCCCTTGAGAACGTTATGGTTCCAGCTGAGATAAATAGGTTTAAAAACTAGAGAGGCTAGGAGGAGAGCTGAGATGCTCCTGACAAGGGTTGGCTTAAAGGATAGGCTTAACCATTTCCCAAGTAGCTTATCGGGGGGAGAGCAGCAACGAGTGGCAATAGCGAGAGCTCTAATTAATGATCCGCCATTACTCTTGTGTGATGAGCCTACAGGTAATTTAGACACTAAAACTGGTGCGGAAATAATTGAGCTTTTAGGTGAGGTAAACGCGGAGCATGGAATAACCTTAATTGTGGTTACTCATGATCAACGTATAGCTGCGGCTGCCGACCGAATAATCAACCTTATAGATGGGCAGATTGTGAAGGAGTGAGTATGCATCTCTATCTCCGCTATTCTATAAGGGGATTAGCAAAGAATCCTATAAAGTCACTATTAACAATATTAATGTTAATTATTGCTGTCATGCTAATGTGTGGGGCTACAATAGCTCTTAAAAATATTCCGCCATTAATTGAGGCAACGCTAGAAGAAACAAATATGGCTGATTGCTCGTTCACCACAGGATTGCTGCCAACAAAGATTGCTGAGCAAATATTGAGTAAAAAGAGTTATGTCAAAGAATACGAGCTTAGACTAACGTATAGAACTACCGCATATAATGTTAGAGGGTTTCCAAGAGAAGCCGAGATCATACTTATAGGTGCGAATCTACCACTGAAAGTGAATAACATAATTGTAGTTAAGGGAAGATTACCTTTAGAG
>Ga0209080_1000322_pt1 | contig 33911 bp, 32 predicted proteins | sample JNZ110809AmetaG_FD_184123 | JGI IMG/M metagenome (GOLD analysis project Ga0209080, IMG submission 184123) | Hot spring microbial communities from Jinze hot spring, China to study Microbial Dark Matter (Phase II) - JNZ 110809A (SPAdes) (version 3) ...
GTATTTGATTGTTTAAAATCCTAACTTCCAATTTAAAACGATCATGTTAAAAATTCCTTTTTAAATAGCAAAAATATACAAAAATATTCCAAAAATGGATAGGCCCAATTAGGGCATTTATACGATGATAGAACTATATAACGAAACGGTTATAAGCCTACAGAGTGCTACTTATAAAAGCTAATGAGGCTTAATCCCCCATGGGCTATTCTTATGATCATCTCAGGCATACTTCTAATAGTTATAGTATTGACTCCTCGTATTTTCGAGTTAAAAATTGAAGAGAGTGGAAGTCCTAAGGTTTATCCAATACCTAATGTTTACACTTTTAACGACATAATAGTTGTATGTCTTCTTTCAATAACCTTTGGCTATTCCATGTTTAGAGCAATAGTCATTGAAGAAAAGACTCCCTTAGGACGTTTAGGAGTTTCGGAATTACTGAGGCTCCTTAAACCGGACGAGCTTAAAATCTATGAAACCATAAAGAACAGTGGCGTAATCCTTCAATCAGAGCTTATTGAGAAGACAGGTTTTTCGACGGCTAAGGTTAGCCAGGTATTAAACCTATTAGAGGCATATGGGCTAATCGAAAAGAAGAAGAAGGGTAGAGAAAATGTATTGCGAGTTGTAAGAGAAGAAGTTTAATACTCATTACTCTTTTGTATAACTAAGAATAATCGTTAATGCCCAAGAGTAGAAAGTTTTAATAACCGTATTCTGCCACCAGCTTCAATGTTCATAAGCCTAGAGATAACTCCTCCTAAAAGAGATGTTGAGAAAGTAGTGAATATCGTTAAGCAAGTTAGAGATAGTGTTGATGCGGTAAACATTACCGATACTCCACTTGGACAACCTAGAATACCCGGATTCATTTTTGCTATAATACTCAGAGAAAGGCTTGGAGTTGAACCCATAGTGCATTATAAGACTATCAACATGAATCTAACGAATCTAAAAAGCGTGTTATATGGGTGTGTTGCAACAGGTGTTAAAAAATTTCTCTTCATGCGTGGAGATAATCCCATTGAGGGATCACCCATATCAGACATATCTCCAGAAGAACTCTCTATGTGGGCTAAGAAAGAGTTGAATGTTGAAACAGGACTTGCAGTAAGCTGGCCCATTTCTATGGATAAGCTCATCTCAAAGCTATCAGCAAGGCCCGATTATGTTTTTACACAGATATTTCTAAGTATTGAAGATGCAAAAAGATTTCGTAGCATGTTCGATGAAGCCGCTAATAAAGTAGGATGGTTCCCTCCAGTATACTGTACTCATCTCGTTTTCTGCGAAGAAAACTTATCAACCCTTAAAGAAGTAGCCAGACTAATGGGCTTGGAAATGCCAAGTTTTAAACTAGATGTTGAGACGAATGTAAACTTTATTACCGAATTAGAAAGGTTTTTCGAAGGATTTATGATATCGTCTCCGGGCGGATACGATCATGCCATCCAGCTAATAAAAACTCTAAAGGAGGCTTAAGTCTGGTGGTGTAGCATGATTGTTGAAGCAGCATTGGTAGGAGGCTTTCCCAGACCCTTTAACTTTGGCAGGTTGATGAGCAGGTATAGAGACGGTAAGTTAGACCAGGAGACATATGAGAAAAAGCTTGAAGCAGAATTAACAAAAGCTCTTACAAAGATAGTTAATTCAGGAGTCTCAATAATTCCCTTTAACATGTTTCTTTGGGACGATATTTTCGAACCGTTTGCAAGTTCTTTTGAAGGAATTGAAAGAGGCGGCCTTTACAGGTTTCTAGACAATAATTTTTACTATAGGATTCCAGTTGTAAAGGGGAGAGTTAAACATAGAGATGCCACGTTAGCTACTTTAAAGACTGTTAAAGAAATCATAGATAGGGGTGAGATACGAGTCAAGATTAAGGCAGTTATCCCAGGTCCCTATACTTTCCTAAGGATGTGCGAAAACAAATATTACAGTTCCGAGGAAGAGCTTATAGTCGACATTGCTGAAGCACTTGGTGAAGAAGCTAAAAGGCTCGAAGAGTCTGGTGTAAGCTTAATAGAGATCCATGAGCCGATGCTAGTTTCTGAGAAAGTTGATACAGGGCTTTTTGAAAAAGCATATAGTAGGATAACATCAAAAGTATCCAAGGGATTGTGGGTCCAGACTTACTTTGGCCCAGTAAGCAACTTCCTTGAAGAATTATCAAGGCTAAAACTAGATGTTATCGGAGTAGATGTTGCAGAAGCGCCTGAACAGTTGGAAAAAGTTCTAAGCTCCGGAGTCGAATGGGGAATTGGATTAGGCGCAGTTGACTCTAGAAGTACGAAGGTTGAAACAGTAAAACAATTGAGAACACTAATTAAGAAGGTTAGTGAGAAGTTTGATAAAATCTATTTAACACCCAATGCGATGATGGATTTTATCCCTGTTTCAATAGCATATGAAAAGATTAGGAGAATGGGGTTGGCTGTGGGGGGTTTAAAGAATGAGTGAGGTTAGACTACCTGTATTACCGACTACAGTCATCGGAAGCTATCCGAGGCCTACCTGGCTCAGGAGGATGATAAAACTGTGGAAATCAGGAAAGATTGAAGACGAGCATATGAAAGAAGCATTTGACGATGCTGTAGTAAGTGTTGTGAGGGACCAGGAGAATGCCGGCGTAGATATTCCAAGCGACGGAGAGCAGAGGAGAGATGAAATGGTAGAGTATTTTGCTGAGAGAATAGGAGGTTTTAAATTCTACGATCCAATAAGGATATGGGGCAATGCTTATTTCAAGAAACCGGCTGTATATGCACCCCTGGAATACAAGGGTAGCATTACTGTAAACGAGTATTTATTTTTGAGAACCGTATCAACGAGACCAATTGTGAAAATGACCATAACTGGACCATATACTATAGCGGACTGGAGTTTCAACGAATACTATTCTACAAAAGAAGAGCTCGCCTTCGAACTCTCGAAGATAATAAACAGGGAATTGAAGGCTCTGGAAGAAGCTGGAGCACCTTACGTACAAATAGACGAGCCTGCGTTAACGACGCATTTAAAAGAACTTGATTGGGCAGTAGAAGCTATTAACAATGCGATTAAAGGAGTCAATATTAAGGTAGGTATGCACGTATGCTACGGGGAATACTCTAGGATGATCCCATATTTAGATAATTTGAAAGTGAGTCAGCTTGCTTTTGAGTTTGCAAACAGGGGCTTCAAGGATATAGAAGTAGTTAAGAAATTCCCGGAGGATAAAGAACTAGGCTTTGGAGTTATAGATGTTCATAATAGGAGGGTTGAAACTGTTGATGAAGTCATTGCAGGAATTAAGAAAGTTCTCGAATTCATACCTGTTGAAAGGCTTTACATAAATCCTGATTGCGGCCTTAAGCTTCTTCCTAGAGAAATCGCTAGGGAAAAAATGAGAGTAATGGTCGAGGCAGTCAATAGGTTAAGGAAAGAGATTAGAAAAGAAGGCCCTGTGATAAGGCTTCCTCAACCTAATTTAAAACAATAGTGAACTTCGTTAAACCTATTCTTAAGCTCGATAACCTCGTTCTTCACATTCTTTTCTTCGACCAATACTTTCTTAAACAATTCTGCGATTGTTCTCATCTCTTCTTCCTTCATACCCCATCTGGTTAGCTCCTGGACGCCGAGCCTTATCCCAGATGGATTCCGAGTAGCATCTTGTGGCTTATCCGTCGGCAGGGCAATCTTGTTACAAATGATGTTTGATTCTTCAAGGAGTTCAGAAACCGGTTTTCCACCACCAAACTTACTTACGTTAACGAGTATTTGATGAGACTCTGTAAATCCTAGATTTGGACAGAGAACATCAAAACCTTTTTCGTAAAGGCTTTCCGCGAGGACTTTAGCATTTTTAACGACTTGTTTTGCATAATCCTTACCGAATTCATTCATTTCCAATGCAGTAATGGCAAGCGCTGGAAACCTGTGGATATGAGTATTAGACATTATTCCCGGAAAAATTGCCGTTTCAACCTTCTGCCATTCTTCTCCGCTTAGGTTTTTACTTCCTATTACGATCCCGCCTTGAGGCCCTTGAAACGTCTTATGGGTCGAAGAAGTAATGAGATCAGCCCCCTCTTCCAAAGGTTGTTGGAAGACACCTCCATATATTAATCCGAAAACATGTGAAGCATCGTATACGATTTTAATTTTAGGATCTATCCTTTCCCGGATTTCCTTTACCGGCTCTGGGAAGAGGATAACAGAAGCTCCTAGCATTACTATTTTCGGCTTAACCTTATCTATCAATTTTACTGTATTTTCAACATCTATATTCATGTTCTCGATGTCGAAGAACATATCTATACTCTTCAATCCTCTTACTCCTGCTATCCCCCACTGCGTAGAAGAGACATGTGCACCATTTGGTATTCCTAGTGCAACTATTATATCTCCGGGTCTTGCAAAAGCAGTGTATACAACCATGTTTGCAATAGCCCCGGAAATAGGACGTACATCTACAAAGGGGGTTTCAAATCTTTCTCTGAATATTTGATTGCAAAGTTCCTCTATCTCATATGAGTGTATAGTACCACAGTAGTGCCTTTCAGGCCCGCTGTGCTCATTATACCTTCCATGGAAATCGGAAATATAGTATTTCTCTGCGAGGGGTGACATTACGCTTTCTGAAGCTATAAGGTTAAGACACTCCTGCCTCCTCCACCTATTCTGCCTATCTACTAATTTTATAATGTCTTCTAAATTGGGCATCTTCAGTCTTTTCTACTCTCCTTCTTGACTTTAGCCTTCTCCTCAACTTTTTCCTTCTCCTTAGATACTTCAGTCGATATCGTCAAAGCAGAAACTCTCTCCATTATCATTAGCGAAATCTTTATTGCAAAATAGAAGAACGTTATACCTACTGCGAAAACAGCTCTTTCAATTGGAGTAAATGGAATAGCCTTAATCCAGGCTTCTGCAGGAATATTGGCTAGGTAAAGGTATAGTATTGCTCCTATGGCATGGTCTGTGAAAGAAGAACCTAGGGAATAGACGTAGACTTGTGCAACATGGTTTTTAAGAATGGAGTCTATACGCGGTTTTAAGAATGCGATTAGAAGTGGTATGGTCCAGAAAAGCGAATAGTACCAGACTTCTCTACCTACCGGGTGAATCAGGAACATTAAGATGCTTAAAGCAGGTATAATTGTAAGCTTACGATCACCTTTAAACATCTTGGCAAAAAAGGTGCCAGCAGCTATTATCGGTACAAAAGTCAACCAGCTCATTAAAAACTTCGCTAAATTGCCAATATCCCCCATCTTGTAATATCCTATGGCGAACCCCAATACACGTGCAAGCATTATTGCTGAAGCACCCCAGTAAACGTTTAGAAACCTCGGTATTACCGGCCCGAATATTGCTCCAAACGAAAAGCTAGATTCTGTCCCAAATATTGGCCAGAATTTAACCTTAGTCAAGACCATGAACAGGGCTATGAAGAACACTGTAAACAATACTTTGGGGATTAGTAATATTAGCTTTATCCTCATGCTTTTTTTCAAAGCCACCCCTCCTTGGAGACGGGAGGGGGAAGGAAAGGAGCTTAAAAGCTTTTTTTACTAAACAATCTCTCTAAACCTTCTTTGTATATTATGTATGCCTAATTTTCTACATTCTTCCGGCATCAAATCTCCCTCGGGGCAGAAACCCTTCATGCAAGAAGGGCCCGCATCCTTAAAGATTGTAGGAGCAACTCTCTTAACCAGTTTAAGCATTTCCATTGCCACCTCTCTAAGCTCCCATTGGGCTCTGGCACAAAGCCGAAGATTGAAGAAATGTAAAAGCTCTCTAGCATTCATCGTTACAACTATGTTCGTCTTAGTAGCTTGGGGGAGTATGAATCTAGCATCTTCCTTCTCCACACCCTTATTAGAAAGCTCCTCATACCAAGATGCGATGATACGCATTCTCTTTTTGAACTCCTCTCCCAACCCACTTTCCTCAAGTGATTTTGGAATAATAAACCAGTCTTCACTAGAAGTATTGACTTTCACAAATCTCTGACTTTGCTGAGTATAGGATGCTATCCTATGTCTGACAAGCTGGTGGGTACAAGCTCTGGAAACCCCCTCTATGGCAAAGGTGAAGGTGGCGTGTTCTATTGGCGAAAGATGGTTATGCTTTAAAAGCTCTGAAATGGTTTTTCTAATTTTTTCAGCATTTTCAGGCCTAGATAAATCTTCCAGTATTTCCGTTGGAGCCTCGCTTTTAAAAGACGTTCTCGCAGCCACTGCGACTATAAGCTCGGGATTTGAAGTATAGGAAATCAGAGAGACCTTCATTAATGCCTATTTTGAAACAAGTTTTAAAAACATTTTTCCTTTAAAACAGACCCTCTTAAAAAACACTAGGATTTTTGGCTTATCGGAAATAAGCTTGTTCATGTAATAAGGCAGTATGTAACATTAAAAACTGACAAAAGTTATTGGAACACCCAAAGGTTAAGTTAACTGTAGCACAATATGGAGAGCGAAAAAGATAAAGAGGCTGAGGATGAGAAACTAGATTTTGACAAAATTATAGCCCGGTACAGAATGGCTACTGCTAGGCAGGAGACTGGACGAGTTGAGGAGAAGCCCACGGTTGTTGAAAGAACTGCAGTAATGGAGAAGGCAGCTATCCCTAAGGTCGTGCAACCACCGCCTATTGTTAAAAAGCCACCTCTTAAGGAGATAGTTACGAGCGAGGATGCTGAGAAGTATTTTGAATGGGTAAAAGTTGTGGAGAGTGCTATTCAAAATTGTCTAACCCAGTCTAAAGGTGCCATAAACTCTATATATGTTCTACTTCCAGACGGAATCACGTGCCTGAGCTTCGGCTCTAGGATAGACTTAGATGAAGATGTTCTTGCTGCCTTCATAGGTGAGCAGTTTGAGCTTTTTGAAAGCTATAGCAGTATTCTCCAAATAGGTGAAATAGAGGAGATAGAATATACCGGTAAGCAGAGTGTTGTCTTGATGAAATCCGGAAGCGGCTTGAGGCTAATGGCGTTATTGAACGATAAGAGTTATGTGAGGCTCGCTAAAATATACTTGGAGAGGACCCTGAAGAGTATTCCAAGGTTTGAATAACCCTCTTTCCTAACCTTTTTTCAATTCTTTAAAAGCCTTGTCTATTATCCTCAGTCCCTCCCTTATGTTTTCAACAGAATTAGCATAGCTTATCCTTATGTACCCCTCTCCAAAAGACCCCATGGCGGTTCCATGAAGTACTGCGACGCCATACTTCTCCAGTAGGATCGATGCCAGCTTAAAGCTGTCAATCCCGGCTTTTTGGGTTATCTTAGAGACGTTTATGAAAGCGTAAAAAGCCCCCTTCGGCCTAACCATGTGAACATCCTCTATTTTAGAAACCTCTTCGATGACGACTTCTCTCCTAATAGAGTATTGCCTAACCATTTCTCTAACAGCATCCATACCGTTTTTCAAGGCCTCTATCCCCCCTATTTGAACGAATGAAGAGGGACATGCGGTTATCAGGTTTAAGACTAGTTGAACAGCTTCGGTTAAATGCTTAGGCGTAATTATGTAGCCAAGCCTCCATCCAGTCATAGCGTAGTATTTGGAGAAACCGTCTATCACCACGGTGTTCTCCAGGTTCTCGTCGAATTGTATTGGCGAGTAATGCTTTAAGCCATCGTATATTATGTACCTGTATATCTCATCGCTAATAACATATGCTCCGATGTCCTTAGCTATCTCCACTATTCCCTTCACATCGTCCTTGCTTAGAACAGACCCAGTCGGGTTTTCAGGAGAGTTTATGATTATTGCTTTAGTCTTATTTGAAACAAGCTCATTAACACGGTCTGGAATCATCCTAAACTCTTCCTCTTCCCTAAGCCTAACCGGTACTGGCTTTCCTCCGAAGAATCTTATACCGCTCTCATAAGCAGGATAGCCTGGATTAGGATATAGGACCTCATCGCCCTCTTCTACTATAGCTGCAAGTGCTGCGAAAACAGCCTCTTTAGATCCGAGTGTTACCGAAACATCCTCAAACCTAACCTCGACGCCAAAGTCCTGCATTGTTTTCTCCGCTATGGCTTTCCTCAACTCTAACATGCCGGGAGTGGGGGTGTAATGAGTCTCTCCCTCCATCAATGCTCTTATTGCAGCCTCCCTTATGTTTGCTGGCGTGACGAAATCTGGCTCACCTATCTCGAGATGTATTATTTTCCTACCTTGGCTTTCAAGCATTTTCGCATTACCCAATACCATGAACGAGCTTTCTCCCTCGATCTGTAAAGCCCTTTTCGAAGCCCTTAACGTACGTTTCAACTTAACCCTTCTTCCCGTAGGAAAGGGTTATTTCAACTTTTTTGTAGAATATGAGAAAAATAAGCAAATGAGATATATTATGTTTAAGCTTAGAAACCCTCTGATGAGAAAGCATTCATTGATGGTTACAATCCGCCGTATTGAACGGGTTTTTGCTTACTGAAAGCATTTATCACCCATTCCTACAGGGCGGTATTAGAGATGAGGGTTATAGTGGAGTTTAGTATAATACCCATGGGTGAGGGGACGAGCGTTTCGAAGATTATTGCTCATGCTGTCAAGGAGCTTGAAAACATGAATGTTAAACATGAGTTAACGCCGATGTGCACAGTTTTCGAAGCTGATAACGTTGAGGAAGCTCTTAGGATAGTTAGGGCTGCTCACGAAGCTGTTTTTAAACAGGGTGTTAAACGCGCCATAACCTTGGTTAAAATAGATGATAGGAGGGATGTGGATAGGAAGATGGAGAATAAGGTAGAATCCTTGAAGAAAGCCATCGAAAACCTATGATTTCGGGAAAAGGTTTTTATTGAAACTTATCGATGATCAATCATGAGTAGCTTTGCTTTAATGTTTGGCTCTCAACCCTCACAAGCTCTTTACGATGTGATAATCATCGGCTCTGGTCCAGCTGGTTTAACTGCAGCAATATACACTAGTAGAGCAAGGTTGAGGACACTTGTAATAGCAGGGTCTTCTTGGGGCGGGCAGTTAATGCTCACTTCAGAAGTAGAGAACTACCCCGGTTTCCCCGATGGAATCTTGGGTCCAGAGTTGATGAATAATATGCTTAAGCAAGCCCAACGGTTTGGAGCCGAGATAATCTTTGAAGATGCTGAAAGCGTAGACTTCTCTAAGAGGCCGTTTAAAGTTAAAGTGGGAGACATTACTTACGAGGGCAATGCAGTAATAATCGCCACTGGTGCTTCGCCGAGGGAGTTGGGGTTGGAAAGCGAGAGGAGGCTGAAGGGGAAGGGAGTCTCTAACTGTGCTGTCTGCGACGGAGCGTTCTTCAAGGATAAGGAAGTTGTAGTCGTCGGAGGAGGCGACTCTGCTCTGCACGACGCATTATTCCTAACAAAATTTGCAAGGAGGGTTAAGGTTGTTCATAGGAGGAGTGAACTCAGAGCCTCCAAGATTTTACAAGAAAGGGCTTTCGAAAACCCGAAGATAGAATTCGTGTGGAATAGCGTTGTCGAAGAAATACTTGGGGAAAACCGTGTTAAAGGGGTTAGGGTTAGAAGAGTTGATACTGGAGAAGTTTTAGAAATTCCCTGCGACGGGGTTTTCATAGCGATAGGATACGAGCCCAATACCAAAATTTTCAGAGGACAGGTTGAAATGGATGAAAGGGGATATATAATCGTAAGGGACAATACTAAAACCAGTGTCGAGGGTGTTTTCGCAGCCGGAGAGGTTAAGGATTATCGCTACCGGCAAGCGATTACTGCTGCTGGAGAAGGATGTCAAGCAGCCCTCGATGCAATAAGATATTTAGAAGGGTTGAAAAGCACTCCTGCTTGACAAAATGTTATTTACAGTGAAAAAGTATCTACGCCAGTATTCAGCTAATGGGTTTTAAAAGAAAAGTTTAAACTAAACGATTCATTGCCACTTATCGTGAAAGAGGCTGTTCTCTGGCATAAAGAAGGGGATAGGGTAAGATGTGACCTTTGTGGAAGGCGCTGTTTAATATCTATTAATGCCTTAGGATCGTGTTTAGTGAGAAAGAACATTGGTGGAAAGCTCTATAGCTTGAACTATGGAAAGCTAATTGCTCTTCACGTAGACCCTATCGAGAAGAAACCACTTTTTCATTTCTTACCTGGAAATTTCACTTTTTCAATCGCAAGCGCGGGATGCAATTTCTCATGTAAGTTTTGCTGCAATTATGATATAAGTCAAGTCTATCGTGACCGTAAACTGGAACATGTCGTTGGCGATGAATATTCTCCGAAAGACGTTGTTGAACAAGCTGTTTCAGAGAATTGTAGGATAATAAGCTATACTTATACTGAGCCAACGATATTCTTCGAGTTCGCTTATGATACTGCCAAGCTTGCTCATGAAAGAGGTATTAAAAACACGTTTGTAACAAACGGTTATATGACGCCTGAAGCCGTTAGAATGATTGCACCATATCTGGATGCAGCTACCGTGGACTTTAAGTGTTCAGGAGACCCTGATTGTTATAGGAGGATAATAGGTGTACCAGATGTAACACCTATATATGAATCTCTACTTGAAATGAAGAGGCAAAATATTTTCATAGAGATTACAAATCTGGTAATTCCAGGTTTTGACGAAGACATGTCTAGTTTCAGAAGCTTAATCAAATGGATTAGAGAAAATCTGGGTGACGAGATACCCATACACATACTCAGGTTCTTCCCGACGTACAGGTTTTCAGATATTCCAGACACTCCTTTGGAGAGTCTTAGGAAAGCATATGGAATCGCTAAAGGAGAGGGTATGAAATTCGTCTATTTAGGAAATGTTCCTGGTCAGTTTGAGGATACTTACTGCCCTAGCTGCGGTGAACTCTTAATTGAAAGATTTGGGCTGAGGATGAGCCGTAATAGGCTTAAGGGAGATAAATGTCCGAAATGCGGAACGAAAATACCCATAGTCGTATAGTTTATTTTTCCAGATATAACTCGTTATTCTAACGTCTTAAAAATATTTTTAAATACTTTCAAGAACAATTTATCGAAGCATTGAAGACGATAGGGGTAATCGGTATTGGTAAAATGGGAGGTACGATAGTTAGGAACATTGTTAAAACAGGAGAGTATAAAGTAATTGTATCCGATGTAGACCTTGAAAAGAGGATTACTGCAGAATCTTATGGAGCAGAGTTCTTTGAGAGTAATAAGGATGTTGCCAAGAATTCCGATATAATTATCCTGGCGGTTAAGCCGAAGGAGGTGCCGATTGTATTGAGGGAGATTAGAGATTTTGCAGACGGAAAAATAATAGTATCTATAGCAGCGGCTGTAAAACTGAAGTATATGGAGAAGATTATCCCCAATGCGAGATTTATAAGAATAATGCCAAACATATTGATTGAAGTAGGAGAGGCGTTTATAGCTGTCTCACCCGGTTCGAAAGCTGATGAGAAGGATGTTGAGATTGTCTCTAAGCTCTTCAAAACCATGGGCGAGGTTCAAAGAGTTTCTGAAGAATTGATGGATGAGATAACTGGCTTCTCTGGAAGCGGTCCTGCATACGTTTTCGTACTTATGGATGCCTTGGCTGATGCCGGCGTGAAAATCGGCTTGCCAAAGGATCTTTCTCTAAGGATTGCTGCTAAGATGATGCTTGGCTCAGCTAAGATGGTTCTCGAAGGCAAGGGTAAGCCTGTAGAATTAAAGGATATGGTTGCTACACCGGGTGGAACGACAATAATGGGTCTTTATGAACTTGAGAAAGGTGGTTTAAGGGCGACGCTAATGAATGCTGTAGAGGCTGCTGTCCGGAGGGCTAGGGAAATATCTGAATATTTTTCAGAATAGCATTAAATATTTGAATGGGAAAAACATGGATTGTCAACTTAGCTTTTGAAAAACCCTTATATCTCTCAAAAAATTCCGCCGTTTTTCAATACGATAATTAAAAATGAGCGTTGAGAAGCCACTGTTGGAGTATATTTATTCGCTTAAACCTAAGAAGAGCTTCTCAGAATCAGTAATAGCTTTCAAAAGGCTGATTAAATACCATAAGAGGTATATTCCCATTATAATTCTCACCATAACCCTGTCCCTTGTAAGGACATACTTATTCGTACTTGAACCGTTGTATACTTCTCAAATAATAGACGAGGTCTTAATTGGCGGTAAGCAAGACAGGCTCTTGGAATACCTCATGTTGATTCTGCTCACCGGCGCAGGTTTTGCAGCAGTAAACTTTTTTGTAAACTATCTCAATGGTTTATTGGCGCTATTCATAATACGGGACATAAGATCAGATTATTACGCTTCACTACAAAGTAAATCGTTTAGCTTTTATGATTCAATGCCCGTCGGCGATCTGGTTTCCAGAGCCACTACAGATTTACAAGCCGTAGACGCCTTTTTAAGAACTTGGATAAGTATTCTTTGCAATGCGGTTTTCTCAGTAATAGTATTTTTCTCAATAATGTATTCAGTAAGCCCTTCAATGACTCTTATATCTATACTGCCGATGCCTCTAATCTTCTATTTTACAACAAGGCTCTGGGTTGACACTATGCCTCTTTTTAGAATAATGCAACTGATACTTGGCAGGCTTAGTTCCTATATTCAGCAGAACATCGTCGGAATGAAGACAGTTAGAATATTTAGGAGGGAAAAAGACATGGTTGAGGGATTTAAGAAGGCGGAGCAAAAATTCGTCGAGACAGCAATAATGGCTGGTAGGATACAATCAATATACATGCCCCTGCCCACGGCAATATTGACTTTATCGATAGCAATGGTCTATGTTTATGCTACAGTTTCAATTTTTAATTTCGGCGCTGCCATAACCGTAGGCAGTATAATACTATTCGCGAGATATATGATGCGTTTAAGCTTTCCGCTGAGAGACTTAAGCATGCTGCTTGGAAACTGGATAAACGCCTACGCGGGGCTGGAGAGAATATTCGAAGTAATTGATACTCCAGTATCAGTTGAAGACGCTCCCGATGCTGAGGAAATAATCATAAGGGAAGGGTCTGTTGAATTCCAGAATGTAACTTTTCAGTATGCTAACGGGAGGCCTGTTTTAAAGAACCTGAGTTTTAAAGTAAATCCTGGAGAGAAAATCGCCATACTTGGTGCAACTGGCTCTGGGAAATCAACGCTGATTAACCTAATCCCAAGGTTTTACGATGCGACTTCTGGAAGAATATTGATAGATGGCATAGATATTAGGAAGTTCAAACTTTCCTGCTTAAGGAGACAAATAGGCATAGTGCCTCAGGACGTATTTCTCTTCTCCGGGACAATTAGGGATAATATAGCATTCGGAAAACCAGATGCTTCCATGGAGGAGGTTGTTAAGGCTGCAGAATTAGCTAAGATTCGTGACTTTATAGAGTCGTTACCAGATGGTTACGATACTTTTGTTGGTGAAAGAGGTGTAACGCTCTCGGGAGGTCAAAGACAGAGGATAACTATAGCTAGAGCCATACTCACAGATCCTAAGATATTGATAATGGACGACTCGCTTTCATTCGTAGATGCCAAGACCGAACATGAAATACAAACTGCAATAGAAGAGGCAATGAGGGGGAGGACAACCTTCATAATTGCACAGAGACTTTCGACTATCAGAAATGCTGATAGAATAATGGTCTTAGAAGATGGCGAAATAGTTGAATTTGGAACTCACGAAGAATTAATGGCTAGAAGCGGTATATACAGGAAGATCTATGAGACCCAATTCCTAAGCAAATCTGAAACACCATTGGCGGAGGTGGACAGCGAGTAATGTCAGGTCCTTGGCGTGCTTTCTCTGCACAGGAAGAGGAAAGAAAGAGGACAGTGTCAGATAAGGTGTTAATCAGAAGATTGTATAATTATGTGAAGCCGTTCAAGAAGAATCTCATAATAGCAATTATTGCAATAATTCTATCTTCTTTAACGGGATTGATGGCTCCCTATATGCATAAGATCGCAATAGATCAGATAATACAAACCGGAGAGTTGATTAACTTCTTATGGTGGATTCCTCTATTTGCCATTGTTGTACTATGTAACTTCTTATTCCAACATATTCAAATATTTCAAATGAGGATTATTGGTGAAAACGTCGTTTCAGCCATAAGAGATGAAATCATGGAGAAGCTTCAATTTATTTCCCTCAGATATTTTTCGGAAAGTGAGATAGGAAGAATAATCTCTAGGCCCATAAATGATGCTAACAATCTCAGAATATTCCTTAGGATGGGTTTTACGAGCATACTGGTAGATACGTCTTCAATACTGGGAGCATTTATAATAATGTTCATGCTTGACTTAGAATTGGCTTTAATAGCCCTTTCCTTTGTCCCCCTGGCAATAATAATAGTTTGGATTCTCGGAAAGTATTCGAGAAGGGCGTATAGAAAGACGCTCTCTACCCTAGCTGGGTTGACTGCAAGGATGCAAGAAGACATTTCAGGCATAAAGATTATACAATCATTTGTACAGGAAGAGAGAGCTAAGAAAAGATTTGATGAAACACAGGAGGAAAATGTTAAAGCAAACAAGAATGCGCTATTGGTTTCATCACTCTACCAACCAGTAGTTATTATGGTTAGAATAATTGGTACCATAATAATCCTATGGCATGGCTCGGTTTTCGTTGCAAACGGTGCAATAACAGTAGGGACTCTAGTAGCGTTTATAGAATACCAGTTTGCATATTTCATGCCACTCATAGACCTAGTCAATGTTTCAGATCAATACAATTCTGCAATGGCTGCAGTAGAGAGGTTATTCGACCTGATAGATGCTAAAATAGAAGTAGTTGATCCTCCCCCTGAAATAGCGGTTGAGTTAAAATGATAGAAGAGGTAAGGTTTGAAAACGTTACATTCGGATATGATCCTAATATCCCCGTTTTGAAAGGCATTAGCTTTACACTAACTCGAGAAAAGAAGCTGGCTATAGTTGGTCCTACGGGCGCCGGTAAATCGACTATAATAAACCTCCTTGCCAGATTTTACGATCCTGACAGTGGGAGAATACTTGTAAACGGTCAAGATTTAAGAAATATACGGATCCAGTCTTGGAGGTCTAAGCTAAGTATAGTTCTTCAAGACTCTTTCCTGTTTCCAATGAGCGTAAAGGAGAATATCAGATTCGGCAAGCCCGATGCTTCAGATGAAGAAGTTATTGCCGCCGCAAAGGCTGTTGGCGCCCATGAATTCATAATGAAACTACCCAATGGTTACGATTACATGATTCAAGAGGGAGCTTCAAATATTTCAATAGGGCAAAGACAGTTGATAAGCTTCGCAAGAACATTATTGGTTAATCCTGAACTGCTCGTCTTAGACGAGGCCACTTCTTCAATAGACCCATATACAGAATTACTAATACAAAGAGCTTTGAGAAAACTCCTTTCAGGTAGAATGGCAATAATAATTGCCCACAGGCTTTCAACAATACGATTATGCGACGAGATAATAGTCCTTAACAATGGGGTCATTGTAGAAAAGGGTACGCATGAAGAGCTTATGCGTAAGGGGGGATTATACAGCTCATTCTACAAATTACAATTCATAGAGGAAAGGGGCATTTAAATAGGGAAAACTCCCCCATTAGTGTAAAATTTTTAAAACCGTTTTTTTAAACTGCTCACTGGGGAGGTGCCTTGACTGGAGTTAGGGAAATATCTGAATCATTGAGGGAATGGGAAAGAATTGCAGCACATTCGCATATAACGGGCTTAGGATTAGACGGTTTGAAAGCAAAACCTGTCGGGGGCGGCCTTGTTGGCCAGATAGAAGCAAGAGAAGCCGCCGGGATAGTCGTAAGATTGATAAAAGAAGGAAAGTTCGCGGGCAGAGCAGTCCTACTTGCTGGCCCACCTGGCACCGGTAAGACCGCGATCGCAACCGCAATAGCTAGGGAACTTGGAAGGGACGTTCCATTCGTTCCATTAGCGGCTAGTGAAATATTCTCAACAGACATTAAAAAGACGGAGTTCCTAATGCAGACTCTTAGAAAGGCGATAGGCGCAAGAATACATGAAGTAAGGAAGATATATGAAGGCGAGGTTAAGGAAATCTCCATAGAAAAAGCCCCACATCCCTACAATCCATATCAGCAAATACCTGCGGGTGCAACCATAAAGATTGCTACTACTGATGAATCTAAAAGGTTAACAATGGATCAAAGCTTCGCAATCCAGTTAATACAGCAAGGAATAGAAACAGGAGACATCGTTCAAATAGACCCTGAAGGTGGGAGAATAGTTAAGCTTGGAAAGAGCAAGAAAAGCGCCGAAGAGAAGAAGGTTGACCTTTCTGTTGCTCAACTCCTAGATGTTCCAAGCGGCCCAGTTCTTAAAGAGAAGGAGTTTGTTTATCCTGTTACGCTTCATGCTCTAGACATGGCTGCAGCCAGACGCGGTGGGGACATATTCAGCATATTCTTTGGAGGAAGAGAATCAAAAGAGATAGAGCCCGAGACCAGGAGGGAGGTAGACGAGTACATTAAGACTCTAGTGCAGGAGGGTAGATGCGAACTATTACCTGGGGTCGTATTCATAGATGAGTGTAGTATGCTTGATGTCGAGACTTTTGCTTTTCTAAACAGAGCTCTAGAACAGGAGCTAGCGCCGATAATAATCTTCGCAACAAATAGAGGCTTCTCTACCGTAAGAGGTACGGATATGAAAGCCCCTCATGGAATGCCACTCGACCTTCTCGATAGGCTCTTAATAATAAACACTAAGCCATACACTAAGGATGAGATCAGGAAGATCCTGGAGATAAGAGCATCGGCGGAGAAGATTCCAATAAGCCAAGAAGCGTTAGATTATTTGACTGAAATAGGTGTTGAAACTAGCTTAAGGTATGCTGTCCAATTAATGGCTCCAGCCTACGAATTGGCTAAGGATAGGAAATCTGAGAAAATAGAGAAGGAGCATGTGAGTTACGTGTCAAAACTTTTCGTTGACGTTAAAAAATCAGTTGAATACTTAAGGGAATATGAGAAACAATTCCTAGACCTTTAGAGAAACGAGTTAACAATGCCTATTACATGGATACTAAACAATATCATTGCAGCGTCTCCAATAGCTAAGAGTATAGAGGATGTTGAATCATGGAAGAAGGCTGGTGTGAAAGCTATTGCAATACTAGCGGAGCCTCATGAAGTTGCTAGATATTGGGGAAGCCTTAACAATTACCTCAACGTTTTAAACAACAAGGGTCTTGAATATGTTTATAGTCCCATTAGGGATTTTCAAGCTCCAGAGCTTAATCAATTGAAGAAACTGATAGAATGGATAGAATCTAAAGTAGAAGCGAATAAGCCGGTGCTTGTTCATTGCCGTGCTGGAATAGGTAGGACTGGTACGATAATAGCTGCATACCTTGTTAAGAAGGGTTATGAAGCAAAGGATGCAATTACCACTGTCAGGAAGTTTATTCCATTAGCACTAGAGGTTGATGAACAAGTATCTGTAGTATACGAGTATCGCGATTCCCTTAAGGCTCTTAAATAATGGATTATTTTTTCTCTGTGAATTCTCTAATAAGCTCTTGAGCCCTATCAAACCTTATCTTACCCTCTTTAACCATTTGCTCAGCAACTTTGTCTATAAGGTCTCCGGTAGCACCAGCCATTATCGCTATGTTCCTTGCGTGAAGACGCATATGGCCTGCCTGAATCCCTTCAAGAGCCAGTGCCCTAAGTGCAGCGAGGTTTTGCGCTAGCCCTACAGCACCCATTATCCTAGCTAATTCAACAGCAGTCTTGACTCCAAGTATTTTAATAGCTATTTTAGCAACGGGATGAGTCTTAGTAGCGCCACCTACTATACCCACTGCCATCGGCATCTCCAGAGTGCCGACCAAGTCACCATTCTTGTCTTTCTCCCAAACGCTTAAGGGGAGATACCTGCCAGTTCTAGCAGCGTATGCATGTGCTCCAGCTTCTATAGCCCTATGGTCTTGTCCCGTAGCAAGAGCCACTGCTACAACCCCGTTCATTATACCCTTATTATGTGTAGCAGCACGATAAGGATCGCATGCTGCTAGGGCCCATGCAGTTACTATAGCGTCAACAGCCTCTTCTCCTCCCAATTCCTCCTTGGCCACTGTTGTCCTTGCTCTAACAAGCCTTCTGTCTGCAAGGTTTGATATTATCCTAAGGTATACTTTGCCTCCGGTAATTTTTTCTATGAAAGGAGCAACGGCTTCACACATTGTGTTAACAGCGTTAGCGCCCATAGCATCCCTGACGTCGACCAAAAGATGGGTTACGACCATTGGCCCTATTGGGCTTTCCAATACTCTGACTTCAAGGTCCTTTGCACCTCCCCCAAATTTTACTAGGACAGGATCCTGATCGTTCGCCAGTTTTAGTATCTCCTCCTTATGTTCAAGTATTTTCATCCTTGCTGAAAAAGGATCGTTAATTTTCGTAAGTTGTACTTGCCCTATCATCACCGGGTCGGTGGCTTCTGTGAAGATTCCTCCTTTGCTCCTCGTCATTTTAGCAGCATTACTGGCGGCAGCCACTACTGAGGTCTCTTCAATAACCATCGGTATAACGTATTCCTTTCCGTCTATGAGAAAATTCAGAGCAACAGAGAAAGGATAGGCCATCGTGCCGATAACGTTCTCAACCATTCTGTCAGCGATCTCCAGATTTAAATTACCCTCCTTAGAAAGTAATTCAACTTCCTCCGGAGTTAATCCGGCGAATTCAGCTATTTTACTCCTCCTTTCCTCTATACTCAGGTTATAAAACCCAGGGATTCTAGATGTTCTATCCATAGCCTTATTCGAAAAGCGGGTTATTAAAAACATTTCATTCAACTTTTTTGTTTATTTCAATCTAATTCAGCTACTATTAAAAACGGTTTAAAAACTCATTTACCCATTGATTTTTAAGCACTGTTTTTAATGCATTTTATACCTAAAATCTTAAATATTCTGAAGGGAAAAAATATTTCAGAGGTAGCCCCCGATGAGCTCCCCCTTGGAAACTGCTGTAGATTATAGAATGCCGGAGGTTAACGTTATCGGAGGGGGTGACATTGCAGAACATGATTTAAATATTCTTGAAAACATATTCAAAAGATTCTTTGAAAATGAATATGAAAAAATATTAATGCCTCCGCTTTTTATTTTGGACATTTCTGAGGATGCCGAATTATCAAAAGCAAAGAAGGAAACTAAAATAATTCCAGTTAACGAAAATACTGTAACACTGGCAGGGTACCCCTATATTCTATTGGTTTTAAATTCATGCGGAGCACACGGCATTGTTCACATGCGTCAACTAAGTAGGATAGAGATGATGCAAAAATATGTTGATGCTGAAGTCACCATATACTCTTTAATGTCTATACTTAAAGCGAGTATGGGTAGAGGTATTGGTTCATTAGTAAAATTTGACATAGAAGAAAGCGATAGAAATCTTATACTTGAAGGTACGGAATTTAGAAGACTGATTGAGAATATGAGAGAAACTCTTCCTTACACTCCCTTCAGAATCGATAGAGATAAATTAGTATTACTAGAATCCATGTCCCTATTAAATCAATTTTTAGCATTGGAAAAGCCAGAAATAAGAAAAATCAGAGGTTTAAGCAAGAATATAAGTGATGAGATTCATAATAGAATTATGAAGATTCTTATGGAAGATTCTGAGAAATCTTTATACTTAGAATCCATCGGACTGATTTCAACTTTAAGTGAAATACTTCCAAAGACGTATCTCAATCTATTGTTTTACGCAAGTTTCTTGACTAATCTTGGCGCCCAAGGCCTCTTATCGTTAGCTAAGAGTATTGCTTGTGAGGAGAAGAAAGTCAAAGTATTAGCTATGGTGGAGAGGGAAGTGGAAAGTGGTGGGAATCGTTTAGAACTAATTTTTGAATACGATATTTTCGATTATGAAAATTTTGTTAAGCATAAAGAAAATTTAATTAGGATAATTGACGAAGGATTAGAAATATGTCGAAAGGGAAGGCCTTTTAACAGATTAAACTATGTGAGACAGAAACTGGATAGCGTCAAGACGCCTTCTGAGCTTCAGTTTTTCAGCGATTCTTTTTCACAAACAATATTTAGCAGTAGTCCATCATCTGATCAGATTCCAATTTACTATATTCATTCAAACGGATCTTCATGTAAAAAGGAAGAAGCAATGCTTTTCTCATCTTTCTTTGCAGACTACATTATCGCAACGAATATTTTGAATGCTTTATCTACATCAAAAGAAGGCAATATAAAAGGCATTGTGAAAAATGCAATACGGTGTCCCTTTAGGAGAGCACCTCAAATGAAATGTGTATGGAACCCAGAGTGTGAACATGAGAAAGCGTGGTTGGATTTTATCGGTATTTAACGTATCCCTCTTCAAAAACACACAAACGATTTATCTAACTCTGCTAATCCGGCAGATCTCAACACTGGCGTAATGAGACATTTTTACTCAAATCGAAATATTAAACATCGCAACGTCAACTTAAGATAATCATTAGTGGATAGCTTTCTAAAAATCCTGTCTATAAATGCTTAAAAAGAATCTTTCTGTAAATTACTCCATGTCGGATAGCGTTAATACCTTTAGAAGGTTTCTTGAGAAAAAATCTGAAGGTATCAGGATCGATAGGAAGGAGGGTAAAGCGTTTTGGGACGTTCCCGTAAATTCGAGCGAAGCGAATTACACCGGTTTTCTAGAATTTGCTTATTCCACTAACTTGTCTGGGGATTACGTATATCTCGATAGGAGCACGGCATTTGAAATCGTGAATAGACTCAACTGGATGGAGAGCAAGATAAAGAGACTGGTTAAAAGAGAAAGAATAATGATTTTGCTGCTCTCAGCGGTTTTAATAATAGCTGTTTTAGGGTGGTTAACATGAGTAGTCTAAGACCTCTAGTAAACAGATTCAAAGAGGAATTAGAGAGGAGATTTATTGGGAATGAGAACATCAAGTCTATTCTGATCCTTAACCTTCTCCATAAAAGGTCTACAATATTAATAAGGGCTCCAAGAGGCACTGGCAAATCAACGCTCATGCTTCTAATTCTCAAGGGTCTGTTCGGAGACGATTTTGTAGTCATTTCGGGAGCATCTGAAGTTAAGAGGGGAGAGGTTGTGGGAAGGCTTCACATACCGTCACTTGAAAGAAAGGGTATTGAGAAGGTGCTCTGGGCAAAGTTTGTTGAAGCGCGAGGTAAGGGCATAGACGAGGTAAATAGACTTAATCCCTATACTACCGCAAATATTCATCACCTCATGCAGTTTGGAGAAGTTTGGGCGTATGGACAGAAATATACTGTTGAAGATTATACTCTAATAGCTAATGAGAATCCCAATGACTCTACGACATTCATGCAACCCCCACCTTTTTACGATAGGTTTGACATAGCTGTATACCTTAATTCCCTTTCTATAAGCCAGAAGTTTGCATTACAAGAATTTAATGAAAAAAACGGATATGATTTAGTTAGGTCGATGCCTCAAGTAATGAGTTTCGAAGAGCTTTCTCAAATAAGGAGAGAGGTTGAGGAGACTGAATTAGACCCGGAAATAACTGGGTTTATAAACGTCTTGATTAGAGATTTTCAAATATGTGTCAAGGGTAAGGAACACAGTAATATGCCTTTACCAGTTTTATGCGAAGGTTGCCATTTCACTAGATTTATATGCAGCAGGGTTAGGGAACCTCCGAGTGAGAGAGCAACAATCGTCCTACTTCAATTAGCGAAGGCCAAGAAGTGGTTGGATGGAAACGTTGATGAAAAAGACATATTGGAAATGGCAAAGTGGGTATTAGTACATAGGACTGGTTTGCTAAATCCGGAAAAGCCATTGAAAGAAATAGATGAACTTATAGAAATGGAGAAAGAGAGGATGTTTGAAAGAGAGTCTAGAAAGCAGTGGTTTATCCTCAATGAGCTATACTCCGGCTTCAACCCGAGCCTATACAGGACGGCTAAGGAAATAGCTGCTGAAGACAATGTCTTTGCAGAAGAGCTTTTCCTCCTAGAGGAGAAATGGATAAAAGAGGGTAAGATAAGCCGAGAAGAAACTCTAAAGGCCGAATTGGGCTTAGAATGAGAATGAACGAGGAGACTATAAGGAGAATCTTCGCAGAAGTAAGAAGCGAATTATACTTTCCACCCTGCGAGCTTCAAATAACACATGACAATAAAGAAAGCCCCTTCTTCATTACGGGTTCAAAGATTTACATATCTCCAGAATCCATACCTAATGGAGTAGACAAGGAGGAATATTTAAGGTCCGTTATGAGACATGAAGTCGCTCATCTTCATTATTGCCCCTACGACGTAAGAACAGCCTACGAACTTATTAAAGAAGCATACGATTCTTGTAGGAACTGGGATATTGCCTACTTTTCTTTTTTACTTTTTTCAGACTTGAGTGTAGATTGTTTTTACCTTCTTAATAGATTTGGAGAAATACCATATCATGTTAATTACTTCGTTAAGAGCCGATTTGGAATAAATCGGTACATCCAAGAATCATACAGGCATTTACTGGGAATTGAGCATAAGGAAGGGAATTTTGAAGTAGAGAATGTTGCTAGACAGCTAAGCATGGTTATGAAGTCTGAGAGGAATTGGTTTAGTAAAATAAGGCTTTTAGCATTAATACTGGCGAAGAATAAGGTTAGGGTCAAGATACCCAAGAGGATATTCGGCGTAAGAGGAACAATCCCATTAAGGGAAGATTTGAGTAAAGACAGTATTGAGAGAATATCTCAAGTCCTCGGCGGGATAAAGAATGCGGAGGAAGCTAAGAAGTTCTACGAATACTGGATTAAGCCGAGGTTAAGGGGTTCGGAAATGGATGAAATAAGACTGAGAATTAAAAAAATGGTTAGGAAAAGTAAAGTTGAAAGCAAGCTTAAAAAAGACAAGAGCCCGCGGGGTAAGGCAGTTTCCCAAGTAGACCTTAAGATAGGCGAAGAACCGGAATTGCCGACAAGCCTCAGCAAACCATTTGGAGAATTATCAGAGAAGATGATCGAAGACACTCTTTGGAGAGTCTTCTGGTATAGGGCTAGAGCAAAGAGAACAATAATGCTCTATCTGGAAGAAGGAAGAATTCCCGAGCCCAGTCTATCAATAACAACTTACCCGACTGACTGGAATATTGAAGACGAAGTAGAAGACTTAGACATAGAATCCAGTCTTGACGAAGGCAGGTTAAGGGTAGAGATAAACACAGTTAAATGGGAAAGTAAGATTATGGGTAAGGGGTCGAGCATGATCATAGCTCGAGTACCATCTAGCCTAATAGTATTGGATGCTAGTAAGAGTATGCAATATATTTTTGATGATGCTGCAACCTCAGCATTCATAAACCTTCTCTCCGTTGAAAGAATTGGAGGAAGCACAGCGACTATAACTTTCTCAACAGAATACTACTATGCAGATTGGCATGATTCTACGCTCGAGAAGGAAATAGCACTAGCATTATACTTCGGGAAAATGACTATAATTCCCCTGAATAAGATTATTGAAGTCATTAGTGGAATTGAAAACAGGGTGCTCATAAACATCATAACCGACTGCGGATGGCAGAATATCGAGGAAGCCCTTCCAATCTTAAGCAGCATTGTTAAAAGCGGTCACACTATAAAAATATTCTACCTTCGCGGAGGCGAATATCCAGAAAGGCTAAAGAGGGTAAGTATGATTAGCGGGGTTAAGATAATACCTGTTAAGGATCCGGAGAGGGATTTACATTACTTAGTCATTAAAGAAACTACTGAAGAATATGGAAGCAGAGTAATGTCTTTGAAAGAAAGCGTTTCCGATAGCTTGAAGTAGTAGATTAGATTAGGAGTGTCCATATTTTCGAACAATCCGTTCGTACAATACGGTTAAAAACAAGGCTTCACATCTTAATTATAACATGGAGACTTTAAACAAACCGGTCCTCATACTGGGCATAATCGCAGTTATGATAATAGGCGTTAATTTAACCATCTTCATAGGATTCTTCTCTACTTCTATGCTGAGTCGCAGTACCCCCTATTATAAATCGGAAGACACTTCAATGCCAAAATTTACGATTAGTCCGTACGCTGGAGAACTCGCTACCATTGATGACCAGGGAAAGCAAACAATCAGCGTATCTGGAATTGGCATGGCTAAGGCGAAGCCAGATAGGGCATTAGTAAGCCTTAGCGTTATTACACGAGCAGATAATGCGAAGAACGCAGTTTATGAAAACGCTGAGAAGATGAGTATTGTTATAGGGGCTCTTAAAGCCATGGGTATAGCTGAGAAACAGATAGAAACATCTGCATACAGCTTAACTCCAATATGGGATTATTCTGATAGGAATACGCCAAGAATTACAGGGTATACTTGTCAAAACACAATTACGGTTGTAATTACAGATTTGAACAGGATAGGGGAAGTTATTGATGGAGCAATAACTGCCGGTGTGAATCAGGTTTCTCATATTCAATTTACAGTATCGGATGAAACCATGAAACGATTGGAGAAGGAAGCATTGAGAAACGCGGTAGAGGATGCTGAATCAAAGGCTAAGCTTTTAGCTGATGCTGCGGGAGTGGCTATAGTAAGGTTGATTTCAATAAGTATCTCGAGTCGAACTTTTGAATCAACTCGAATTACAAACCTATCAGAGGGGGCCGTTTCAACATTGATAATCCCACCTGAAGAAGTCAGTGTGACAATAAGTATCTCTGCATTATATGAATTCAGATAATGCTTTAATAATTCTCTTACGCGATGTGATTATTGCGATTGGACTCTGAAGAAGAGCTAGAATATAAACTGCGAGGTAAGACTCTTCAAGTTTATCTTCATTTAATAAAATCCGGTACTAATGAAAGCTATGGGGTCAGAGAGATCCAGAGGGCTTTAGGCTTTAAGAGTCCAAGCATAGCCTCCTATCACTTGGAGAAGCTGAGAGAACTCGGCCTTCTCACAAAAGATGATAAGGGAGACTATCGCATTGCTAAAGAGGTTAACGTCGGATTGTTGAAGCTGTACATAAAGATAGGCGGATTCCGATTACCCCGGTTCCTCCTCTATGCCTGTTTCATAACAAGCATGGTTTTCACATACCTTCTGGTTTATCCTCAAACATTAAGTCTTCACAATCTTTTTGCCCTAATGGTAAGCTTCTCGTCTTTAACAATACTTTGGCTTGAAACACTTCTAATCTTGAGAGAGACTAGGTTGAGGCCGATTAAAAAAGAGGTTAAAAACGAATCGACTTAGTCGATTTATACGAATCGGTGATTTTAAAAATCTTAACATTCTACTTTAATAGACCTACGGCAAATCCTATTAATAGTCCTATTGCAAAAAATTGCGAAGATTCTATCAGTGTTTTAACCCACTTAATTACTGGTAATAATACTCCTAAAAATTTTTCAATCTCGCTTCTTGAAACAACACTAATACCTAAGAGCATTAAGATTAGAATTATCAACCCAATTACTACGGCAACCTTCAATGCTTTTGCTATAATGTATCCTACTCCTATCCCTACTATTAACCCTAATATTGCTACTGGTTCTATCACAGTGATTCTGAATCTTGAAAACGTCATATAAATTTATTGTCTTAAGCTTTTTTGAAAACGCATAAATAATATTCCACAGAAGTAAAAGTCATGTGTAGACTCTTAGGAGCAATGTCCGTTGAGACATGCAGTGTTGAACATTATTTGTTAGAAGCCGAATGTTCTCTTTTCAAGCAGGCAGTTAAAGGCAGGCAGTCAGACGGTTGGGGAATAGGCTTCTACGTTGGACATGTTCCCATTGTATTCAAGTCTGAGAAAGCCGTATATGAAGAAGAGGATAAGTTTAGAGAAGTCGTCAAATCTACTAGAGGAAGGATAATAATTGCCCATGTTAGGAAAGCCAGTAATCCAAGGGGGTTACCGCGTGAGAAATTGATCTCTCCGGAAAATTCCCAACCCTTCAACCATTCCAAGTATCTCCTTGCACACAATGGCTCGATAAACATACCCGATGAAGCAATTAAGAGACTCAGCTCCTACAGAGAGTTCATAAGGAGCAATAATGATAGTGAAGTATACTTCTACCTCCTACTTGAGTTAATCGATAGGGAAAATGATGTTATCGTTGCTTTTAGAAAAGTGGAGAAAACTTTAAAGGAGATATTCGAAGAGGAAAAACCAAGTAAGTTCGAAGTCCCGTTTACCAGTTTAAATACAGTATTTTCAGACGGTGATAGGCTATACGCCTTTACAAGATATTTGATTGATCCGGGTAAATCCATATGCTACGGGGATTCTCCACTTTTCGAAATGTGTTTTAAGACGGATGGTAGAAATTTAATAGTGGCTTCAGAAAAAGTTGAAAAAGGGAATTGGATCCCCTTGAGAAATAACAGCTTGCTCGTATGTTGGGCCGAGGATAATAGGATAGAATATGAGGTTTTAGATTTCAATGAGTGAACCAATGGATTAGTAACTTTCTATTAGGATTTTCGGATTGCGGATAAGATCGCTTGGAGTAATTTTTCTCCTCGGCTTACTAGCCACTATTAAACCTCTGCATTGCCCCCTCTTACTATCCTCGTCCCTTAGAAAATCAATGTCTTCAAAAAACAGCCAGGTAATAGCCATTACTTCAGCCAACCCCCAGAAGTACAATGGTAATTCCGCTCTACTCTTTTTCACGAGATCGAACTCCAGCCTCTTAATCTCGCCGGTTATAGGATCGTAATCGCTATGCATACTTATTACAACCCTTTCCTTAGAGGCCTCGGGGAGTAGGAGCTCATACCCTTTTATTAGAAACATGTAAATCTTATCGATTTCATCGATTATGAAAACACCGTTTTCACTAATTGAACTCGATACCGACGCCAAGAGTCTAACTAGCCTCCAAGGATTGAAATGAGGGGTAGAATTACCGTATAAAAGCCCTATGTCATACTTCTTACCTGTTTCATGGATTTTGAGGGCATCTAACTGTTCAACTTTGACATCTACTCCAACTTCTTTACCGAATTTAATAGCTTTCTTTAAAGCAGATTTCCTAAGATCTGTTATAGTCAAGTCGATGCGTTTTCCAGATTCCGCAAAGGCCTTTGCCAGAGCTATTCCACCTATACCGGTTCCTCCGCATACATCTACCAAACTTATACAATCCCTGTTCGATATTAAAGAGCGTATCCACTCTTGGGCAATAAGTCTCTTAAACCTCTCCAATGCTTCTTCATACCTCGACCTCCCTTCTTCACTCCAAGGGTCCTCAGGCCAAGGCATAACCTCATATATTTCTTCTAATTTCTTATCCTCGTTCAACCTTTAGCATCAACGTCAATATTTCTTTTAAACCTTCTTCTGAAGAGCCTTTAAGCAAATGCTAAGAAAAGAAATTTAAGTTTAGAAATGGAAAATTTAGATATTCGCTATATTCAAAGGACTATTGTAACATTTTGAAGAATTCCATTATTCCTTCTCTAATAAAGCTTTCATTTAATATTCCTAATGGAGACTCTTTCTCCAGTATTCTTCTTGGAATTCTAAGTAAGTCAGGTTTAAAACCCTCTCTTATCTTAAATAGATACTTGTTCTTGAGGATTTCTACTCCTGTTTTTCTTAAAGACTCTTCTGTAGTATCTAAGCCTATGACTCTCAGAGTTTTTACAACTATCTCAGGCGTGTAGATCCCCCTCGCGAAGAAACATAAAACTAGGCTTGACAATATTTGACGCCAAGATTCCTCTCTGAAAAGGATTTCAGCTATTTCCTTAGGCGTTCTATTTACGCCAGTTTTAGCATCCTCTTCATCGATGCTGTATCCCGCACTATCGAGGTGACTATGTCTAGAGCCCGTTGAGAACGTTAGGTAGGCAGCCGGACCAGTGTGATAACCGGGCATCTCGTTTCCTCCAAAAGACAACGCGAAATCTAAACCACCATATTTTGAAGCAGCGTATTCAACTCCTCTGGCTAAAGCCGAGTAGAACTCGTTGGGTTGGTGAACTATTTTTCTAATAGCCTCCCTGTATGAATTTGAATCTCCCCACTTTAGCTCTATGCCCAGCGTTTCATTACTTGTTATGATCCCCCTCTCATATGCTTCAGTAGCCCAAGCAAGAGTAACGCCTGTACTTATGGCGTCTAATCCTTGAATTTCTACTTCATCCATTAGCTTAAGCCATTCGACCGGGTCGGTGACACCAAGCATAGATCCAAGAGCGTACAACGGTTCGTAATCGTATGGGATCATAGTAGTCTTGTAGAAGTATGGCTCGTCTTCATATGGTTCCCTTAAAGTAGCTAAATGTATGCATGCAACAGGACAGTGAGAACAGGCGATTCTCCTACCTAAATATTTCTGAGCCAGGTTTTCACCAGAGATATTCTCAGCGTTTTCAAGACTAGTTTCTTTCAAATTGAAGGATGGTAACGCTTTAAGTTCATTGAGCGGTAGGACGTTAGAGGAAGTCCCAATATCATGATACTTCTTCATCAATAGAGACTTAACAGCCAGATTGAATATCTCATCATACACATTCCTGTAATAACCCACATCCCTTATTTTAATCGAGTATTTTCCAGATATTACAATGGCCTTAAGCTTTTTACTTCCGAAGACCGCTCCAAGTCCTAATCTACCAAAGTGACGGTATGTTTCTACAACAACGCTTGCGTATGAAACCATTTTCTCACCAGCGCTACCGATTCTCATTATAGTCCTAAAGCCGGCTCCCTTTTCAAGCTCTCTTATCACTCTGCCAACCGTGTAGCTGTTCTCAACACCCCATAGTCCAGAGGCGTCTCTGAAGTACACTTTATCCCCATGGATTGCCAAGTATACTGGAGTCTCACTAGAGCCTCTTATTACGATTGCACCATAGCCCGCCATGCGGATGGCACTAGCAGTCCTGCCCCCCGCATGGCTTTCACCCAAGTTTCCAGTAAGCGGTGACTTGAACATTGCAATCGTTTTAGAAGCCATTGGGAATAAACCGGTTAGGGGCCCGACTGAAAATATTATAGGGTTATCAGGCCCAAGCGGATCAGTATTGGGTGGGCATTCCTCGGCAAGAAGCCTTATTGCAACACCTACACCACCTAAATACTCTTCAAATAAGTCAGGTCTATTCTCAACATGGAAACTTCTTCGCGAAAGATCTACGTAAAGCACTCTGTCAAGCCTCAATGCTCATCACTCCTTTAACTTTATTACGCCATAATGGCAATAATTTACGCAGTATCCGCAGTGGACGCATATATTTGGCTTATTTGCTTCATCATCCCAGAAGATTGCACCGAAGGGGCAGGCTTCAACACATCTGCCACAACCTATGCATTTAGAACTATTGAGTATTACACCTCCTCCCTTTCTTAATGTCAGAGCATCTGTTATGCAGACTTTCATACATGGAGGGGAGGGGCAGGCTCTGCACACTACTACTGCAAACCCTCTTTCAACTCCTCCAATGGATTTAACGTGTATTGCTGATTTTGCAAACCCTCCCTCGCCAAACCTTCTTGAACATGCGAACATGCATAGCTGGCATCCTACACACTTCTCGGTATCTAGTACGGTAAGCCTCTTAACCATCTTTCTCCAAATATCTAAGCCAACTTATAGTCTTTTCTAAAGACTTAGAATGTAATCAAGATGAACAAAAGTCTATGATTTAACCTTTAAACAGGAATGGCTTTGGAATATATTTTCTCAAGATCTTCAAAACTCCTCCGCGATTCCCGGCTAAGACCTCTATGTCGTAGTCAGCGTATGATATCCAGTTATTCTTAACTTTAACAGCAGGTTTGAAGTGTAATTCCAATTCTCCGAAGCAGAGATCAGGGCCTGAATTGTAAGATTGTACGCATCCCTTTGGACCCTGCGGATCCGCTTTCGCAACGTCTAGACATTCATCCTGGCTCTCAGGAGCCATAAGAGTCCTCATTGAAATCAGGAAGACCTCGTTTTTACCGTATTCAGCATAGTACATTATGCTTGAGCAACCGGGGTTGAGCATGTCTTCAGGCATAACCCCAAGCTTGTAAACAGCCATGCCGTCTATTTTGAATGATACGTGGTCTCTCGAAACCTTGAGCCTATTCTTCGGTATCGCTCCGAAATAGTGCACCGGCTTTGCCCTGGGATTTACTGGAACTATGACAGTGCCAGCCTTACCTGGACGTACTTGGGTAATGGACCAAAGGTTTACACCCTCCTTAACCCCGTTTCTAGCTATTAACGCGTCTCTGACTCTAAGCCTAATGCAACTTAGACCCTTAACACTCGTTTCCTGTAATGAAACTCGCCTCGATAGAGAGAAACCAATTTTAGTTTTATTCTTGAAGTCTTCCAGCTCCACGTCTTCTTCTAGAATTACGCTTTTAGCATTCGAATGAGTTATCTTCCAGTCTCCAGGATCTAGTTGGACGGGGCAGAACCAATCTTCAAAGCTATCTGGCTTTTTATAGAAGAAATTTCTCTCAGGCGAAATCCAGAGCCTATTCCCACCTATCCTCCAGTCCCTGTTAACAATTGCTTCTCGCGGATTATTAGCAATCCAGAATGGATTTTGCAATTTACCTATGAAGACCCCCAGGATCCTCGCACCGTATTCCGATATTATTACGGAACCGGTATCGCTCTTAAGCTCTACTATTTTCGAAACATCTTTTAAAACATCGATAAGCTGTTCCTTATTCACTATTGCTGACATTTCGTGAAGAAACAAGTATTCTAATAAATAAGCTTTTCCTGGCTTACTTATACTAAATAATTAGGTTTAATCAGGGTTCGCGGAATAGAGTGCTTATGAATGGGATTAATTGCTCAGAGCCTACTACTGTAGTTTTGCTTTCCATCTGCTTCTCTTTAACAAACTGTAATACTAAGTGCGTGTATATTGCACCCGGCCTAGTGTAACCGGCTACAATATAATGAGGACCCTTTTTGGTTTCTCCCTTTTCCTTCTCCAGCGTTGGCCTGACACTATCTGGAGTTATTAGGGAATTACCATGTTGGAATATGACTCTATCCATCACCTTGTACACTTCTTTACTCTCCCTGATCAGACCGTAGTAGTCTAGGAGCTGGGCGAAAACGTAGTTAGATGCGATATACACGTCTTTTCCCTGGTCTGATTCTACCGGTCCGCCGTTTTGAGTACGAGCAGTAGCCCATCCCATGGGAGTCCTATTGTTTCTATAAATTGTCCTAAGGATTTTTATTACCCTGTCTTTAGGAATGAAAGGTTCTTCACCCATTGCTATCCAGAACCATAGGCCATCGAGTTGATTAGTCCAAACATCCGTATTTACCTTACCCGTCTTCGGATCGTAGCATGTAACGTAATATTGTAGTCTAATTCCACGTTTATTCTTAGTATCTCTCCAAAGCTTCTCATAAATAGTAAAACATTTCTGGAATATCTCTTCATACTCCTTCTTTGCAGTTTCATCTTTCATCATTTCAGCCATTTTAATCATGGCTTTACAGGAGGCGAGGAAAACATTTGCACTGTACGAGTCTATGCCGAATAGGTTTATGTTGTCGAAAGTATTTTTGACTTCATTTGGATTACCCTCTGGAAAACCGTCTCCATCCAAATCTAGTTTTCTCAAAAACTCGAACCCAAACTTGAGCGTTTGCCAATTTCTTCTTAGAAAGTCGATATCGCCCGTGAATTTAACATTGCGAAGAACCCTTAAAGCCAGTTTCGGGAAAAGATCTGTCCAGTAATTCGGGTTATACCATGCGTATTCACATACGTTGCGTAAAGCATGTCCCTTTGTCATAGTCCCTAAATCGTGAAACACGCTCCCCTTGACTTTAGAAGCAGCTCTTATATGTGTCAAAGATTTGCCCTTGTATTCCTCAGGATGATCTTCAAAATGCTTTCTCATTTCGATGAAGTGCGCATGGAAATGATAGTATCGCTCTCTGGGATCTTCTTGCATAATCGAGTCGATTAAACGCTGGCAAATCTCCATTTCTACATCTGGAAACATCATTATGAGTATCATTGAATACCAGTCAACATCTGAGGAATCGATGTATGGGTAATCGAAGCATTCTAGAAACCTCGCTACATCCTTACCGTTTTCATCTTCAATCCAGGCAGCGGCATTCGACAAGAGGAAGTGAAATTCGTTAAATATCAGCCTTGTTAGTCGCATTGCGCCTTCAAAATCATCCTTATACGATGGGCTTTTTCTTATGAATCTAAATATCTTGTTCTGAATGGCAATAGTCCTACTTAACCACTGGAGATAATTATCTAAAGCAATTTTTGCCATCTCTTTAGCTCGGTTTTCCTCATCCTTAAAATACTTGACATATTTACGTTCAAACCTCGCGCCGTCACAGTACCATTGTTCAGGAAAGTCGAAAACTATAGCAAACGGTATTTTGATTTTAGCCTTGGGTTTCAAATCGAAGGTAACGCTAATAGCGGCGCCATAATCGTTATTGGCCTGGGGCCTGTGTTTTTCATAAAAGCTCCCGTCATTATTCAATACTAGATCCTGTTTCAAACTATTTAGTCTGAAGTATGGTTGCGTATCGATCATAACATTCTCCATTTCAGGTACAGCTATGACCATCCTCTCTCTACTCTCAGAACTACCCATTACAACCCCTCTTATGCCGGCGTAGCGAAATTCCTCATGGATATGCCCCTTTAATGGAGTTGAACATATGTATACGCTGTCTTGGTCGATTGGCCGATACTTCTTTTGTTGAAGATTGACGAGAGACGGTCTAGGTACTACCAAAGTAATTTTTTGAACCTGGTTAGTATTGTTAGTCACCTCATACTCCTCTACACCGATCGGCATAAAAGTTTGAATGTTTCCGGATAGAAGAGGAGAAATCAATCTCCTTGTTACCGTAATCTTCTTCAAATCATACGTTATTTCTGCAAGAGGCGGGGCAATGAGGATTGAAGTCTGTTTCACAGACACGGGCGGGTGATAGTAATTCTCGGAAACAGGTATATCGTCAGGGCTCTCTATAATACTAGGGTCTTTCGTAGTAAGCATGAAGTATTCTCCTCCTTCTAATACACCGGGCTTAGCTGAAATCTTGGGATTAGGGATACGGACGAAGGGTGCGGAAGCGAATTGAATTGCTTTTTGATTCAAAAAGACTAGTCTCCCGGCATCGTTAAGCCTATTGTATAATCCGTCGGGGGAAATGCCTACAGAGCATGTTGGAGCGCCTTGGATGAAAATGGTCTGGGGGAATTGCATTGTTTTAGACATTCCTTGAAAGTGGATTCCCATCTTATTCTTGACATAGATTTCAGTTATTTTCTCCCCGGAAATTTTAAACAGTTCAGGTATTTTCAAATCCATAATTACTGCTCACGCCCAAACGGTTGTTCTCACCTTCCAATAAATTTTTCTTCCCACAATATTCTCATTATTAGGTTTAGGTTGTAAAATATTCTGAGGCAAGAAAGATAGAAATAACTCCATAAAACTTTAAAAAAGAAATTTGTGCTTGAATATCACGTTACAGCTTTTTGTACTCGCCTTATGGAGCGTTACTTACAGGTAGCTTAGTCGTGGGTGAAGGCTTTATCTTTCCGAAAAGTAGATCGGCTGCGGCCCTTATAGAATCTGGTGATGCGCTGAAATTACACACTACAGCATCTGCCTCCTTTGTAACCCCCTCTATGTAGGGATAGTTTGTTACAACAACGACGGTATGTCCAGCTTCTTTGAGTTTCTTAACCAGATGCCAATTGGTTCCTTCCTTAACGATTCGCGCGTAATAATTGGTCATAACAACTAAGTCTGCTTGTTTAGCGAGTTCGAGGCATTCTGCCACTTCTTCATCAGTCGCATGGAATGCCGTATCAGTTAAAATCAGATTATACGAATGGTTCGCCATCGCCTCGCAGAACATGTGAGTGTGACTGTAAGAATCTTTCCCTAGAAACGCGTATGGAATACGCTGTTCTAT